>Ga0247813_10002270_pt1 | contig 13361 bp, 14 predicted proteins | sample UWRJL169409C1_FD_180719 | JGI IMG/M metagenome (GOLD analysis project Ga0247813, IMG submission 180719) | Plant litter microbial communities from Arlington Agricultural Research Station in Wisconsin, United States - UWRJ-L169-409C-1 | ecosystem: Environmental > Terrestrial > Plant litter >... | reverse complement strand
CGACGGCTTCAACAGCCGCGTCGAGCAGGCGATGGCCAAGGGCGAGCAGATCAGCCGCACCGTCCAGACCGGCTTCGACCGCCAGACCGGCGAAGCCGTCTACGAGACGGAAGAATTCGACCTGCAACCGATGCCCTATATCGTCGTGATCATCGACGAAATGGCCGACCTGATGATGGTGGCCGGCAAGGATATCGAAGGCGCAGTCCAGCGCCTCGCCCAGATGGCGCGTGCCGCCGGCATCCACGTCATCATGGCAACGCAGCGCCCGTCTGTCGATGTTATTACCGGCACGATCAAGGCCAATTTCCCGACCCGCATTTCCTTCCAGGTCACCTCGAAGATCGACAGCCGCACCATCCTGGGTGAACAGGGGGCCGAACAGCTGCTCGGCATGGGCGACATGCTCTACATGGCCGGTGGTGGCCGTATCCAGCGTGTGCACGGCCCGTTTGTCTCGGATACCGAGGTTGAGGACGTCGTCAGGTATCTGAAGACGCAAGGCTCGCCGCAATATCTCGATGCCATCACCGAAGATGACGACGATGATGGCGAAGGCGGCAGCGGCTCGGCCGGAACCTCCAACCTTGCCGAATCGGACGACCCCTACGACCAGGCGGTTGCCATCGTGCTGCGCGACGGCAAGGCATCGACATCCTATGTCCAGCGCCGCCTCGGCATCGGCTACAACCGCGCCGCATCGCTGATCGAGCGCATGGAGCAGGAGGGCATCATTGGTGCTGCCAACCATGCCGGCAAACGCGAAATCCTGGTGCCCACTGAAAGCGACATCACCGGCAGATAACCCCTTGAGAAAGCCGTTCGCGGCACGCACAGGAATCCCGGCGAATATGGCCCGGGCGCCCTTCACGGGGAATTGAAGACGCGCGTAAGTCAGGCCTTGAAGGCGCCGCACTTGCGCTCCACATGAGACTGGAAATGAAGGAGATAACGATGACAGACAGCGAAACCGGCCATTTTGAACAGGATACGAAATTTCCGTCCCTGTCGCGCCGTGCCTTCGTCGGCGGTCTTGCTGTTTTCGCTGCCCTGACCTTCATCGGCCTGCCCGTTGAGCCTGCCCAGGCGCAGACGGCCATTGCCCAGAAAATCGCCGACCATTTCGCCTCCGTCAAAACCATGAGCGGCGAGTTCGTGCAGTTCGGCCCACGCGGCGAACAGACAGGCGGCAAGTTCTTCATCAGCCGCCCCGGCAAGATCCGCTTCAACTACGAGGCCCCCTCGCCGATGCGGGTGATCGCCGACGGCAAGTCCGTCGTCATCGGCAACCAGAAAATGAAGACCTGGGATATCTATCCCTTGTCGAAGACACCGCTGAAGCTGCTCTTGTCCGACAATATCGACCTGACCGGCAAGATGGTCCGCGATGTCAAGGAAGAGGCCGACCTCACCACCATCGTGCTGGGCGACCGCACCGTGTTCGGCGATGCGACAATCACCCTGATGTTCGATCCGAAGACCTACGACCTGCGCCAGTGGACGATCACCGACGCCCAGAAGAAAGACACCTCGGTAATGATCTTCAACGTCAAGAACGGCGTGCCGATGGATGACAAGGTCTTCCAGATCCCCTACGATGACATCAACAATCGCGGCAAGTAAGACCGCGTCCGCGACCGCCGTTGCGGGTTACTGAGCCACCGCGCCGCCATCGATGCGGCGCGTCATCAGGATCTCGTCGATCTCCCTGCCCTCGTGAATTGTCCCTCCGGGAATACGGCCGGCCTGCGCAAACCCCTCGCGCTGGTAAAACCGGATGGCCGCCGGGTTTTCGGCGCTGACGGCAAGCTCCAGCAGCCGGATACCGGCCGAGCGGGCATAATCGGCAACGGCGTCGAGAAGCGCCCTTGCATGGCCGGCGCCGCGCCGGTCCTTGCGTACATAGACCATGATGACGGTGGCGCGATGCGCCATCTTGCTGGCAGCCTGCGGCATCAGTCCCATCATCGCCACCGGCTCACCGTCATGAAAATCGACAAAGACCGCGTTTGCCGTCAGTCGCCGTGTCCATTCCGCATCAGGCAAAACCTCCCAGTCCTCAACGCTGCTGGCAAAGTTCGCCGGCTCTCGGCGCAGGGCTTCGAGCCGGATCTGGCGAAACACTTGCATATCGTCTGGGCCAAGCTGGCGGATCATGGGGCACCCTTGTGGTGAAGCGGAAACGCGGCGATTGAAAACCTCAGCGGCAATAGATATCACCGTCTGCGGCTGTCAACATGGACCCTCCAATCCAAGTGTGGCGCCTGCCTAAAGCCCCGATGACGAACGCGCAGGCAGCGTCCGTTTCCGCACAGCATTTTCACGAAGGACCCTTGCATGGCATTGTCGATCGCGACCTGGAACATCAACTCGGTGCGCCTGCGCATGCCGCTGGTCGAACATCTCTTGAAAACCTGGGCGCCGGATATCCTCTGCCTGCAGGAAACCAAGGTCACGAACGACCTCTTCCCGTTTTCGCCGCTGAAGGCACTCGGCTACGAGCATATCGCTATCCACGGCCAAAAGGGCTATCACGGCGTTGCCACCATCTCCCGCCTGCCGCTGCACGAACTGACCGACCGGCGCGACTATTGCGGCGTCGGCGATGCCCGCCATCTCTCGGTCGTCTTTGAAAAATCGGCCAAGAAGATCCGCCTGCACAATTTCTATGTGCCCGCCGGCGGCGACGAGCCGGACCGGACAATCAACCAGAAATTCGGCCACAAGCTCGATTTCATCGACGAGATGAAACTGCTCCACGCCGAAAGCGAAGCCGGCATCTCGTCGGTGCTGGTCGGCGACCTCAACATCGCCCCGCTGGAACACGACGTCTGGTCGCACAAGCAGCTTTTGAAGATCGTCAGCCACACGCCGATCGAGACCGAGGGCCTGACGGCGGTGCTGAATGGCGGCGCCTGGGTCGACCTGATGCGCCAGCACACGCCATCGCCGGAAAAGCTCTACACCTGGTGGAGCTACCGCGCCAAGGATTGGGAAGGTGCCAACAAGGGCCGCCGCCTCGACCATATCTGGTCATCCGCCGACCTCTCGCCGCACCTCACCCGCGTCGAAATCCTCAAAGAAGCGCGCGGCTGGGAACGCCCGTCAGACCACGTTCCCGTCATCGCTCACTTCGATATTTAGAGCTGCCTTACCGCCAGCCGAGCGCCGGTGCGACATGCTTCAGGACCGCTTCGATGACATGGGCGTTGTACGCGACGCCCAACTGGTTCGGGACGGTCAGAAGCAGGGTATCGGCCTCGGCGATCGCCTCGTCCTCGGCCAATTGCCGGATCAGCACGTCAGGCTCTGCGGCATAGGAGCGGCCGAAGATCGCCCGTGTCTGGTCGTCGATATAGCCGACCGTATCGCTTTCCTTGCTGCCACCGCCGAAATAGGCGTGGTCACGGTCATCGACCAGCGCGAAGATACTGCGGCTGACGGATACCCGCGGCGTGCGCGTATGGCCGGCTTCCTTCCAGGCATCCCGGTAGAGCCGGATCTGCGCCGCCTGCTGCACGTGGAAAGGCTCGCCGGTTTCGTCGTTCTTCAGCGTCGAGCTCTGGAGGTTCATGCCGAGCTTTGCCGCCCAGATGGCCGTGGCATTCGAGCTGGCGCCCCACCAGATGCGCTCGCGCAAGCCTTCCGAATGCGGCTCGAGCCGTAGCAGGCCCGGCGGATTGGGAAACATCGGACGCGGGTTCGGCTGGGCAAAGCCCTGGCCTTTCAAAACCTCGAGCAGGGCTTCGGTATGTTTACGAGCCATGTCCGCATCCGTTGACCCTTCCTCCGGCTCAAATCCGAAATAGCGCCAGCCATCGATCACCTGTTCGGGCGAGCCGCGGCTGATACCGAGCTGCAAACGTCCGTTCGATATCAGGTCGGCACTCCCGGCGTCTTCCGCCATGTAGAGCGGGTTCTCATAACGCATGTCGATAACGGCCGTGCCGATCTCGATCTTACTGGTTCTGGCACCGACAGCAGCCAGAAGCGGAAAGGGCGACGCGAGCTGCCGGGCAAAATGATGGACGCGGAAATAGGCGCCGTCGGCGCCGAGTTCTTCGGCGGCAACCGCCAGATCGATCGACTGCAAAAGCGCGTCTCCGGCCGACCGGGTTCCCGATTGCGGCGAAGGGCTCCAATGCCCGAACGAAAGAAAACCAATTTTTTTCATGATCTTGTCCCTGATGATGGCGATGTGTTGCAGCATAGATGGGGAAGAACCGCACCACAGGAAAGAGCCGAGATCAGCCGCAGGCCTCCAGTCGCCGAAACACACTGTCTCCAAAAAGAAACGTCGATCCGGTTTCGGCGCAAGCGCTTGCCTTTCTTCCGGTTACCTATTCGATCAGCGTCACCTGTCCATGCTCAAGGCGGTAAAACCCATCCTGCGGCACCGGCAATTCCAGCATCTCCTTGCGGGACATGCCGAGATAGATACCCCTGATCAGCCGCCCCGTCAGACCGTGTGAAACGGCGATCGTCGGCATGGATATCCCGGAGAGCCAGCTCTTGACGCGAGCGCATCCGCTGTCGAATGTCTCGCCATCTGGAGAGCGGAAGTACCAGTCGAACGCGTCTGCCCCTTCAAGCGCGCCGGGATATTCGATGTCGATCTCGTACAGCGTCATGCCGTCCCACGAACCGGTGGTCACCTCCATCAGCCGGGCGTCCCCCGAGCGATGAACGGAACGGCAAGCGCAATGCGCGCCGCCGTCTCCAGCGCCCGGCCGAGCGGGCTGACGTGAATTTCAAATGGAGCGTCGCATCCGCCGATTTCCTGCACCAGCCGCCCCGCCACCTGATCCGCCTGGAGAATGCCGCGCTGCGTCAGCGGTGAATCCTTCTGCCCTGGAAACGCCCAAGCGTGTTCCAGACGGTTTCCCCATGGCGGAGAAGGTAGATCATGCGGGATATCTTTCGCGATCGGTGATCACTGCCGGAGCCTACCCGAATTTCGGCGCCAGCTTCTGCATCGCGCTGATCATCGCCTGCAGGTTTGCCTTGATCCGGCCTTCGACGACGACGGCCACTTCCGGATATTCCTCCAGCATGCGGCGGAACAGCGGCCGGTTGATGCGGATGACTTCGCTGTCTTCCTCGGCGGTGGCGGTAAACTTGCGCTCGACGAAGGAGATCATCGCCAGTTCGGACAGAAGCGTTCCGCGTCCGACGGTATCGACCACCTCGACGCTGCCATCGACAAGGTGGCGCGTCAGCGTGACGGAGCCGCTGGCAATGGCAAAGGCGCAATCGGCCGGTGCGCCCTCGCGAAAGAGCTGCTGCCCCCTGTTCAGGCGCCGCCGCTCGGCGCCGAAGGCGATCAGCCGCAGCTTGTCGTCATCGATATCCGCAAACAGCGGCACGAGGGACAGAAGGGCAATATCGTCATTCAGCGACAAAGGGATACCTCTGAGCGGGCTTGATGCCGTTAGGGAACTATCTTGTAGCCGCCATTCTCTGTCACCAAAATCTCCGCATTGGAAGGGTCACGTTCGATTTTCTGGCGCAGCCGGTAGACATGGGTCTCGAGCGTATGGGTGGTGACGCCGGAATTGTAGCCCCAGACCTCCTCCAGCAACACGTCGCGGGTAACGACCTTCTGGTCGGCGCGGTAGAGATAGCGGATGATCGCCGCTTCCTTTTCGGTGAGCCGGATCTTCTGGCCATTTTCCAGCGTCAAAAGCTTCTGGCCCGGCTTGAACGTATAGGGACCAACGGTGAAGGTGGCGTCCTCGCTCTGCTCGTGCTGGCGCAGCTGCGCCCGGATGCGGGCGAGAAGCACCGCGAAACGGAAGGGCTTGGTCACATAGTCGTTGGCGCCGGCCTCAAGACCGAGGATCGTATCCGAATCGGTATCATGCCCGGTCAGCATGATGATCGGCGGTTTGAAGCCGCCCTTGCGCAGGAGCTTGACCGCCTCGCGGCCATCCATGTCCGGCAGGCCGACATCCATCACCAGTAAGGCTATCTGGTTGTTGCGGGCGGTGTTGATGCCCTTGGCGGCCGTCGATTCCTGAAGAATGGTGAACTCCTCATAGAGGGCAAGTTGCTCCACCAGTGTTTCACGCAGGTCGTTGTCGTCATCGACGAGAAGAATGGTGCGGGCCGACATGGTAATCTCTCCTTGCTTGCGGTCTCAAACTAGCGCAATCGCTGCCTTAAACAAGCTGTGCAGCACTCACCCGGTTGTTACATATTGTGTAGTGCTATTGTTATGTTTCAGATCACGCACAACGCAAAAAACTGTGAGCAAAATGCGATTGAAACCCCGCAAGGCTGCCATTCCAGTCCGCACCATCACCGTCAGGCCAAAGCCGGGCAGCCGCACCCGCGCTCTGGTGAGCTTTGCAGGCCGCACCGAGGAGGCCGCGATCGGCCGTAGCGGCACCACTGCGCGCAAGCGCGAAGGCGATGGCGCCACCCCGATCGCCGCCATGCGCCTGATCGGCGGCTATGTCCGCCATGACCGCGTCACCCGGTCAGCAACCACCCTGCCACTGCGCTTCACGCCAAAAAACCTGCTTTGGTGCGACGAGCCCCGCCACGCACTCTATAACCGCCCCGTCAAAGCGCCGTTCAAGCCGAGCCACGAAAAGATGCGCCGTGATGACGGCCTCTACAATGTCTGCCTGGTGATGGACTGGAACCTGCGCAGCCGGAAACGCTATGGCGGCTCGGCCATCTTCTTCCACCTTGCCAAGCCGGGCTATCCGCCGACGGAAGGCTGCGTCGCGGTCAGCCTGCCGGCAATGAAGCGGTTGCTGCGGTTCATGCGGCGCGGCACTGTTGTGAAGGTGGTGAGATAGCCCTCCACATAGGCTGGGATTGTTGCCGATAACTTTGCGACCCCCTCCCTGTTCTCCGTCAAAGCGCGCTTTGCCATGCCTTCACCGCATCCAGCGGATAGACCAGCATCAGCACGTTGAGCGTCAGATTATCGCGGATCAGCCAGCCGGTGAAAATCTCGAAGATGATGGCGATGGCGACGGTTAAGGCGACCGGTGCGCGGCGGGCGAAGAAGAAGCCCACAGCCATGAAGACCGTGTCCATGACCGAATTGAGGATGCTGTCGCCGTAATAATCGAGCGAGATGGTGGCGGCGCGGTAGCGGTCGATGATGAGGGGTGAGTTTTCGAGGATTTCCCAGCCGGATTCGATCACCAGCGCCAACAGCAGCTTGGCCGCTAAGGGCTTGCCGCGCAAGGTCAGGTGGGCCAAGCCGTAGAACAGGAAGCCGTGGATGATGTGCGACGGAGTGTACCAGTCGGCCAGATGCTGCGAATTGCCCGGACCATTGGCATTGGGCTCGAACAGTTTGATAGTGCCGCATTCGCAGATCGGCGTGCGGCCCATCCAGTATTCGATGACGATCTGCAGGACAAGCACTGCGGCGCAGGCGGCAAGCCAGAAGGTGGCGGCACGCGGCGAACGGTTTTCGGCCGGTACCAGCGTCGTCACTTCGGCGTATCCTGATCCAGCGAATGCTTCATGATAACAGGCATCTGCGACAGGGTGAACAGCACCGTGATCGGCATTGTGCCCCAGACCTTGAAGGCGACCCAGAAATCGGTCGAGAAGTTGCGCCAGACGACTTCATTGAGCACGGCCAGGAACAGGAAAAAGATGCCCCAGCGTATCGTCAGCTTTCGCCAGCCATCCTCGTCGAGCTTGAAGGCGGAATGGAAGACATAGCCGAGCAGCGATTTTCCAAACAGCAGGCCGCCGAGCAGAATGACACCAAACAGCGTATTGATGATGGTCGGCTTGATCTTGATGAACGTGTCGTTCTGCAGCCAGAGCGTGAACGCGCCCATGATGAAGACGACAATGCCGGATATCAGCGGCATCATCGGCAGGGTGCGGGTGAGGATCCAGGATGCGGTGAGCGCAATCGCGGTCGCGGCCATGAACAGGCCGGTGGCGATGAAGATCGGTCCGCCGAGTTCGGTCAGCGCCGGGAATTCCCGCGCCAGCCACTCGCCGCGTGAATTGGCGAAGAAGAAGACCACCAGAGGGCCAAGCTCCAGCACCATTTTCAGGAGCGGGCTGATTTCCTTGCGCGGCTTGACCGCCTCGATCGATGACATGATGTCGTCCTTAAGTGCCTGCTCGATGGAGCAATCCTATTGCAAGTTTCAGGTGCGTGGATGTTTTTCACGCGGATATTTCGGTTTTCGGTCGGCGAACTCTCGTTTTCCACCGTCATTCCTGTGCTTGTCACAGGAATCCAGCGACGCGGCGTCCGCCGCGTCAAGGAGTCTTTGGCGGCGCAGACGCGCCGCTGCTGGATCCCCGCCACAAGGGCGAGGATGACGGAGAAAATGGAAAGCCGCATCGAAGCTGTTCATCCGCCCCCATAACATCAGCAAAAAGGCAAAACCGCGTCAATGGGGAATTCCGGCGATGGCTTCGGCAAAGTCCTTGGCCTCGAACGGTTCGAGATCGTCCACGCCTTCGCCGACACCGATGAAATAGACCGGCAGCTTGTGCTTGGCGGAAATGGCGACGAGGATGCCGCCGCGCGCCGTGCCGTCGAGCTTGGTCATGATCAGGCCGTTGACGCCGGCGATATTGCGGAAGATCTCGACCTGGTTGAGCGCGTTCTGGCCGGTGGTGGCATCGAGCGTCTGCAGCACGGTGTGCGGCGCATCGGGATCGAGCTTGCCGAGCACGCGGACGATCTTTTCCAGCTCCGCCATCAGCTCTGTGCGGTTCTGCAGGCGGCCGGCCGTGTCGATGATCAGCACGTCGCTCTTTTTCAGCCGCGCTTGTTCGAAGGCCTCGTAGGCAAGACCGGCAGCATCGGCGCCGAGTTTCGAGGAGACGATATCGGACTTGGTGCGCTCGGCCCAGATTTTCAGCTGCTCGATGGCGGCGGCCCGGAACGTGTCGCCGGCGGCCAGCATGACTTTCAGGCCGGCACCGGAGAGTTTTGCCGCGAGCTTGCCGATGGTGGTGGTCTTGCCGGTGCCGTTGACGCCGACGACGAGAATGACATGCGGCTTGTGGGACAGGTCGAGCTGCAGCGGCTTGGCAACGGGCGCCAGAACCTTGGTGATTTCGGCGGCCATGATACGGCTGACGTCTTCGCCGCTCACGTCCTTTCCGTAGCGTTCGGAGGCCAGCGTATCGGTAATGCGCAGCGCCGTTTCGACACCAAGATCGGCCTGGATCAACAGGTCTTCCAGATCCTGCAGCGTCTCGTCATCCAGCTTGCGCTTGGTGAAGAGAGCGGTGATCTGGCCGGTCAGCTGCGAGGATGTCCGTGAAAGTCCCTGGCGCAGGCGCTGGAACCAGGTGAGTTTCTGTTTCGGAGCTTCGGGTTCGGGTTCGATGGCGCGGCCGGTGGCGAAGCCCTTGGGAAGAGCGATTTCGGTGGCGGGCTCTGTGGCTGCGGAGCGTTCGTCCACCCCCTCTGCCCTGTCGGGCATCTCCCCCTCAAGGGGAGAGATCGCTGAAGGCGCACTCACGGTTTGGTCATTGGGCTCGGAGAGCGGGGAGAGTTTACCCCCCTCTGTCGGCTGTGCCGACATCTCCCCCACAGGGAGGGAGATTGGACTCGCGGACAGCTCCTGCGATTCATCAATTGCGGTCGTTTGCGGTGAAGGAGCGTCGGCCTCCTTTTGATCTCCCCCTTTGTGGGGGAGATGTCCCGAAGGGACAGAGGGGGGTGTTGCGCTTTCCTCAATCTCGGCCGCCTCGGCTTCTGCCTCCAGCAAAGAAAGCGGGATCAGCCCGATCTCGCCGATCTGTTCGGTCGGCGGCAGAAGGGCGGCTTCCTCCTCGGCCTGGAACTCAGGAGCATCAGAGCTGTCGGCAGATGGCCCGCCCGCCGTGTCCATTTCTTCCGGCAGGACAGGATCTTCAGCGACCGGCAGATCTTCGCTGCGGGAATGCGGCTCCAGCTCGGCTTCGATCGCCCGGGTTTCCTCGGAACTGAAGGTCGATTCCGCCTCGTCCATGACCGCATCGGTCACCGGCGTGGCAGTCGGCTCGCCTTCGACCGGCTTTTCCTTGCCGAACGTGAAGACCTTTTTCAGAAAGCTGAGCGCCATTTGAATTCCGTAAACTCAGGCCGCGTTGGCAGCCGTCAGTTGCATGTCGAGATGCTTGCCGTTGTGGCCGGTGATGACAGCCTGCACGATAGCGCGCGGCGTCAGGCCGGGGACGGCGACAAGCGTGAAATTTTCCGTATGTGCCAAGCCATTGTTCTCGACGAGCAGGCTTTGCTGCGTTCCGATCATGCTGTCAAGATGGGCCTGATGCAGCTGAAGTCCAGTGGCGCGCAGCCGGGCGGCCCGTTCCTTGACCAGCGCACGGTCAGTCTGCGGCATGCGGGCGGCGGGCGTTCCCTCGCGCGGCGAATAGGGAAAGACGTGCAGATGGGCAATATTGGCCTCTTCGGCCAGTCCCAGCGCATTCGCAAACATCTCCTCAGTCTCGGTCGGGAAGCCGGCGATCATATCGGCGCCAAAACTGGTTTCCGGGCGCAGGCGGCGGACATCCGCGATGAACGCCAGAGCATCGGCCCGGCTGTGGCGGCGCTTCATCCGCTTCAGGATCATGTCGTCGCCATGCTGCAGCGACAGGTGCAGATGCGGCATGAAACGCGGCTCATCGGCGATCAGGTCCATCAGATGGCTGTCCGCCTCGATGCTGTCGATCGAGGAGAGGCGCAGGCGCAGGATATCCGGCACCTGTTTCAGCAGCGTCTTTGCCAGCAGGCCGAGCGTCGGAGTACCCGGCAGGTCTCCGCCATAGCTGGTCGCATCGACGCCGGTCAGCACGATCTCGCGATAGCCGCTGTCAGTCAGTTTTCGCGCCTGATCGACGACGGCGCCCATCGGCACGGAGCGGGAATTGCCGCGGCCATAGGGGATAATGCAGAAGGTGCAGCGGTGGTCGCAGCCGTTCTGCACCTGGATGAAGGCGCGCACATGGCCCTCGATCAGCTTGACCATCTGCGGCGCCGTTTCGCGCACGCTCATGATGTCGTTGACGCGCAGCTTTTCTTCGGCCGAGACGCCGAAATCGGGCAGCGACCGGTAGGAGGCGCTTTTCAGCTTTTCCTCGTTGCCGAGCACGGCATCGACCTCGGGCATTGCGGCAAAGGCCTGCTTCTCGGTCTGGGCGGCGCAGCCGGTGACGATGATGCGGGCATGCGGGTTTTCGCGCCGCGCCCGGCGGATCGCCTGGCGGGCCTGGCGCACGGCCTCAGCCGTGACGGCGCAGGTATTGACGAGGATGGCGTTGTTCAGCCCCGCCTTCTCGGCCTCAGCCCGCATCACTTCGGATTCATAAGTGTTGAGACGACAGCCGAAGGTTATGACATCGACGCCGCTCAAAGTGCGGCACTTTCCGCCTGTGGCTCGTCTTCGCGCGACCAGAGGCCGGTTGCCGGATCGACAGTGCCGGACCATTCCCATTCGGCCGGGCCGGTCATGATGACATGGTCGTCGCGCTCGCGCCATTCGATGGTGAGAATGCCGGGCGGCGTGGCGCTGGCGACCGTGATGGCGACATTGCGGTCGGTGCGGCCGGTGCGGGCAGCCGAGACGGCGGCGGAACAGGCAGCCGATCCGCAGGCAAGCGTCAGGCCGGCGCCGCGTTCCCAGGTTCGGGTGGTCACAGAGGAAGGCGAAGTGACCTGGGCAAGGGTGATATTGGCGCGCTCGGGAAACATCGGATGGTTTTCGAGCAGCGGGCCGAACCGTTCGAGATCGAAAGACATGACGTCGCGGTCGACCCAGAAGATCGCATGCGGATTGCCCATCGACATGACGGAGGGCGAATGCAGGATCGGGTCGTCGATCGGGCCGATCTGCAGCTCGATGCGGCTGGTGTCGTGGAACTCTTCCGAGAGCGGAATCTTGTCCCATTCGAAAACCGGTGTGCCCATGTCGACGGAAATCGTTCCATCCGCATGTTCCTGCGCATTCAGGATGCCGGCGACGGTCTGGAAAGTGAAAGCCTTCTTGCCGGTTTCGTTGGCAAGTGCCTGGACGACGCAGCGCGTTCCGTTGCCGCAGGCCTGCGCCTTCGAGCCGTCTGAATTGAGGATATCGATAAAGGCGTCGGTGCCCTCAGACTTCGGATCGTGGATGGCCATAATCTGGTCGAACTGGGTCTCCGGACGTGCGTTGAGCGAAATTGCAGCCTGCGGCGTCACCTTGTCCGTGCGGCCACGCATATCGACGACCAGAATCTTGTTGCCAAGCCCGTTCATTCTCGCAAAATCGACCGTGGTATTCATGACATTCATTTCCATCGTTTGTTGGGGTGTATATGGCGGAAATGGGTTGAAATTACCAGTGGGGCGATAATGCTCCGCGTTAGGGGAGGTGGGCCGCCTTTCTTCTCCCCAGCGGGGAGACGGTGCCCGGAGGGCGGATGAGGGGGCGGTTCGGCATCGAGGGGCGGGGCCTTCATCGCTGTGTTTTCTCAATCTCAGTTTCCCCGGGTTTTCTGCTTCAAGGTGGCTTCGCCCCCCTCATCCGGCCCTGCGGGCCACCTTCTCCCCGATGGGGAGAAGAGGGAGTTTGCGGTTCCCTCAACACCTCAAGCCACGCCCGGAAAAATCCGCCGTGGGTTTGCTTCATGCTGACTTGGCCGGGGCGCTGGAAAGTGCCTCGTAAAGTAGTAGTAGTAGTAGTAGTAGTAGTAGTAGTAGGTGACACCTCTCAGCGCCCCGTTCGATGTCTTTTGCCGCGCTTCTCAGGTTCTTCTGCGCCTTCCTCTCTGACAGGAAAGCCTCCAATGCCCCGGCCCGGCCGCTTATCCGCCAGGCCTTTCAATGCGGCGGGGTTTAGCCCTGGACCCTTGGACGGCAAAACCGTCCGGCGGGGTGAACCGCCCCTGGTGTGGCTACCCGGCACGCCCGGCTCATTTTCGAGCCGGAGGAGAACCGCCTTTCACGCAGCCCCGGGGATTTCGCGCGCGTTTCGCCAAACCATCCGGGCACCGGCCCCATCTCGCCGGCAACGCTTTCCGGTGTATCCGTGATGGGACGGGAAGAAGTATCGCACAGGTTTGAAGGGCGGGGATGAACGGGGATAAAAAATATTGAAGGCTGCGCTGGCAGGTGCGGGTTCGAGGCGTTGCGATCTCACCCGGCGCGGGTCATGCTGATTGCTGGCCACTGATGCTTGTGGAGACATGACATGCCTGAAACTCCGTCACTCCTCGCCGGAAAATGCCTGTGTGGCGCTGTCGAATATGCGGTCGATGACGCCTTCGAATATGCGATGAACTGCCATTGTTCCAATTGCCGGCGCACCACCGGATCGGCCTTCAAGCCGATTGCCGGGATCAGGCGCGAGCGGTTTCAGCTGGTCAAGGGCGCGGAAGCGATGTTGATC
>Ga0247813_10002267_pt1 | contig 13390 bp, 8 predicted proteins | sample UWRJL169409C1_FD_180719 | JGI IMG/M metagenome (GOLD analysis project Ga0247813, IMG submission 180719) | Plant litter microbial communities from Arlington Agricultural Research Station in Wisconsin, United States - UWRJ-L169-409C-1 | ecosystem: Environmental > Terrestrial > Plant litter >... | reverse complement strand
CGTTTAATAATTATATTTTTATTTATTAATAATTCTACTTTTAATAATTATATTTTTATTTATTAATAATTCTACTTTTAATAATTATATTTTTATTAATTTAATAACTTTTAATTCGGCGTTTAATTTATTATATTTTTAAATATTTTAAATTTATTAATAATTTAACGTTTAATAATTATATTTTTATTTTATTAGTAATTCTACTTTTAATAATTATATTTTTACTAACTTTTAAATATTTTAATTTTATTAATAATTATTTTTTTACTAACTTTTAAATATTTTAATTTTATTAATAATTCTGCATTTAATAATTATCTATTTTTTACTAATTTAATAACTTTTAATTCGGCGTTTAATAACTTTTAATTCGGCGTTTAATAATTATATTTTTATATATTTTAACAACTTTTAATTCGGCGTTTAACTTTATTTTTATATATTTTAACTTTATTAATAATTATATTTTTATTAATTTAACTTTATTAATAATTCGGCGTTTAATTTATTATATTTTAACAACTTTTAATTCGGCGTTTAACTTTATTTTTATATATTTTAATTTTATTAATAATTCGGCGTTTAATTATTTAATTTTATTAATATATTGAATTATTTGAGTTAAATCATCTTTACTCTTAACTCTATTAAGTTTGTTAATGATTGAACTATTTGATTTTGGAATATATTTTTTAATTTTATTTTTGATAATAAATAATTGATTTGTATCTTTAATTGTATATTTTTTATTATTAATAATAACATCATATGGTAATTGATATATTTTTACATTTGAATTAGAATTTAGATATTCTAATATTCTTTCTCGTTTTAAATATGATGTTTTATATTCACTTGCACCTGATTCATTTTGAATAAATGTAAATTTAAATTCATCTGATATAAACTCATTCGTTATAAATTTAGATTCAATTTTAAAATCAGATGAAATATATTGCACTAACAAATATGACAATGGATTTTTTATTTTTGTTAATAAATTATTAATTCTCTGTATAAATTTTGTATTAATATCAGAAAATAATTGAATAAATGATCCTCCAGCAGTTGGTTCATATTTATAAAATGATATCAATCCGCCAAAATATTTATCAATTTGATAGAAATATCGTGAACAATACTTTGATAAATAAAATGTAAAGGGATCCGATATACATTCTTGCTCAATTTTAAATATTGGACAAATTAATTCAATCAAACCAATTATTCGAGAATCATGACAATCATTTGAATAATAATAAAAAGTATTATAAATTGTCAATAAACTAAAAAGTAAACTATCATCTCCAAATATATTCAATCGATGATATAAATTATAACTAATTATATATTTTATATTAAATTGTATAACAACAAAATCAGTTTCAAATTTTACATTTACTTTAGTCTGCACAGATTTATTTTCGTTTAATAATTTGTCAAGTTCAGATAAGTTGTTTTCTAAATAGAGTTTAGAACTTAATGGTTCATTTTCGTAAATATGATTATAAATTGATAAATATAAATTAAAATTATATTCTTTTGATTCTATAAATTGTTTAATAAATAATGATATTTTATATTCAGATAAACAATTTATCATAAATTAATACTTTTTCATTAATATACGCCACTTTTTTTTAATATCAGTTTCTTCATTATACCATTGAATTACTTCATCATTGTTTCGATAATAAAACGTGTAATCAATAAATGTTTTTGTAAGCAAATATGATACAAGTTGACTAGTAATTTTATCATTAATTGGTTTATTTTGAAATACAATATTTACATTAATAATGAATTGTTCATGATTAACATTTTTTCTTGATGTTGAAATATATGAAGTTGTTAATTGTCTACTAATTAATTTAAATTTACATATTTCAGTAAAAAGAATATCTTGAATAAAATATTCAAATTGAAATACGAGAATTTCCGGATTTTTTTCTCTAATTAATAAAACATAATCTTCGATTGATCCTTTAGCATAATTTTTATATCCTTGTTTTTCAGCATAATTGCATATTATAATATAACATTTAAGAATATCATTTGAAGTTAAATCTCGATCTTCATAAGTAAATATATCATAGAATTTTTCAACTAAAAATTCATATAATACTTTAAATGTTATCTTTGAATTACTCGTCAATACAACATGTTCACTATCAATCAAAAATTCTGAAAAATCTAAATTATTTTTTATATATTTTGTAAAATGTGATTTATTTAATTTCAAAATTAACATTGCTAATTTTAAAATTAGTGATTTGCAACAAAGAATATTAAAGAAATATAAGATCTTATCAATTATTTCTAAAGTATTTTGATTATCAAACATTGTTTTAGTAACTAATTTCGAAAATGAAGCCATTTTTAATTATACTCTTATTAATTATAATTAATATTTATTTCACTTTTTTTATAAAACAACAATCTCAAATAATGTTATACCTAGAACAGTGTTTGCTAAATTATTTTGTATAGTATCTGTTAAACTAACTTTATTTATACCTTTTGTATGTAATTTTAATATTATTGAATAATCTATTTTTGAAGTTTTATCTCTTTTATAGTTATGGTTCATTTTCATTATTTCTTGATCTTCAGATCGTTTAATTAAAATTGTTTTAGCTGTATTTTTTGTTACAGGTGTTATTAATTCTGTTGTAATATTAAATATTCTATAATTAATTTGTTTAGAATCGCACTTATAATATTTTTGAATATGTGAAATATCAATAGTTTTTATATTTAAATCAGACAATGGAGCTAATTGAATTAATTCATTGTTATATTTTTTAATTGAGCTATCTAATGTACATTTTAATACAATTTTTTTATCTGGATTTTTATTATCTTGAAAGAGAATTGATTGAGGAAACCAATCTAAAATTTCATCTGGAAAATATAATGTAAAAGTGCTATTTGACATTGGTATATACTTTATATTTCTAAAATCATAAACAGAAAGATTTAAATTAGGAAATTTTATTTTTTCAAAATTAGACTTTATTATCAAATTAAAACTTAATGAAGGAGTGTTAAACAATGTAATAGGTAAATCAGGAATATCTTCAATTTTTGAAGGATCATCAAATTTTAACGAAGTCATAATCAAAATATTTTTTTAAATTATGAAATATAGAAATAATTATCTTATTGAATTCGGAAAAAAAAGAATTGCAATTGTTGATCATGATATTCATATTGATGGATATAACAATAAAACAATTTATACTACAGATATAAACACTGCACCATCTTATTATCAAAATATTAATATTAAATACAAATATATTCCTCCTCAAATAATAAAAGAATTAGATGAAAATGAGTTATTAAATATTAAACAAAATGATGATTTACCTACATCATATTATATTTCAATAATCAAAAAATATTTTCACCTTTTATATTTATTATATAATAATATTGATCAAATTGTTGATGAAAAAAATATATTTAAAAACGACTTTAATATTAAATATAAAAATTTATTTAAAACTTTTTATAATTCAAACAATTCTAATGTTAAATTAATAAAAGGTATTAAATTTGATAATCATTTTTATGTTGAAAATTATATTACAATAGAAATATTGGGTGAAAAATTTATTATAGATGAAAATATAAACCTATATAACAGACTTATGTTTGATCAAAATAGAATCTATTTAAAAGAACTAATTAATTATTTTAAAAATTGTATTGCATCATCAAAATTAATAGCTGCTTTACTTTCTTATAAATTTTTATTTGTAAATGATTTTATTATTCATAAAACAAATAATATCAATAATTGTAAACAAATTTCAGATTTTATTACGTTTTTACAAAATAATGATATTAATATTACAATCAAAAATCTTGACAAAATTGGTGGAAATTCAAATTTTGAAACTTTAATTGAAGAGTATAAACGCCCATGTTTAAATAATTTTTTAGAATTTAAAAAAATGTATAAAGATATTAAATCTAATTTACTAAATAGAACAACTGGTTCACCAACTGTAACTGATCCACCAACTGTAACTGATGTAACTGATTCACCAACTAATGTAACTAATCCACCAACTGTTACATCAACTGTTACACCAACTGTTACACAAACTGTTACACCAACTGTTACACCAACTGTTACACCAAATGTTTCATCAAATGTTCCATCAAATTCTGGATTAATAAATATTAAAAATACATGTATAAATTATAATCCAAGTGCTAAATATTATAATGAAGAAGAATGGAAAAAATTACTTTTAACTTTAATGAAAAGTGATAAATTACTTAAATATTGTACTAAATCAGATAATTATATAAATACGGTCGAGGATCTTGCAAAATATATAAAAGCATTACAGATTGATGAAACACTTGGAATAGATGGAACTATTCAAAGACTTTGGATTTTAACTAAATGGATTTTACATTATAAATATGATAGATTACTATGTAAGAAGCTTGGACATTTTGTTGCTAACGAATCAAGTAATTTAATTAAATTTAAATCAGGTGTTTGTGAAGGATTTGCAAATTTATTTGGTTCAGTATGTGATATACTTGGAATATTTTGTATTGTACTTGGTGGTCCTGCAAAATCACATCCAACTGATAGTACAGGACCTCATGGTTGGAATCTTGTAAGAATAAATTCTGATGATTACTATTTTATTGATTCAACATGGAATACATCTTATTTTTTTGTACCACCTAATATATTTTTTACGTCTCATTATAATAATACTTATCAATTATTAAGTAAACCTGGAGACATTGAAGATAAACTTAAATCAGAATCTGATTTTAATTCAATGACAGCTATAGAAGCAACTAATTTAATCCCAGAAACAACAGAATATGATCTAAAAATTAAAAAAGCATTAGGTAAATAAATTAAATAGTAATAGTTAATTCTTCATCATTTTTTTTAACAACAACAATTATTTGTATTACTTCATATTCTTTTCCATCAAAAGATTTGATTGTTTGACCGACTTTTTTATTTTTAGTAGAACTTATAGTATATCCTTTAGATTCATAGTTTGAAATAATTGATTTATAATTATCATATATATTTAATGGAAATTTAATACTTTCATGATTTTTAGGATAAATTAAATATTGAATATTAGTATTATTATATTTTTCTAAATTATAAAAATAATCTTGAAGTTGTCTACAAGTTGATTTAATATTATCATATTTTAAATTTAAAAAATTTGATATAATTATCATATCTTTTTTATTAATTGATTGATTACAAATCCACCCTTTAAGTAAAGATATATTTTCATCTACATTTCTCACTTTAACCATTTTTAATTTTAACTTATCAATTATTGAATTATTAAACTTAATTTTAAACTTATTATTTAAAATTCCGCGGATTGAAGCAGGTGTTTTTGAAATTAAATATTCAATATCATAAAAATATTGAATTTCTGTATTTGTAACATCAATATTATAATATTTTGTAATATCTAATAAATGTTCATCTATATCAATTTTTAAAGTATTAAGATTACTAATAATATATATTTCTTCACTTATTTTTGTTATAAATATTTGTTCTTTATCATTTAAATATTTAAATGCCATTATAATAGAAATATTATTAAACTTATCACTAATGTCATCATATATTAATTGAAATTTGATAATATAAATATCTTGAAGTAGATTAGTTAAATATTTTAAAATAGTATCTATTCGATTATCCTTTTCAACAAGATTATGAGTCATATTATTAACTTTGCCTTTATATTTAGTTTTTGAGTTGTAAACATTAATATCAATACTTGCATTTACAAGTACTTTATCAATTTCAATAATATTTTTATATTTTCTTTCAGCAATTTTATAATTATTAATTTCATTACTTACTCCATTATTCATTCTAACTGCAATATTATATACATATACATTAGGTATTCTATTATTTTTTAAAATATAATCATTGTGTGAGTTTAATCTAATAGCTCTTCTTTCAATTTGTTCATTTCTACTCATAGTAAGAGACGCATCAAGTTTAATAACATGAATAACATTTTTAAGACTTATTCCTTCTTCAATCATTCTTGATGAAAGAATTAATTTCATAAGTTTTCCATCTAGATTTTCTGGAGTATTAAAAGTATTAATTTTATCCATTAAAGTTGTATCACTTGAATCACATATAAAGAATCTTGCAGGAGACCACGTGTGTGAAAATATTGTGTGTTCAATTTTACGTTGATAACAATTATAGCATCGTTTTTGTGATTCAATTCCTTTATCTGGATTTCCATATTCTTCAAATCCTTCATTTAACAAAACCTCTCTAATTACATCAATCATGATTAATTTATAATTTGAATAAATAAATACATTACCAGATAATTGTAATAATAAATTTACAATAAAATATATTTTAATTGAAAATGTTTTAATATATTTTAAAGAAAACAATTTTCCACTCAACTTATCATTGTCGACTGAAAGTAAATTATGATCAGTTATATTTAATAAATCGCACAAAAGTGTATTATATTTAGTAGGGTTATCTTTAACAAGTTTTAAAACAATATTATATCCAGTATTTCCATATACAGGTACAAGTTTTCCTTTAGAGTTAATAAATGGAAAGTAAATATTTGAAAGTGATTCAGAAACTCTTCCTAATGAATCTTTTTTAATTTTAAGAATATTTTCAACTATATAACTTTGAATTTTAGTTGGTTTAAGTTCAATAACTTTAATATATTCAAGTCCATCTGTAAACTCACCAACTTCAATTTTCTTTGAAAGATAAATTGAATCATTAATTTTAAGTGTTGAAATATATCCTGTAATATCTTTTTGAAGCCGTTTTGCATCAACTAAAATTGGTTTACCATCTTCATATTTAAAATAATCTTTTTTCTCGAGTTTATCATCACGTAAAAAATTAAATATATCTATAATTTCATCAATATGATTTTTGATTGGAGTTGCTGATAAAGCAAGAATCTTTAACCCAGAATATTTATTTTTAAGAAATGTAATTGAATCAGTATAATTATTATTAGTCAAGTTGTGGGCTTCTTCTAGTACGAGAATAGAATTATCCATTGCAAAGTCAAAATTAACCGAGTTATGAACCCGCTTTAATTCTAAATTTATTTTGTCAACAATCAACTTTTTTTCACCTATTGTTTTATTATACAAAGATTTGTGTGTTAATATTTTTATATATGATTTCATTTCTGGTATAAATCTATTAATTTCATTTATCCACTGCAGTTTTAATATTTTCCTTGGAACGACAATATAAATCATTGAATTTTGATTAATAATAAAATCAATATTATTTTTTAGAATTTTAAGAACAGACAAAGTTTTACCTGATCCTGGTGAATGATATAATAATAAACTACGATATGGAGTATAAGATGATATAAATCTAGAAACAAATTCTTGATGAGGCATTAATATTAAATTTGTAGAAATTAACTTTGATTTAATTAAATCTATTTTTTCTTTAGCACTCAAATCTTTCTCATCAAATACTATATGAATTAATTCATTAAATTCTGTATGTTCCATTAATTTTGATTGAAAATCTGCATCTGATACAAGAGGATAATAACCGTATTTTTCTATTATATTATTCATAAACTTATTCAAGAATTATTTATGAATGATATTTATAAACGAAATGATTTTTTCAACTTAAACAATCCTTCTGAATTAAAAACTGAAATTTTAAATGAAGATTTATTTATTATTGATATGGTTAAATGTATTAAATTAGAAGAACTACGATTAATTAAAGAAGATCAAAAAGATTATAATAATTTAATTAAACATTTAAAAGTAGATGTTAAAAATTTAATGAATGATATAGGTAAAACTGAGATTGAAACTGATTATTCTATATTTAGTATTGCAAATAATAAATTAAAAATTAATTAAACTTTTCAGGTAAACTAATATTTGTCTTTTCTTTAATATATTTATTTATCGTATTAATAAAACTAGTTATTACATTAACAACAAATTCTTTATCATTAAAATCATACATATGAATATTTCTTCTAAGACTAACAAATGAGTTATACATATATATTGGACAATATTCTGAAGATCCAATTAATGAAAATCCAATAACAATATTACGATTTACATCTTCTTTAATAAAAGATAAATTATCTTCTTCTTTATATCGTGTAAAATTCATTTCTATTTTATTTTTAGTTATATTTAAATAATCATATAAATGTTGTTTTGTTAAATAATCTGGAATTATTGGAATTATATGATTACGCCGAAATTTAACTGCAGTATTAGTAGTATGATTTGAATTATTTGTTACTTCTGATTTAGAAATTGATGTGTGTTCATATAAAAACTGCTGCTGTTTATTTAATGCTAACATTGTTGTATCAATTATATCAAATAATATTATTTCTTTAATTTCTGATTGCGAATCAATATCATATTCAATGTCAACAATATATGGTTTATTAAACTCTGTCTCTATATTAAATATTAATTTCTTTCCCGGAGGCAATTTACAAAGAAAATAATTTGATAAATGTTCAACTTCAATTTGTTTATCAGTTGATTTATTAATCATTTTACCATCTTTAATTGTAAAGATTTTATAACTTGAATCATTCTCAGTATTAAAATTACAATATAATACTACTTCTTTAGATACTGGAGAAATATATTTAAACATATTTCGTAAATGATCAATCGAGTAATGAGTGTTATTAAATTCAATATTTATTGATTTTTTAGAAAAAAACCATTGAGATTGAATATTTGTATTATCAAATAATGGACCAACATATTTTTTATCATTTGAAGGTAACATCATATTACCTTTTTTAAATAAATATAATATATCTTGCTTTTTACATTGATTTATTTTATTATCTTTTTCAATTTCAAACGTCACAAAACACAAAAATTCATACCTTGTTCCAGGATAACGCTTAATAAAGTATGTATTCATCTTTTATCATAAATTAAATATATTATATATTTCATTTTTTAATCATTTTTTAATACTCAGTATAACAAATCGGATGAATTAGCACTGACATATTTCTTGTAATATAAGACGTTATTTTGTCGTTGTACTTGTATTCTGCCGGGTGAATTAGCACTGACATATTTCTTGATATATAAGACATTATTTTGTTGTATTTAACCGGCTGAATTAACACTGACATATTTCTTCCAATATAAGAAGTTATTTTGTCGGGTAAATTAGCACTGACATATTTCTTCCTAGATTCTCTAACTACGTTATATAGTACATTATTTTGTAGTTGTAGTCGGCTAAATTAGCACTGACATATTTCTTCGTAGATTCTCTAGCTATGCTATATAAGATGTTATTTTGTAGTTGTTAAAATTTAAGCACTGACATATTTCTTCGTATATAAAATGTTATTTTGTCGTTGTTCAGTCGGCTGAATTAGCACTGACATATTTCTTCTAATATAGCTTTAGCTACACTATGTTTAAGACATTATTTTGTCGTTGTAGTTGTACTCTGCCAGTTGAATAGCACTGACATATTTCTTCTAATATAGCTTTAGCTACACTATGTTTAAGACGTTATTTTGTAGTTGTTAAAATTTAAGCACTGACATATTTCTTCTAATATAAAGCATGATTTTGTTGTTGTTCAGTCGGCTGAATTAGCACTGATATATTTCTTTAATTTTAATCGAATACATTAAATTAGTTTATTGTAAATTTGTTCACTAAATTTTAGTGGAGTCTAATTACTCAGACTCCACATTTTTGATCTTTCTGTTTCATTGTATTTATGAACCTGCAAGTAAATAATACAATTCCACAAATAATGCAAAAAAGAAATTTAAAAAATTACGAGTTGAATAAAGAGTACCCAACTCTTCCTAGTAAATTATTCAAAGACAAAATAAATATTGAATTGTCTAAGAAATTATGTGCCAATCTTGAAACGGTAATAGAAATGTTGCCTAAAAAGTATTCTGAAATTGAAGTCAACAGAATACGAGATATGGTAAAAAAGATTTTATCTACGTGTGAAATGGGTCAATATACTGAATATAAATATTCTAAGAATAGTAGAGGATCTTTTGAACATGGAAGAATATTTAGTAGTACAGATTCATTACAAGGCGTACAAAAACTAATTAAAAATGTAATGGTAGATCAAAAAAACTGTGTAGATATTGATATGGTTAATGCCCATCCAACTATACTAAATCAAATTGCATCTTTGTTAAAAGTAAATACTCCAACTTTAAATAAATATATTTCTGAAAGAGATACTTTATTACTTGAACTTAAAACAAAATACAAATTATCACATGATGAAGCTAAAAAAGTACCTTTAGTTATTATTAATGGAGGAATTAGATCTAAAATGTATCCTGAAATAAATTGGTTAGTTGATTTGGAGCAAGAAATAATACTAATTTATAATGCATTCATCCAAACTGAAATTGGAAAAACTATTGACAAACACGTTACGACTTCTAATAAAACTGTTATAATAAATGGTAAGAAAGTATTGATTAAATCAAACGGTGTGCCCCTGAATCGTATTGGAGCTACAATTAATCAGGAGTTGTGTAAGATTGAATATGAAATCTTATCTCAAGTTGTATTTTTCTTTCAATCTAAAAATATTTCAATTTACACTTTGTGTTTTGATGGTCTGATTGTAGATAATAATATAAAGTTTGATCTTGAAGAATTAGAAAAATATGTTTACGCAAATCTTGGAATAAGAATGAAATTTGCAGCGAAATCATTTGATGATCCTATTAGTAATAAAATAATAAGTTTTTTGAAGAATATCATTCCATCGCCTGATAGTCAACGTGAAAATATAAATTTTACTAATCTTGGAATTACCGCAATTAAAGCATGTATGTCGTTTGGTAAAACAACTCAAATTCAAAATTATATTAAATCTAAGCCGGACTCTAGCATATTAATTATTACTCCTAGAATCCCTTTGGCTAAAGAATTTAAAGATAATTTTAAAAGTCTTGGGTTTCAACATTATAAAGAAAATAAAGCTTTTCATTCTCTTAAAAATCAACAAATTCCTAGATTAATTTGTCAAATAGATTCGATTTATAAAATTGAAGTAAAGTTTGATATAATTCTTTTGGATGAAGTAGAATCTATAACTAACCATATAGTTGGATTTGATAAACTTAAAAATAAACAAAATATAATATTTACACTTCAAACTCTTGCCAAATATAGTGTTCAAACATTTTTAATGGATGCTAATTTGTCCATTAAATGTAAAGATATTTTTAAGACTGAATATTCCGACAAAAAGTTTACTGATTTAACATATACATTTAAGCCATTTAATGGTAGATCTGCTCATTTTATAATTGGATCGAAAGATATTAAAATAAAACACTGTAATTCTGTTATTAAACATTTAAAAGATAAAAAGAAAGTTTCGTGTCCTGTTTATTCCTTAAAATATCTTAAATCTTTATATACTTCTGTTAGAAAAGCCATCCCAAACTGTAAAATATTACGAGTTAGTAGTAAACACAAATTTGATTCTGTCAAAGATTTTGTTGATTATGATTTGGTTATTTATACGAGCTCTTTGATGTGTGGAAACAATTTTGATTTAGCACATTTTGACGTAATTATTCCACTTATTAGTAACACACATTCTTCAGCTAAATTATATTCCCAACAAATGTTACGCATTAGACAATTTGAGAAAATGATAATCTTTACTCACATTTGTAAATTTAAGTCACAAACTCAAGTGTCAGAATCAGATATATTAGATAGATGGAAACATGAAAGAGCTGAACGAGATAAAATGGGTATAAAATATGATTTTGTATCTGGTGAATTCCTAGAACAATTTCATCTTAAATTATTCTTAAAAGAAACTATTGAAATAGAAAATGCATCTTCACTATTAGTTCAAGATTTACATACAATATTATCTGAACATGGATTTAAGATTTCCGGAGAATCCTGTATGGAACATAATCTTGAAACCGTTTCAGATCCTGTTTTACTTAAGAAGTATGATCAAAATGAAGATATTCTTGAAATAGTATTGGCGGATACAATTACAGAACAAATGTTAGATGAGCATCTGTATACTTCAGCTGAATATTCTAAACATATTATAGAGAAAACATTTGATGTCACACTTAGTGATGATGTAAATACAATTGATCAGAGGATTGAATTTGTCAAATCTGTTCACGACAAGATTCCAAACCATAATAATTTTATGATTTTAAAAGATTATAAAATAGATGACACTATATATTTACACAATGAAATTGAAATAATTAAATTATCAAAAGATACTATTTTTATTCCTAAAAGTAAAGCCGAACTAAAAGCCCAATTCTTAAAAACTAAAGCATTAGAGTTCATTAAAAAATATATCCCAGCTACGCGTAATATTTGTGAATATAATGACTCTAAATTGGAAATAGATAATGCGGAATTTATTGAATGGTATAATGTGCGGGAGGATTTATACCTCCAAATTGTTCCTAAAATAAAGAGTAAAGATAAAGTGCCTAAAACAATTAACACTTTATTAAATATACATGGACTTAAACTTACATCTAAACAAATTAGAGTAAAAGGGGGACAAAAACAATGTAGAGAGAATGGTGTGCGAAAAACATTACAAGATGATCGAGTTAGAGAATATTACATAACTACTTTTATAGATTACAAAAGTTTCGATATTATTGGAAATCTTGAAAAAAAAGTAGAGTTAGAAAATCTTACATGTTATAATTCATATTATTTTTACGAGTTAATAGCATGTAGGGACGATAATAAAATTTAGCTCTGATAGTTTCACGTAGAAGATGGAGAGAATAAAATAAAATTACATATAGAAGATTTACTGGCAGGCTCAGTAGATACATTATATATAGAACGTACATATCTACTGAGCCTGCCAGTAGAATAAAAATAAAATATGTCCAGCTACACGAAGCTAGTGTCATTGAATTTGTTTTATAATATAAAAATTAAATTTATACCGATCTGAATTATTTGAATATCTAAAATATAAATATATTATATTAAACATATCTTTTTGTTTCCTGATGAATCTATCTGATAGGTCTGCCAGTAAAATAAAAATAAAATTTCACATATAAAATTATATATAGAACGTACATATCTAATGAGACTCCCAGTAGAATAAAATAAATTTCACATAGAAGATTATATGTAGAACGTGCATATCTGCTGGGACTGCCAGTAGAATAAAAATAAAATTACACATAGAAGATTTACTGACAGGCTCAGTAGATACATTATATATAGAACGTACATATTTACTGAGCCTGCCAGTAGAATAAAAATAAAATTACACATAGAAGAT
>Ga0247813_10002263_pt1 | contig 13404 bp, 10 predicted proteins | sample UWRJL169409C1_FD_180719 | JGI IMG/M metagenome (GOLD analysis project Ga0247813, IMG submission 180719) | Plant litter microbial communities from Arlington Agricultural Research Station in Wisconsin, United States - UWRJ-L169-409C-1 | ecosystem: Environmental > Terrestrial > Plant litter >... | reverse complement strand
CTTCCCTGAACTGGTTATTCATATCTTTTCTCCAATTCTCAATTTGGCACTCCTGGCCCTGCTGTTTCTTTCCAGCTCTTCTTCATCAGCAATTACCGCTTTCCGCGTAATTGCTTTATAAGGCTTCTCTTCATTACCAAAAAAATCCTTATCCGCTTCCCCTCTGATCTTACCTTTTCCAATGAAGTTTTTTACCGGCCGGTCTTCCAGCGAATGATAAGACATCACCACCAAACGACCACCAGTATGCAAAACATCGGCAGTCTGCAGTAAAAAATTCTCTAGCACATCAATCTCCGCATTCACTTCAATGCGAAGCGCCTGAAAAACCTGCGCCATATACTTATTCTCTTTTCCTTTCGGAATATGAGCTGCAATTGCATCTTTAAACTCAGCCAGCGTGGTAATCGGCTGGTTCATTCTTGCTGTCGCCACTGCACGGGCCAATGACTTCGCATTTTTCACTTCGCCATAAATGCCGAAGATCCTGTGCAATTTTTCTTCTGTATAGGTATTCAATACATCAGCCGCAGTAAGCTTGCCTTGTTTATCCATCCGCATATCCAGGGTAGATTCAAACCTGGTTGAGAAACCTCTCTCAGGTTGATTGAACTGGTGTGAGGAAACCCCCAGATCAGCCAGAATCCCATCAACCTGTTTATATCCCAATAAGCGAAGATTGTTTTTCAGAAAAGCAAAATTCTGGTCAACAAACAAAAACCTTGGGTCGTCAATTTTATTTCTCTGCGCATCTGGATCCTGATCAAAAGCGATCAGTATACCGTCTTTACCTAAATGCTTTAATATTTCCCTGGAATGACCACCGCCACCAAAAGTCACATCAACATACACCCCATCAGGTTTGATGTTCAAACCCTCAATGCACTCTTTCAGCAGCACTGGTATATGATAATTATTTTCCATCTTCCCCCCTGTTTTTATTTCCCATCACTTCCTCAGCCAGATTCGCAAAATCTTCCGGTTCACTGTCCAGTAAATTATCGTAAGCCCGTTTATCCCAAAGTTCAATTTTATCAAACTGACAAGCCAGGATTACTTCACCATTAATGCCCGCGAATTCCAATAATGACTTCGGCAGATTTACTCTTCCAGAAGCATCCATCGTCAATTCCATCGCACCACGAGTAAAAAACCTGATAAATTCACGATTTTTTTTCTCATATTGGTTCAGCTTACTCAACTCTTCAACTATACCTTCCCATACTTTTTTAGGGTAAATCACCAGATGTTTTTCGAAGCCCCTGTTAATCACAAGTCCCTCTTGCTCAACGTTTGGCAATTGTTTTTTCAGACCGGAAGGAACCATCAAGCGGCCTTTCGCATCCAATTTACAATCAAATTCCCCTAACAATTGAACCATTATAGTATCTACACATTTTATGTAGTGTAAAAATAGATACTTCTACCACTTTTTACCACAATCTACCACAAAAAAGTTATCCACATATAAAAAGAGGGAAAAGACTTCCCCAAAAACAGAAAAAGAGTCGCCTGTGGGCGACTCTTTTAAAGGAACAAAATTGCATTATTCCTGTGTATAGTATCTAAAAAACGGGTTTCCTCTCTAGCTGTTAATTGCCTTAACACCAGGAAGTTCCTTACCTTCCATATATTCCAATAGTGCACCGCCACCTGTAGAAACGTAACTTACCTCATCTTCAAGGCCAAATTTTGCAATCGCAGCAGCAGAATCACCTCCGCCAATCAGTGAAAAAGCACCATTTTCTTTAGTAGCAGCTACCACAGCTTCAGCAATTGCACGCGTACCTTGCTCAAAATTAGCCATTTCGAAAACACCCATTGGTCCGTTCCACAATAATGTTTTTGAGTTCTTAATTACTGCTGTAAAAGCTTCAATAGTTTTCGGACCGATATCCAATCCCATCCAGTCGGCCGGAATAGTACCCGTATCTACACTTTTCTTTTCAGCGTTATTATCGAATTTATCAGCAATTACTGTATCCAATGGTAAAAGCAGCTTTACACCTTTAGCTTTTGCTTTTTCGATCAGTTCCAGACACAATTCCATTCTGTCTGCCTCCAGTAATGAGGTACCTATCTCACCACCCTGTGCTTTGGCAAAAGTGTATGCCATACCACCACCAATAATCAGGTTATCTACTTTATCAAGCAGGCTTTCGATTAATAAAATTTTATCAGATACTTTAGCACCCCCCATAATTGCGGTAAAAGGCTTATCTGCATTATTGTTTATTTTCTCTGCATTTTTTAATTCTTCAGCCATCAAATAACCAAAATATTTCTCTGTAGGGAAAAATTCTGCAATGATAGAAGTTGAAGCATGTGCACGGTGAGCAGTACCAAAAGCATCATTGACATATACATCACCAAGTTTAGCCAATTTTCCGGCAAATTCTTTATCACCTTTTTCTTCCTCTTTATAGAAACGAAGGTTTTCCAGTAATAAAACTTCTCCCGGTACCAGGTTTTTAGCTTTATCCTCAGCTTCAGCACCGATACAATCATCAGCAAACTTTACTTCCAGGTCTAACATTCTTGATAAATCACCTAAAATATGTTTCAAAGAGAATGCATTTTCAGGTCCGCCTTTAGGGCGACCAAGGTGAGACATCAAAATTACAGATCCACCATCATTTAGAACTTTAGTGATAGTTGGTAATGCTGCACGCATTCTTTTATCATCTGTAATATTGAAATCTTTGTCCAGGGGAACATTAAAATCTACTCTGATTAAAGCTTTTTTATCCTTAAAATCGCATTGGTCTATTGTATTCATCTCTATATTTTTTATTGTTTATCTATTAATTATAAAACAGCATCTTCATTTTTGCTCAGCGAATATAACATATTAAAATGCGGACCTACACCAGGAATTTCAAATTCTTCAGAGATCATCTTAAAACCTAGTTTTTTATAAAAGCCTGCAGCAGTACTGCGCGCATTACACCAGATATAAACAGCATGGTTCTCTTTAAGTTCTGCAATTGCAAAATTTATCAGTTCAGCACCATAACCCCTACCCGCAAATTCGGGATCTGTAGCCATTCCTCTTAATCTCATGCCGCCCTTACCAAGTTCAGGATAATCCTCCGGAAAAAAGGTTCCAATACAAACCAGCCTATCGTCTAAAAAATAGCCAAGGTGGTAAGTTCCCAAGACATTGTCTGTAGGCAATATACATTCGGTAAAAGGCGCACCTTTTCTAAGCACCCTACTTCGGAGCGGAAACGTTTCGTCCTGACTTATCCTTTTAATCATTCTTCTTCCTTAACCTTGATTTTAACCTGCTTCTTTATGCGCGTTGTGCTGCGATCTTCAATACCAGATCTACTAATCTTGCTGAGTAACCAGATTCATTATCATACCATCCTACAACCTTCACCAGATCCCCAACGATGGAAGTCAGCAGTGCATCGAAAATGCACGAATGCGGGTTATCAAGAATATCAACAGACACAATAGGGTCTTCCGTATATTCCAGTACCGCCTTCATCTCGTTTTCTGATGCAGATTTAAAGGCCGCATTGATCTCTTCGATAGTTGCCGGTTGCTTCAATATGCAAGTGAAATCAGTTAATGAACCGTTCAAAACCGGCACCCTGATTCCGGCGCCACCCAGTTTTCCTTCCAGGTGAGGAAAGATATTGGTAATTGCCTTTGCTGCCCCGGTGCTGGTAGGAATAATGGAAGCGGACGCTGCTCTGGCCCTTCTAAGATCTTTATGTGGAGCGTCATGCAAACTTTGATCACCAGTCATGGAGTGGATAGTGGTAATATAGCCATCCAGAATTCCCCATTTATCATCAAGGATTTTCACCATTGGTGCCACATTATTCGTAGTGCAGGAAGCATTAGAAAGAACAGATGCACTGAGATCAATTTCAGCATCGTTCACTCCCAATATAAACATCGGAATATCCTTATCAGCCGGTGCAGAAATAAGCACCTGCTTAGCACCAGCACTTAGATGCTGTTCAGCACCAGCCCTGGTGGTAAATTTACCTGTTGATTCCAGCACAAGATCTATCGCTAATAATCTCCACGGTAGCAATGCAGGCTTGGACTCACGGTAAACCAAAATCTCCTTACCATTAATGATTAAAGCATTATCTGTGTAAGTAACCTCACCTTTAAAGCCACGGTGTACCGTGTCATATTTAAAAAGATGGGCAAGTGTTGCCGGATCAGCAAGATCATTGATGGCAACAACATTGATGTTTTTTTCGAGGGCAGCACGTAAAAATATACGTCCAATCCTACCAAAACCATTAATTGCTAATTTCATTTCTAACAAATTCAGGAAGCAAAACTACCTATATTCTTTGGTGAATCATGCGAAATTTGTATGTTTTACATTAGTCCAATACAAGCATTGAATCACAGTCTTTTAGCAAAAGAGGCGCAAAATAAAAGCCTGTCCCGATTTACTCAGAACAGGCTTTAACAAGCTATTTAACCAGAACTAGTAACCCGGGTTCTGAGTCAGGTTTGGATTCAGGGTCCGCTCTCTTGTTGGAATTGGATATAAGCTTAAAGTAGCCACTACATTACCAATACTTCCGTTAGCCGGAACATATTTTAATTTGTAAGCCTGCATCACTTCAACGTAAATGTTCCATCTGATCAGATCGAACCATCTTTCACCTTCAAAACATAACTCAACCCGTCTTTCATTCCGGATAGCTGTTCTGGTATCGGCTTGCGACAAGCCAGATTTCCCTAACAGGCCGGAGCGTGTTCGCACTTTGTTCAACTGGATCTGTGCATCTGCCGGTTTATTATTTTCATTCAATGCTTCTGCATAAAGCAGCACCGCATCAGCATTCCTTAATATAGGCCAGTCTACATCACCTTCACTTCCAGCGGCAACTGTAGGGTACACGAACTTTTTAGCATAATAATAAACAAATGTACCCGAGGTAAACGTTCCAATAGCTGTATTTAAACGTAAATCGCCAGCTTCGAAAGCATTGAAAAGGTCTGGTGTGCCAATATTATTGCTGCCTCCGCTTACCGGGATAATTGTGGTACCAGAAGTTTGAGGTACAAAGTTAGTTGTAAAGGTATTTCCTTCACCAAATCCGCCCCCCAGGTATTGCACTGCAAAAATAATATCCCTGTTGTTATCTTTACCAAGGCCAAATACCTGGTCATAACTCAGCAAAATCCCTGCTGTGGTTACCACTTCTGCAAGTGTAGTTTCCGCCAGCGGAAATTTCTTCTCATACATATATACTTTACCCAGCAATGCTTTAGCGGCAACACTTGTAGCACGCCCCAGATCAACTCCCGTAAATGAAGCCGGAAGTACAGCTGCAGCTTCCGTAAGGTCTTTCTCAATTTGAGCGTAGACCTCTGTTACAGTTGCGCGGTTGTAGGTGTACGCTTCCTGTTCTGAAGTCAGTTCTTTCAGTACCAATGGCACGCCCCCGTACATACGTACCAGTTCAAAATACATCAGGGCTCTTAAAAATTTAGCCTGTCCAGTATAACTGTCCCTGTTTGCCTGCGTCATCGGCGGAGTACCGACATGTCCCAAGACTATATTTGCATAAGAGATCGTGGCATAAAACCTGGTCCATGCTGCCTGTAATTTAGGCGAAGTGGCATTCCAGGTAAATTTATCCTGTTCGCCATAGTTTACTTCGCTTTCGCTGAAAGTCTGCGTATTGTCTGACGGTACTTCGCCAAAACCATACTGCTCGTTATAAATTGGCCTTAAGCTGCTATACACGCCGTTAAGGGCAGCTTTAATATCTATTTCAGTAGCATAATAGCTGGTTACAGGTATAATTCCTTTCGGTGTTAAATCAATAAATGACTTTTTACATGCCGGCATTACAGTAGTTAAGGTAACTAGCGTAAGCCCGCTTATGATGAGTTGTTTTATTTTCATGTTCTTAATATTAAAGCAATTAGAATCCAAAATTAATCCCTACAATAAATGTCTGTGCAGCAGGATAAGACCCCTGATCTACGCCTGGCGTTGTTGGGTTACTTCCGCTTACGTTTGCTTCAGGATTGTATCCGCTATATTTTGTGAACAATATTGGATTCTGAGCGGTGAAGTATACTCTCGCAGATTTCAATGCAATCTTTTTTAACAAATCTTCGTTGAAGCGATAACCTAAAGTGATATTTCTAACTCTTAGGTATGAACCATTCTCCACTGATGATTGTACCAGCGCATTCCCGGGGTTTACGGTACTCGTTGAAGCCGGAATAGGATATTTCACATCACGGTCCGGATTAGCCGGGTCAAAAAAGTTATTGTAATAATCTTTGATGGTATTCTGGTTATTGTTACCAGAAATCAGCTGTCTGTTGTTACCATTGATGATACTTACACCTTGCACACCCTGCATTAAAATGCTCAGGTCAAAACTTTTGTACTGAAAGGTATTTGTTAAACCATAAGTAAAGTCAGGCAGACCATGACCAATTACAGTCATATCATTTGCATCAATTTTACCATCACCATTCTGATCTTTAACTTTCCAGTCGCCCACCTTATTTCCTGCAACCACCTGCGGATTATTCGCAAGGTCAGCCGCATTTTTAAAGACACCATCAACAGTATAACCATACATTAAACCTAAAGGATCACCCACTTTGACCTGGTAAACATTGTTCCAGCCATTAATAGCTGCCACAGCAGGTAATGAAGATGGTCCGCCAAGGTCAGTCACCTTAGTTTTATACGTAGAGAAGTTTGCATTTACATTCCAGCGCACTTCGCCTATACTAAATCCTGTAGTCGCCGTAAACTCAAAACCTTTATTCTGCAGTGTGCCCAGGTTTGCCTGATATGATGCTGCATAACCCACAACAGATGGCAGTGCTTTATTGAGCAACATCCCTTTCGAGTTACGGATAAAATAATCCGCAGTCAATACAATCCTGTTACCCAGTAAACCTATATCTGCACCTACACTTGTCTGGTCATTCTTCTCCCAGGTAAGATCCGGATTTGCAAAGCCTGTTTGCTGTGTGCCAAATAACCTGCTGCTACCCGCTGCATAATTTTTATTCAGCACAATGGAATTGATATAAGTGAAGCTACCAATGTTTGCATTACCTGTTCTGCCATATCCGCCTCTCAGCTTAAATTCATTGATGCTCAGTTTTTCCAGTACCGGTTTGATAAATTCTTCTTCACTCAAACGCCATCCCATAGAAAATGAAGGGAAAACTGCATAACGGTTATTAGGACCGAAACGTGATGATCCATCCTGACGCACAGCGGCAGTAAACAGATATTTTTTATTGTAATCATAAGTAAACCTTCCTGCATAAGAGATAAAGCTATTTGCATCGAAAAGTTCCGTACCAACTGTATTTGGAGAGGCCAGCGGACTCTGTACAGCGGTGGTAATAAATGTTCCCGGTAAACCGGCTGTATAATTAATCTGCGCATCATATTTCTGTGCAGAGAATAAGCCCAATAAATTAAAATGGTGTTTACCTATCGTTTTATCATAAGTAGCGGTATTCTCCCAAACCCAGTCAAAACTGTTTTTTGTATTGTCTGATGCATAAATCCCAGCAAGCAGGGGATTAGAAAAAGATGCTGTCGGAGCCTGACCAGCAGCCATTGTTCCAGGAATATATCCATGCACCTGCTCATTTTCCAGTGTAGCACCTAAATAGGTTTTCAGGCGTAATCCAGGAATGACCGTGTATTCTAAAAAGGTACTGCTTAATGTTCTGAAAGCCCTGGTACGGTTGATAGACTGGCTAACAATACCTACCGGATTAAAAAAGTTAGTCGCAAAGAATACTGCCGTTGGAGAAAGATTGAAACCAAGATCTCTGTCGTAAGGCTGTGCAAAATCGCCATTAGCTCTGTAAACAGGTACAACCGGTTGAAAAGTAAGCGCCTGGTTTAATGGACTCGGCAAAGAATAATCTGCCACTAATCCCGGTACACCCGTAAGCAGATCGGCCGCATTAGCACCAGCACCACTTGCCTGTCCGGAAGAAGGCTGTCTGTATTGTTCTGAAAAAGACGGAGAGATAGAGAAACCGAACTTCAGGTTTTTAACCAGATCAGCATCCAGGTTGATCCTTGTGGTATACCTGCTGTAATCTGTACCGATCAGTACCCCCTGCTGCTTAAACACACCAGCAGAAGCATTAAACCTCACCTTTTCACTACCACCTGAAGCGTTAATTTCAAAATTACGGATCGGTGCGGTTCTGAAAATCTCCTTCTGCCAATCTACGTCAGGCATTGCAGAAATATCACCATTCAGGATTGCAGGATAAGCAAGATTCCTGATTCTGCTGATATCCTTAACAAGAGATACAAATTCATCACGTTTCAAAACGTCGTAAAACCTGTTTACCTGCTGCAAACCTGAATAAGCTGAAACTGAAAACTCGGTCTTACCCGATTTACCTCTTTTAGTGGTCACCAATACTACACCATTTGCAGCTCGCGAACCATAAATAGCGGCCGATGCAGCGTCTTTCAGGACTTCAATCGATTCAATATCATTTGGATTGATCAGCGTAAAGTTAGCTGGATTTTGCAGCGGATAACCATCCACAACATATAATGGATCATTCGATGAGCTTAAAGAACTTACACCACGAACGCGCACTGTCGGTGCAGCACCTGGTTTCGCACCCTGGTCTGACTGTATCTGTACACCCGCTGCAAGACCTGCCAGGGCTTCCCCTGCTGTACTTACCGGCTGATTACTGATACTTTTTCCTTCTACTCTTGTGATTGCTGCTGTTACTGTTGCGCGCGATTGTTTTCCATAACCGACCACAACAAGGTCGTTCAGCGTCTGGCTTTGTTCTGCTAAAGTTACCGTAAGTACATTATTGCTGCCGATTGTTACTTCCTGACTTACATAACCGATAAAGGTGAAAACCAATACAATATTACGATCTGGAGCATTAATTGCAAAACCTCCATTCAAATCAGTAATTGCACCTAAAGTTGTGCCTTTAATTTTCACACTTACTCCTGGTAAAGGTTTACCTAAATTATCAACTACTTTACCAGTAATTGGAACGGCAATATTTACCGGCTTAGTCACCTTCACCCGTTGCTTGATAATTACCGTTTGATCACTGCCATAAACGATATCTACAGACTGACCGGCAAAACATTGTTCCAGTACTTTCTTAAAATCAGTTTTCTGAACAGTGATGGAAACCGTGCCCGCTGCTTTGATCAAATCAGCATCACAAATAAAATTATATCCTGTTTGTTTAGTGAGTTGATTGAGCACTTCCTTTACCGGAGCATTTTTCACATTTATGTTTACATCCTGGGCAAAGCCTTCTGCTTTCACCTGCAAAATGGTGATCATCATTATCATGATGGTACAAGGGAACCACTTACCCCTGAGTGCATTAAAAATTTTATACATTTGGTTAGAATTAAATAATCGGTTAATCTGTAATTGATGTGTTTAATTTGTTAGCCAGAAAGGCTAATCTCGCCGGGGGTGGTCGAAACACTCCCGGTTAAATAAATCAGCGTAATTATTTTGCTATAACTGTGATCCTCCTTCCTTCCGTACGAAAATGCACCTTATCCATTAGTTCTATATTCTTCAGCAGATTGCTCAGGCTTTTTGATCTGGAATAATTCCCTACAAAGTTTATATCACTCATATTTCCTTTAAACACCACATCTATATCATACCATCGCGCTACTTTTTTCATCACTGTGGTGATATTCTCATTGTTAAAAATGAATATGCCGTTCTTCCAGGCCATAATCTCTTCCAAATCAGCTTTCTGTACCGAAAGAGATCTGGAAGGATTATTCACTGCCATTTGCCCCGGTTTTAATATTACGTTTTTATCTGCTGTAAAGATCTTTATCGAACCTTCCAATAGGGCAGTATTGATCACCTGTTCGTCAGTATAAGCTTCCACATTAAAGTGAGTGCCTAATACTTCAATCTGTTGTTTGTTATTTACATTGATGATGAAAGGCATCTTCGCATTTTTAGCTACTTCAAAATAAGCTTCTCCCTTTAAGGTGACATTACGACTGCTGCCGCTAAACTTGGTAGGGTAACTCAAAGAGGAAGATGAATTCAGATAAACCTGAGTACCATCAGGTAGCGTCACATGATATTGTCCCCCTTTTGGAATGGAAAGATTATTCTCTTCGATAGTCACATCCTTACCTGATGCTGTATAAGACAATTGTCCGTCTGATAATTTTTTAATGACTACCCCTTCTTCCGTAGCAATCTGCCCACTTTGAGCATCATCAAGCACTACCTTGTGGCCATTACCTAAAGTTAGTACTGCCTTATTGCTACCCGGCATGATTTCATTAACGACCGGCGACTTAACTTTTGCCAGTCCACTGTTTACTTTTGCAGGATGATTATTTTTATAGAAAATTATTGCTGCAGATAGCGTAATCATTATCACCGCTGCAATGCGAATCCATAGCCAATTGTTTTTTCTCTGAAAATCAACGGGACGGACAATGTCCGCAAAAATGTGATCTGCTCTATCTATGGAAATATCTTTAAGTTGAATATGTTTTAGTTCGTCCCAGGATCCATCCAATAGGTTGATGAACTCCTTTTCATTTTCGGGATGTCTTAGCAACACCTGCAATTCTTCCAATTCTTCAATTGTACATGAATTAGCAATGTATTGCTGGTATAAATACACCAGTCTTGATCTGTTCATTAGTTATATTGGTTAGAAAGGTTCAACATTCACATTGAAGAAAAACCCCCTTTATTATAGAGACCCCCGGGAAATAGTTTCGGAGTAGTCGGAATTAAAAAAAATGTAATTATTTTTTTTCGCTGATGATTTGCAGCAGAATAACGAACATTGACAGATCACTATGTTTGCTCACATAATTACGCAGGAAGCGCAATGCCTGTTGCATATGAGTTTTGACAGTGAGCGGAGAGATAGAAAGACGTTCAGCCACCTGCGCATATTTCAGTCCTTCATCACGGCATAAAATATAAACTAATTTTTGTTGAGGAGGTAGCAGGTCAATTCCTTCATTCAGCAGTTTTGAAGCCTCATTACCTATGATTGCCTCTTCAGTTTCATTATGCGTTTCTGCCCAACTGTAACTTAATTCATGATTTACCCTGACTTCCAATTTTATGCGACGTAATACATTAAAAGTTATGTTTCTCGTAATCGTCTTCAGGTAATGCTCCAGGTGATCGATTTCAGCAGCATTTTCATGATGCCAAATTTTCATAAAAACATCATGCAGAATTTCTTCTGCAAAAATCTCTGACTTAACAATTTTCAGCGCATAGCTGTAGATATGTTTTCTATGCCTATCGAATACAATACGAAAGGAAGTTTCATCCCCTAATGTGATCCTGGCTAAAAGCGATTTTTCTTCATCTGGTTGTGCACCATCAATTGCATTTGGTACATTCATACTAATGAATCTGTATGGCTATATGTAAAGGTAAACACATTGGATACTATTAAATTGGTTACAATATAAGTTTTAAAACAGTTACACTATCAACCTCAATCTGCATATTCTTTATAAGAGGATCAAATTATCTCAGAGTACAGCAATAATACCCTACCGAAATCCAGGGCAAAAAAAAACCTGCTCTTACAAGCAGGATTTTAAGATTTGGCATCGACTTACTCTCCCACGTGTTACCGCAGTACCATCAGCTCTGGTGGGCTTAACTTCTCTGTTCGGAATGGGAAGAGGTGGACACCACCGATATAGACACCTAAATATTTTGAGATTAAATACAAAAGTACTTAATGTTTATTTGTCTTTATTGATAGCACAAAGGTAACCAAAAATACGGCATTAACAAGTACATATGAATTTAACATGATCAAATACCTTAGCCACTAAATAATCGTATATTTATGTAAAGGAATATCTAACCAGATATAATTATTAAACACCAGATTTTTATAGCTCCTTGCCATGAAAAACTCCATCCCTGTGGTTTCATTTTTGAAATTCAGCTTATTCCTGTTGCTTACTGTAAGTCTTACAATTACGCAAGCACAGGTCTTTAAACTGGATGGTAAGAGGAAAAAGTACAGTATGGACTTCAGGACGGCACAAAACCTGATCATTATCCCCATTTATATCAATGGAAAAGGTCCATTTAACTTTCTTCTGGATACTGGGGCCAGTCAGATGATTATTACTGATACTACCTTTTTAAAAGGATATGAAATAAAAAACTATCAGAAGGTAAAAGTAAGAGGCTATGGATTAGGAGAAAATATTGATGCGATCCTCACTAATGACATGGCGGTAAGGGTAGGGAAATCACAAATGCGTAATGTACCTACTGCAATTTTTACGGAAGACATATTCAATCTATCCAGCTATCTGGGTGTGCGGATTTATGGGATACTCGGCTACTACTTTTTCAACAGTTTCAAAGTGAGAATTAACTATGCCAGAAACAGGCTCACCCTGTATGCTCCTGAATATCCGGTGAAAATAAAAGGAGATACAATTCCCATATTGTTAAGGAACTCAAAGCCCTACATGACTAGTGAAATTCAACTCCCTGATTCTACCACAATAAAACTGGACTTATTAATCGATAATGGCTCCAGTAATCCACTCTCCTTAGAATCTATAGACCAAAAGCCTTTTCCACTTCCCGCCACCACAATACCAGCTAATTTAGGTGTAGGAATCAATGGCATTATCAGTGGACATATTGGAAGAGTTCCTGTGTTTAAGATTGGCAATTATACCTTCCATAATGTACTCTCCGGATTTCCGGAATTTAACAGAGAAGTATTAAGAATAGAAGGCAGCGAAAGAAATGGCAGTATAGGAGCAGATATTCTCCGTCACTTTACTGTAACGTTCGATTATCAGAATAACAGCATGTACCTAGATAAACAGACCAAAGGAGAACCTCAGTTTGATCACGATATGTCGGGCATGGAAATCTACGTAAATGGCGCGGACAAGAGAAATAGATTTTATATCGGAAGGATAGAAACAGGATCACCAGCAGAAGCTGCAGGATTATTGCCAGAAGATGAAATTGTGAGCGTAGATTTCAGGAGTATGGCATTCTTTGAATTGAGTGACCTTACAGAAATGCTTAAAAATAGAAATGGCAGGCAAATTCTTATAGAAGTAGTCAGGGATAAAAAAAATCATATAGTGATCCTAGAATTGAAGCGAAGAATATAAGAATGCATTATGCTATGAACAGGAATATATTCAAGGTATTTTATATAAACCGCATTACAACTATGGAATAGCCGTATACAAGAAAAGCCTCACAGTTTCCTGTAAGGCTTTCTTTAAGATTTGGCACCGACCTACTCTCCCACGTGTTACCGCAGTACCATCGGCTCTGGTGGGCTTAACTTCTCTGTTCGGAATGGGAAGAGGTGGACACCACCGATATAGGCACCTAA
>Ga0247813_10002262_pt1 | contig 13407 bp, 13 predicted proteins | sample UWRJL169409C1_FD_180719 | JGI IMG/M metagenome (GOLD analysis project Ga0247813, IMG submission 180719) | Plant litter microbial communities from Arlington Agricultural Research Station in Wisconsin, United States - UWRJ-L169-409C-1 | ecosystem: Environmental > Terrestrial > Plant litter >... | reverse complement strand
GCAAAAGGGCGCAGGGTGAAGGCTTCGATCTGCCGCAGGCATTTCTGATCGCCGGTTCTCTCGGCCTCATCGTCATTTCGCTGCATGCCCTGACCGATGGTCTGGCGACCACGATCCTGATTACGCTTCTCGGAGCTGCCTATGTCGCGGCAACACGTCTGCGGTCGTGGCCGGCACTGCCGTGGATGATGGTCGGCGCTGCCGTCGCCGTGCTTGCCCGCATCGCCTGGGAACCGACCATCGTCGGTCCGCTCCACCTTGGCAAAACACCGGTCTTCAATGCGCTTCTCGCCGGCTACGGCATTCCGGCGCTGCTTTTGGTTCTCAGCGCATTCGAGCTTCGCCGCTGGCCGGATCTGCGGGTGCGCAACCTGCTGCAGGCGCTCGCCAGCCTGTTCGTGCTGCTGACGGTCGCCATTCTCGTCCGCCACGCCATGAACGGCGGCGTGCTCGACAGCGCGGTGCCGACGCTCGGCGAACAGTCGATCTATACGTTGCTCGCCATCGGCGGCTCCGCCATCATGATGACACTCGACCGCAAATCGCCAAGCCCGGTCTTCCGTTATGGCAGCATGGTGATCGGCGTCCTGTCGATCCTGTCGATCCTCGGCGCCCATCTGATCGGCCTCAATCCCTATTTCAGCGGCGAACTGCTCGGCTCGATACCGTTCTTCGATCTGCTGTTGATCGGCTATCTGCTGCCTGGGCTCGGTTATGCAGGGCTTGCCTGGTATGCGCGCGGCAAACGGCCGGTCCCTTATGTCACGGTGCTCGCCGTCGCCGCTGCCGTGCTGGTGTTTGCCTGGGCAACGCTGTCGGTCCGGCGGTTCTGGCAGGGGCAGAACATTGCCGACTGGAAGGGCTTTCTGGAGAGTGAAACCTACACCTATTCGGTGGTCTGGCTGCTGCTCGGCGTCCTGCTGTTGGTGCTCGGATCGCGCTTCAACGCCAAGAGCATCCGCATCGCCTCGGCGGTTTTGGTCTTCGTCGCGGTGCTCAAGGTATTCCTGATCGACATGGCCAATCTGGAAGGCTTTTTGCGCGCGCTTTCGTTTATTGGTCTTGGCGCCGTCCTCATCGGTATCGGGCTGTTCTACCAGAAGATCCTGTCCGGCAAGGCTGGGGCTGAACCGCAGCAGGAAACGCCGGTGGACATCAATGCGCAACCCGGCCAAATAAACTGACGAGTTCGATTCGATTGTTCTTTCGGCATGGATTTGACATGAGCCACACAGCCTCGCTTGCCGCCGCATTTGCGCCTCACCAGGCCCTTGCGGAACAATTGCTACCCCATGCCGTCTCCGGCAATGACGGCTCGCATGATGCCGCCCATCTGATCCGGGTGTGGAAGAACGCGTTGCGCATCCATGGCTCGGAGGGGGGAGACCTGCGCATCATCGCGGCCGCCGTGCTGCTGCATGATTGCGTCTCGGTAGAAAAGAATTCGCCCGATCGCGCCCACGCCTCGCGGCTTGCTGCGGAAAAAGCTTTCGAACTGCTCGATGAACTCGGCTGGAGAACTGCGGAGATCACTGCGGTCGCACATGCGATCGTCACCCACAGCTTTTCCGCCAACATCCCGCCGGAAAGCCTTGAGGCGAAAATCCTCCAGGATGCCGACCGGCTCGATGCGATCGGCATGATCGGCGCAGCCCGCTGCTTCTATATTGCCGGGCGCATGAGCAGCGGGCTTTATGATCCGCTCGATCCATTGGCAGAAGACCGTCCGCTCGATGACAAGGCCTTTGCCATTGACCATTTCGAGACGAAACTGTTCAAGCTGACGGATGGTTTCCAGACAGCCGCAGGCCGGGCACTCGCCCGCCAGCGGCAGGAACGGCTGCGCGCGGTGCTCGGCATGTTGCTTGAGGAAATCTAGCCAAAACAGGGTGTTGCCCGGGTTGCCGGAATCAATCTGCAATGCGCTTGAATCACAATCTGAACGCCTGGGAGTGACGACATGAAAGTGACCGGTCTCAATATCCACCCGCTGAAAAGCGGCCGGGCCATCGCCCAGACGTCGGTTTCGATCCATCATGACGGACTGGCCGGCGATCGCCGCTTCATGCTGGTCGATCCCGACGGAAAATTCATCACTCAACGGGAATTGCAGCTGCTGGCGCAGGTCGAAGCCACCCATGTGACCGGTGGCGTTCATCTGAAAATGGGAACCCGCACGGCAACCGTCTCCTTCGATCCCGCCCGGCGGCTGGACGTGCGCGTCTGGGACAGCAATGTCAACGCCGCCGTTTCCGAAGACCACGCCAATACCACGCTTTCCGGCTGGTTCGGCCGCCCGGTCAAGCTAGTGCATATGGATGACCAGGCGAGGCGCACCGTTGGCGAGGAATGGGCGGGTGAGGCGGCCCCCGTTGGGTTTGCCGATGGTTTTCCGGTGCTGATCACCACCACCGCGTCGCTTGCCGATCTCAACGTCACGCTGATCGCCAAGGGGCAGGAACCGGTCGGCATGGACCGGTTCCGCACCAATATCCTGATCGACAATGACGAGCCCTGGGAAGAAGACTTTTGGGAAAGCGTCGAGATCGGCGGTATCACCTTCGATCTCGTCAAACCCTGCGCCCGCTGCGTCATGACGACGCAGGACCAGGTGACGGGCGAGCGCATCGGCGGCAACCCGATCCAGGGGCTCGCTGAAAAACGCATGTCGGCCGACCGTCGCGTGCCCGGCGTCCTGTTCGGCTGGAACGCCGTGCCGCGCAGCCAGGGCACCATCACTCTCGGCGACGAGATGCGGATCGTCAGCGGACGGGAAGAGCGTTGGCCGATGAAGATCAGGGCGTAGGTTCGATCAGCGTGGTGCGGTTGGAAAATGGCTCGCTTGCCAATTTCAATCGGCAGTTCAAGGCGTTGAAGCTGCGAACGCCACGGGATTACCGCAACAGTTTCCGTGCGCGCCGCTGAACGATGGCTTTCATCCATCAATGCGGCTGATCGCAACGTCATTATATTTCGCTTTTTTAGCATCATGCCACAGCGTAGATTGTGGATCCAATCATACGGAGTCGCCTCATGTCCGCCGTTTCCACCGCTTCCGCCACGCGGACGACCAGTCCCGGTCTACCCTGGCTGATCATCATTGCCGGCTCCCTCATTGCCGTTCTGACGTTCGGGCCGCGCTCGGCCATGGGTTTCTTCCAGTTGCCGATGCTCGCCGATACCGGCTGGGATCGCACCACCTTCGGTCTGGCCATGGCCTTCCAGAATCTCGCCTGGGGCGTCAGCCAGCCGTTCTTCGGGGCGATCGCCGATAAGTACGGCTCCTGGCGGGTGCTGGCCTTTTCCGGCCTCGTCTATGCCGGCGGCCTGATCATCATGGCCTTTGCCGATGCGCCGATCTGGCTGCATATCGGCGGCGGCGTCATGGTCGGTCTTGGCGTCGGCTCCGGCTCCTTCGGCATCCTGTTGTCTGCCTTTGCCCGCAATGTCACGCCCGAGCAGCGCTCCATGGCTTTCGGCATCTGCACGGCGGCCGGTTCGGCCGGCATGTTCCTGTTTGCGCCGCTGAGCCAGGGCCTGATTTCGGCTTTCGGTTGGTCGGATAGCCTCCTCTATATGAGCGCGCTGATGCTGCTTGTGCCGTTGTTTGCCATCCCGCTGCGCGGCAATTCGTCGTCCGGTAGCCAGAAGGAAGTTCAGTACAAGCAGTCGATCGCCGAAGCGCTGAAAGAAGCGCTCGGCCACAAGAGCTACCTGCTGCTGATCACCGGCTTTTTCGTCTGCGGCTATCAGGTGGCCTTCATCACCGCGCATTTCCCGGCCTATATCGGCGATATCGGCATCGATGCGCGTTATGCGGTGATCGCGCTGGCCCTGATCGGCTTTTTCAATATCATCGGCTCGCTGGCGGCCGGTTTCATCGGCCAGCGCTATTCAAAACCCTATTTCCTGGCGTGGATTTATATCGCCCGCTCTGTGGTCGTTTCGGCCTTCCTGCTCCTGCCGCAGTCTCCGGCGTCGGTGATCATCTTTGCCGCCGTCATGGGCCTGCTCTGGCTATCGACGGTGCCGCCGACCAACGGTCTCGTCGCCATCATGTTCGGCACGCGCCATCTGGGTCTCCTCGGCGGTGTCGTCTTCCTGTCGCACCAGATCGGCTCGTTCCTCGGCGTCTGGATGGGCGGTTATCTCTATGACCATTTCGGCTCCTACGATCCGGTCTGGTGGCTCGGCGTGGTGCTCGGCATCTTTGCCGCCATCGTCCATTGGCCGATCGAGGAAAAGGCCGTCGTCCGCCCGGCCATGGCCTGATACCCGCGATTTCTTGCCCTCCTGCAGAAATAGCGGGAGGGCATTCTTGAAAACCGTCACAAAACTTTCTAAATCTCAACCACCGGCACTGCCGGTTTTGTTTTGATCCTATTATGCTCAGTTTGAGCAAAATAGGTCTGCCGCCGGAGGGGCGGCAAGAGGAGCAGCTCGATGACCATCGCACAGACCAATGCGGCCCTGCAGGCTTCCGCCGCGGTAAAGACCGCCGCCGAGCGTTTCGGCATCCTTGAGCGGCCGGACCTGACGTTCACGCCGGAGATAGCCCGCGAGACGGCGCATCTCTACGAGCGCGTCAAGCAGTTCGTCCCTGCCTTCGAATGGCCGGTCTACGCGCCCTATGTGCACGCCATCAACCGGCTGAAGAAGGAGCGCGGCGCCGTCATCCTCGCCCACAATTACCAGACGCCGGATATCTTCCACTGCGTCGCAGATATTGTCGGCGACAGTCTGCAGCTGGCGCGTGATGCCACCAAGGTCGATGCCGAGATCATCATCCAGTGCGGCGTGCATTTCATGGCCGAGACTTCCAAGCTGCTCAATCCGGAAAAGACCGTGCTGATCCCGGATGGCAAGGCCGGCTGCTCGCTGTCGGAATCGATCACCGGCGCCGATGTCCGGCTGTTGAAGCAGCGGTATCCCGGCGTGCCTGTCGTCACCTATGTCAATACTTCCGCCGACGTGAAGGCCGAGACCGATATCTGCTGCACCTCGTCCAACGTGCTTGCCGTCATCGAAAGCCTGGAGAGCGATACGGTTCTCTGCATTCCCGACGAATATCTGGCGATGAACGTCGCCAAGCAGACGAAGAAGAAGATCCTCACCTGGAAGGGCCATTGCGAGGTGCACGAGCGCTTCACTGCGGCCGAACTCCTGGCCTACAAGGAAGCCGACCCCACCATCGAGATCATCGGCCATCCGGAATGCCACCCGGACGTCATCGCCGTCTGCGATTTCTCCGGCTCGACCGCCGGCATGATCAACTATGTCAAGGACAAGCGCCCGCCGCGCGTCCTTTTGGTCACCGAATGCTCGATGGCCTCCAACATTCAGGCCGAGATCAAGGGTGTCGATTTCATCAAGCCGTGCAATCTCTGTCCGCACATGAAGCGCATCACGCTGCCGAAGATCCTCGACAGCCTGCTGTTCATGACGGAGGAAGTCCTGGTCGACCCGGCAATCGCCGGCCGAGCAAGACTTGCCGTCGAGCGGATGGTGAATTTGAAGCAGTAAAAGGGGTAAGCTGGGCGCAGCCCCTTCTCCCCAGCGGGGAGAAGGTGGCCGAAGGCCGGATGAGGGGGAGCCAGGCAAACAGAGTTTGCGGCAAGACCCCCTCATCGCCTCGCTGCGCTCGGTACTTCTCCCCGTTGGGGAGAAGAGGGAGACATTCCCGGAGGAGAAAAAGCATGCTGACCGATCATTTCCGCCCACAGTCCTTCAACGGCATCGACGATATCGTCATCGTTGGCGGTGGCCTCGCCGGGCTCTTTTGCGCGCTGAAACTCAGCCCGCGTCCGGTTACCGTGCTGGCCGCGGCCCCCATAGGCCATGGCGCCTCGTCGGCGTGGGCGCAGGGCGGCATCGCCGCAGCCATGGGCCTTGGCGATACTATCGACAAACACGTTGCCGATACGCTGATTGCCGGTGCCGGCATCGTCGATGAGAAGATGACCCGGATGATGGTCGCCGAAGGTCCGGCGCGTATCCACGATCTGCTCGGCTATGGCGTGCCATTCGATCGCGACCTCGAGGGGCAGCTTCTCCTATCGCGCGAAGCCGCTCATTCCGAGCGCCGTATCGTCCGGGTCAAGGGCGACATGGCCGGCAAGGCGATCATGGAAGCGCTGATCGCGGCCGTACGCAACACGCCGTCGATCCGCGTTCTGGAAGGTTATGTCGTCGAGGAACTGGTGCGCCAGGGCCGCTTCATCTCCGGCGTCATTGCCCGCCCGGATGCCGGCCAGTCGAAGAAGCGCGTGTCGTTTCCGGCCCGTGCCGTCGTGCTCTGCTCCGGCGGCGTCGGCCACCTCTTCTCCGTCACCACCAATCCGACCGAAGCCTGCGGCCAGGGCGTCGGCATGGCCGCCCGCGCCGGTGCCATTATCGCCGATCCGGAATTCATCCAGTTCCACCCGACGGCCATCAATATCGGCCGGGATCCCGCACCCTTGGCAACCGAAGCCCTGCGCGGCGATGGCGCCCACCTGATCAATTCGGCCGGCAAACGTTTCATGCTGGATATCCATCCGGACGGCGAGCTTGCGCCCCGCGATATTGTTTCGCGTGGCGTCTTCGCCGAGGTTCAGGCCGGACGCGGCGCATTTCTCGACTGCACCAAGGCGGTCGGCGCGCATTTCCCGAAAGCCTTCCCGACCGTCTACGCCTCCTGCATGTCTGCCGGCATTGATCCCGTCACGCAGCCGATCCCGGTTGTCCCGGCGGTGCATTATCATATGGGTGGCGTGCTGACCGACGCGGAAGGCCGCACCTCGATCGATGGCCTCTGGGCCGCGGGCGAGGTGACCTCCACCGGTGTCCATGGCGCCAACCGGCTCGCCTCCAATTCGCTGCTCGAAGCCGTGGTCTTTGCCGCCCGCATTGCCGAAAACATCAAGGGCATGCTGCCGGAACCGAAGATCACCGATTGGGGCGACAATGCCGGCGAAAACGACGATCCGGTGACGCTGGAAGACAGCCCGCCGCTGAAGGCGCTGCGCCATATCATGAGCGATCATGTCGGCGTCATCCGCAGCCAGGAGACGCTGGTCAAAGCCATTCGGGCGATTGCCAACCTGGAACGCCAGAACACCCGGCTGCGCTTCAGCAATATCGTCACCACAGCCAAGCTGATCACCACCGGCGCCTACCTGCGCACCGAAAGCCGCGGCGGCCATTACCGCTCCGATTGCCCGGAGCCAAGGCCGGAATGGAAGCACCGGACATTCCTGACCCTTGCCGAGGCCGACCGGGTCGTTGCCGAAGTAACGGAGACGGAAGTGGTGTGACGTTTTTCTTCTCCCCAGCGGGGAGAAGGTGGCCCGAAGGGCCGGATGAGGGGGAGCCAAACACGCGAAATGTGCCGAACCGCCTCCTCATCGCCTCGCATCCGCTCGGCACTTCTCCCCGCTGGGGAGAAGAGGAACGCCGCCCGTTCGAAACCGAAAGTAGTCAATCATGACACCAACCGCCCTTCGCCCCGAACTGCCCGCCCTGATGGTCGAAGATCAGGTCCGTGCGGCGCTGCTGGAAGACCTCGGCCGCGCCGGTGACATCACCACCTATGCGACGATTGCTCCTGACCGCACGGCGACGGCGGACATGAACGCCCGCGAAACCGGTGTGGTCGCAGGCATGGAACTCGCCCGCACCACCTTCCGCCTGATCGATCCGGCGATCCGCTTCGAGGCCTTTGTGACGGACGGCGACAGGATTGCGCCGGGCACCGTGCTTGCCCGCATTTCCGGCCCGGCCCGTGGCCTGTTGTCGGCTGAGCGCGTGGCGCTGAACTTCCTCATGCATCTCTGCGGTGTCGCCACCTACACCTCGAAATTCGCAGCGGAGATCGCCCACACCCGCGCCAAAGTCTGCTGCACGCGAAAAACCATTCCCGGCCTGCGGGCGCTGGAAAAATATGCGGTTCGTCTCGGCGGTGGTTCCAATCACCGGTATGGCCTGGATGATGCGATCCTGATCAAGGACAACCATATCGCCGTCTCCGGCGGCGTCGCGTCCGCCGTCCATGCTGCGCGCGCCTATTGCGGTCATCTCGTCAAGATCGAGGTCGAGGTCGATGGGCTCGACCAGATGCGCCAAGCCCTGACAGCCAGTCCGGATGTGATCCTGCTCGACAATATGGGGCCGGACCTGCTGCGGGAAGCTGTTGCGATCAACGCGGCGCATTGGCAGCTGTCCGGCGAGGCCTATGCTGCCGATCCGCGCCGGACCAGGCTGGAGGCCTCCGGCAATGTCAATTTCCAGACCATCCGCGCCATCGCCGAGACCGGCATCGACTATATCTCGACCTCGAAGATCACCATGGCCGCGCCGACGCTGGATATCGGGCTGGATATAGTCATCGGCTAAGACAAGGGCGCATCAGGTATCGGCAGTTGGATGACGCCGCTTCCATTCGTCGGCAACATCACCCATCGTCTTTGCCGAACCATCCTTGATCCAGGCCATGAAGGCACGATCGAACGCAAAGCCACCGCCGCATTGGGCGGTGAGAAAACGGCGAACATTCTGCGTGTTGCGATAGGTCGCCGTGACCGGCGTATCGCGGTCGATGGCATCGGCGTGCCAGTCGAAACCCGTCATCTGTCGTCTCCTATCGCTGCAGCACAAACGGCAGACCAGCCGTGCGCCGACCGGGAGGAAGAGTAATCATCTTCATCGGTTGTTCTTCTTTGATCACGGCCGGTCATCACAGCGCTTGTGAATTGCCGGTCGGGAACCTTTACCTACCGGACGCTGTTGGCGCAAATAAGCCTCGGTTTTAAAAGGTTGGATTTGAAGAAGGATTGTTCGTGTCGGCAGATTTCTGGATGTTCGTTGTCATCGGTTTTTTCGCGCAATTGGTAGATGGTGCCCTTGGAATGGCCTTCGGCCTGTTGTCCACCACCAGCCTGCTTGCGGTCGGCATACCGCCGGCAACGGCAAGCGCCATGACCCACATTGCGGAGATCTTCACGACGGCGGCCTCCGGAGCGTCCCACACCTACCAGCGCAATATCGACTGGCGTCTCGTCGCGCGTCTGGCGCCGGCCGGCATGATCGGCGGCGCTCTCGGTGCCTACGGCATCTCCAATGTCGATGGCGAAATGATCGAGCCGTTCGTCTCGGCCTATCTGGTGCTGGTCGGCATCTACATCCTGTTCAAGGCCTTCCGGCCGCTCTGGCTGCGCGAGGTCCGCGATTGGGCGGTGCCGTTCATCGGCCTTGGCGGCGGAGCGCTGGATGCGGCAGGCGGTGGTGGCTGGGGTCCGATCGTCACAACTTCGCTGATTGGCCGTGGCCATGAGCCGAAAAAGGTTATCGGTTCCACCAGCCTCACCGAATTTGCCGTCACCCTGACGATTTCGGCCACCTTCGTGCTGACGCTCGGCTGGTCGGATCTGGGATCGGCCCTGGGCCTCGTGCTCGGCGGGGTGCTCGCAGCTCCTATCGGCGCGCTGGTCGTCAGGCGCCTGCCCGTGCGGCCGTTGATGATCGCCGTTTCCCTCGTCATCATCGCCACATCGGCCATTCGGATATTTTAATTCTTGCATCAGAGCCGGTTTCACCGATCGCGCCGGTTGATTGTGGAACCGCTGGTCTCATCAGGCGTTGCATGTTGAGGAAATCACCCCCACCGGAGGAATGTCTCATGAAACGCCTGATCACCACGCTCGCCATGGTTCTCGTCACCGCAACGGCCGCCTTCGCGCAATCAACATCCCAGACCGCCATCGCTAACTTCATCGGCAAGGATGGCAAGGAAACCGGCCGGGCATCGCTGACGCAGGGCAAGAACGGTGTGCTGATCGAAGTCGAGGTGACCAACCTGCCGCCCGGCAAGTGGGTGGCCTTTCATGTGCATGAAACCGGCAAATGTGATGCCGCCCACAACCACGAGTCCGCCGGTAAACATTTCAATCCCGGTGACACCGAGCATGGTTTCCTTGCCGTGAACGGCCCACATGCCGGCGATATGCCCAATCAGTATGTCGGTGCCGATGGTGTCATGCGCGCCCAGGTCTTCGACAGCATGGTGGCTCTCGACAATGCCGAAAACGGCATTCGTGGCCGGGCGCTGATGGTGCATGCAAAATCCGATGACAACCGCAGCCAGCCCTCCGGCGATGCCGGCGATAGACTTGCCTGCGCCGTCATCGAGTAGCGCAACCAAGTGGTTCGGCACGCCTATCGCCCGCCGACCTTCAGGCCGGGTGCCGGCCGCTCGTCGAGGATCTGGCGGCGGAAGCGGAAGAGGGCGGCGGGCCGCCCGCCGGTCGCAGCCGTCAGCATCCCGGTCGGCTCGACCAACTCGGCCCCTTCGACGAGGCGGCGGAAATTCTGCTTGTGCAGATGCCGCCCGGAAATCGCCTCGACCGTCGCCTGCAGGTCCGTCAGGGTGAATTCCGGCGGCATCAGTTCGAAGATCACCGGCCGGTATTTGATCTTGCCGCGCAGACGCGCAACGGCGGTCGCAACGATCCGGCGATGATCGTGGCGCATGGCAAGGCCCACCGGCGGGGTGCCGGTCGTAGCAGCGCGGCCGTCGATCACCGCTTCGCCGACAAGGCCAGCTTCATAAAGCAGTTCGTAGCGCTCTAGAACGCGCTCCTCGTCCCAGGGGAAATCGTCGAGACCGAAGGCAAGGCGCGTGCGGGTGCGCCGCTGCGGCAGCCCCATGCGCTCGTCCTGGTGTCCGCCCTTTTCCCATTGGCGCAGGGCCGGAAGGATAAGCTGGTCGATCAGCACCGGCCGTCCTTGCCGCCAGTCTTCCCAGGGCAGGTAGCTGTACCAGTCGCGCCAGTGGGCGCCAGCCTCGGCCAGCCGCGCATTGTTTTCGGCATCGGTGCGGGTCAGAGCCAGATAGCCGACCGACACCATATGGGTGCTGCTTTCCCCCGTCGAACGGTGGCGGCCCTGGTCGCCGAAGGTGTAGAGCTGTTCGATATAGCCGAGGTCGAGCGCCGTCTGCTGTTCGACGCTGGCTCTGAGGCTGGTTTCGAACGTCCGGTGACGGGCGGGATCGAAAGGGCCGAAGGGCAGGCCGTCACGGCTGTCACCCTGCTCGTCGCTGACCGCAAGGATGCGCGGCGAACGGTTGGCCACCGCAACGATCGCCGCGTTGAGGCCGATTTCGACGGTAACGATCCTGTCAGCCGGCATGGACGGCAGGCTCCGGCAAGGGGGAGAAGACGAAAGGCACATTGCCATCCGTATCGGCGCCACGGCCGATCGCCTTGATCGCCGCCACCAGCCGGCCATTGCGCAACAAAAGCCGGTCGCCGATCTCGATCAGCCGGGAATTGGGGGTGACATAGGCGGAGGCGGCGCGCAGCCGCAGCGCAAGCGCTGTCTCGTCCTGATCCGGCTCTACCGCCAGCGCGGCGATGACGGCAGCGGCTGGCGAGCGCGAAATACCCATCCAGCAATGGATAAGCAGCGGTGCCGACCGGTCCCATTGCCTGGAAAATTCGATGATTTGCATCACGTGCTCTTCGCCCGGCGCCACCAGACCGGCATTTCCGGCAAAGGTGATATCGTTCATCCCGAGCAGCAGATGCCGGTCGGCCGCGATCACAGCCGGACGATGGAAGGCTTGCTCCTTCGACATCAGGCTGATCATTTCGCAGGCGCGGTGGCGCACGGCCATCTCGGCGATGCGCGACAAAGGCGAGATGACGATCACCGGCATCTCAGGACACCGCCCGCACAGCCGAACGTTCCGCCTCAATGGCTTCAAACCGTTCGGCAAACAATTTTTGCGCCTCGATCGCAGGCAAGGGATCGATCAGGATCATGTCCCGGGTAATGCCGCGCGGCTGTCCAAAGAATTTGCGGGCCTCCGCCAGTGAAAACCCGGCTAGAACGGTCGCCTCGAAATAGGCGGCGATCTGGTCGGCTTTCTTGATCCGCGTCTTCAATTCGGCAGGTGCGGTGGATGGAAGCCCGAAGCGCAGATGGATGGCGCCTTCCAGTCGCTTCTCGACCACCTTGTAGCCGCCGCCGACCACCGCCTTGAACGGTGAGATCATATCGCCGATCACATATTCAGGCGCGTCATGCAGCAGCGCCATCTGGCATTCTTCAGCCGTGCAGTTGAACTGGCGCCGAAAGATCTCCTCGACCACCAGACTGTGCTGGGCAACGGAAAAAGCATGGTCGCCGTCCGTTTGACCGTTCCACCGGGCGACACGGGCAAGCCCGTGGGCAATATCGGACAGTTCAACATCGAGCGGCGACGGATCGAGCAGGTCGAGCCGCCGTCCCGAAAGCATGCGCTGCCAGGCACGGGCAGACATCAGGCGCTTTCCTCACCGGCTTCAGCCGGGAAATCCAGGCCAGTCCAGGCGGGCAGGGTGAGCGTTACTGTAACCTCTCCGGCAAGGATCGGCTCGCCCGAGGCGATGGCGTCACCGGCCTTGTCGATGCGCACGATCGCTAGGCCCGACGATCCGATGACGCTGCCGAGCACGCCGATAGAGCGTCCCTTGGCGGTCAGCGGGGTTCCGGTTTCGGGCAAAGCGGTCTCGGCCGCGACGATGACGACACGCCGGCGCGCGGTGCCGCGGTGCTGCATGCGCGAGACGACCTCCTGGCCGACATAGCAGCCTTTCTTGAAGGACAGCGCGCCGTTCTTGTCCATCAGCACATCATGCGGGAAGGCATCCTGCAGCGCATAATCCGAGCCTGAAACGGCGATGCCGTTCTGGATGCGCAGACGATCATAGTCATCAGTTCCTGCCGTTTCGCCCTCAACGCCATAGGTGCGGTAAACCGCCTGTCCGGCCTTGGCAAAACGCGCATCGCGATAGGCGCCGGGCGTCTCGTCGATGCGGATGCAGACTGTGGCCGGATTGGTCAGCAACAGCGAAATCGGTGCGCGCAGCTTGTACATGGTCAGCCGCTTCAACAGTGATTCGGCCTGGTCAGCGCCCGTTTCGAGGCGAATTGTAGTGCCGTCGCGGGTGACCATGAAATCGAAGAGAATCTTGCCCTGCGGCGTCAAAAGCGCGCCGGGCTTGGCTTCGCCGTCTTCGAGCAGATCGAGATCGGTGGTGATCAGCGCCTGCAGGAATTCCTGCGCGTCCTGTCCCGACACGGTAATCACGGCACGATCTTGAAGGGTGACGGGCTGCATGGCGTTTGTCCTGTTCATCAAGTCAAACAGGTAGGATTTCGCAGGCGTCGCGGCAAGCGCTTTGCGCGGGTCGTCAGTCGCCAGCCACGAAAAATTTCCACTGACCATCGGGCGTGATGCCGACGCGGTAGAAATTATAGTTGCCGCCTTCTTCCATTTCGGCGAAATCGCCGGCAGTTACCAAGCGGAACAGATCGACCTTTTCCGGTGGGGTGAGCGAAGCCAGCGGCTTTTCGGTAAAATACGGCCAGACATAGGCTTCGTCG
>Ga0247813_10002260_pt1 | contig 13414 bp, 17 predicted proteins | sample UWRJL169409C1_FD_180719 | JGI IMG/M metagenome (GOLD analysis project Ga0247813, IMG submission 180719) | Plant litter microbial communities from Arlington Agricultural Research Station in Wisconsin, United States - UWRJ-L169-409C-1 | ecosystem: Environmental > Terrestrial > Plant litter >... | reverse complement strand
AAACCACAACAGTCTAAAGACTGGGTAGTATTCAAATCTATAGAATTCCCGTTTATCAATTTATACTGGGTAGGATTAATTGTAATGGTCATCGGATTTCTGATCTCCATTGTACGCAGACAAAAAGAAATCAAATCTGTTTAGATGAATATTGTCTTTATAGGCTCGGGTAATGTTGCTACTCATTTAGCTATTGCTTTTAAAGCGATGGGTGCTGATATTATCCAAGTGTGGAGCAGGGATAGCAGAAACGCAGAAATCCTTGCTGCGATTACTAAAGCAACGCCTGTAAAGTGTTGGGATTCATTAGATCAGACAGCTGATTGTTATGTGATTGCTGTAAAGGACGATGCAATAGCCGAAGTTGCCAGCCATTTGCAGGATGTGAGGGGTGTTGTTGTACACACTTCTGGTGCAACAGAGATGGATGTGCTAAAAGGTACAGGTACGGGTTACGGTGTGCTGTATCCTTTACAAACATTTTCAAAAACAAAGGTAGTTGACCTGAAAAGCGTACCTTTTTGCATTGAGGCCGACCGTTCAGAAACTTTCGAAAAAATAGCTGCAATGGCACATTTGTTAAGTGAGTCTGTGGCAGAAGTTAATTCTGAGCAACGTAGAATTCTGCATCTTGCGGCTGTTTTTGCCTGTAATTTTACTAATCATCTATATGATTTAAGCAGTAAACTGCTTCAGCAGCACCAGCTAAAATTTGATCTGCTCAAACCATTGATACTTGAAACAGCATTTAAAGTACAGCATACGCAGCCGGCAGAGGTACAGACAGGGCCAGCGGTGAGAAATGATCTGTTAACATTAGAAAAACATTTAGATTTATTGGAAGGCTCCCCTCATTTACAGGACATCTATCAGTTGCTAAGCGACAGCATTAAAAAAACGCATTTGTAATCTCATTGCCGTTATAGTTTCTATTTTTGGCAACAACCTTAATATATTAATCAAAAACCGATGCTGCTTCAACAATTAAAAGAGATTACCACTTTCATCTTTGACGTAGATGGTGTACTGACAACGGGAGATGTACTTGCTTCACCTTCGGGTGAATTGCTGCGAACTTTTAATATCAAAGATGGTTATGCTTTGCAACTAGCTGTAAAAAAAGGTTATCATGTATGTATTATTTCCGGCGGGCGCGGACAGGCGATGGCTACTCGTTTTGAAAATCTGGGTATCAGGGAAGTTTTTCTTGGGGTGGCCGACAAGGTAGAGGTTTTTAAAGATTACCTGGAGAGAAATAAAGTTAGCGCTGCCGAGGTTTTATATATGGGTGACGATATTCCTGACCTGAATGTGATGCGCCTGGTAGGTGTTCCTACTTGCCCGGCAGATGCGTCGGATGATGTCAAAGCGCTAAGTAGTTACATTTCTCCTTTCAACGGCGGTAAAACTGCTGTTAGGGATGTTATTGAGAAAGTGCTGAAGCTACAGGGTAAATGGTTTGACCCTAATCCTTCCGCTGCTGATTCCAGCAAATAAGTTACACTAACCCATTAAACCTTCCTTTCTTTTTACGCTCTATCTGTTAAACAAAATAGAATAGGAAACCTGCAAGAGCTCATAACTTACATAATATTTGTTACGAACTCATGCAAGCTTCATAATCATCAAAACAAAAAAATATTATGAAAAAATTATTGATTATCTGCGGACTGTTATTTAGTATGGTAACATTTGCAAGTGCACAAGGTGGTGGCCGTCAAATGGGAACACCAGAAGAAAGAGCAGCAAAAACGCTGACAATGCTGACTGAAAAATTAACCTTAACGACTGATCAACAGACAAAAGTTAAGGCTATTTTATTAGATCAGAACACGCAACTAACGAAAGCACGAGAAGAAGCTGGTGACGACAGACAGGCTTCAAGAGCAAAAATGATGAAAGTAATGGAAGATAACAATGCTAAGATCAATGGTTTGCTGACAGATGATCAGAAAAAAACTTATGCTACTTACCTCGAAGAACGTAAAGCAGCGATGCAAAACAGAGGTGGCGGTCAGGGTAGAAACAATTAATCACCAAATAATATAAATAACAGAAGCGGCTTTATGCCGCTTTTGTTATTTTAGCGGTTATGTATAAGCAAACAATTCCCCTTATCCTGGCATCTAAATCGCCCCGCCGGCAAGAACTGATGCAATTGATGGAACTTGATTTCAAAGTTTTGTTAAAAGATGTAGATGAAAGTTATCCTGAAGGGCTGACCCCTGCACAAATTGCGTGTTATATTTCAGAAAAAAAAGCGCTGGCTTTTGTAGATGAAAGGCTGACCAGCCTGGTGATTACCGCGGATACTATTGTTGCGTATAATGAAGAGATTTTAGGTAAACCTGCAGATGCTGCCCATGCCAGGGAAATGCTAACTAAATTATCAGGTACTACTCACCAGGTTTTTACAGGTGTAAGTCTTGCCTACCAGGACAAGCTTACGACGTTCTACGACGCAACCGAAGTCTGTTTCCGGGAGCTGACCGAAGCAGAAATAGAACATTATATTGCGAAGTACAATCCACTGGATAAGGCCGGATCTTATGGTATACAGGATTGGCTGGGCTTTGTAGCCGTAGAAAAAATTACAGGTTCTTACACAAACGTGATGGGTTTACCTACAGAAAAACTTTACAAAGTGCTTTCGAACTTCTGATCTTCCCGGATCTGATAAATTACTCCCATTTTAAGATCGTATGTAGACAGACTTATTGCTTTGATGCCGGTTTGAGCCAGTACATAATTGGTAATCAAACTGGCAATAACAATCATATCAACACGTAAAGGAATGAGGTCTGGCATCGCCGCTCTTTCCGAATGTGTTGATGTAATCAGTTTTCCGGCAAGTATCTGATAGTCGTTAATATCAAATACAGCAGAACTGATTGCTTTGATATCTATACCTTTTAAAAGCATTCCTGCAAATGTTTCAAATGCTCCGGCAGAACCAATCAACAGTTCTGGTTGATGACCTCTGCAAGCTTCTATTAGTTCCGTAAGCTCTTCATCCAGCCTGTCAATAATAGCATTCTGATCCGTTATACTTATTGGATCAGAATGAAAATAGGCCTGCATCAAACGTGCAGCACCTATATTATAACTTCGTTTCCATAGCTGGCCTTTTTCAGCGTCACAGATAATAAACTCGGTACTGCCACCACCAATATCCATAATAAGAGATGTCTGTTTAATCAGGCCGGTTGCTTTTACCGCATTAAAAATAAAAGCAGCTTCATCATCTCCGCTGATCACTTCTATTGTAACCCCGGCCCTTTTCGCTGCCGCATCGACGAAATCCTGGCCATTAGCAGCACTCCGTACGGCAGAAGTAGCCGTTGCCCGCACTACTTCCACCATTTGAAGGTCTATTTCCTCTCTAAAGCCCTTAAGGGCTTTAATACCACGTTCAAAAGCCTCAGGTATAATTATATTTTCATTGATCCGTCCCTGACCCAGCTGTACCGGAAGATTGGTCTTGTAAAGCACTTCTACTCCGGTTGCAGATAATTCTGCGATAATCAGGTGAAAGGTATTCGTACCCATGTCAATAACTGCTGCTTTCATTCTGTCCGTTTTGCCAGCTAAGATATTAATTCTTATAAGTAAACCACTTTACCATTTCTTTCATGCTGGTTTTTTTACCATACATCAGAATTCCGACTCTATAGATCCTTGATGCCATCCAAACCGTGCCAACAAAACCTGCAATCAGTAAAACCATGGATAAAGCCAGTTGCCAGTCGGGCACCCCATAAGGTAACCGCACCATCATTGCAATAGGAGAGGTAAAAGGAATCATGGATAACCAGAAGGCAATTTCACCATACGGGTCCCTGTTCACAACACTTAGAGATAAAGCATAACCCAACAACAGTGGCATCATTACAGGCATCATAAACTGCTGTGTATCAGTTTCGTTATCTACTGCAGATCCGATTGCCGCATATAAGGCACTGTAGAACAGATATCCACCGATAAAATAGAATAGGAAGACTGTTATAATCTTTGTCAAATTCAGGCTGGCCAGGCTTTTCTGTACGTAAGCAACCGGACTGTCTGCCGATATTTTCTTTTCTTCGATTTTGTTACCCGCCACTGGTGTTCCGGTTTTAACCTGTGCGGCAGTAGTGGTTTGCTGCATGGTTTTATCATCCACAAATGCTTTTACAGCAATAGTAGAAATAGCTGTGGTCAATACAATCCAGAGGATAAACTGGGTAAGACCAACCAGTGCAATTCCGATAATCTTACCCATCATCAGCTGGAACGGTTTTACAGAGGAGATCATGATCTCAATAATCCTGCTTGTCTTCTCTTCAATTACACCCCTCATCACCTGTATGCCGTATAGTAAGATGAACATAAACATAAAAATACCTGCCGCAGAACCGATAATCGTCGTAGCGCCTGCGCTGGAGTCTTCTTCTTTTCCGCTTTCAGTAATTTTTTTATTATCTATACTGACAGAAGATTTAAGCCTGTCCAAGTCTTTTTGGGCGATGCCACTTTCTTTTAGTTTCTGTGTGCCAATAATACCTTCGACATCATTTTCCACTTTATTATTCACTGAAAGACTGGCTTGTTTGGCTCCCAGCAACTGTATTCCTTTTGGTTCATCAAGACTGAATTCAGGTAAGTACAGGATATAATCGTATTCACTTTTTAACAGCCCTGCTTTCATTTCTGCCAGTGGTTTGTTAACATATACATAAGACATGTTTTGTGAAGGAACCAGTTTTTCAGTCAGCGTTTTATTTTCATTAACTACCGCAATCCTGCTGATCGTGTCAGACGCGCTATTGATACTAAAATAGATCATCAGTCCGTAGAAACCAGCGATGATAACAGGGGTGAGGAGCGTCATCAGAATGAACGACTTTTTCTTTACCCTGGATAAATATTCTCTTTGTATAATGAGTAAAATCTTATTCATAACTTTAGTTTTGTGTTTTAACCTGGTCAATAAATATATCGTTCATGGTAGGGATTACCTCATCCAGCCGGTGGATGTTAACTACAGGAAGTAATACAGAAAGCAGTTGGTTAGCTGTTTTCTCTTCTCGTAATTTGATTTTTAATACAGTTTTGCCTGGCTGAATATCTTTATCAATCACCTCAAATATTTCTGAAGGAGTATCAGTATTAAATGTACCGTCATACTCTACCCAGAACGTATTGTTTCTGTATTTTTCTTTAATGCCGGCTACTGTTCCATCCAGAATCTTTTTTGATCTGTGAATCAGCGCAATACTGTCGCATAATTCCTCTACAGATTCCATACGGTGAGTGGAAAAGATAAACGTTGCGCCTTGTCTGTTCAGTTCCAGAATTTCGTTTTTGATTACATCTGCATTAACGGGGTCAAAACCAGAAAAGGGTTCATCCAGGATAATCAGTTCAGGCTGATGAAGTACTGTAGCTACAAACTGTACTTTTTGCTGCATTCCTTTACTCAGGTCTTCAACTTTTTTATTCCACCAGCTGCCCATTTCCAGCTTCTCAAACCAGTACTTTACCCGTTTGGTTGCTTCGGCAGTGCTTAGTCCTTTTAGCTTGGCCAGATACAATACCTGTTCACCGATCTCCATTTTTTTATAGAGTCCGCGTTCTTCTGGTAGATAGCCAATCTGGGATATATGGTCTGCGTTTAAGCGCTGTCCATTAAAAATAACCTCACCATTGTCCGGTGCTGTAATTTGTGTGATGATCCTGATCAGAGAGGTTTTCCCTGCGCCATTAGGGCCTAAGAGGCCGAAGATTTTGCCTTGCTCAACTTTCAGACTTACATCATCCAGGGCACGGTGTGTGGCATATTGTTTTACAATATTGTTTACAATTAGCATGGTATAATTTTCTTTAGTTTGTTTTAGTCCTTAGTTAGTGTTAAAATAAGGAAAAAAGTTACACCATAAATGAAAATTATTTTAGCAGCTGAAGTTCTTTCGCATTAGTTATGGCAGAAGTGCCCCAGGTATTGTTAAAATAAACATATACCTGTTGTTTTTCAGGATGGATAGAATTTGAAAAAGTTGTAATCTCCTGTTTGGTATAGAGTGATTTGTAGAGTACAGGCCTGCCGTGAAAGCGATAATAAACAATATCTGTATTTTGTATGGTATCATCGGGCAAAGCTGACGGATAGCTGATCCCGCTGAAAATAATATGGCGTTTACTGAATTCATCAAACACAGTTTTATTCCACCAGCTGATATGCCTGGCTTCAACCACATTATTAAAGCCGTTTTTCAAACTATTTAAGAGCAGTTCAAGCCTTTCTTCGTCATAAGAAAAGCTAGGCGGCATCTGGAAAAGGACACATCCTAGCTTGTCTTTAAGTCCGGCAGAGATCACTTCATAAAACTCGTTAATCAGTATTTCGGCCTGGCTAAATTTACTATAATGGGTAATCGCCCTTGGAGCTTTAATTGTAAAAAGGAAATCTGCCGGACTGGTATTGTACCAATTTTCGAAGCTTTTAGGAGAAGGTTGCCTGTAGAAAGAGGAATTGATCTCAATCGTATTAAAATGCTCGCAGTAATACTCAAACCACCGCTTTTGAGGTAATCCTTCAGGATAGAAAAATTCTTTCCATTCCTTATAGTAAAATCCTGAACATCCGATTCTCCAGTCCATATTCTATTTGAAAAGCCCTTTAATTTTATCAATAAACCCGGTCCGCCTCCCTCGCTGTTTTTCAGTTCCTATAAGGAAACCATACGGCTGCAATTCAGGAACGTTGTCACAGATAATTTTTATTATTCCCAATAAAGGGATCGCCAGAATCATACCAGCAATTCCCCATACCATTTCACCAAGAACAATAATCAGGATGGTAAAAAGCGGATTAATATTGACCTGTTCTCCTACAACAAGTGGTTCCAGGATATACGTCTGGATAAACTGCACCATTGCGTAGGTAATCAATACTGCAATGATCATTTTTGTATCACCTCCCTGTGCAACTACCGCAAGAATGGTGACTGATGTTCCGGTTAAATTCCCGATAAAAGGAATGATCTCAAGTATGCCGCAAAGTACAGCGAAAAAAATAGCACTTTCCACACCGGCAAGACTAAAGCCAATACCGTACATGATCCATAACATGACGATCATAGCAGCGAGTCCGCTAAGGTACTTTTGCGCTACTTTCCCGGCATTATGCACTACGTCATCAGCGGTGTCAGTTTCATTACGAGGTACTAATTTAAGAATGAATTTTTTGATATGTGAACGGTACAGTAAAAAGAGAAACATGTAGACAATCACCAGGATGGTATTTACCATGATGCCCATTACACTCCCTGCAAAACTTGCCAGCATGGACCCCGTATTTGTACCAGTGCCTTCACTCTGCTGTTTTACCATTTCGTTTTGCTCTCTCACTGTTACTCCAGCCTGCTGGTGCAGCCAGTGCTGTAAATTCGCAAACATGTTTACCATCCGTTGTTTCATAGCATCCATGTTTTCAGTGAGACCGCTCAACTGCCATGATAACAGAAATAGGATCAGGGCTATTACACCTAGAAAAAGTAGTACGCATAAAACAGAAGCGATGCCCCTGCTGAGACCTTTGCTCTCCAGCCAGCTGCTAAGCCGGATAAACAACATTGAAAATACCGCAGCCAGGGCAATAGGGATTAGAAATTCTGCGGCAAAATATAAACCGGCGAAAGAAAGAAAAAAGAATAATAAAGTATAAACGCTATGTTGAAGTTTTTCCATAATCAAATTTTATGAAGAACAACAATGTCGGTTTAAAGTTTTGCAGTTGGCCGGCAACAGCAAAGAATGGGAAGATACTTGCAATAAAAAAGGGACCACGCTTTGAAGGTGGTCCCTTTAATCTCCTGACTAAACAGGAAAATTATATGATAGGTTATTCGAAATATTCTTCATTTTTTCGAAGAAACTTTTATCGTTTTTGCCCGGTTGCGGCTTGAAGTTAGCAGAATCACGCAGTTTTTCCAGAATAGCCCGCTCTTCACTGCTTAAAGCTTTTGGGGTCCAGATATTCACATGGATAATCTGGTCTCCGCGGTGATAAGAATTCACTTCAGGGATACCTTTGCCTTTAAGACGTAAAAGCTTTCCGCTCTGTGTTCCCGGCTCAATTTTGATTTTCGCTTTACCATCAATCGTTGGAACCTCTGCGCTAAAACCTAAGGCTGCATCCACAATACTTAAATGAAGATCATAAACTACATTGTTACCTTCCCGTTTTAAGAATTCGTGAGGAGTTTCTTCAACAAGAATGATCAGATCGCCCGGAATACCACCATTAGGTGCAGCATTACCTTTTCCGCTCATGCTTAACTGCATACCGTCACTTACACCAGCAGGAATGTTGATAGAGATAGTTTCTTCTCCGCGAACCGTTCCTTCACCATGGCAAGAATTACATTTTGAAGTAATCTGCGTACCAGAACCATTACAGGTAGGGCAGGTAGAGGTAGTTTGCATTTGTCCGAGGATCGTATTAGTTACCCTTCTTACAGAACCGCTACCGCCACATGATTTACAAGTACTGATAGATGATTTATCTTTAGCACCGGAACCATCGCAGGTTTTACAAACAATTTGTTTATTAACCTTGATTTTTTTCTCTGCACCGTGCGCAATTTCTTCCAGCGTAAGTTTAACCTTGATACGGAGGTTTGATCCTTTTGCAACACGTCTGCCACTAGCGCCGCCACGTTGTTGTCCGCCACCAAAAAAGCTTTCGAAAGGGCTTCCGCCACCGCCTCCGCCACCGAAGATATCACCAAACTGGCTGAAAATATCTTCCATGTTCATACCGCCGCCGCCGTATCCACCGCCGCCACCGGCAGCTCCGCCAACACCGGCATGGCCATAGTGGTCATAACGTTGTTTTTTCTCCGGATTGCTCAGGATCTCATAAGCTTCTGCTGCCTCTTTGAATTTATCCTCAGCGGTATGGTCATCCGGGTTTTTATCCGGATGGTATTTTATGGCTAGTTTTCTATAAGCTTTTTTAATTTCTTCCGGGGAAGAGCTTTTAGAAACGCCAAGAATATCATAATAATCTCTCTTGCTCATAATTAACTACCTACAACAACTTTTGCAAAGCGTATAACTTTGTCATTTAAAGTATATCCTTTTTCCAGCTCATCCATCACTTTCCCTTTCATATCTTCTGAAGGTGCAGGGATCTTGGTGATCGCTTCATGGTTATCAGTATCAAATACTGTATTGACACTTTCCATTTCTTTTAAGCCTTTCTGTACCAAAATGCTTTTTAACTTAGAATGTACCAGTTGGATACCTTCACGGATTGCATTGATATCAGTTGCGTTTTCCGTTGCCTTATTTGCCCGGTCAAAATCATCAAGTACAGGAAGCATAGAAACGATTACATCCTTACCAGCAGTCTGTAAAAGTTCAACACGTTCTTTTTGCGTACGTCTTTTAAAGTTATCGAATTCTGCAAAAAGGCGCAGGTATTTATCATTTAAAGCTGCATTGTCCAGTTTCAACTGTTCTTCAGCCGAAATTTCCACAACAGGTTCTTTTATAGTCTCTTCTGTTTCTGCTGCGCTGTTAGTGTTCAACTGCTCTTCAGCAGTATTTTCAGTATTAGGCATCTCTGTATCGTTTTGTTTCTTCTTGCTAAACATGGTATAGTAGAATTTTAATGGGGTAAAGTCAAAAGCTTTGCCAATGAAAGATATCAGCCATGCTGTCAGTATTGCGTAAAGAACACCGTACAGAATGGCTGAAAAGTAATAATTTTGTCAGCCAGGCTAACTGATTGTAGCATCGTCATGCACAACTCCCGCTTCACATTTAATGATCCGCGAAGGCAGTGTGCGGATAATGTGGTAATCATGCGTTGCCATCAGAACAGTGGTCCCACTATGGCTGATCTGTTTCAACAACAAAACAATTTCTTCGGAAGTATCAGGATCTAAATTTCCTGTAGGCTCATCAGCAAGAATAATATCAGGATTGTTAAGTAATGCCCTTGCGATAACTACACGTTGCTGTTCACCGCCAGAAAGCTCATGCGGCATTTTCCTGATTTTGGAACGTAAGCCCACTTTTTCAAGTACATCTTTTATCCGTTCCTGAATCAGGTTTTTATCGTTCCATCCCGTAGCTCTTAATACAAAATCAAGATTTTTCTCTACGGTTCTGTCAGTCAGCAGTTGGAAATCCTGGAATACTATACCAAGTTTCCTGCGTAAATAAGGAACATCCCTTTCTGCCAGCTTCTTCAGATCAAAACCGGCAATCTGACCTTCCCCGTTACCAATGTGGAGTTCACCATAAATAATTTTCAGCAAACTGCTTTTACCTGATCCTGTCTGTCCGATCAAAAATACAAACTCACCTTTATCGATATTGAGGTTAACATCAGATAGTACAAGGTGTTTTTGTTGAAATACGTCTACGTTTTTTAAATTTATAACTGCGTTTCCTGTCATGTCTTAAATATCTAATTTTGCAATCTGGCCAAATGGTAAATCTTTTACCACGCTCATGATATAAGGCAGTTTATCTGCCAGACCTAATTTATCGAGTGATTTATCGGGCCTGTCTACCCTGAAATAAGCCAGCAAAGTAAACTTTTCGTCCCTCAACTGGACATAGTCCGGAATTTTAGCAATGCCTTTAACTTTGATTACATACATTTTGTCCAAAAATAGTGTTTCATAATGAAACCTGTATCAGCTTACTGGTTCAAATTTCAATAAACTATGGTTTTCTTCTCGCTAAGTTTAAAGCCTGTTGAGAAAGTCGACCGTATTAATATTATCAGCATAATCCCACAGACGGGGGTGCTGACTATCACCAAAGCCAACTATGCCCGTATCCAGTTTAATATTTGTATGAGTTACTGCGCATTGGATACTATCTTGTATAGATCGCAGTTTTTCAGTTAGTTTTTCCAGTGATTTATATTTTTCAAAATATAATACTGCCAGGGGAGAAGAAAGTGCTTCATCTTCTTTTAAAAGTACAAATCCATTATCGAAATGATCTTCCCCGTTTACCAGGTAAATCGACTTGTTGTAATCGTAATTGTTATTATATTTAAAATGATTGTTGATGTCCTGAAACGATTCGAGTGGTTCAAATAAATTTTTGATCTCGTAATCTTCCGGGATATAGATCTTGGACACACTCCGGCAACCCATGCCGTAATAATCAAAAATATCGTGTCCCAGCAATTTTATCTCGTCAGTAGTCTCCTGGCCATCCAGTATAGCGATGCTGTTCCGGTTTTTCCTGATGATATTCGGTACTTTACCAAAATAGTAATCAAAATACCTGGAGGTATTATTGCTGCCGGTTGCAATAATAGCGTCAAAATCTTTTAAACGATCTGTGTAAACAATTCGCTCCGACAGTAAGGGTTCAAATGAAACCAGTTGTTTTAATAAAGCAGGCAATAGCTGGTTATCAGAAGAAGAAAGTTTAATCACCGCAGTATTTCCTGTTGCTAGAACCGAAAGGACATCATGGAAACCAACTGCAGGAATGTTACCTGCAAGGATAAGACCAACTCTTTTAGGGGCGGAAGTTACCTTGATTTGCCCAAACCATTGTTCTAATGCTTTCAAATCCAGCATTTCCTGTATAGAAGACAATGCCTTCTTCACCTCTTCTGTTTTAAACCAGGCATTGTGATTTGGTGCTGATTCGATTAAGGCATTAAATTCAGCAGTTGGGTGACCTATAAAATCGCTTAGTTTATGAAATGCAATAATTAACTTTTCAGCGGTTAGGATTGGCATGTTTGAAGTTATTTTAAAGTATAAATGTTATATTTGCAAGGCAAAGGTAACTTTAGCAAATAGATTTATACGAAGACATGGCTATTAAAATAACAGACGAATGTATTAATTGCGGAGCATGTGAGCCTGAATGCCCAAATAATGCAATTTATGATGCAGGCACTGCCTGGAGATTTTCTGATGGTACCAATTTAAATGGTATTATCGATTTCGGTGATGTGGAAGTTGATGCAGGTGCATCGCAGGAAGCAGTTTCTGACGAGGTTTACTATATTGTGTCCGACAAATGCACTGAGTGTAAAGGATTTCATGATGAGCCACAATGTGCTGCGGTCTGCCCGGTAGATTGCTGTGTGGATGATGAGGATATCCGTGAAACAGAAGAAGAATTATTAGCTAAGAAAGCCTGGTTACACCAGGAGGGCTAGTTCTTTAGTTATATCAATACAAAAAAAGGACGCTCATGGCGTCCTTTTTTTGTAGCTTGTATTTTTAAACATCTGATTTATTAGGAATAATCAGCACTGGACAGGCAGCTTTTCTTGCCACGTGTTCGGCAACACTTCCCATTAAGAAGTGATATAGTCCTGTACGTCCATAAGTACCAATCACAATCAGGTCTGCTCCCCATTCTTCAGCCTGGTTAATGATTCCATGCGCTGCGCTGTCTACCACACTGAGATAAGTAGTTTCAATTCCTTCTCCAAATCTCTTTTCAATCTCTTTCAGCAACTCATGGCTGTTTTCTTCAGTATTATCGTAGGTGTCCAAAAAAACCGGCGCCAATGTGAGGTCCTGGTTGATCGTAGCTGGCATCGGCTCGATAATATTTACCAGCGCCACTGCTGAACCAAAGGTTTGTGCCATTCCGTAACCTGTTTTTGCTGCCTTTTCTGAACAAGTACTATTGTCTACTGCAATCAAAATCTTTCTGAAGTTCATAATTTATGGCATTAATGTTTGTACATAGATAACAAATTTATACACCAAATGTTTAATATGCTGTTTTATTAAATGGTGTTTGTTAATTTTGGGGACTGATATTTCACTATGGAACATAAATTCGCAATTTGCAGGGTCGCTATTGCCCCACTACGGACAGCAGCGTCAGACCGTGCAGAAATTGCTACGCAATTGTTATTCGGCGATAAAGTAGAGGTACTCGAAAAAGCGGAACCATGGTACCGTATCCGGAATGCATATGACAGTTACGAAGGGTGGATGGATTTCAAACAACTAGCTATAGTGACGCAGGAAGAATATGAGCATACCCAGGTTGCGGATCTTCTTGTCCCTGCCGCGGTGAACAATGCTATCCAGGCGGAAGACGGAAGTTTATATTATCTGCCTGCTTCGGCAAGCCTTCCAGGGTATGCGGACGGCTATTGTACGATTGCCGGGAAGAAGTTTAAGGTACTGTTCGAACCCTACCAGGTTCACCAGGCAGTATATGGTGATATTCCAGAGTTATCTCTTTTTTTTAAGAATGCTCCATACTTATGGGGTGGAAAAACGCTGTTTGGCATTGATTGTTCCGGACTTTCACAGGCTGTACTGAAGTTAGTCGGTATTCCGGTCAAACGAGATGCGGCACAGCAGGCAGAACAAGGTGAAACTGTTAATTTCCTGTCTGAAGCAAAAATGGGTGA
>Ga0247813_10002259_pt1 | contig 13419 bp, 15 predicted proteins | sample UWRJL169409C1_FD_180719 | JGI IMG/M metagenome (GOLD analysis project Ga0247813, IMG submission 180719) | Plant litter microbial communities from Arlington Agricultural Research Station in Wisconsin, United States - UWRJ-L169-409C-1 | ecosystem: Environmental > Terrestrial > Plant litter >... | reverse complement strand
CTAGTTTTACTTACGGCTACCTCTTGCGAAAAGTATCTTGAAGTAGAGCCTACCGACTTTTTAGTGCCTGAAATCTATTACGAAACTGCGAAAGACTTAGATCAAGCACTTACCGGTGTATATAGTACGCTGAACGATCGAGCTACATTTAATAGAAACCTAGTTTTTGACCTTGCTTTTGGCTCTGACGAGGGCTTTTATAAACGATCAACGCCAAAAATAGACCCAATAGTGTATAACGCCGACGGCTCTAATGCTACGATTACTGCCACTTGGACAACGCTGTACAAAGGGATTAATAATGCCAATCTTTTGTTAGCTAACATCGACCGACCAGTAATGGACGAAACCGTAAGGGGCAGAATTAAAGGAGAAGCTTTATTTCTTCGTGCATTCTTATATTTTCAATTGGTACACCTATGGGGCGACGTACCACTTATTTTAACACCTACTCTTTCTGGGTTAAATGTAAAACGTTCACGCAATCCACAGAAAGAAGTGTACGCACAGATTTTGGGAGATATGACCATTGCAGAAGGACTTGTAGGCAACATTCAAGAGTATAACCACTCTGGCCGAGTGAATAAGACCGCTGTTCAAGGTATTTTAGCTCGGGTTTGTCTTAAAATGGCCGGTGCGCCCTTAAATGATATATCGAAATTCGAACAAGCCAAAATGTGGACGGAGAAGGTGATTAATAGCGGTACACATAAACTAAATCCTGATTATGCGCAGATTTTCATTAACCATACGCAAGATAAATACGACATTGGAGAGAATTTGCTCGAAATTGAAATCGCTGGAAATGGATTAAGCGACCCCTTATTATCTGGTGGTTGGTTTGCCAAGAAACTATCTGTTAGAAATCAATCTGGCGAGTTATATGGCTATGCCGAAGTTGGCGCCACAGCAGTTTTGTACCGTAAATATGATGATGTCCACGACGTACGCAAGAATAGAAATATTGCCACCTATTATTTTCCTGTACTTACCAGTGCTAGTTTAAAGGATACGGCAGCTTTCTTACCTACAGATATCTACGGGAGAGATACTGGAAAATGGCGCATTCAGGATGAATTAGCAGGGCAAAAAAATCAAGATGCTGGACCTACAAATTTTCCCGTATTGCGTTATGCTGATGTGCTACTGATGTTTGCAGAGGCCGAAAATGAACTGAATGGTCCTACTGCATTAGCATTTGATGCGTTAAACAAAGTGAGAACACGGGCAAAAGCGAGGAGCTTCACCACCACCGATGCGGCTACGAAGAATGCATTTAGGGCAATCATACAAGACGAACGCTCGAGGGAACTTTGCTATGAGGGTGTTCGCAAGTTCGACCTCATCAGATGGGAAACATTTTTAGGGGTAATGAAAGATGTGGAAACCGACATTTTAAGCAATGCACCGACCAACCTTCAATACGGCGCAACGGGTTATACCAATGTAAAGTCGCGCAACCTATTACTTCCTATCCCAACAATAGAATTGAGTTTGAATAGTTTGATGAGACAAAACCCTGGATTTTAAATAAAAAGACATGAAGATAAAATACTTAGCGGTGCTACTAGCACTATTTATTCTTGGTTGTAAAAAAGACAATATAGACACACCTGAATTTAATGCAACCGTAACTAAGCACACCATTAAATTGGGCGATACGGTCGTTTTCAACTTAGAAGGAAATCCCGATTACGTGGCGTTCTACTCTGGTGAATATCTAAACGACTACAAGTATATCGGCGGAAGAAGCTTAGATATCAAATCGTTTAATCTTTCTTTTCAATCGCGTGTACAAAATGGAAATCAGGCAGATCAACTCAGTGTATACATCTCTTCAGATTTTAATGGGAAATTTGATATTGCCTCCATCAGATCTGGAAACTTCAAAGATATTACCAAATCCCTTACGCTAGGTACTGTTAATGCAGTATACGCACTGTCTGGAGAGCTAGATTTAACACCGCTGGTTGCTGACCGAACTAAACCGCTATACGTTGCATTTCGTTATCTAACTAGGCCTCAGGATGCTGTAAATGGTGCGCAACGTACTTGGACCATTCGAGAACTCGCACTGAATACCATTACCGATCAAGGAAAAACGCTGGCCATAGATCAACTTACTGCAGCTTGGTCGCTTGTAGAAGATGGACTTATTCTAGAGCCAGCTAGAAGCTCAGTTACTGCTAGCAGTGGTCAACTTAACCTACGTGGCAATATATCAGCCGAAGGGAAATTAGTACAGACTGAAGTTTGGGCGGTAAGCAAAGCAATTGATTTAAATACAATTATCTTAGGCCCAGACCGAAGCATTCCGATTAAATCAATCTCGGATACCATGCCCCCAGTATACAGCCATGTGTACAACAAACCGGGTACCTATAAGGTTGTATTTGCAAGTTCTAACAATCGAATTGAGGGTAAGAAAGAAAGTATAAAAGAGATAGAAATAAAAGTAGAACCATGATTAGATCACTAACTTTTTGCATCCTGGTAGTGCTCAGCAGCGCTGGATTTGCCCAGTCATTTTTACCAGCAGGTGGTATTGTATACCCTTTCCGAGCATCACCGGCTATCGTTAAAACAGGTAACCAATTTCATATCTTATACACGAACAAAGGACAATATAAGATCGATTCAATCGTCCTAAAAGGCCCATATAGCCGAGTAACGCTCCAAATAGACTCCATTTCGAAAGGGCGTTTTGAGTATGATTCTTACACGACAATGTATACCAATACTAAAATATGGGTAACTGTTCCAAAAGGCCGTCCGGAAGATATGTACGACCTCGTAGTCTATGCTGCCGGAGAAACTGAGATTTCACGCCGATCGGTAAAACTGGTTAAAGAATTTTCAACCAAACATAGTTTTATACATATTACAGACACGCATGTTTCCCGAAACTGGGTAGGACCAGCAAACGATGGTTTTGCAGAAGAACTTCAATTGCTAGATCGGTTTATCAGCGTTGCCAATATCATCTCACCCGATCTCGTTATCATTACTGGTGACTTGATCCACGATTACACCCGTTTTAACAAAGACGAACGTGGCTGGGGAGGTGACACCATTAAGGGCTACGATAAACTGCCAACTATAGAAGAAAAATACCGCAACTATTTCGAAGGTGCCAAGGGATACCGAGGTGTGCAATATATCAACGCACCTGTATTCTCTGTTCCAGGCAACCATGATTTTTATGGAATGAAAGAAGACAACCATCCCGCCAAAGCCGCCCAATGGAATGCGCTGTGTGGCATTAGAGTGTCTGGGCTGGCGTATGCGGGTACACGATTTATGTTTATCGATGATTATCTGGGCGACCCGGTTAAGGATATACCAAATAAAAAGCCAATGTCTGGTCTACAAGGAAAGGTTTTGACTAACTTTCTTAAAATTAATGGACCGGGGCAGTTGCGGATCATGGCACAACACCGTCACGATCGAGCTGATACCGCTTTTTTAAACCAAAACAAAATTGGATTAATTGTGAATGGACACATCCATACACCACATGCTGATACATTAGGGAAAACACCAACGATCAGAATACGACCAGGCGTAGTGGCAAGAAGCGGCGAAAACCATCGTTGGGAACAAATACTTGGTCTTTTCCGAATTATCAGGATCGATGGAGAGAAATTCGCATATAGTGAACCGCTCAGATTCTGCGCTAACCCTACCCTACCTTACCAGCAGATAAAATTGAATTTAACACTTGATTTTAAGGCTAATAATGCTGGGTCAAGCAGTGAAAACGTGGCGGTAATCGACAACAAACTGCCAGTTAAACTGCCAGCGTGTAGGGTACGTTTTGTGATGAAAAAGGGGAATTATACGGTAACAGGTGGCCGTATAAATCAACAATTTAATAGCGGAAAGCTTACGATTGTTGATGTTGATGCAGATGTAAATGCGCGGAGCAATAAAACGATTGGTATTAAATTAAAAGGATAATGATCTTTAAGCGGCTTTTGTTTGTTACGCTTTTGTGCAGTCCAAGTTATTTGATTGCGCAAATGTCTCTCTATGAAGTATACCAACCAAAAAGGACTACAGCCTTTTTTAACACCATTGAGGATAAGCGGGCGATTAAGAAGAGCTTTATTAGGGCAAAAATTAACGACTTGCCCCTAAGCTCAAAAAAAGAAATCACTAAACTGGCCGATGCGGCATTAACTCAGCCTTGGGCATTATTAACTTTTAACCAATTTAATGAGTTTAAAACTACAGGGAATAGAGTAAACTACCAAGACCATTATTTCGCTCGCAGAAACAAATTGAATGCCTTACTCATTGGAGAGTTGGTAACCAATAATGGCAGATATCTAAATGAAATCGTAAACGGCCTAGGTTTGATCTGCGAAGAAACAACCTGGGCCTTGCCAGCCCATATGAGTATTCAGCAAGCTGGCATTGGTTTACCAGATGTGAATGAGCCGATTATCGATCTTTTTGCAGGGCAGACTGCAACACTCTTAGCGTATACCAAATATTTGCTAGGAGATCAATTGGATAAATATTCCACCTTATTGAACCAAAGAATAGATTTTGAATTGAAAAGGCGAATTTTCGACCCTTATTTAGTACGCGACGATTTCTGGTGGATGGGCTTTCAGACCACGAGGAAAATGAACAATTGGAATATTTTCATCAATACGAATGTACTGAGCAGTGCATTGCTGGCAGAAGATGATCCCCATCGTCGCCAACTACTGATTGAAAAATCGATAAGAAGTGTCGATGTTTTTCTAAAGTCATACCCAGCTGATGGTGGCTGTGATGAGGGACCCTCTTATTGGGGAATGGCAGGAGGTGCTCTAATAGAATTTATCGATCTCTTATCGTATTTTTCCAACCAGCAATTGGACTTTTCTAAAAATGAAAAAATTCACCAGATTGGAACCTATATTTACAAAGTTCATATCGACCGTAACTATTACGTGAATTTTGCAGATGCTGATGCTGCGAATGCTCAGGATGCAACAAAAATCTATAAGTTCGGCAAATTGTTTGATGATCAGCGCCTGTTACAATTTGCTGCTTACGTAAAGCAAATAAATCAGGGCAACGAAGGTTTAGATCTTGGCAATGTAAATGGTTTTGTAAATTCCATTGAAGTAAACGACCAATTTAAGCATATAAAGGCTTCAGCACCGCAATTGCCATACGTTTGGCTAAGTGATGTTCAAGTCTTAACCGCCAGAGAAAATGAGGGAAGTGCTAGGGGCTTATTCCTATCCATTAAAGGCGGTAACAACGCAGAAAGCCATAACCATAACGACGTGGGTAATTTTGTAATTTATAAGGATGGTACACCCCTTATCGTTGATGCTGGGGTGGGCATCTACACCCAACAAACCTTCAGCGCTAATAGGTATCAGTTATGGAATACACAATCGGAATGGCATAATTGCGCCACAATTAATGGCGTGATGCAACAAGCAGGGGCCAGCTTCAAGGCAACTGCCGTTACTTTCGAATCAAAGGGAGAAATGATCAGCTTAGCGATGGATATGGCCTCGGCTTATCCTGCCGAAGCCCATGTAAATTCTTGGATTAGAACTTTTCAGTTCAACAAACAAAAAGGAATACTCACTTTAAAAGAAGATTTCAATTTGAAGGCGTTTAAAGAATCATCGTCTCTAAATTTCCTGGTTAACGGAACGGTCTTGTCTGTATTACCAGGATTGCTCACGCTCAGCAATACATTCGGAAAAAAGATATCCCTAACCTACAATCCCAAGGAGTTCGATTGTGAGGTAGAAACGAAGGAAATAGAAGATGCTAGGTTAGCTTCCTTCTGGCCTAATGGACTTAGCAGATTAATTCTGACTAGAAAAGGAAAGCAATTAAAAGGTTCGCACCAAATAGCGTTTAGAGATTAGGCTGGCTAATGAACAACCCCATTTAAGATTGCATACCGAATTAAGGCTGCCGTGTTTCTCGTTGCTGTTTTTTCTAACAGACTTTGCCGATGCCCTTCTATCGTTCGCTTACTTACAAATAGCCGATCTGCAATTTCTGAATTGGTTAAACCTTCCGCTATTAAATGCAGGACTTCTATTTCTCTTGCAGAAAAATCAATAACTGAAGCGCTTTTAGCGGCAATGGGGTAACCATTATACATCACTTTATTTAACATATTCATGGATAACTCTGCACATTGATATTTATGTCCATTACCAATGTATTTAAGTGCAAAAACCAACTCGTCTGCACTGATGTTCTTTAATAAATAACCATAGGCTCCTTCTGAAAATGCCTCAAAAACATATTTTTCGTTATCGTGCATCGATAAGATAACCACCTTTATTTTTGGGTAATTTTGGGACAAGGCTTTAGTTAATCCAATTCCGCCCAATTCTGGCATATTGATATCTGCAATTACGATATCTACATGCACACCATTTGCTATGAGATTTAAAGCATCGGTCCCATTTTTAGCTTCAGCCGCTATTTTAATATTAGGATCTAATTCTAGCAACATTTTAACACCAGTACGAATAATAGTATGGTCTTCGGCTAATAAGATGTGGAGCATTTTTAACTATTAATTAAGTATTGGTTTGATGTTGAAATGGTAAACGAATGAAAAAGTCACTCGACTAATCGTTACTCAGGATAGGCAATTAGAATTTCTTTGCGATAAAAAACGATTATGCCCTTATAATAAGAATACAATGATAACAAACATTTTAGCATTTTGTTGGTTAGCGCAATTAAACTTTAACTATTATTTTATTCGATTAAGTACCTGTACAAATATGGGTACATTTTATTCTGTAAAGGAGTGCGTAAAATACGTAAAAACCATTCGGCAAATACCTGATTTTGCATTGCAAATACGCATTTTAGATCAGGTTTACCTCAAAAATTAACAGTTTGAAGATGAACTACATCGATTTTAACCCTCCTCAAGGCATTTTTAATGATTAATTGGTAAATAATGCTGTAAATACTGCACTTTGGCACCAAATGAGTGGTATTAGTTTTGTGAGCATTCGGGTGACCATCCAAATTCATTGGATATTCACTAAACTAAAAGCTTATGACAATTGATAACTTAAATTTTGATTCATTAATCGTTGAGTATCGTCCAAGACTTAAAGCTTATGCGATGAATTTTACACATGATGAAGATGATGCTGACGATCTTATTCAAGATACGCTTTTAAAGGCGTTTACTTATTTCGCAAATTTTAAACCAGGAACTAATTTTCGTGGATGGCTGTTTACCATTATGAAAAATACATTCATCAACAATTATCGTAGAAATGTGAGATCAAAAGCGCTTATTATTACAGAAGAAGATATCTCTTCCAATAATTTGATGTATAGCTCGAGCAGAAATGAAGGGGAATTAAAATTCATCAACGCAGATATTGCTAAAGCATTGAAAACATTACCTGCTAACCTATACGATCCATTTATGAGATATTTCGAAGGTTATAAATATCACGAAATAGCTGAAGAATTTGGAATGCCTGTTGGCACGGTCAAAACCAGAATCCATCACGCACGTTTGCAGCTGAAAAAATACTTGAGAGTTTATGAAGATTCAAAAGGGAAGAATTAGCTGATCTTCTTCGTTTTGTATTTCTTTTTGATGCTTCTGTTCAAGAACGTGCCTTTAGAAGTAGCAGCTTTGAAGTTTTTATATTCCTTCTCAGGTACTTCACTATAAACGTACACATCGCCAGACACAAAAACTACCACTAGTTTTTGTGTCTCTGCGTTATATTCAATACGCGAAACGACCGAAGAGGGCATGTTGCTTACTTACCTTTTGGTGATTGATAATGTCCTGTATTGGATTTAGCATGTGCTGCATTTTCATTTTTGTTGTCGGAATCTTTAGATTTTTGATTTTTACTTTTCACTGCTTTTACGTCTGATCGGTGATCGACTTTAGATAGCGTATCTTTTTTTCCAGTTGGCATAAGCTATAGTATTAATTCTGTACTAGGTACAAACTGTTACGAAAATGGTTTCGTAAAAATTACTTCAAAAAGGAATAATCTTATCAAAATTTCAGAAACAAAACAAAAAAATACAGGTTATAAGAAAATGGAACCATTCAATATTCACATCAATAACAATGATGAAGACGTGACGCTAACGGTGTTACCTGAGAACAATTATTTCAAACTGATTTATTATGGCGGAATAATTGGGGCAATAAAGGAGTTAAACGGTGCATGGGAATTATTACCAGAAGATAAAATTGAGGCGGGAGGACTTCCATTTTATGACTACAAACACGGAATTGCTAAAGAACCTAAATTACAATTAAGCTTGCCGAAGATAAATCAGATCGCCGCTGAGATTGAGAATGCTATTTATTAAAAAAACAAGATGATGAGACAACAATTCCTACTGTTATGCTTAATCAGCATAATGTTTAGCTGTACCAATACAGACAAAGAAAAAAAGGCAGATACGACTGCAGTCGTTACCCCTAACGACACCAATATTATTAAGAAAAGTGCAGAAAAAATGATTGAGCAAGACCGAGCCACATTTTTAACACATGCGGCAATTGGCGGGCTAATGGAGGTTGAAACTAGCGCTAAACTATTAGCCGGTCCTAAAACTAATCCAACAGTGACAGCTTACGCCCAGATGATGGTGAATGACCATACTAAAGCAAATGAGGAACTTAAATTAATTGCTAAGCAAGAAAACTTCACCCTTCCAACCGTACTGCCCAAGGAGAAATTGGAGCTCTTGAAACAATTCGAATCCCTAAATCAGGAAGCGAAAAACGAATTCTATATTAACTTAATGTTGAACGAACACAACAAAGCTATTGATGTATTTAGTTTAGCCGAACGTGGAGGTGATGAGACCATAGCTGCCTTCGCTTCCAAAACTTTACCTACGCTAAGACACCATTATAAAAAAACGGTCGAAATAAAGAATGCTTTATTAGCGGCTAAGAGCAATCAGGGTGACGATGTGCTGAAGATCAGCAACAAAACGTCAGCAAATCCAGCAAAGAACCAGTAATTTAAAATGGTATTAAATTCCAAAGGATAAGCACATTAGACCAGTAACCTCTCCGCTGATGTTGTTATGTTGATAAATTTTTAATTACTAAAATATTCTTATCTGTATTTTCGTTACTCAAACCAGCCTAGTCAAATGTCAACTTCGTTTACTTGTATTTATTTTTTGGAGAATACCGATACCTACATATTGGAAATCAAAAGAAATGATCTTTCACCCGATGAAGATATTTCTAAAGTTTATCAATGGATGAGAATTAGTAAGGATTTTCTGCAAGCAAGTCCACTAACCTTCAGATCGATGGATTCATCGATGGATGTAGAAGAACGGTATTTTGAAGAAGGTTTCTTGAAGTTTAATCGTAATACGGGAACATTTATCGAAAAATACAATTCTGCTCAACATAACTTGGAAGCGAAAAGTAGTAGTGAAGTTCCACCAGGCTTAACGGATGCCATCAACGACTTTCTACGGAAGAATTAAACATAAAAAAAGACCTGCACCTGCAAGTCTTTTTTTTAATAATATATTTCAATTATTATTTAGCACTGTTTTTCTTTTCAGTTACTTCTGTACGGATGTCTTGCGCTAAACCTTTAAGGTCTTGCATTGCTTTACGTACTCTTGTACCTGCTGCAGCGTTACCACCGTTATAAAATTTTTCTGCATCTGCTTCGATCGCAGCAATTACTTCTTTTACTTTTGAGAATTTTTCCATGTTTATTTATTTTTTTTTAAGGTTTAAGAAGCTGTCTAAGACAGTTTCTAGTTTTTTAATTTTAATTTGATTTCAAATATATCATTTAAACCGAATAAACAAGTATCTAAATATTTATTTATTATTGCTTTAATTACGCTCTGAATGGCTATTTACACAAAAATAGCTGAATCGCAATTTGTTAGCCCACCGATTGTTGAAAATAAAAATATTAATGAATTTGCAAATTCACTTCCTTTGTAGCATATGTCGCTATTTATCACATCACTTAATACAGGCAGTAATGGCAATTGTTTTTACATTGGTAATGTAAACGAAGCTATTTTAATAGACGTGGGCTTAACTTGCAAAGAGACTGAATTAAGGATGCAGCGATTAAATTTGGATATAAATAGTGTGAAGGCCATATTCATTTCTCACGAACATAGCGATCATATCCGGGGTTTACCCGTAATTGCTAAAAAATATCAGTTACCGGTTTACATCACACCTTCTACCTTGCTGAGTGGCAAGCAGCAATTGCCAGTACATTTAATTCAAACGTTTAGTGCTTATGCTCCCATACAGCTGGGTGAATTGGAAATTATCGCATTTCCTAAGAAACATGATGCTGCGGAACCTCATAGTTTCATTGTTCGCTGTCGTGCAACAACAGTTGGCGTATTTACCGATATTGGTCAGCATTGCGAGCATGTTATCCATCACTTTAAACTCTGTAATGCTGTGTTTTTAGAGGCCAATTACGATGATGAAATGTTAACCAATAGCGCATACCCATACTTTCTGAAAAATCGGATTCGAGGTGGTAACGGACATTTATCGAACACACAAGCACTCAATTTATTCAAGGCTCATAAATCGGAGAAACTCAGTCATCTACTGCTGTCTCATTTAAGTAAAGACAATAACTGTCCAAATCTGGTTCATAACCTGTTTAATGAACATGCAAATGGAACAGAGATCATTGTAGCGTCAAGATATCAGGAAACGGCATTATATCACATTAGCGGATAGCAAATGGCTTAAGAAATTAGAAAGGAAAACCGATGCCAAAATTATATTGCATAAAACGATATACATCAGGCTTGTGGGTGATTTCGTAAGCTCTCTTAAACGCTTTACCTCCGCTAAGGAATTTATTAATTACCCACTGTTCTGACCCTACAAACTGCGGATCTTTAACCTTCAGGCCCAAATCGAACCTAAATACAAAAAATTCCACATCGTACCTAAATCCTACACCCGTACCGATAGCGATTTGTTTACCTAAGTGATCTAACTTGAAGTAAGTTTCTGGTTGTGGATTTCCCGAAGAAATATTCCAAATATTTCCCATATCGACAAATGCTGCGCCCTTTAATTTACCGCCAAATAACTTATTTACCAGTAAATAGCGATATTCAAAATTGGTTTCAATTCTCATCTGACCCAATTGATCAATACCGAAGGAGGCATTTCTGGCTTCTTCACTTACAATTACATCCCGATTATAATTTCCTGGGCCTAAGGTTCTAGCTTGCCATGCACGAACACCACTAGAACCACCAGCATAGAATAGTTTCTCGAAAGGTATGGCAATCGAATTCCCGTAAGCATACCCTACCCCTGTATTTAATCTAGCAATAAATTGCCGGTCTTGTCCTAAACTTTTATACCAACGTAGATCTATTTCTGGTCTAACATATTGATTAAAAGGTAAGCCAAAAATTCGACCAAAATCTCCAGTTTTAGGGTTATGAGTGTCGCCAAAAATGCTTGAAGTGAGTTGGAGCAAATTACCTGCTATATCCATATTCCCTCTGAAGTAAAAGAAAGATCTGTTCTGTAAAAGCTTATCTCCATTAAGGGTGTAGGCATATTTCATCCCTAAAGTAAAGTCTTTACGTCCGAGCAAGGTAATATTGTAAAAATTGCTTTCTAGCAATTCTTTATTAGCTTCATATTTATCCATATCGCTTTTATCTAGCGTATCGATCAAGATATTACCAAATCTATATTCGACATTGATCGGAGTAAAGGAATGCAATTTTGATCGGGTTTCCACCCAGTCGTAACTTACTGAATTTATGAAAATACGTCGAGTGGTAATATCTTTTTGTAAGGCATATAAATAGCTTGTAGAAAAAGTAGTATAGGGCATCCCATTTTTCCCCATCATTGGAATGGTAATAAAAGGAATCATCAACCTGGGTACGGATAAGCTGGCACTCACCGAAAAATCTCGCTGATAAATGTCATTAAATATGGATTTATTCTCTGTAATTCTAGATTGCAAACCGCCTTTAACCTGAAATTGAAAACGTTCTGCTCCCCTTAAAAAGTTATTATTGGTATAAGTATTACTCAAAGTAAAACCAATCGTACCATCGTTAAAGGGAACCTCACCTTCAATCCGGTTGTTCATCCGCTTTTGCGGGATAAGTAAAATGGTCGGGTGAATTTTAGCGCTGCTATCTTTCGCTAGCGTATAATCTATCTTTACATTTTTAAATACATTAAGTTGGTAAAGTCGATCATAGGTTAAATTTTCTTTTCTAATGTCGTATATTTCACCTTCACGCAAGAAATCGTAGCGAACAATTGGGTTTCTCCTAAATTTGTTGCTTAAGTCGATAAAACGGATACCTCTAAAGGCCCTCTTATTTTTTAATGAATCACTTACCCGGTCTAAATTAGAAAAACCATCTGAATTCTCCGCTATGATAATATTAGTGGTGTCAATAGCATATACCCTATGCTCGGTGCCATCAAATGGATTATCGATGATTAATTTAACTCCAACCTTACTGTTATTCTGGTTCGAATCGGGTTCAAAGCGTACATATGGGCGTTCAAAGAAGCGATAGCCATTTTGTCTCATTACCTGATAAATTTGCTCGCGATCGTAAGCTAATGAATCTTCATCATACTGTTTACCAACGTGTATATGAGAGAATGCCTCCTTTTCTGACAGATACAGTTTGCTAACTGCGGTATCTGGAATTTCGTATGAAAATTTGTTAATGAAAAATGCTGGGCCTGGTGAAGCAGTAAATTTAAGTTTGGCCTTTTTATTGGCCACCGTGATATCTGATTTTACCTTAGCATTAAAAAAACCTTTACTTTTTAGAAATTTTTCGACTTGGTTACGAGAAATTTCCACTAATGCACTGTCTAAAATTGGTGGTGGAGAGCCTAAAGGCTTGATGTTAGCCGTTCTATATTTACCATCTTTAGTATTGAATAAGTTATAGATTTTAACATTTAAACCAATTGTTCCAGATGGTCGGATATCTTTTTGAATATAATTATAAGCTTGCTCTTCGAACTGTTTGTCTATACTATCAATTTTAACATCGGTTACGATGGCTTGATAATCTTCGATATATTTTGTGGAAGAACAACCTGCTATAAAAACAAGAATTAATAGTAATATTGTAAGAATTTGTACTTGCTGCTTATAGTTATACGTGTATGCTTTCAAAATCACAGATCAGTTTTATTAAATCTCTACATCAAAAAAAGTACCGAAAAGAAAATGGGCTATTTTGTATTGAAGGTATAAAATCTATTATAGAATTTATACAGTCTACTCATCAATTGCATAGTATTTATTACAACCCTACTTATTTTTCCTCTTTACCTGAATTCCCTGCAAATATAAAGTTATTCGAGGTAAACAACGCCGAATTAGAGAAGATTAGTAC
>Ga0247813_10002257_pt1 | contig 13431 bp, 14 predicted proteins | sample UWRJL169409C1_FD_180719 | JGI IMG/M metagenome (GOLD analysis project Ga0247813, IMG submission 180719) | Plant litter microbial communities from Arlington Agricultural Research Station in Wisconsin, United States - UWRJ-L169-409C-1 | ecosystem: Environmental > Terrestrial > Plant litter >... | reverse complement strand
ACATCCTGCACGCCATCATCACCGGCCTCGAGCAGCACGCCTGGATGGTGTCCGCCGAGAACCGCACGGCAACGAAGAAGTCCTGATGGATCTCGGCCTCACCGGAAAGGTCGCGCTCGTCACGGGCGCGGACTCGGGCATCGGGTGGGAGACCGCTCGACTGCTGCTCGGCGAGGGTGCGACGGTCGTCATATCTGACCAGAACCAGTCGTCGCTGGATGACGCAGCCGCACGCCTCGGCGACGTGCACGCCTTCGCTGCCGACATCACCTCGGTAGAGTCGCTTGCTGCGCTCCACGCATCAGTGTCGGATGCTGTCGGCGCCATCGACATCCTCGTGCAGTCGGCCGGGATCACCGGCGCGCAGGGGCTCTTTCACGAGATCGATGACGCGGGCTGGGTTGACACGATCGAGGTCGACCTGCTCGGTCCTGTGCGTCTCGTGCGGGAGTTCCTGCCCGACCTGCGCGCGGGCGGCTGGGGCCGGCTCGTCTTTGTCGCATCGGAGGACGCCGTGCAGCCCTACGACGATGAGCTGCCGTACTGTGCCGCGAAGGCCGGGATCCTCGCACTCTCCAAGGGGCTGTCGCGCAGCTAGGCGTCGGAGGGGCTGCTCGTCAACGCGGTCTCCCCCGCCTTCATCCACACGCCGATGACCGACGCGATGATGGAGAAGCGCGCGAAGGAGAAGGGCACGAGCGTCGACGAGGCGATCGAGTCGTTCCTCGATGAGGAGCGTCCGTATATGGAGCTCGGCCGTCGTGGTGAACCCGCGGAGGTCGCCGCAGTCATCGCGTTCCTGTGCTCCGACGCCGCGAGCTTCGTCAACGGCTCCAACTACCGGGTGGACTCCGGGTCGGTCGCGACGATCTAGGCGGCGTGCTCCCGGACTTCGCTCAGCAGTGCCTCGAATTCCGCGCGGGATGGCAGCAGCGCCTCGCCATCCCGCCAGGCTTCGCGGGTATCCGTGTCGAGCACGAGGTCACCCGCGACGATGCTCGAGGGCAACTGGCCGGAGCGGCGGAGCACGGCGGTGATGCGCTCGACGACCTCCTCGAGCCCGAACGGCTTGGTGAGGTAGTCGTCGCCGCCCGCGGCGTACGCGGCGAGTCGGTCATCGATCGAGTCGCGGCCGGTGAGAAAGATGATCGGTGTCGTCACGCCGCGGTCACGGAGCCCGCGGGCAACCTCCACGCCACTGATATCGGGGAGGGTGATATCAAGCAGGATGACGTGGGGCTCGAACTCGTCGACAGCCTGGGCAACGGTCTCGCCGAGCCCGACCGTCGAGACCGACCACCCTTCGAACCCGAGGGCGAGACCCAGCACGTGGGTCATCCCCTCTTCTTCGTCGACGACAAGGACACGGGTTGAATCGTTCACGGCTCCACTCTGGCAGCCCTCGGCTGGGAGTTCGTCATCCCCTCGGCGCATCTACGGCTACTGCTCGTGAAGTACATAGAAAGTCGGCCCGGGTCATCCCTCCGGCCGACGACCGGGGTCGGGCGGCGATCCTAGGCTCGCCTCATGACCGGTACCTGGAGTTCGCGCGTCGTCACCACACTCACCCGCAAGGATGCCTGTCCACGCTGCGACCAGTCGCTGCGCAACGGCGTGTGCGTCGAATGCTCGACCGATGTCTCCGGCGCGGAAGGCCACGAGCTGTGGCGCCTCTCGCTCGCCGCAGCAGAGGCTGTCACGGCTCGCCAGCAGTACGTGGACGAGCTGCCGTACGCGGTGCGAGCAGTCGCGCCCGCCGCCACGTCCGCCGTCGCCACGTCCGTCGTCGTCTCGGCTGATACTCCCGCACCCGCGACCCGCACCTCCGAGTCGCTCGTGAGCGTGCAGTCCGTGCTCGCGATCGCCGGGGCCGCCCTCGTGGCCGTGGCCGCCTTCGTCTTCACCTTCCTCAACCCCGAGCTCACCGACACTTTGACTCGTTCCCTCATCGTCGGTGGTGTCACGGTGCTGTTCCTCGGGAGCGCCTGGCTCCTCGCCCGCGCGCGGCTGCAGTTCTCGGCGGAGGCCGTCGGCGCCCTCGGCATGGTCTTCGTCGCCCTCGACATCCAGGCGATCGGCGGCGGCTGGGTTGGAGCGGCGCTCGTGGCGATCGGAGCGCTCGCGCGCATCCGCAGCTGGCTCTTCGCCGGCCTCCTCGGTGTGGCGAGCGCACCCGCACTTCTCGGCTACGCGGGGCCGGGGCCGTGGGTGTCGATAGCCGGGCACGTCTCCGTCGCGTTCGCCGCCCTCGCGCTCGGCTACGCGAGACGCCGACTCGCGGCCCGGTTCGATGGGGTGCTCGGTGCCGAACGCGCAGCGGCATCCATTCTTCAGGTGCTCATGGTCTCGATCGTGCTCGGCCAGCTCGCCGCGATCATCGGGCTGGATGCCACACCGCGCGCCCTCGGCACTGCGGCAGCCCTGGCGGCCCTCGCAGCTCTTGCGGGCATCGCTGCGCGTCTCGAGCTCGCGCCCTTCTGGAACGGCGTAGCGGGCGCCCTCGGGGTCGCCGCTGTCACCGTGATCCCGGTCGCGTGGGTCGCGACGGGGTGGCTGCCGACAGCGTTGCCGGTGGCCGCATCTCTGGCTCTCGTCGGAGTCGCGCTTCTCCGAGCGCCGCGTCCCACCCTCGTGGGTGCGAGCCTGGTCGCCGTCGTTGCGACTCTGCCCGCGCTCATGCTGGGGATCCAGCTGCTCGCGCTGCCCGGCTACCCTCTCGCCGTCTCGCTCGAGGCGACGCTCGGCCTCGCCGCACTCGCCGCGGCGTGCTTCGTGGTCTCGCGACTGAGCGGGATACCCGTCTACCGCGCGGCCGGAGTCTGGGTCGCAGTGGGCGCCATGGTCACCATCATCCAGTGGTCGGCCCTGCCGCACCTCGCCCAGCTCGCTCTCGGAGTGCTCCTCGCCGTGGCTCTCGCGCTCGCGTCACGGCGGTTCTCCCCCGCGGCGCCCCTTGCGATCGGGGCACACGTAGCCCTCTACCTCGTCGCTGTGCTCGCGTGGTCCGACGACTCGAGCGTGATCTGGGCGAGCGCGGTGGCCATCGCCGCCCTCGCGGTCGTCGCACGCAGCGTCCCGGCGCGCAGGCGTGTGATCCACCTCGGCGTCGGCTACGCCTATGCGCTCGTGATCTTCGCAACGGCGATCGCACTCTGGGGTGAGGAGTTCGTCGTCGTGCTCGCCCTCACCACGTCGGTCGCGTCGGCAACGGCACTCGTCGCGACCCTCGTACGACGGGTGAGCGCCCGAGCCTGGTACGCGATCCTTCTCGTGACCACCTTGCCGTTCGTGCTCGGAGTGGTCTCGGTGCTCCTCGACATCCGCGGCTGGACCGGCTTCTCGACCGCCGTGACCTTCGCACTGGCCCTGACCCTCGTCTTCACCACGCGGCCGGGACTCAACGCCCTCGTGCGCACCGCCGCCGCCGCCCTGCTCGTACCCGCCCTCGCCGTCGTCGTCATCTGCGTGGGCGCGTGGCGCATCGAGGCGAGTGCCTCGCCGATCACGCTGCCGATCATCGGCGGGATCGTCGCGCTCGCGCTCCCCCTCACCGGCTGGGTCGCTCGCACCCTCGCCCGACGCGGACTCCCGAGCGCGCAGGCCCGTGAGGTGCGCACGTGGATCGAGCTCTCCGCCCTCCTCACCGCCGCGATCGCCGTGCTGCTCTCGCTCGTGCGGGTCGCCGCGGGCCTCGAGACCACCTTCCTCGTGCTCGCGATCGTCGGCATCGGGGCCACGGCGACCGGCTTATACTCCCGCCGCCGGTACGCGTGGTTCGTGGCTGCCATGGCTTTCACGGGAGCGCTGTGGAGCGCCCTCGCGATCGCGAACATCGCCGAACTCGAGCCCTACGTGCTGCCGCCGGCCCTCGCCGCAGCGCTCCTCGGAGCCGTGGGCGTGCTCCGCGGCCTCCCGACCACGCGCCTCTACGCGTCCGGCCTCGGCGTCGCCATCGCCGCGCCGATGCTCTCACTCGCACTCGACGGCGGCACGGTGGGGAGGCCGGTCGCCGTGCTCGGCGGATCCCTCGCGCTGCTCGCGATCGCGCGGTTCGTACCCGCACTGCGGGTTCCCACTCTCGGCCTCGCGATCGCCGCCGCGGGAGCGGGTGCGCTGCAGGCCGTGCGCATCGGGTTCGAGGACGCCGGCTCCCTCGCGATCGTGCCCGCCCTCGGCTTCAGCGTTCTGGCCGCCGGACTCGCGGCCGTTGCCGGGCGGATGCTCGTTGCATCCGCCCCCTCGCGCTGGGTCTACGCGCCAGCACTCGCGTACCTCGTGATCGGGCCGATCACCGCGGTACGGGTCGACCTCCTCGCGGCCTGGCTGCTGTGGACCCTGTCGATCGCGCTGCTCGCGCTGCTCGTCGTGACCGCCGCACGCGCACGGAGCACGAGCCTGCCACCCGTCTGGTTCACGTTCGCCCTCGCGTGGGGCGTCGCAGTCGCGGGCTGGTCGACTCGGGAGTGGTTCCGCGTCGAGGCGTTCTCGCTCCCCCTCGGAATCGCGCTGCTGCTGGCCGGCGTGCTGGCACTGCGCCGACCGAGGAACGTGGCGGCGACCATCTCGAGCTGGCCTGCCGGCTACCGCGGATCGTGGCACCTCCTCGTGCCCGGACTGATCGTGACCCTCGGACCCTCGATGCTCGCGACCCTCACCGACCCGCAGACCTGGCGGGCGATCCTCGTGATCGCGCTCGCGCTCGTGGCCATTCTCGTCGGCTCGCTGCGGCGGCTTGCGGCACCCTTCATCCTCGGGGTCGTCGTACTGCCGATTGAGAACGTCCTCGTGTTCAGCGTGCAGATCGGTCGGCAGATCGAGGCCGCGCCCTGGTGGATCACGCTCGCGACCGCCGGAGCGGCCATGCTCATCATCGCCGCGACCTACGAGCGGCGCGGGGCGGGTGGAACCGGCGCGAGGCTCAGCGACCTGACCTAGAGCGCGAGCAGTTCGGCGATCCGCCGCCGCGCGACCTTCGCCTCGGGGATCGGCAGCAGTGGGTACACATGGATCATGCCCTCGACCTCGTGGAACTCAAGCGGGTGACCGGCCGCAGCCGCGAGTGAGTGCAGGCGCAAGGCATCCGCGTAGAGCATGTCGCGCGTGCCCACGAAGATCGCGAGCTCACCGAGACCGTCGAGCGAGCCGAAGATCGAGCTCACGCGTGGATCGGTGAGCGGCAGCCCGCCGCGATAGAGCTCGGCAGCAGCGGCAGCGCCCGGAATGTCGAGCCACGGGTCGATCTTCGCGAGCTCGGCCACCTTCGGGTCGCCGAAGGTCAGGTCGAGCGAGGGCGAGATCATGATGACGCGCACGGGTGGCTCACCGCGATCGCGCAGCACCATGGCCGTCGCGAGCGACATGCCGCCGCCCGCTGAGTCGCCGAGCACGGTTGTCGCCCCGATCGACGTCACGAGATCGGCGACCGCCTCGATGATCGGGCCGGCCGTACTGATCGGAGCGAGTGGGTAAATCGGCACGTCGATGCGCATGGATGCAGCGGCGGCAAGTTCTGCGACGAGCGCCCAGTGCCGCTTGTCGATCTCGTAGATGTTGGCGCCTCCGTGGAGGTAGACCGCCCTCGCCTGAGCTGCGGGATTCCCCACCGTGTACACGGGCCATCCATTCACCGTCGTTTCGATTGCCTCCACCGAGGTGGGCGGCGACCACGAAGCTGGCCTGGCACGGAGGGCTGCGACGCGTGCACGTGTCTTCTCGGCGGACGCATACCTCGGCTTCGAGCCGCGCAGGGCGATCGCGAACGGCATGAGCCGGCTCACAAGGCTCTGCGTCATTGTCCACGGGCCTTCGCACGGCGCGCTTCATCGGGTCGCTGGGTGATTCCGGTGATGACGAGCGCGATGATCCCGACCGGAACAAGCACCCAGCCGATGACCACCATCGTCGGGTTGTCGTAGCTGCTGCCGAAGATGATGAGGGTGGGAATGACGAAGACGAGCAGCAGCCCAACGCTCAAGCTGATGCCCGAGGTGCGCGCGGCCTTCAGGTTCGTCACGTCGAGCGCATTGACCTGCGCATACTCCCTGGGGCGGCGCAGCGACAGCACGGGCATGACGATAACGATGAGGGTCAGTGCGCCCATGAGCAGGGCTGCGCCGTAACCGAGCAGGTCGAATCCGAGCAGTCCTTGCACGAGGATTCCAATTGGATCGGTGTACCGCGAGTCGACCTCAGCGGCAGCGGCCTCGACCGCGGGCTGCCAGCCGGCACAGACGTGCACAACCGTCGTCGCAAGAGTGAAGATGCCGTTGAGTCCGAACAGCCGAAAACTGAACTGGTTGAGAGAGAATTCCCGGCGCTGCAGCACCTGCTCGATCGTCATCACGAGGGTCGTGAAGGCCGGTGCCGCGATGCCGACCCAGATGAATGGTGAGTCCGTGTACGGGTCGCGAGTCACTTCGATCAACAGGATCGTCGAGACGACACCGGCGATCACCGCGGCTCCGACGTTGACGACGGAGAACTCGCGCCAGAATCCGCGGGGAAAGGTGCGGGTCTCGCTCATCACCGCGTCCAGAAGTGGGGTGAGCGCTCGACCCAGTTCTCACCGGGGGAATCCTCGCCGAAGCTGCCTTTGACACCCGCAGCCGTCATCTCGATCGGCACTCGCGCAGAGCACGCAGCGGCGGGCCCGCTCGCTTCGACCGCAACAAGACACAAGAGAGTGCCGGGCTCACCCTTGCCCCGTGTCGCGTAGAACGTGACGTCGTCACCCGACCAGAGCAGTCGCGAGGTCTCCGGCACGATTCCATCAAGAGTGGATGCCTCGTCGGGCAGCGTGTCGGCGGCTTCCCGTTCGTCGTCGAAGATCGTCGTGACGTCGAGGGCGGGGCTACAGCCCGCGAGCACAACGAGGAGGGGAAGAACCAGCCACACGCGCGAACGAACCATGAAGCATCCTCTCACGCTCAAGCGATAGCCAACCGGTGATTCTGCTCGACCGTTCGACCCCACGCGGTACCGGCGAGGATGAGAGCGATGCCGAGGTACCCGGCGATTCCCACCTCGTCGCGGGCAATCGCGATGCCGATGATCGCCGCCCAGATCGGCTCGGTGCCGAGCAGGAGGCTCACGCGCGACGGCGACGTGCGACGCACGGCCCAGGTCTGCACGAAGAACGCGAAGACCGTGCACGCGAGAACGAGGTAGAGGAACAGCACCCAGCTGCCCGGTTCGAGTCGAGCGAGGTAGTGCGGGATCGAGTCTCCGACGATGAAGGTCGCCGCGGCGAAGAGCACTGCGCAGGTCGCGAGTTGCACTGTCGTCAGGTGCAGCGAATCCATGGGTCGATCGGCGGTGAGTGTGTGCATCGTCGTGACGTGGACCGCGCGCACGATGGCCGCGACGAGCACGAGCAGATCGCTGAGGCTTGGCGGCTGGAAGGCGCCATTACTCGCGAGAAGCACAACGCCGACGACAGCGATGGACGCCGCGACGAAGAAACTGCCGGGCAGCCGCCTGCGCGAGACGAAGGAGTCCAAGAGCGGCGTGAACACCATCGTCAGGCTGATGATGAGTCCGGCATTGGTGGCCGAGGTGTGGGCGATGCCGAAGGTCTCGAACGCGAACACCGTGGCGAGAAGCACACCAAGAACCACACCGACGCGCACCTCCCCTGCCGTCATCGATCTTCTCCGGATACCGACGACAACCGCCATGAGGACGGCGGCGAGCAGCATCCGCACAGCGAGGAGCGCAACCACCGAGCTCGGGGTCACGAGCTCTTTGGCCACGAGGTAGGTCGACCCCCACGATGCCGCAACCAGCAACAGGAGAAGGTCGACACGGAAGCGGGAGATCAGCTGGGTCATCCATTCATCGTGTTGTGCTTCGCAACCTTAGACAAGACAGCAGTTTCGTGCCAGACAGGTTAGTTTGAACTTATGGAATTAGGACAGCTGCGTGCTTTGCGAGAACTCGGTGACCGCGGAAGCATCGCCGCCGTCGCCGCGGCAATGCACGTTACGCCGTCATCGGTGTCGCAGCAGATCAGTGCCCTGCAGCGCCAGTCCGTCGCGCCACTGACCTTCAAGAACGGACGACGGATGGCACTGACCGATGCCGGTCGCGCCCTCGCGTCGGCAGCGATCGATGTCGAGGTCGCGCTCGAGCGCGCAGAGCAGGCAGTCGCGCGCTTTCAGGGGGACGCATCGGCAACCGTGTCGGTGGCGGCGTTCCACAGCGCGGGTCTCGCGATGTTCGGCGCACTGCTCCGCGGTGGCTCGCGAGTGCGCCTGAGCGACTACGACGTGGCTCAGGACGACTTTCCCGCGCTCACGATGCACCACGACCTCGTGCTCGCCCATCGGCTCGTGGGCAGCCCTCCGTGGCCCGGCTCGGTGCGCGCGGAGCCCCTCCTCTTCGAACCGCTCGACATCGCCGTGCGGGTCGACCACCCGCTAGCGACTAAAGCGTCGATCGAACCCGCCGACCTGCGTGACGAGGAGTGGGTAGCCGTACACGAAGGATTCCCGCTCGAGCGGGCCATTTCTGTGATCGCAGGCGTCGGCGGCAGAGAGGCGCGCATCGTGCACCGCATCAACGAGTTCCGTGTTGCCGCCGCAGTCGTCTCAGCGAGTGGATGCATCGCGCTGATGCCGCGCTTCACGACCGACCTGCACGAGCATCCCGAGTTGGTTCTGCGCCCGCTCGCCCAACCCGACCTCGGCCGCCACATCGACTGCCTCGCCCGGCCCGAGACCCTGGAGCGCGCGAGCGTGCAGACTGTGCTCGCGCGGATCCGTGAGATCGCGACGAGGCTTACTCGCGCGTAGGGGTACGGTCCACCCACTGGCTCAGGTGCGGTTCACCGTCGGGGTGCAGGTACGAGGCGAGCAGCTCGTCGGGGGCGATGTCGGCGATTCGGGAGAACTCGTGAGAGGTTGTGCTCATGTTGTTGCTGTAGAACGTCGCGACGAGCCGTCCCTCTCGCTTCAGGGTCTCGCGATTGTGAATCTTCTCGGCGGTGAAGCCCGGCGCGAGCACGTCACCGTCGATCCAGACCGGACGGAAGCCATGGATGCTGCGGATGGTCGGGGCCAACTGCAGGATCATGAACCTCACCATGTCGTCGTAGTACGCGATCTCCGCCTCGAAGGTGTAGTCCTCGGCTCGCTCAGCGCGCTCGATGACCCAGTGCGCATCCTGAAGGCCCACTGCGTAGCGGATCTCGCCTCCTCGGTTGGCGAACACGAAACCCCGGGCGGCATGCCCTGAGACGCCGAACTCAGCAGCCTCAGCAAGCGGTCGGAGCTCTTTCGGCCCGCCCGACTCTTCGATCCACGCTTCGAAGAACTGCTCCTGCTCAACGACGGTGGCGACGTCCTCGCGCGCTGCGGGCGCGAACGTCTCATACAGGTCCTGAATCCGCGCACGCTGGCCCATGGTCATGCGGTACACCGAGAGCCCGCCGCCCTGATCGCGTGCCATTCCGCTCGGGTAGCTCTGCGTGCGAGCACCCTCGACGCCCAGCAGGATGCCAGCCGCGTCGAGACCTCGACGCACCTCAACGAGGGCCGAGAATGCATCCGGCTCCGTTGCAGACCACAGCACGCCGTCGATCTCGACACTCACGTGGTACGCGGTGTAGCCCGCAGCCTCCCATGAGACGCGCGCGGTCAGCTCTGTCTCGCCGCGCCACGCGCTACGGAGTGCAACCTGGGCCATTCGCAGATCACCCCTCTGTATGAAAATGTAGGGCGGACGGGACTTGAACCCGTGACCGAACGATTATGAGTCGTTTGCTCTAACCAGCTGAGCTACCGCCCCGCGGCACCCGAAAGCACCGGGATTCACGATACATCCTCCGTACGCCGCGGCAGCACCGCGAGGTCGTGCGTGCCCGCCAGCGTTGCTGTCGCGGAGCCCGGCGACGCTCGCGGAGCCCGGCGACGCTCGCGGAGCCCGTGCGGTCGTGCATGCACGCCAGCGCTGCTTTCGCGGAGCCCGGCGACGCTCGCGGAGCCCGTGCGAACAGGTTCCGGGAGCGAGTCAGGGCTCACCGACGGGATTCGATGCGGCCGTGGCGGGCCCGCTCAACCGGCGTCAGAAACTCAGTCGCGCTTGACGCTCGCCGCGACCTTCTTGAGCGAGGCACGCAGGCGGGCGCGCTTGCCGAGCGGGCGCTCGACCACCGAGTCCTCGGTCACGAGCACGCCCCGGTAGAGCTGCTCGAAAGTATCAAGGGTGCGCTGGATGTCATGAGCCTCAACGATTTTCATCGAGGACTTCTTGAGCTTCTGCAACTCGTCTTCGGGCAGCGTGAGCACCTCGGTGAGTCGCTCGGCGAGGTCGTCGACGTTACCGGGCTCGAACAGGAACCCGTTGTCGCCGTCGTGCACGAGGTGCGGGAGGGCCATGGCATTGGCGGCGACGATCGGGAGCCCCGACGCCATCGCCTCCATCGTCGCGATGCTCTGCAGCTCGGCGATCGAGGGCATCGCGAAGACCGAGGCACGCGTGAGCGCCTCACGCAGGTAGCTCGTTTCGACGTATCCGGTGATCTTCACGCGGTCGCCGACGCCCAGCTGGTTGGCGAGATTGCGGAGCTGCTGCTCCTGGTCGCCACCTCCGACGAGCTCGAGCCGGGCATCCAGCGATGTATCGAGTTTCGCGAACGCGCGCACGAGCTTGTCGAGCTGCTTCTCACCCGTGATGCGGCCGACGAAGAGAATGAGGTTGTCGGTGCGCGGCTCGAAGTTGGGCGTGTAGTCGGCCATGTTGATGCCGCACGAAATCGCGATGACGCCCTTGAGGTGCGTCGCTGCCTCGAGGAAGTCCGCGGCCTTGCGTGTTGGGGTCGTCACGGCCTCTGCGCGCCCGAAGGAACGCGCTGCGGCCCGCCAGGCGAGCCCGGTGGCCCACGGCCGCATGAAGCGCGGGATGAGGGTGTGCTCGAGCATGTTCTCAGGCATGAAGTGGTTGGTTCCGACGATGCGTATTCCGCGTTTCTTCGCCTGGTTCGACAGCCCGCGGCCGGTGATGATGTGCGACTGGAAGTGCACGACATCCGGCTTGACCTCGTCGAGGATGCGCGCGCTGTTCTGCTCGATGCGCCACGGGATTGCGAAGCGCAGCCAGGGGTGTGGATACCAGCGCCAGCTGTACAGGCGGTGCACGGTCATCGGCTGTCCCTCGATGACCTCGGTCCAGGTGCCGTGTTTGCGGGATGCAGCGGGCGCCACGATGTGCACGTCGTGCCCGCGTTCAACGAGTCCCGCCGCGAGTCGGGCGGCGAAGATTGCTGCGCCATTGATCTCGGGGAGGAAGGTGTCGGCACCGATCAGGATGCGCAACGGCTTCGAACTCTCGGGCGATTCGGAAACGTCGACCACGGCGTGGGGATTCCTTGCTGTTGTCTCGGGTGCCCGGATGGCGGGCAGGCCAACTTCAAAAGTACCTTAGTGCTGAATCTGTGGGTGGTGCTTGGCGATCTGGAACACGCCGTAGATCGCGAGGGCTCCCGCGATGGCGAAGGCGATGATCGCCCACCACGGTGCAGTCGCTGCTTCACCGAGCACGATGATACCGATAGCGATGGCGACGATCGGATCGATGACGGTGAGTCCGGCGACAACGAGGTCAGGCGGGCCCGACGAGTATGCGGACTGAACGAAGTACGAGCCGAGTGCTGCTGCGAGCAGGAGGGCGATGACGCAGCCGATCGTGAGCCACTCGATCCCGCCACGTTGCTCGTCGAGTTCGATGAGCGTCGTGATGCGTCCGATGACGACCTTGGCGAGTGTTGCGACGAAGCCGAAGAGCACTCCCGCACCGACGACGTAGGCGAGGGCGCGCATGCGGTGACGGAAGAGGCCGAACAGGATCGCGGCGGCTGTGAGCACGACCGCGAGGATGATGAGCACGACGGTGAGCTGCAACTCGGTGATCGGGTGCGACTTCGTGGTAAGCGCGGCGATCGTGACGAAAAGTGCGACACCACCAATGCAGAACGCGATGGCGCGCTTGGTGACAGCGTCGAGCCTGATTCCGCTCGATCGCGAGCTGAGGATTGCGGTGACGACGAGCCCGACGGCACCGAGCGGCTGCACGACAGTGAGTGGCGAGAAACGCAGGCTTGTGAGCTGGAAGAGAACGGCAACGCCGAGCAGGATCGTTCCGATGAGCCAGGAGGGCCGCGCCGCAAGAGCGAGGAGCTGGCGGAGATTGAGCCCCGTTCCCCCACCGCTGGTCGCGTCATCCACCTTGACGACGCCCTTGTGCTGATAGTGGGCGCCGAGTGAGAGGAGCACAGCTCCGACAAGTGCGATCGGGATTCCGAGCGCTTCACTGGGCGTCAGGCTGTAGCTTTCGAGCACGGGGGGCAGGTCAGGCAGCACCCGTCGAATCTACCGGGTGCCGCTCCGATATTCTTGAAGAATGGCCGTACTTCCTATTCTCATCACGGGCGAGCCCGTGCTGCACACCCCTGCCGTCGACGTCACCGAGTTCGACGCTGAGCTCGCGACACTCGTCGCCGACATGTTCGACACCATGGCGGAGGCACCCGGCGTCGGGCTTGCTGGCCCCCAGGTCGGCGTGGGCAAGCGCCTCTTCGTCTTCAGCTGGACCGACGACGACGACGTGCTGTGGCGCGGCGTCGCAATCAACCCGACGCTCCTCATCTCCCCTCCCCCGATCGGCCCGGCCGACGAGGACGAGGAGTCAGAGGGCTGCCTCTCGATCCCCGGCGAGCGTGCACCGCTGCGCCGAGCGGAGCGTGCTTTGCTCCGCGCCGTCGACCTCGACCAGAAGCCGTTCGAGATCGAAGCGACCGGATGGCTCGCCCGCATCTTCCAGCACGAGTACGACCACCTCGACGGCATCCTCTACGCCGACCGCCTCGAGCACACTCACGGCAAAGACATCAAACGAGCCGTCAAGAAGGCCGGCTGGGGAACTCCCGGCAACTCGTGGCTCCCGGGGGTCGACGACCTCGAGGGCTAGCCCGCGAGCCCGAACAATCGCAAGAGCGCTGCCGTCGCGGCGGCCGCGATGAGCACGACGATGAACGGCACGCGGAGCGCGAAAAGCACCCCCGCGAGCAGTACTGCAGGCAGTCGCGCATCGACGAGGATCGTGGAACCCGATGCGAGGGTCTGCACCGCGATGAGCGCCGCGAGAAGCGCGACGGTGAGGAGTGTGAGCACGCGCGACGGCCCGGGCTTCTCGATGAGGGACTGCGGCACGAGGTAGCCGGCGAGCTTGAGCGCGAGCACCGCGATCGCGGCGAGCAGGATCACTGTCCAGAGGCTCATGCGCGCCTACCGAACCAGTCGAAGACGCCGACGATGACCGCTACAGCGGCCGCCGCGAGAATGGGCAAGCCGGGCGGCAGGGCGGGGGTTAATGCCGTGGCGACGACTGCTGCGCCAATGGCCACGACGACGGGCTGCAACGCCGTGAGCCGGGGCC
>Ga0247813_10002256_pt1 | contig 13431 bp, 11 predicted proteins | sample UWRJL169409C1_FD_180719 | JGI IMG/M metagenome (GOLD analysis project Ga0247813, IMG submission 180719) | Plant litter microbial communities from Arlington Agricultural Research Station in Wisconsin, United States - UWRJ-L169-409C-1 | ecosystem: Environmental > Terrestrial > Plant litter >... | reverse complement strand
CGCTGCTGGCGCGAGTGTCGGGTGACGTGAAGGGTGTTTTTACTCCGGTTGAGGGGCGTCCGCTGGCGTGGAGCATCGGCTTGACGGCGGCCGGCGGGACGGAGCGCACCGGCGAAGCGTTGGTGAGCGGGGCGGATGCGGTGGTGCGGATCGCGTTGAAACTGGATACGGCGACAGGGCGGTTGCGCTGGCGGATGGCCGAGGGGCGCATCGATCTGGCGACGTGGTTGCCGGCGCTCGCGAAACGGCCGGAGCTGGCGGCGTTGGATGGAATGGCGGCGACGGGAGTTTTGGAAATCACCGGTGAGGGCGAGTGGGTGGACGGGAAACCGACGGGGACGGTGGCGGTGGACTGGCGTGACGGAACATTGAGCAACGCCGCACAAGGCTGGACGTTAGCAGGCGTTATGCTGCATGCGGGCGGTGATGTGGCGGCGATGGCTGCCGGGCGCGTGCCGGTTGAGTTGAAGGTGGGGACGATCAGCACGGGGCGGTTTGGCGCGCGTAATCTGGCGGTGAGCGCGGTGTTGACGGACTTTGCGCGTGTGGCGGTGGAGTCGGCGCACGTGGAAATCGCGGGAGGCGAAGTCGCGGCGGAGCCCTTTGCGGTGACGCTCGCGGACCCGAAAGTGAGTGTGACGCTCGCGATGCGCCGGGTGGGGTTGCAGGACTTGATCGTTTTTGTGCCGACGACGATTTCCGATGCGCGAGGGCGGATTAACGGGCGGTTGCGACTGGACTGGAATGCCGCCGATGGCGTGCAGCTGGGCGTGGGCGAACTCTCGTTGGATAAAAGCGAGCTAACGACGCTGCGTCTGGCAGCGAACCCTGGATTTTTGACCGAAAAACTGCCGACGCGGATCGTCTTTGTGCCGGCGAACTGGCCCAAGTTCTTCCAGTTGATATTTTCGTCCAAAAATCCGAGTTATCCGCCGATCAATGAGATCGAGTTGGGCAAGCTCGGGCTGCATGTCGATACGTTGGAGGTGAAGCTGAGTCCGGCAGGCGACGCCCAGGGGCGCAGCGCCTCGATTTTTATACGTGCGAAGCCGGATGAGGAGGGGAACCTGATCAAGGAGGTGACGTTTCAGATCAACGTATCCGGCCCGCTCTCCTCGGTTTTGCGGGTGGGCATGAAACAGAAAATGTCGGTTAACTTTCGGTGAGAATCTCGCGGTCGCCGTTTTATCTTTTGGAAACTTTCGTTGCCAGTCCCCGTCCCATCTCAAACCTTATGACCATGCATCGCTGCCTTATCTTGCTGGGTTGCACCGCTCTTTTGTCCGGTTGCATTCATGTCACCCTCGCGCCGGTTGAAGTTCACGCCACGGTGGATGTGAATGTGAAAATGGACCGCGCGCTCGATGATTTCTTCGGAGACATCGACAAGAAATCCACGACCGTCAATACCCCTGCCAATTAACCGTGTTTGTCATGAAAACCTCATTCCTTCGTTTCATTTTGGTTTCCGTTTTGTTGCTCGCCGTGGCTCCGCTGACTCAGGCGCAGGATCTCGGTGCGCTGCGCACGCGTATGGAGAAACGCGTCAGCCAGATTGATGCGCTTAAGCTCGCCGGCGTGCTCGGTGAAAACAACCGGGGCTTCCTTGAAGTGCGCGCAGGCAACGACGAAGGCGTGGCCGCCGCGGAGAATGCGGATCGCACCGTGGTGTATGCCGCCATCGCGAAGCAGGCCGGTGCATCGGCTGAAGCCGTGGGCAAGGCGCGGGCCAAAAAACTTGTCGAGGGCAGCGCCAAGGGTGTGTGGGTGCAGGCCGAAAACGGGCAGTGGGCGAAGAAGTGATCCTGCGCGCCGTCCCGAGTGAGGCGCGCGAGCACGTTGACTTCATGACGATCCAGGAGCGCCTCGCGCATTTTTTAGGAAAGACGCCCGATGTGAACGGCGCGCTGTTCGTCGCGGCTAACGCCACCGTGGTAGGCGATGTGACGCTCGGCGCGGGCAGCAGTGTGTTTTACGGGGCGGTGTTGCGCGGCGACATCAACCGCATCGTGGTCGGCGAGGGGAGCAATTTGCAGGACAACGTGATTGTGCACCTGTCCGACGATGCGGGCGTGCGCATCGGCGACCACGTCACGGTGGGGCACGGGGCGATCATTCATGCCTGCACGATCGACGACGGATGCCTGATCGGGATGGGCGCGACGATTTTGGACAAGGCGCACATCGGTGCGAACAGTCTGGTGGGGGCGAATGCGCTGGTGCCGCAGGGGTTCACGTGTGCGCCGGGCTCGCTGGTGTATGGATCGCCGGTGCGGGTGGTGCGGACGCTGTCGGAGGACGAACAGCAGGCGGGGCGCCGGCTCGCGGCGAAATACGTCGAGGTGGCGAAGGCGCACGCGGCGCTCAGGCGAAGCGCGCCGGCTAGTTCGCGCGGCCGAGGGTGAGGAACGTGTAGCGCCAGCGGGCGTCGCGGCTTTCGCGGCGGGCGAGTTCGCGGGGGAAATCCTTGCTCCAGTCGGGGAAAAACGTGTCGCCGTCGTCGATAGTCGTGTGGACGAGCGTGAGGTCGAGTTGATCGCCATACGGCAGGCCTTCCTCGTAAACGCGTTGTCCGCCGCAGAGGTAAATATCGCCGCGCAAGGGTTCCGCGCGCCAGAGCGCTTCGGCCAGCGAGCCGACGGCGACGACACCGGCGGGGATCTTTTCGGGCTCGTGGGTGATGACGATCACGTCGCGGTTATTGACGCAGCTCGGCCATTCGCCGAAGGAGCGCGAGCCCATGATCACGGTGTGGCCGGAGGTTTTTTCCTGAAAGAATTTCGTGTCCTCGGGAATGGACCAGGGCAGGGCGCCGCGACGGCCGATGACGCGGTTTTCGGAGCAGGCGGCGATGAGGTGGACGGACTTGGACACGCGGGAGTGAGTAGCACGTTGGCCGTCGATGGGAAGCACGGACGAAACGGCTTCTCGGACGAAACGGCTCCGCCGTTCCGCTACGCCGGAGTTATTGCGCGAACGATACGGGCACGTCGGCGCGTTCGAAGTCGGCGGCGGCGAGCAAGGGTTCGGGCTGCATGGAGCCCAGCCGGGCGACCAGACGGTCCGGCACGACTTCGAGGCGCGTGGCGAACTGGGTGGCGATGTCGTTGTAGTAGGCGCGGGCGAGGGCGATGCGTTGCTCGGTCTCGACGAGTTGCGCGTGCAGTGCGGAGAAGCTCTCCTGCGCGGTGAGCGACGGGTAGGACTCGATGACGACGCGGAGTTGCGCGGCGACGCCGGCGAAGTCAGGGCCGGCGGCATCGCGAGGGGTGGCGGTGAGTTGGGCGCGAAGCGCGGCGATGGATTCCTGCACGGAGCGTTCGTGGGAGCCGAGGGCGCTCACGGCGGCGACGAGCGACGGGAGCAGGTCGTGACGGCGTTTGAGCTGCACATCGATGAGCGAACGACCTTGGCGCACACGCTCACGCAGACCGACGAGGCTGTTGTAAACCATCCCGGTCCAAGAGGCGGACCAGAGGGCGAAGTAGGCTGCGAGGAGTAATACCGTGTTGAGGGGTGAGGTGTGCCAGCGGGCGGCGTCGGGGAAAAAGAGGAGCGCGCAGGGCACGGCGGCGATAATCAGGCCGAACGCCCACCAGAACCATGACCAGCCCGAGAGGCTGGATTTGACGTGTTCCTCGGTGCGGACGGAAATGAGGAAGAGCGGCGCGTCATCCTGCGCGGCGATCTCGGGGGCGACGATGTCGGCGCGTTCGCGAGCGGGACCGACGATGTAAATGGGCGCGTGGAGGGGAATGGCCTCCTCGGTAAACCGGCGGCGGTGGTCGGAGTTGGATACGGCGTCCCGGGGGCCTTTGGCGTAGTAAAGTGGGGAGTCTTCATCCACGGTTTGGTCGAACACGGTCAGTAGTTCGTGGGTCGCGTCACTCGGGCGGATGAGGACAGCGCCTTCTTCGTCACGCAGGTAAAAGGGAATCGAGTAGCCACCCTCGGCGACGGTCTTCCAACCGCTTTCGCGGCGTGTGGTGCGGTTTTTTCCGCTGCCGCTGGTGACGGTGCGCGACCAATGTTCCTCGACCGTCCAAGTGTAGAGAACGCAGGGGCAGTGGGCGAGATGGCTGGTGAGCGGTTCTTCGCTCTCGGCGGTGCCTTTGAGTTCCACCATGCCGATGAAGACGCCCAGTGTTTTCGAAGTTGGCAGGTCGTGCAGCAAGCGATGGCGGCGGCGGAGTCGCAGGCTGGCCCAAAGGCAGGCGGTGGAGAGGAGGGTGATGGTAAGAACGAGGAGCTGAGGGGCGGTCATCGGTGACGGTTTCGTTGTGAGGGAACGGATGAAATTATACAGGTAAATGTTTCCGTGCTTCCGTCCGCCGCGGCTTCCGTGATTAATGCGTGCGCCCCCATGCTTTCCTGCCGCAACCTTACCGTTCGACCGAAACCCAACGCGCCGGCTCTTGTTCATGGAGCATCGGCTGATTTTCCCGCCGGCGGACTGCACGCGCTGATCGGCCCGTCCGGTTGCGGCAAGACCACGCTGTTGAAGGGCATTCTGGACATCCTGCCCTCGGAGGGCGACGTGTTGCTGCACGGGCGCCGGTTGGAGTCGCGCGAGGAGTTGTTGCGCGACGTGGCGTTTGCCCCGCAGTTCAGCATCGCGCATGGCAAGCTTACGGTGGGCGAGGCGGTGGGCTACGCACTGCGGTTGTATCAGAAAACCGACGACGCGACGCTGGCGGCGCGCAACGCCGAGCTGCTTCAACTCGTGGGCTTGCAGGAACGCGGCGCGACTTTGGTGGAGAAGCTCAGCGGCGGCCAGTTGCGCCGACTCGGTCTGGCGCTGGAGCTCACGACGGACCCGGCGTGTTTGCTTTGCGACGAAGTGACGAGCGGGCTGGATCCGCGCTCGGAAGACCAGATCATCGCGGTGTTGCGGGCGCTGGTCGCGGAACGTGGAAAAACCGTCGTGTGCGTGATCCACAATCTGGCGAAGCTCGGGCAGTTCGACACGGTCACGGTGGTCTTCGAGGGCGCGGTGGTCTGGCAAGGGCCGCTGGGCGGGATGCTGGAACACTTTGGCATCGCGGATGCGCTGGAGCTTTACGACCGCCTGAGCGAGCACGAGCGGGAGCATTGGGTAGCACTGTGGGCGGACGTAGTCGCGACGGGTGCGGCTTCGACGGGTGAGGCGACCTATGCGGAACCGCTTTCCGAGCGGCGACCGCCGGTGAGACCCTCGGCGCTATCGCAATTGGTCACGTTGTTGTCGAGACGCTGGCGGCTGCTGGTGCGCGACCGTGGTTATCTCGTGCTCACGATGGCGATCACCTTCGGCTTTCCGTGCCTGGTGGTGATTTTCGCGCTGGGAGGATTGCCGCAGATGAAGGTGATGGCGTTGGAAACCACGGGAGGTTTTCTCGAAACGATGCAGGCGAAGGCGTCTTACCGGCAATCGGCGGCGGAGTCCGCGACGCTGGTCTCGGGGTTGATTATCTTCCAGGTTATCCTGCTCAGTTTGATGGGCAGCAACAATGGCGCGCGTGAGATCGCGGCGGAGCGCACGCTCTATGAAAAGGAGCGCATGTCGGGGCTGCGGCCGATGGCGTATGCGTGGTCGAAGCTGCTTTACACGGCGCTGCTCGGCGCGGCGCAAGGCCTTTGGATGACGACCTTCGTGAAGGTGTTGTGCGAGTTTCCCGGCGGCTGGGGTGCGCAGCTGGCGGTGTTGAGTGCGACGGGAGCGTCCATGAGCGTGGTGTGTCTGGGATTGTCGGCGATGATGTCTTCGCCGGACAAAGCTTCGCTGCTGTCGATCTATCTGGTGGGTTTTCAGCTGCCGCTTTCGGGCGTGGTGCTCGCGCTGCCGGCTGCGTTGGTGTGGGCGGTGAGGCCGTTTATCGCGACCTATTGGGGCTGGGCGGGATACCTGATGGCGATGACGGATTCGCGGTTTTATGATGCGGTTTCGACGTTGGAGAAAGGCTGGTTGTCGCCCCCGTTAATCGCGGTTGCGGTGTTGGGTGCGCACTTGATTACGGGGGCGGCTTTCGTGTTTTGGGGTTGCCAGAAAAAATGCTGGCCGTGACCGTTTGGCACCACCCCATGTTGCTTTCGCCCAACCGTATTGTGAGTCGTTATTGGAAGCTGGCGGCGCTGCTCGCCCCCGTGTTGTTGCTGACGCCGGGCTGCGAACGTGCCGGCGAACCGTTTCCCGTGCGCGCGTTTTTCTCGGCGCCCGACAACCTGCAGGGCAACCGCTATTCGCTGGAGGCTGAGATTGATGCGCAAATCAACTGGCGTGAAGGCGTGGGCCGGCTCATCGCGGTGCGCACCCTGCGTGACGACGCCCGCCTGCCGATCTTCATCGCCGACTCGATGAACGCGAACCTGCTCGTCGCACAACGTTACCGTTTCGATATCACGGTGAAAAAAGGCGGCCTGCTTTACGTCGAGCGTCTCAAAAAACTTTAACCCACCCCTCCCCATGCGCCGCCTTACCCTCTTGTTTGCAACCTTGGCTGCAGTCTCGGGCGCAAACGCCCAAAGCGATCCGTTCGGCGTGCCGGCGGCCGCGCCGGCCGCCACAGGGGCCTCGAATGCCGCGAGTGCCGGCGGCAAGAGTGCGGCCGCCGCCACGGGAGCGGCCTCAAAAGCCGCCGCAACCAAGCCCACGGGAGTGGAGTCACTGGCTCGCGCGGTGAATATCAACAGCCTCGAGAGCGGCACGCTGCTTCAGGTCATCAACCAGGCTTTCGACACCAACTCCGACTCGATCAATCCCGAGAACGGGACGATGAACTGGAAGGGCCACTCCTACGACATCGGCCAGTTTCGGGTCTTTCGCGGTCGCTTTGAGCGTTATCTCTCTTTGCCCGCGACGCGTGACAACGATATTTACGAGGAGACCCTGGCCGAGATCACCAAACTGCTTTCGACTCGCACGGCAGACGGTTCACAGGACGCGGTGGTTGCCGCCTGGAAGCTCTTGTATCGTGCATCCGAATACGAGGCCGACGGCGGCAACAGCCTCGGCGTGGCCAATCAGGTGTTCAACGCCTGGCGCATCCGCGATGAAAAACAGGCGTTCTCCGTGACGCAGACTGAGCTGCAGCGCATCCGTAAACAGCAGTCGGCGAGCGTCGTCTATGCAGGCGACACCATGGCGTCTGAAACCGGCAAGGGAATCTCCGACACCATCTCCAGCGCCGCAATTCTCGGCACGCTGACCACGGGGGCGTCCAATGATTCCGGTTCCAATTCCAACAACAGCGGAAACAACACCAATAATAACGGTAACAGCGGGAATAATAACAATACGAACGGCGGCGCGGGAACAGGGGCCGGCCGGCGGAATAACAACGGCGGAAATAACGCGGGCGTCGCACCCAAGCAGACGATCGGTGGCAGCAGCACCGTCGGGCCGGTCAGCCAGATTTTCAGGGCGCGCGAACTCGCCGAGACCGAGGCTAAGATCAAATCGTTGGAGGCCGCCGGACTGCTGTCCGTCGCCCAGGCGAAGCTTCAGTTCCAAAGCCAGATCATGAGCCTGTTCCTGCAGCGCCGGTTCCAACATGCCCTGATCGCTTCGAGTTTTTACCGCTTCATTTTCAAGGGTTCCCACCAGAACCTCGAAGTAGGCAAGCAGGAGCTTTCGACCTTCCTGCCCTCGACGGATCTCGCGCTGACGGTGGAAACCATCGAGTTCCTGTCCCGCGAGGCGATCAACGATGTGAACAGCGGCATGGCCTCCGTGCGCGCCAATTATGATGACGGCCGGAAAGTCGGCGCGTTGGAGCGTCTTCAGGAAACGTTTTTCCTGGGCGAATACCTGCCGGCGGTCACCCAGTTTGAACCGGCGCGGAAAGAGTCACTGCTGACGCTTTATCGGAAGGTCGATGAGGCGCGTAAGCTGGCCGACTTGAAGGACTACGACGCCGTTATCGGGCTCACCGAGGAGATTGGCACGCTTACCAAGGATTTCCGTTCGCCTGAGGTAAGCGCCGCCGTGCGCTCGGCGCAGCGCATGAGCACGCTGGCGCTCAACGCAGCCCAGCAAGCCGCCGGCCTCGGCGATTTGACCAAGGCCCAGGAGTTCGTCGAGAAAGCGGCGCAACTCTGGCCGCTCAATCCAGCGATCCGTAACTACACGGAGAATCTCGCTTCACAGTCCGACATGGGAACGCAGGCCGGCGCGCTGTTTGACGACGCGATGAAGCGTGACGACTTCCGCCGCATCTATGAACGCCGGGCCGAACTCGCGGTGGCGTTTTTGAATGACACGGAACGCGGTCCCCAGTTGAAGGCGGTCATTGATCGTATGGCGCGCGTTGAAATCTACCTCGCGCAGACCGAGGAGTTGCTGGCTCAGAACAATGCGTTTTCCGCTTGGGAAGCACTGACGGCGGCGACGGCGTTTGCCCCCAAGGATGTGGTGCTGAACCAGCGTATGGCGCAACTGGCGCCGCGCGTGGCTGATTTCGTGGGACGACTGGACCAAGCCAAGCGCTATGAGGATCAGCAGCGATTTGCGGCCAGCCTCACGCAATATCTCGCTGCTCAGGATGTTTATCCCGCTAGCCAGATCGCGCGCACCGGACTGACCCGGGTGAGCGAAGCGATCATGTCGCAACTGGCGTCCGAGACGCCGACCGCAGCGGCATCGGTGGCTCCTGCGGCAGCGGCCAAGCCGGCGTTGCCTGCAGTTCAGCCGGAAAGCTAATATAAGCAGTTCGTTTTAAAGCGGTCAGCACGAGGGTTACCTCGGTTGACCGCCGTTTTGAATCATGGTGGGGCGTTGAGTTTTGAGGTTGGCCTCAGAGCCTGCGAGACGTGGCGGAGAGGCTGCTATATTTTACAGCTTTCTTATGTTTCGTTGTTTCCCCGCTTGGATTCCGGACGTCTCAACGCTAAGACACTGCCTGCTTTAACCCCATTCCCCATGCTGACTATCGATACCTCCGATCTGGCGATCTACATTAAGAACAAACACTGCGGACTTCTCCTCTCCATTTTGGATGAAGTGCGTGATTTTGTTTTCATCAAGGACACGGACAGTCGTTTTTTGTATAACAACCGGGCGCATCTGGCGAACCTCGGTAAAACCCAAAAGGAAGTGGTCGGGCGGAACGACTTTGATCTATTCCCCCGCAAACTGGCCGAGGCGTTCTATGCCGATGAAACGCATCTCTTCGATACGCGCATGCCGGTGATCAAGATGCAGGAATCGCAGAACGCTAGTGGAGAGCGTTTTTTTTCATCGGCGATCAAGCAGCTCGTCGTCAATTCTCGCGGCGAGACGCTGGGGTTGGTGGGCATCGTGCGTCGCGTGGCGATGCAGGACGAGAGTGCGCTCGAAGACACGCGCAACCACTTATTGGATACAATCCGCCGCGAGCCCGGCGTCACGCACAGCCAGTTGCACGCGTTCGAGGCTTCGTTGCCCGCATTGCTGGCGCGTCGCTAAGGCGGACGGTCAACGCGGGCGGCCGGTGTGACCTGCGCAAAAAAACCGGCACCTGTTGAGAGGTGCCGGTTGGCGGGGAAAAGCACGGCAGGGAAGTCCCCGCGAGGGCTTACTTGGCGGGGACGATGCGGATGCTCTCGACCTCGACGCGCTCGGTCGGGGTGCTGCGCTCGGGACCGGAGGTCGCGACGTTGGAGATCTTCTCGAGAACGTCGTCGCCGGCGACGAGCTTGCCGAAGGCGGTGTATTGCTTGTCGAGGAAACGGGCGTTGCCGTTGCAGACGAAGAATTGGCAACCGGCGGAATCAGGGCTGGAGGAGCGGGCCATCGAGAGGACGCCTCGGTCGTGGTGGCGGTCATTGAACTCGGCCTTGATCTTGTAGCCGGGGTCGCCGGTGCCGGGCATGCCGCGGGCACCCTTCTTGGTGTTGGGGCAGCCGCCCTGGATCATGAAACCCTTGATGATGCGGTGGAAGGCGGTGCCGTCGTAGAATTTCTCGTTGGCGAGTTTTTTGAAGTTTTCGACGGTCTTCGGGGCGACGTCGGACCAGAATTCGACGGTCATTTCGCCGAAGTTGGTCTTGATGATGGCTTGTTCGTTGGCGGTGGTGCTCATGGTGAAAAGGGGAAAGAAAGCCGGTGGCCGTGGGTTCGCGCAAGCCTTGAACGGAGCCCGGTGCGTTGCGGCGGAGTCTTATGATTCGACGATCAATCGGTAACCGATGCCGGGCTCGGTTTTGAGGAGCGTCGGAGTTTGCGGAACAGCTTCGAGTTTTTGTCGGAGGTGCGTCATCTGCACGCGCAGGTAATGCGTGTTTTCCTCGGCTTTGGGGCCCCAGAGTTCGCGCAGGATCTGGCGGTGGGTGACGACTTTTCCGCGATGCTGCACGAGCAGGCGGAGCAAGGCGTATTCCTTGGCGGTGAGGTGAACCTCTTCACCGCGCCGGCGCACGAGGCGGGCGACTTGGTCGATCTCGATGTCGCCGATTTGGACGATCGCTTGCTCATTGGCGGGTTGCCCACGGCGCAGGATCGCGCGGACGCGGGCGAGGAGTTCGCGTCCGCCGAAAGGTTTCGTGAGGTAGTCGTCGGCGCCGGCGTCGAGTGCACCGATCTTGTCGTCTTCGGAACCACGCACGGACAACACGAGGACGGGCAGGCGCGACCATTCGCGCAGACGGCGCACGACTTCGGTGCCGTCCATGTCGGGCAGACCGAGATCGAGGATGATTCCGTCGGGAGCTTGCAGGGCGATTTCCTGAAGACCTTGGTTGCCGGTCTCGGCCTCGCGCACGCGATAACCACCGGCTTCAAGCGTGAGGCGTAATAAGCGGCGGATTTGCGCTTCGTCGTCGATCACGAGCAGGGTGGGCGCGGCGGCAGGAGTGGTCATGACGGTTCGCCAGCGTCGGCGGCGGTGTGCGGCAGGTAAAGGGTGAAGACGGCGCCGCCGTCGGAGCGGTTTTCGGCGGTTACGTCGCCGCCTTGAGCGCGGATAAACCCCCTGACAATCGACAGGCCCAGACCGAGTCCGCCGGCCCTCGACTGGTCGCCTCGGGCGAATTTGTTGAAGATGTTTTTGTCCAGGGAGGGGGGCAGACCGGGGCCACGGTCGGCGACGGTGAAGAGCATGCGCGCGTGGGCGGAGTCGAGGCGGGCGGACAAGGTCACGGGCGTGCCGCCGGGGGTGTGGCGCGCGGCGTTGAGCAGCAGGTTGACGAGGGCTTGCTCGGTGAGCGCGAAGTCGGCGCGGAGGGGCGGCAGGTCGGGCGCGACTTCGAGCGTGAGCGGGTGTTGAGCAAGGGCGTCGCGGACTTGATCGACGGCGGCGTTGATCAGGTCGCTCGCGTCGCACCAGTCGAGGCGGGGTTTGAGGGCGCCGCTTTCGAGGCGGGTCTGGTCGAGGAGATTGCCGACGAGGCGGTTGAGGCGATGCGTGGCGGTGCGAGCCTCGACGAGCAGGGCGGTGCGGAGCGTGGCGTCGTCTTGCTCCAGGTTTTCGAGGGAGGAGGAGATGACGGCGAGGGGTGTGCGCAGCTCGTGCGAAACGCTGTCGAGGAGGACGCGGTGGAGTTGGTCGGAGGCGGCGAGGAGTTTTTCGCGGGCTTGGGCGGCGTGGAGTTGATCGCGTTCGACGCTGAGCGCGAGTTGGCGGGCGAAGGCTTCGATGAGGTCGCGTTGGGCGAGCGTGAGCGTGCGTTCGGGCGGGACAATCACACCGAGGACACCGATGGCGCGGTCATCCCGCAGGAGCGGGAAATAGAGTCCGGCGTTGCCGGGGAGCGTGTCGGTGAAACGTCCGGCGGGACGGGCGTGGCGCCAGGACCACGTGGCGACGCCGCGTTCTTTTTCGTCGAGGGTGAAGGAGGCGGCGAAGTGCGGGACGAGGAGGTTTCCTTCGTGATCGGGGAGAAGGAGCGTGGTTTGCGCGGCGAAGAGGGTGTCGGCCTGGCGGAGCGCGGCGAAGGCGGCTTCGTCGAGTGTGCGGGCGGCGGCGAGGGCGCGCGTGAGGTCGAACAAGGCGGTGGCGCGTTCCTCGCGTTTGCGCTCGTTGGCGGCTTGGGCGCGGATGCGTGACGTGAGTTGTCCGGCGATGATCGCGACGATGAAGTAGGTGACGAAGAGCGTGACCTCCTCGATCTTGCCGATGTTGAAGGTGAAGCGCGGCGGGATGAAGAGGTAGTTCCAGGTCAGCGCGCTGGCGACGCCGGCGGCGAGGACGGGGCCGCGACCGGTGCGCAGGCTGAGCGCGATCACGGCGAGGAGATAAACGAGCCCGACGGCGAGGTAGGTGCCGGCGGGCAGCAGCAGGCCGAGCGCGGTGATGCCGGCGAGCACGCCGGCGACGAGCGCGTATTCGGACGGTTGGCTGCGGGCGGCGGTATCGAAAAAAACGTTACGGCGCGGACGCGTGGTTTCGGCGGGAACGATGTGGATGTCGATGTTGCCGCCGAGACGGAGGAGGCGATCCACGAGGGATCCGCCGCGCAGGGTTTCCCAGCGGAACCAGCCGCGAGGTTTGCCGATGACGATCTGGGTGGCGTTGGCGCGAAGCGCGGTGCGCACGAGGGCGGCGGGGACGTGGTCGTCGTGGGTGACGATGATTTCGGCGCCGAGTTCGCGGGCGAGGGCGAGGTTGCTGTCGAGCAGGCGCTGGGCGTCGGGGGCGAGGGGGCGAGACGTCTCGACGTGAACTGCGACCCAGGGCGCGCCTTGGACGGCGGCCATGCGGCGGGTCCAGCGGATGAGTTGGGTGGAAAACGGGCTGGGGCCGACGGCGACGAGCAGGCGTTCGCCGCTGCGCCAGACGGTGTGGCGCGAACCGCGCGCGCGCAGGGTGCGGAGCTGGCGGTCCACGCGTTCGGCGGTGGTGCGCAAGGCGAGTTCGCGGAGCGCGGTGAGGTGGGTGTCTTTAAAAAAGCCGTCGCGGGCGGCGGTGGCGCGGGCGGGGTCGTAAACTTTGCCTTCGCGGAGACGCTCCAGGAGCGCCTCGGGCGTGAGATCGACGAGTTCGAGTTCGTCGGCACGGTCGAGGAGCGAATCGGGGACGGTTTCGTGCTGGGTGGCGCCGGTGATCTGGCGGACGGCGTCGGCGCGGGACTCGACGTGCTGGATGTTGAGGGTCGTGAACACGTCGATGCCGGCTTCGAGAAGTTCGAGCACGTCCTGCCAGCGTTTGCCGTGGCGGGAGCCGGGGACGTTGGTGTGGGCGAGTTCGTCCACGAGCGCGAAGCGCGGGCAGCGGGCGCGGACGGCATCGACGTCCATCTCTTCGAGGACGGTGTCGCGGTGGACGAGCCGGCGTCGCGGGATGAGCGGCAGGCCGTCGAGCAGGGCTTGAGTTTCGGCGCGGCCGTGGGTCTCGACGAGGGCGATGACGACATCGTGGCCGTCGGCCAGTTCGGCGCGTCCGGCGCGGAGCATGGCGTAGGTTTTTCCCACGCCGGGACACATGCCGAGGAAGATCTTCAGGCGACCGGGGCGCGTGCGTGAATCATCGGGCGGGAGGG
>Ga0247813_10002255_pt1 | contig 13432 bp, 9 predicted proteins | sample UWRJL169409C1_FD_180719 | JGI IMG/M metagenome (GOLD analysis project Ga0247813, IMG submission 180719) | Plant litter microbial communities from Arlington Agricultural Research Station in Wisconsin, United States - UWRJ-L169-409C-1 | ecosystem: Environmental > Terrestrial > Plant litter >... | reverse complement strand
GAGAAGGTAGTTCACGATCAGGCCGATGAAGGTCATCGTCAGGATGCCGGCATACATGTCGGCCGTTTCCATCATCAACTGCGAGTTCTGGATGAGGTAGCCGAGGCCGGATTTTGCCGCGAGCATCTCGGCGCCGATGACAGCGAAGATCGAGGATTTCACCGCAAGACGCGCGCCGGCCACGATATGCGGAATGCTGGCCGGCAAGATGACCTTTCGGAAAAGGTCAAGATCGGAGGTGCCCATCGAGCGGGCAGCCTTCAGAAGCAGCGGATCGACCGACTTGACGCCGCTGACGGTATTGATCAACAGAAAGAAAATCGATGAGTAGAAGGTGATGGCAATCTTCGACGCTTCGCCAATGCCGAGCAGGAGAATGAAGACCGGCAGCAGCGCAAATTGCGAGGTATTGCGCAGGGTCTGGACAAGCAGGTCCGAAACCTTCTCGAACGTCGAATAGCGCCCCATCAGGAACCCCAGCGGGATCGCCACCACAAGTGCCAGCGCAAAGCCGATGAAGGCGCGTTGCAGGCTGATGCCGATATTGGCAGACAGCGTGCCGTCCAGCAGCATGGCGTACCAGGCGGTGAGGACTTCGCTGAGCGGCGGAAAGAAGATCGCGTTCAACCAGCCAAGGCGAGGGGCGATCTCCCAGAACACGAAGAAGGCGATCAGCAGCGGCAGTCCGTAACCGAACGTGCCGAGATTGAGCCTGCGGCCTTTGCGGCGCGCCGGTGCTGCTTTGTCGCGAGATCGCGGTGTCACTGCAGGCACGAAGCCGGATTTATCGGTTACAAAAGCCATTTTGGCCTCCCATTATTTTTAAGCAGCGTGCGGTCTTCAGGCGGCATAGGCGGGCGAAAGCGCCCAGTCTTTCTGCGCCTTGTTCACTTCGTCCCGCAGGGCTTCCCAGACGCGGCCGCGATGGCCGTTGAATTCGGTGCTGGAACGGATATTGCCGTCGCGCGGGCGCGGCAGATCGATGTCGATGATCTCCTTCACGCGGCCTGGGCGGGCGGTCATCACGACGATCCGGTCGGCGAGATAGATCGCCTCGTCGATGGAATGGGTGACGAAAACGACGGTGGTGTTGATCTTTTCCCAGATGCGCAGCAACTCGCTCTGCAGGATTTCGCGGGTCTGGGCATCGAGTGCTGCAAACGGCTCGTCCATCAGCAGAACCTGTGGATCGGCGGCGAGCGCCCGGGCAATCGCAACACGCTGCTGCATGCCGCCGGAAAGCTGGTTGGGGAACCGGTCCTCGAAGCCGGACAGGCCGAAGAGCGACAGGAAATAGCGCGCCTTGTCGGTGCGCTCACGCTTGCCGACGCCGCGCACTTCCAGCGCATATTCGATATTGGCAAGTGCCGTGCGCCAGGGAAACAGGGCATATTGCTGGAAGACGTAGCCGGTCTTCGGATCGGGCCTGGTAATCACCTTGCCGTCGATCTCGACCCCGCCGCTGGTTGCCTGCGTCAAACCGCCGATGATATCGAGCAGGACGGACTTGCCGCTGCCGCTCGGGCCGACCAGGGTGATGAACTCGCCCTTGCGGATCGTCAGATCGACCCCGTCGAGCACCGTGACGCTATCGGTGGATTGGCCGTCGATGGTGACGAACTGGCCCGGCTTCAGCTGGAACGTCTTGTGGACATCGGTAACGGTGATGCGGTCCATATCTTTGGTCTCCTTCGGTCTCAGACTTGAGCGACGCGGATGCGGTGGGTCGGGTCCAATTGTGTGCCGCCGGGTTTGCCGCGCTTCCAGCCGAGCGCCCGGGAATAGCTGCCGAACAGGTCGCGTTCTTCGACCTGCGCTTCGGTGATGGCGACTGGCCCATCGGCATATTGCGCCACGTAGAGCGCGTCCGTCGGGCAATAGATTTCGCACAGAAAGCATGTCTGGCAGTCGTCCTGCCGGGCAATGACCGGTGCGCCTCCGGTCTTGTCGAAGACATTGGCGGGACAGACTTTGACGCAGATATCGCATTCGATGCAGCGGCTCTCGGAGATCACCTCGATCATGATGCGAGCTCCTTGCCGTGTTTGACAGGCTCTGCAGCCTCAACCCGGATATGATCGATACCGTTGATAAGGATCGGACGCGCGAAAGCCGGATCGCTGGTCTGGAAATCGGCGCGCCGATGCATGCCTCGGCTTTCCTGGCGAGCAAGTGATGCGTTCAGCGACCAGCGGCCGGTTGCGGCAATCGCTGCGGCTTCGCGCGCGCGGTAGCGATCGACGCCGGCGCCGGCCAGATGATGGCGGACGTCACTCCACAGCGTATCGAGTTTCTGCCGGCTTGCCTCCAGTCGGTTTCCGTCACGGAAATAGTTCTTTTCGAGCGGCAGGACTTCTGCCTGCACGGCAGCAATGACGTCCTTTGCCGTAAGACCGGGCTTTATGGTGCCAGCCGGGCGTAAACCCGCTTCGCCAAGGGGGCGGGAGACCGAACGAAACGCCGACCGCGTTTCGTGGCGCTTGGCAAAATGCGATGCGCCCTGGCCGGACCACCAGCCACTGGCAATGGCCCAGGACGAATTGACGGCCCCGCCGCCGGACATCGCGCCGGTCATGTTCTCGCGGCTTGCGGCATCGCCCGCCACGTAGAGACCGGGTACATCGGTGCCGCAGTCGGACGTGGCAAGGCGAATGCCACCGGTGCCACGCACCGTGCCTTCTGCCTTGAAGGTAACGCGGAACAGATCCTTGAACGGATCGATCCCCATGCGGGAATAGGGCACGAAACAGTTGGGCTGCCCCTGCCTGAGCCAATCCTGCAAGGCGGGCTCCGCCTGGTCGAGCCGCGCATAGACGGGGGCCTCGATCATCGCACGGGCGATTTCCTTTTCGCGTTCGCCAATACCGTTGCGCAGCGGTTCGCCGTCGCTGTTGATGATCTCGGTGCCATCTTCGCGATAAAAGGTTGCCCAGCGGAACGGCAGGCCCTTGTTGAGGGACGAACCATGCGGCGCGAGCGTGTACTTGCCGGTAAATTCCATGCCGGAAAGGGTCGCGCCTGCCTCTGCCGCCATGAGATAGCCATCGCCCGTCAGGCCCGTGGCGCCGAGAATGCGCTCGTGGAAGGCGCAGCCGCCGGTGGCAAGCACCACGGCGCCTGCATCGACGCGCCAGTCACGATTTCGTTGCCGGTCCAGACCTGCAGCCCCGGTCACGGTTTCGCCGTTGGACAGAAGTTCGAGCGCCGGGTGCTGGTCAAGGACGGTGACGCCAGCCAGAAGAACACGGCGGCGCATGAAGGCCATGTAGTCCGGCCCGCGCAGATTGGCGATGTAGAGCTTGCCATCGTCCTCGCTCGGAAAGGGATAGCCCCACTCGACGAGCTTCAGAAGGTTTTCATAGGCGCGGTCGACGCAGCGCAACATCCAGCGCGGGTCGGCAAGACCAGCAGTTCGCTGCCACCGCCTCTCGACCATCTGGGCGCGGTCTTCGCCCGGCGCCACGCACCATGTTCCGGTATTGGACGGCGCCGTAGCGCCGCTGGTGCCCAGATAGCCCTTGTCGGCAAGGACGACCTTGGCGCCGTTCTCTGCTGCGGCGAGTGCCGCCCACGCGCCCGACGGTCCGCCGCCGATGACCAGGACATCAGCTTGCAGGCGAAGAGGATCGGATCCGCTTGGATCTGTTTGATTTGACGACATTCCGCATCTCGCATGCACTTGGGAAAAAAGGCGGCAAACGATGTCGCCGCTCTTCAGGAAACGGATGCCTCAGGCCGCGGACGACCAGGACGGTTCGTTGCCGGGTTCCCACTTGATGTTGCAACCAATCGAGGGGATTTGCTTGCCTGCTGGTCGGGCGCCGGAGATCACGGCGTCCACCGCTGCACCCAGGTCGGCGCCCGTTACAACCTTGCCATTGCCTGGCCGCGCATCGTCAAACTGCCCATGATAGGCGAGTTTGCGGTCGGCATCGAACAGGAAAAAGTCAGGTGTGCATGCCGCGCCATAAGCCTTGGCCACATCCTGCGAGGCGTCTTTCAGATAGGGGAAGGTATAACCGTGTGTTTCAGCCTCTTCACCGAGGCGGGCAAGGGCTTCTTCTGGGTGAGCGGCCGGATCGTTGCTGTTGATGGCGATGATCTGCAGTCCCTTGGCCGCGTATGCCCTTCCAAACGTCGCGAATTCGTCGCGAAGCAGCACCACGAAGGGACAGCGATTGGAGATAAAAGCCACAAGCAGTGCCGGTTTGCCGGCAAAATCGGATAGTTGATGAACGCGACCACGGGCGTCCGGCAAGGCAAAGTCTGCGGCCTTGACGCCGATCTCGATGGGATTGGATTGAGTTTTCGGCACGGTTTTCTCCTGGGCGTACGAACGCGACAAATCCTTCGTCGACTAAGCCTACTAATTTTATAGGTTTTGTATTGGACGATTTGTCTCTCAGGTGCCCTCATCGCGAACCACTTTTCCGCGAGGCCGTCACAATGTGACTGGATTTTCTTCCGGGCTTTGAATGAGGTTGAAGCTGTGGTGCCGAAAAATCGTTTACGCAACGTCAGTCAGCATGCGAGGACAGGGCGTTACAAATGGCTCTATGCCTGTTGCGGCTGTTATGGGCCGCCGCAATCTTCGTCCCAAGCCTGGACGGGTTTGCAGTTGAGCCTTGAGGGCAGCACCCGAAAGCTGCTGTCACCAAGGTGCTGCTATATCGTCACCTGTTCGCCAATCTCCACCACCCTGTTGGTGGGAAGGTAGAAATAGTCAGAAGGGTCGATGGCGGTCTCAGCCATCGCGATAAACAGCCGGTCCTGCCAGCCTGGCAGCCCGGAATTGGGGTCGCTCACCAGCTTTCTCCGTCCGAGATAGAACGATGTGGACATGATCTCGAACTTGAAACCTGCTTTTCGGCAAAGCCCCAATGCCTTGGAGACGTTTTGAGTTTCCATGAAGCCGAACTTGAGTTCGACTTTGCTAAAGCGCTCGGAAAGCTTGGTGATGACGAAACGTTGCTCGTCTGGAATGACAGGAACGCCTGCGGTTTTGATTGTCAAAATGACGTTTTGCGCGTGAAGGACATGATTGTGCTTGATATTGTGCAGAAGCACGCTCGGCACCTTGTCCGGTACGCCGGTCAGGAAAACCGCCGTGCCGGGAACTTCGGCCGGAGCATGTTCTGACTTGCGTTCGATGGAAGCGATGAATTTGTCCAGCGGGATGTGATTGCGTTCGGTCTTTTCGCGCAGCAGAAGCGTGCCTTTCCGCCACGTCCACATCATGACCATGATCGTGGCTGCAATCATGACTGGAACGTAGCCGCCGTCGTGGATCTTGAGAAGATTTGCCCCCAGGAACACGCATTCCAAAAGAAGCAGCGGCAACAGGATGGCCACCGATGTGAGTGCCGACCAACCCCAGAAAACGCGAACAAACTGAAAAGCCAGCAATGTCGTGACAACCATGGCTCCTGTGACCGAAATGCCGTAGGCGGTCGCAAGCGATTCCGAATCGCCAAAGACGAAGATGAGCAGCAGGACCCCGAACAGCAGCAGTGTGTTGACGGCTGGAACATAGATCTGTCCCGTATTCGTTTCCGATGTAAAACGGATTTCCAGGCGGGGCAGGAAGCCCAAATGAATGGCTTGCCTGGCGAGCGAAAACGCCCCGGTGATGACCGCCTGGCTGGCGATGATCGTCGCCGCCGTTGCCAGGATGACGACCGGAAGCAGCGCCCATTCCGGAAACATCAGATAGAAGGGATTACTCGCAGCCGCCGGGTTGGATAGAACCAGGGCGCCCTGGCCGAGGTAATTTAATGCGAGAGCTGGAAAAACGATGATGAACCACGCCCACTGGATCGGCCGGCGGCCAAAGTGGCCGAGATCGGCATAGAGCGCTTCTGCACCCGTCACCGTCAAGAAGACTGCACCCAGAACGATGAGCCCGACAAAGCCCGCCTCAAAGATGAACCAGAGGGCATAGACCGGATTGAGGGCGTTCAGGATTGTAACGTCGTCGGCAATATGGGCGATCCCGCCAGCAGCCATGGCGATAAACCACAGGAGGGTGATCGGTCCGAAAAAGCTGGAGACCGCCGCTGTGCCGCGGGACTGGACTGCGAACAACACGACCATGATCGTCGCAGAGATCGGCAGCACGTATTGCGCCAGGGCGGGGGTGACGAGTTTCAGCCCCTCGACCGCCGATAGAACCGAAAGCGCAGGTGTAATCATTGCATCGCCGATGAACAGCGCTGCGCCAATGATGCCCGCGAAAAACAAGCTCGTCGTGTAACGGCTGGTCTTCTTCATCAGCAGCGCCAGAAGCGAAAGCGTGCCGCCTTCGCCGTCATTGTCTGCTCTCAGCAGAAACAGGACATATTTGAACGTCACGATGATCGTCAGTGTCCAGATCATCAGCGAGATCAGGCCGATGACTTCGTCATGTGTCACGCCGTCATGGGCGAAGGGGCGCAGGGCCTCGCGGAAGGCGTAAAGCGGACTTGTGCCGATGTCCCCATAAACGACCCCTACCGATCCAAGGAGCAGGACGAGGAGTTTACGCGTTTCGCGCGGTTGGGAAGGCACGTGGTCGGCCGACGAACTCATGGTGTCTCCAGCCCACTCTGAGCCATTTGTGCAGTGCGATCATAGCACATATGGAGCGTTCTCCCGCAACACGCAATCGACCTTTCCCCGCCACTGCGCAAGAGATCCAGTGCGTCTGCACCCAATTCGTGAACATTGATATTTTCTTGATTCCGATCCGGTGCCAGCAATCCCTTGCAAATATCTCTCTAACCCCTGTGAGGCCGTGTTTTTGCGCAGAAAGAGATAAATTTACCGCCAGAACGATGGTGGTGTCTGCGCCGCAACCGGATCGAAATTCTCTGAGAAAGGGTGGCTGGAAAGGGGTGATTAACCTTTATTTTCTATTGAAAAGGGGTGTGCCCATTGCCCGTGAATTTTGAGTGAGCAGGTTCCTATGCGTCTTTCCCGAAACAACTTTTCGAACGCCTTCGACAATATGGGAGAGCAGAGCCCAGATAGTCAGTTGGGGAAGGCTGAATTCCAGCGCCGGATCTATGGCGCGCCGCTGCATGCGAAGGCCGACGAAGGCTTGTATGAGGCCGACACGGATGCGATGGCTGAAATTGAAGGCAGGGGAGATGCCCCCGTCTGGCAAAGTGCGTTCGTCCTTGGCCCGAACGTGCGTTTTACCCGCACGCCGGAAAGCGTCTATTCGAAGCGGCCGGCGGCTGATGCGAGCAAGGAGGCCGAAAACCCTGATGTTGCCGTGCTTGGCGAAGCCGTGAATGATGTGCCTGTCCATGTCGAATACGCACCGATGATTGAACAGCTTCAACCGTTCCTTCAGGCAGAAGCGCCTGTATCCGGCATCCAGTTGCTTTCGCTGCGCCTGCAACAGGACATCGAAACGCAGCCGATAGCCTCGCCCGTCGAAGGGCAGGTAGGTCCAGCGGATATCGATCTTGCGTGTTTTCCCGCCGAGGAAAACGATAGGCCCGTGGTCGTTGCGCAACAGATGTTCACCCGCGCCAATTCCTTCCTGCATGTGTCTGACGAGGTGTTCTGGAATACGCTGGATATGGAAGCCGACCTTGACGCTCTGGTCCCGGCTTTGCGGTGGCAACCGCCCGCCTACCAGGTGACGCCGAATTCCGTGACGGCGTTGTACCGGGAGATCGGCATAAAGCCGGCCGATCGGCAATTCTCAATGCCTCAGTTGCCCATGCCCGCGATGATCGAGCCGGTTCCAGTCAAAACATCCGTGCAGGTGGAAGAGCGTCAGAGCGCGGAAGCCAAAGCGCCCGCCGCCGCACCAACGATTGCCGTAGAGGCTGCACCTGTCGTCAAGCCGCAGGTGACGGCAGCCCGGCCTATTCGGGCTGTGCGTCCGGGCACCTTTGTCGCCATGCCGGATATGTCGGCTGACAGCGGCAGCGGCGACTATGTTTTCCCGCCGATTACCTTGTTGCAGGAACCAACCGTCCAGCAAACCGCTGTGATCACCCAGGAGGCGCTCGAACAGAGCGCTGGCCTGCTTGAGAGCGTGCTGGAGGATTTCGGTGTTCGCGGCGAGATCATCGATGTCCGTCCAGGACCTGTCGTGACGCTCTATGAGTTCGAGCCGGCCCCCGGCGTGAAATCGTCGCGCGTCATCGGTTTGTCCGACGATATCGCCCGTTCGATGTCGGCCTTGTCTGCCCGTGTGGCCGTTGTGCCCGGCCGCAACGTCATCGGCATCGAATTGCCAAACCCGGTGCGTGAAACCGTCTATTTTCGCGAGTTGATCGAATCCGAAAACTACCAGCAGACCCGGTTCAAGCTGGCGCTGTGCCTCGGCAAAACCATTGGCGGCGAGCCGGTTATCGCCGAGCTCGCCAAAATGCCGCATCTTCTGGTCGCCGGCACGACGGGCTCTGGCAAATCGGTTGCCATCAACACGATGATCCTGTCGCTGCTCTATCGGCTGAAGCCGGAGGAATGCCGCCTGATCATGGTCGATCCGAAGATGCTTGAACTATCGGTCTATGACGGCATCCCGCATCTCCTGACCCCGGTGGTCACCGATCCGAAAAAGGCGGTCATGGCGCTGAAATGGGCCGTGCGCGAAATGGAGGACCGGTATCGCAAGATGTCGCGGCTCGGCGTGCGCAATATCGATGGCTACAATGCGCGTGCGGCGCTGGCACGGTCAAAGGGCGAAACAATCCTGTGCAGTGTGCAAACCGGGTTTGACCGCTCGACCGGCGAAGCCATTTTCGAACAGGAAGAAATGGACCTCGCACCGATGCCCTACATCGTCGTCATCGTCGACGAGATGGCCGACCTGATGATGGTTGCCGGCAAGGAGATCGAAGGCGCGATCCAGCGGTTGGCCCAGATGGCCCGCGCTGCTGGCATTCACCTGATCATGGCGACACAGCGCCCGTCCGTCGATGTCATCACCGGTACAATCAAGGCCAACTTCCCGACCCGGATTTCCTTCCAGGTCACCTCCAAGATCGACAGCCGCACCATCCTGGGCGAACAGGGCGCCGAACATCTGCTGGGGCAGGGGGATATGCTGCATATGGTCGGCGGCGGGCGCATTGCCCGTGTCCACGGACCGTTCGTATCCGACGAGGAAGTCGAAAAGGTTGTCGCCCATCTGAAGACGCAAGGCCGGCCGGAATATCTGGGCACGGTCACTGAAGATGCGGAAGAAATTGAAGATGCATCCGACGAAGACGCCGCCGTCTTCGACAAGGGGGCAATGGCCGAGGAGGACGGCAACGACCTCTACGAAAAGGCGGTCAAGGTCGTCCTGCGGGACAAGAAATGCTCGACCTCCTACATCCAGCGCCGCCTACAGATCGGCTATAACAGAGCCGCATCTCTGGTCGAGCGGATGGAGCGGGAAGGTCTCGTCGGACAGGCCAACCACGTCGGCAAGCGCTCGATCCTGACGCCAGGTCGGGAACCGGCCGAGATGCCGGTTGCTGATGACGAATAGGTGTCGGCCGGCGCCCCGCCAAACGAGGTGCTGTGCTTTCAGGGATGGTGGTCTTGCACGGGGTCTGTGAGCGGAGAGCACATTGAACAGGATCAATCCTCGAAAGGCTGTCTTTACAAACAGCCTTTCGAGGGGCAGCCTTATGAGGGCTAGCCATTGTGAACGACCTCTTTGGTGGTCACTGGCCTGTGTGACGACGGCCGCCGTTCGGAGGCGCCTGCGCCCCTAGTGTTTCTCAGGTATAGATGCCGTCGTCTCCAAGGAGACGCCGACGGGGACGGAACGATCGTTGGCCATTGCAAAATGCAATATCAACGCTGTCGCCATCGTGAAGATGATCAGTGTGATCTTTGCGCCTCTATCTGATTTTACCATGGTCGCACCTCGTTTTCCGCACATGTGTCAAATCGGAACAACGTGATGTTCGTATGGTGGCGGCTCCAATATTCCCCCACTAACGGCGAACATGGTTAACGATGTATTGATGGGGTCGCAAGTGGGCATCGGGCCCGATGCCCTTCCGGCATGGCGACCTTGCCGACATAGGAGCGGGGAATACTCATGCGGTCGCGGTTTCGTTAAAAATCGATGCAGAACTCGACAAAGCCTTGAAGCGTTTCGAAACGTGCCTGCGGCGCGAGTAAATCAGATTCGTGGCTGTCTTGGGCGAACGCCATTCGGCAAGCACCGGAAGGAGCAGGCCTGCCTGCCGTTCGGTTTCGACGACGAATTCCGGCAGGTATGCGGTCCCTCGCCGGCGACCGCAAGATACGTGACCAAACAGTCGTCGTTGGCGGTGCAGGTCGCTGCCGGTAGCAGGTCGATTTCCCCGAGCGACGTCCCGCGTCAGATACCAGGATTGCGCCGCGTCGGCAGGCGAAGGACCAAGCCGCGATGACCGGACAGATCGTCGGGCTTTGCCGGTGCGCCGTGCCGGGCGATGTCGTTGGCGCGGGCAAAGAGGCCGCATGACGAGACCGAGAGCTGCCGGCAGATAGAGCCGACGTCTGAAGGCTCTCCCAGTGAGATATGCGATCAAGCGCCTGTGCGGTAAGGTCGCAGAACGGTTGCCTGGAACTCAGGAACACCACGTCGCGATTGGCCTGCGGATTGCGGCAAAACGCGTAGAGCAGTCTGGTGGTGATGGTCGTGCCGAATTCGCCGGTCCAACCGACCCTCAGCGTAACGGCCACCACTTGCCGCATCTCGGCCATCGCCATTGCCGCCTCACTCTTCCAGCAGCATTTCCGCCGTGGCGATATCCGTTACCAGGTGGGTAGCGAAGCCGCCTTGCAAGGTCGCGCGGATGGCCGGAACCTTGAATGCGCCGCCGGCAACGCAGAGACGGCGGGGAACCTGTGCCAGTTCGTTGAGTTCTATCCCCACCATGCGATCATCGAGCTCGCCCGTCACCGGATTGCCGTCGGCATCGATGAATCGGCAGATCAACACGGCGACGGCGCCATTGGCCTCATAGAGATCGATGTCTTCCTGGTTTAAAATATTGGCAGAGCGCATCAGGGTCTGGGGACCGATGTCGCCGACACCGAACAGGATGAGATTGGCCGAATGGATGAGCTCGAACTGCTTGACGAGCACGGGCTCGGCAAGGAGCTGTTTTTTCAATTCCGGTGTCGAGAGCAGCGCGGGTGCCAGCAAATTGACGCAACGCGCTTGGATGCGGTTGGACATTAACGAGGTGCAGAATTCCGGTGAGAAATCCGGGTTGCCAATCGAGCTACCCGATACCTGAACGACCGTCAGCCCGGCCAACGGTTCCGGCAAGGAAATAGAGTCGGCCACGGCAAGCACGGTCTGTCCCCAGGCGACGCCGATCGTATCACCCGCCTTGACCATATCGGCGAGAAGACGTGCGCCGGCCTCTCCGAGCCGCTGGACAAGCGGCGTGGCGTCCGCCGCCGGAATGACCAGCGCCCCTTCAAGGCCGAATTTTTCCTTCAGGCGCCGGGCACTGCCAGTCCGACTGCCGACCTGGGTGTTGACCCGGATGGAGACGAGGCCGCGCTCGCGGGCTTCCTGGAGGAAGTTGACGATCGTCGCGCGCGAGACACCGATCATCTTGGCGATGTCGCTCTGCGTCAACTGGTCCACATAATAGAGCCATGCCGCCCAGACGACGGCATCATCGAACTCGGCGGGCAGAACCACACTGTCTCCGATCGACCGGTTTGCACGCGCAGCATCCATCATCCATCGCTCCGCTGGACTGTCATATCTCTCTCCTCGCCCCGTCGGGTGGTGCTTGTCAAACAAATTCATCGCGCGTGTTGACAAAAGACATGGTGAGGTGCCATTTGTAACAATGTGGGTGCTGGGAGGCGCCAGGATGCAATTGATCGCGGCAGGGGTTGGGAACGGGCCGTTTGGCGATGCCCGCTGCTGCGTTCGTTGATCCGCTGGTGCGTCCTTCTCTCCCCGTATTCATATCGTTGCCGTGATCTGTCCCGGCCCCCGCGGTTTCAGATTTTACCTTCCATACCCTGCGCGACAGATCGGACCGCGCGGTCAGCACAGGAGCCTTTCATGAAGTCCAGATGGTCAGACACAGAATTCACGCGCGTTGTCGACGCCTATGTTGCGGCGGGCGTCAATCGCGACCTCGCCATTCGCACCTACACGACCCGTCTTCTCGGATGTGATCCGGAGCTGGTCCTGCACGGTGGCGGCAACACGTCCGTCAAGACGACATTCGTCGAGATGGATGGAACGGAAGTTCCCGTCCTGTGCGTCAAGGGCAGTGGTTGGGACATGGGGACAATTGAACCTGCCGGCCTGCCGGCGGTTCGCCTGCAGCCGCTTCAGGCGATGGTCAAATTCGTCGCGCTGAGCGACGATGACATGGTGATGCTGCAGCGCCGGCTGCTGATGGATCCCGCCGCCCCCAACCCTTCGGTCGAAGCGATCTTGCACGCAAACCTGCCGTTCCGGCACATCGACCACACCCATGCCAACGCCATCGTTTCGCTGACCAACCAGCCGCATGGGGAAGACCTTGTGCGCGAATTGTTCCCGGATGCGATCATCGTTCCCTACGTGATGCCTGGATTCGATCTTGCCAAGGCCTGCGACGAGGCGTTCCGTGCCAATCCGGGTGGCGATGGCATGATCCTGTTGAAACACGGAATTTTCAGCTGGTCGGACGATCCGCGCTCGTCCTACGAGAAGATGATCGCTGCGATCGACAAGGCGGAACGCCGCATTGCCAAGGGCAATTCACGCCCGTTCACCGTCGTCAAACAGCCGGAACCGCTTGCATCTGCAGCGGAGATCGCACCCGTCCTGCGCGGCGCCATCGCCATTGACACCGGTGTCGAGGGCCTGCCGCGCCGCTTCGTGCTGGAGCATCGCGCCACCCCGCAAGTCCTCGATTTCTGCAATGCCGCCAAGGTTGCGGATCTGGTCCGCCTTGGAAATGCGACGCCTGAGCATGTTATCCACATCAAACGGTTCGGCGTTGCGCTGCCCGCCCCCGTTGCCGGTGAAATGACCGCGTGGACGGCAGGCGTGCACGAGGCGGTCGCTGCCTACAAGGCCGAGTACAAGGCGTATTTCGAACGCAACAATGCACGGGTCGGCGGCAACAAGCGCATGCTGGACCCGATGCCAAGGGTCTTTTATGTCGCTGGCGTCGGATTGTTCGCTGCCGGTCCCACCAAGAAGGCCAGCCGCGTCGGTGCTGATGTCGCCGAGGCGACGATCAATGTTATTCGCAATGCCGAAGGCATTGAAAGCTTCGAGGCACTGTCCGAAGAGCATCTGTTCGACATCGAGTACTGGTCGCTGGAACAGGTCAAGCTTGCCAAGCAGGCAGAAAAGCCCCTGACCCGGCAGGTGGCTGTCATCACGGGCGGTGCCGGCGGGCTGGGACTGTCGATCGCCGAAGCCTTGCATGCCGAAGGCGCAGAGATTGCTTTGCTCGATCTGGCCGAGGAT
>Ga0247813_10002254_pt1 | contig 13432 bp, 13 predicted proteins | sample UWRJL169409C1_FD_180719 | JGI IMG/M metagenome (GOLD analysis project Ga0247813, IMG submission 180719) | Plant litter microbial communities from Arlington Agricultural Research Station in Wisconsin, United States - UWRJ-L169-409C-1 | ecosystem: Environmental > Terrestrial > Plant litter >... | reverse complement strand
GCTCACGCTCACCGGACGCCTCGCCCCGCACGCCGGTCGTGTCGTCCCCGCGATCTACCAACTCGTCGGTGACCGCCTGCGCATTTGTTACGGAATCGACGGCACCGAGCCGGTCGCCTTCACCACTGCCGCCAACAGCGCCCGCTACCTCGTCACCTACCGCCGCCAAACCGCTTAACCATGCCCTTTAACGACCAGGAAAAAGACCACCCCGAGCGCCCGGCCTCCGAAAGCCTCACCGTTCACGTCATCGACGAAATGCCTTTTCGCGTCGTCGCCGCGATCACCTTCGTCGCCTTCTTCTTCGCCTGGGGCGCCGTCAACAACGCCATCAAATTATTCGGCCGCGACCTCGTGTCCTTGGATAACAACTACGGCCTGATCGCCGGCTGTGTCGCCGGCATCATCACCCCCGTCGTCATCGTCTGCGTCAAACGCCGCAAACGCTAACCCGCCCGTCGCTCGCGGCTATGGATACCTTCTCAATCGTCGTCCTCATCGTCTTTGGGATCACGGCGATCATCAGCATCTGCCGCCGTGCAACTCGACAGGACGCTTCAGCCACGGATCACACGCCTGCGAACAGCCACACCGGCGCAGCATTCCTTTGGTCGGATAGCAGTTCGGATGACACGGCCTCCCACCAGCGCCACTCGTCGCACGGCCACGATTCCAGCCACTCGCATCACTCCGGCTGCGACCATGCCAGCCACGACTCCGGCAGTAGCGACTCCAGCAGTTCCGACTCCGGTGGCGGCGATTCAGGCGGCGGCAGCGATTAAGCACCCACCGCTCCGTCATCTGTGCCTATCCGTGAGTGCCGGACAGTCACCGCTCTTACGGCCCCGACGCCTTGTCCGCCGCCAAGCATACGATAAACGAAAACCCTCCGCTGTTCTGCCCGTTTTCCAGCCGGTAGAGGATGCGGTTGATGCCTTTTCTAAAGTGAACTTTGCGCAGGCCTTCGTTGGCCACCCAGACTTTGTGCGCGTCGCCGCTTTTCCAAATCAAGAGGTCGTTGACCCATACTTTGGACTGGTCGTCGCTGCCGATCGCCACCCATAGATCCGCCTCCGCATCGAACCAGAGCTCGGTGTAAGCGTAGTAAATCTCATAATCAGCCAGTCCCGGCGGCGTGATGATCGGCACCGCCGGCGTGCGTTCCTTGCCGGTCACCTTCGACGGCATTTGGAAAAACTCCCAGCGCACGGGAACCGGCACCTCGTCCTTGCGCGCTCCTTGGTAAACCGCATCCAGGTTCACGACCGTCTCGGGCGGAAACTTGGTATTCAGATTCTTGCGGCCGGCATTCGGCCACGGCCCGATCAGGTGCCACGTATCCACATAGAGCCATTCCGGATTCCGGCCCGCTTCGATATCGATCCGTCCCTGCCGCACCGTGCGCCCGTGCAGCGGTTTGTAGTTTTTCACCGCAATGCCCAAAACGCCGGGTGCGCCACCGGGCTTGCCGTAGCCTTCCGGTGCGGCTTGTCCGCCGTTCCCCGCCGGTCCATCCCCGGCCGCTCCGCTTGGGCCCTTCGCACCGGGCACGCTTCCCGTCGTTCCATGCAACCCGCCACCGTCCGCCGCGGCCATTTCACCGCTCAGATCCTTCGCCCGCGCACCGGCATCTTCCTTGGCCAGGTTCTCCATGCGTTCGTTGCTCGCACTCTGCGCCTGGATCTCGGCGACCGATAGATTCGCCCCCGCCCCGGCGGCCAGTTCCCTCATCCGTTGCGCCAGCGCCACCATCGAGGCCATCTGGTCCGCGGCGGCACCGATTGCTTTCTCCTGTTCACGCACGCCGTTCACGCTGGCGATGTCCGCCTTGAGGATCGCGGTGTTCACTTGCGGACGGTCGGGCGTGGCGACCTTGGTCATCGCGAGCGCATCGGAGAGCGGAATCTTGCGAATGGACGCCAGTTCCGCCGCGCGCACGTTGCGGAACGTCTCCGCGACAGCGACCTCTGCCTCCTGCGCTTGTTTAAAAAAATCCGCGAGCGTCCGCGCGTCGGCGATCTCCGCCGTCGGCAATACCTCGGGCTTCGCACCCTGGCCTTGCGCGGGTTTCCCCGCTTCGGCTGCGGCGATGGCTTTGGAAATCGCGGCGTTGGCCGTCTGCTGCAACGCCAGCGATTTTTGCTGGGCGGCGAGCGAGCTCTGCTGCCGGGCCACCGAATCCGTCATCGCGGCGACGACGGCGTTGGTCACCGCTTGCTGACGTGTTTTCAGGACCGCGAGCACCTCTGCCGTGCGTTTCTGCTGGGCCGTCTCCGCTTCCTCGGCTCGCTTCGTGGCCGCTTCCGTCTGCGCCGTGCCCTGTTCGGCCTTGGTCGCGGCAAGCTCCTCACGTTTTAGCGCGCTGTCGGCTTTCCGTGCTTCCTCGGTGAGCCGCTTTTTTTCGCCCGCCGTGGCGGTGGCCGACGCATTCGCGGCGGTCGCGGCTTCGCTGCGGACGGTCGCCGTCGTGCGGGCGGTTTCGAGCGCCTTGCGCGCGGTCGCGAGTGACTCCTGACGCTTCGTCAGCGAAGCCCGCGCGGCGTCGGCCCGGTTGGTTGCCTGCTCCAAGGACGTTTGCTGCCGGTTCGCCTCCACCTCGGTGTTGGTCAACGCACGCTGAGCGGAGTCCACTTGCTTGATTCCCGCGTTCACGGCGCCTTGCCCGGCGTTGGCTTCGTTCTGCGCGTTAGCCGCGACCTGGTGCGCCTCGAGGGTTTCAGTTGCGACGGACGCCAATCGTAACTGCGTCGCGACTTCCGACTGCGCCAGGGCTGCTTGATTCTGCGCGTTGCCCGCCTGCTCCTGGGCGGCGAGCGCGGCGTGCAACGAGGTTTCGGCGGCGGCCTTCGCGGCCTGGCGGTTCTCGGGTGTCGTGGCTGCGGCCGCTTGGGTTTGCGCCTCGGTGAATGAGGTCAGCGCCTTGCGCGCGGATTCCTGCGCATCGAGCGCGGCTTTTTGCGCGGTGACCACATCGGCAAAGGCCTCGGGCAATTTTTCACGCGCGCGCGGTTCCTCGCCTTTGATGATTTCGTTATATTGCGCGACTTTGTCCGCATTGAGCTGGTCGAGCTCCCGCTTGATTTTAAGCAGCTCCTCGACGCGTTCCTTGAAGCGCTGGCTCTCGTCCTCGCGTATCTCCGCCACCACTTCGCGGACGCGGTCGGGACTGATGTGCATCGTGAATTGATCGGGCTCCGCCTTCGTGGGGTCGACCGCCGGCGTAGCGACGTAGATGCCGCCGAGAAACGCCCCGTGAACCAGGATCGACAAAACCCACCACCCGCCGAAGCCGAGACCGGTGGCCAGCAAGGTCCACTTGGACGCACGCCGGCCCGCAGAAGATGAACGCGCGGAACTCACGATTATTTCGTGTCGCGGGTGCGCAGGCTGATGTTGCGCAACCCCTCGAACTGGCAGAGCTCCACCACTTCGACGAGGTGCTCATACGGCGTCAGGCGGTCGGCATCGACGCGCACCGTCTGCTCTTTGTTCAGCGCGGCGGCCTCACGGATGCGCTCGTGAAGGACGTCCGTCGTGACCTTGTCGGCGGCGAGGTATTTATTGCCCGCCGCGTCGAGCCCGATGACGAGCAGCGACTCATTCGGCTGGGTATCGAGCGAGGCCGACGAGTGCGGCAACTCAATCGGCAGGGTTTTGTCCGTGCTCTTGATGGTCGTCGCGACCATGAAAAAAATCAGGAGGATCAACATGATGTCGATCATGGGGATCAGGTTGATCTCCATCTCCTCGTCGTGCCGTTTACGACGAGCCATGTTTATCCTCCCGGTCCACGAACCATTCGATGGTGAGATCGGCCACTTCGTCCTCCAAGAGGATCTCAAAGTTGCGCGTCTTGTTGCGGAAATAGTGGAAGCACGCGAGGAACGGAATCGCCAGGCCGATGCCCAGCGCCGTCGTGGTGAGCGCCTCGGAAATACCCGCGGCGAGTTGCGCCGGGTTGCCGAGCGCGCCGGCCAGCGCGACTTTTTCGAAGCTCGTGATCATGCCGAGGACCATGCCCATCAGGCCGAGCAACGGCTCGATCGTCGCGACCACGCCGACCGGATAGGAGCGCTGAAGGTGGGCGTCGATTTCGCGGCCGACCATGTCGTTGGCGATGGAGCCGATGTCCGCCGCCGTCTTCTCACGGCGCTTGGCGAGAAACGAAATCACGCGGGCCAGCGTGCTGGGTTGCTCGTCGGCGAGACGCTCCAGTTCTTCAAACTTACCCTCGCGCCACAGTTTTTTGGCGTGTTCGGCGAGTCCGCGCGGAGCGATTTTGGAACGTCGCAACCGGGCAAACCGCTCGATGATGAACCCCGCGCCGAAGACCGACAGCAGGAGTTGCACGATGCCGGTGGTGCCCGACTGATGAAAACGGTCGAGCCAGATATTGCCGCCGGACGCGTGTTCGTGGCCGGAAACCGCCGCGGCCTTCGCGGTCGGCGAAGTCGGGGCGGCCGCCGGCTGAGGAGCAGCGGGAACGGCCCGGTTATCGGATGCCGCCGCTGAGGGAGCAGGCGCCGGCGCCGTCTGGGCCGAAACCACGGGGGACAAGGTGGCCAGCAAAAGGGCGCACGCGAGCGATAGGGTGATTCGCATTCGTCGCATCGCAATGCGCTCACTGTTCTTTGGCAAGAACCCAGACAGGGTGCGCGCGATTTTGGAGTTGGGCGAACGCCGTTCCTCCGCACGCTGCGCGATATGTTGTTCTGGATGAAGAAAGTCGTCGGTTACTGGCTCATGCCGCTGCCCTTCTCGCTCCTCTTGATGGTCACCGGCCTGCTCTTGTTGCGCTTCACCCGCCGTCGCCGGCTCGGTCGCGGACTCGCGCTGGCGGGCGGCCTGTGGCTGCTCCTGTGCAGCAATTCCGGCGTGGGCACGTGGCTCGTGCGCGGACTCGAAGCCGAATACCCCGCGCAACCCGTCCTCGTCGCCGACGCTCCCCTGCCTGCGCCGTTGGAACGCTGCGAATTCGTCGCGGTCCTCGGCGGTGGCAACGGCTACGTTACCGATTGGCCCGCCAATAATCTCCTCAGCGATTCAGCTCTGTCGCGTATTGTCGAAGCCGTGCGACTCGTGCGCCAGATGCCCCGCGCCCGCCTCATTGTGAGCGGACCGATCAACGAGGAACGCGGCGGCCCGTCCCAAGCCCGCATGCTCGCCGAGGTCGCCATCTCGCTGGGTGTTGCCCCGGAACGCATCGTGGAAATCTCCTCCGCCCGCGACACCGAGCAGGAAACCGTGGCGATTCACGCACTCACCGGCGGCGCTCCGGTGGCGTTGGTCACCTCCGCCTGGCACATGCCGCGCGCCATGGCGCTCTGTCATCACCAAGGCCTCGACGTTGTGGCGTGTCCGTCGGACTACGCCGCACGCGATCTGGACCAACGGTTTACCGACTTCTTCCTGTGGAATCTCGGCGGACTCGAACGCAGCACCAAAGCCGTTTACGAGCTGATCGGCACGACGTGGTCCCGCCTGCGCGGCAAAGCCTAGTTTTACTTTGGCAAGCTGCTTGACGGTGGTGGGCGTGGACGAGCCACGCCCCTACAAAACAGGTGCCCGTCGTAGGGGCGCACCTCGTGTGCGCCCGGGTTCGGACTCAGCTTACCAAAGTAGAACGAGCGTGTGTTTTGGAAATAAATCAGGTCTGCGTGAGAGGGAACGTGAGGCTCGGCCAAGACGACCGAGGTGGAAGGCGGGCCAGCGGCCCGTGCCACCGAGGGCAACGCTGGCCCAGCCTGCTTAGCCTCCCACTCGTAGAGCTCGACGATATGAAGTATTTCATAAACACGCCCTAACAGCCGACTCCATCCGTTTTCACCCAAAAGCACCTTGCCCCGACAGAGCGAACCTGCCCCGCTCACTGTCGTTCAAGGACAGCCACCCCCTATTTCGCCCGAAGTGCCCCACCCTAAAAAGTCCACTTTTTTCCAGTTTAGCCGGGTTAAACCCTGCTAAAGCCAACTTTTTTCCAGCTATACAACGTTAGCCAAAGAAAAATGATTCCGCTCAGCCACGAGACTCGCGTTCGAATCGAAGCGCTCTTCCCGAAAAAAGAGCAAGACGCTGTGGCGAAGTTACTCGTTGAGCGGTGCGGCGATGACCTGCCGCTGACGAGTTGGGCGAAAGATGACTTCTGGGATCGAATTCGTTTTGCCGTGCTTAGACTTTCGGCGGGAGATTTGAAGAAGCTCGAGCAAGAGGTCGAAGGCGCGAACTGCGATTGGCGAGATACCTTGGTTTCTGCGGAGTTTGGCGATGATGTGAATGCACATCGGAGTTGGTTTCCGAATCCACATGAAAAAAGAGGCTAACCAGGCGCTAGAGCCAACGGCCCCGAGCGGCCGTGGCTCATCTTTAACGTTCGGCAATGAAATCGGAAAAGCTCATGGCAATCGGATTAGCTTCCGGCATTTTAGCCCCACTCGCTGGAGGCACGTTCGGTTGCTGGTCTCGGATGCAAGAGTTTTCAAAAGAGAATATCGATTGGATTATTCAGTGGTCGATGCCGATTATCATCCTGAACCTTATGTCGATCGGGATTATTTCTATCCTATATCGTCATGACAAAGCTGATCCCAAAAGACGCACAAAGGGATTTATTATATCGAATGTCGTTACATTTATAGCATCATGTTGGTTTCTAAACGGAGCATCCGGAGTCTAATGAAAACGGAGCCGAACCAGGTGCCAGAGACAACGATCCTCACTGTCACGGAGCGTGCTCCGAGCAGCACGCTCCGCGCCAACGAGGATCGCGTCTCACCTTGAACGTTCGGCAAAAAAATGCATACAAATCAAAACCGCGTAGCCGACGGCGTTTACCTCGGCGTTATTGTTTTAGGCTTTCTGGCGATTTTATGCGTATGGCGGGCATTCGTATTTTCCCAAGTCGGTAGCGGGTCTGGCTTGGCTGCTGTTTTCGAGATACTAGCATCGATTGTATTTGCGATTATTCTCAGCGGGATAGGCAGTTTGCTAGCCTTTCTATTCCGGAAGAGGCCAGTCTCATTTGCGAGCATTTGCATGCTAGCGAGAAAAACTAATTATTTCATATTTGGATTCGGAATCCTTTACTTATCTTTTGTGATTATCAGAAGTTATCTTCGCTCAATATGAATACCAAGGAGCCGAACCAGCGGCTACAGACAATACCTCGGCGCTTCCCTCTTCAGCTTTTAAAGTCTCTGGCTCGGCATGTCTGACCCGGAACGTTCGGCAAAGATGAAAGACCCCGGATTACATTGCCCGGTTTGCGGAAGCGAAAAGCGCGAAAACAAGCGATATCCGCTCTATGTCTGCGCTCCATGCTCAGCGAATATCGAAGACGAGTCCGGCCGGCGATTGGCTATCACAAATACGAATGAAGGAGATGGAATCGTTATTACCTATGCAGACACCGGAGAAGAAAGAAAATCGCGCGAATGTATGGTTCAGGGAATTCGTTGCTTCGCACGCCAAGCGCATTTTGGCGGAGTTGTCATTCAAGCCTTCGATGAAAAGAAATAAAACCACAGCGCCGAACCAGGCGTTACAGACAACGACCCGCACTGTCACGCCGGCTGCTTCGCACCCGTCGCGCCAGCGCGTGTCGTGTCTGATCTAAAGCGTTGGGCAAAATGAAATCACAATTTTTAGTTTTATTCGTATTCTTGGTGAGCACAACGTTCGCATCGCGAACGATAGAGTTCACGGATGACAAGGGCGCCATTCTTTACACTATTACAGAATCAGCAGAGGTTGATCGCATTGTCCAAATGGTCCGAAATCCAGATACGCCCTATTTCCCAGTAGCCGAGATCACCGACCCATTTCCGCTTTCGCCAGACTTACTAAATTTAATCTTCAAGAGCGAAGGCGTAGCCACAGCAAAGGTCGCGATTATGATTCATGGATCTGGCATCGTTTACAGTCAGGCCGGAAAAAAGAAATCAGAAGCTGTAGGCACTAGCAAAAAGCTGACAGAGTATATAATTGATTTGATTGAGAGGAAAATCATACCACCTGAGCGGGTATTTAATGAGAGTCTTCGCCTCGATAACGTTAGAGAGAAAGCAAACCTAAAGACGGAGCCCAACCAGCGGCTACAGACAATGCGGCTTAAGCTCCCCATGAATTCGATAGCACAGGGTCCGCATGTCTGACCCGGAACGTTCGGCAATGAAAGCAAAATCGGAAATCGCGACGATGGCCTGTAGCGTGTTGTCGCTTTCATGCATATTTCTGGTCGAGGTGAAAGATGGCGGGAATATTGATTTTTATTGGAAGCCATTATTGCTCATTTGGCTCGCGCTTACAGCGTCTTCTTTCGTCATAAAAAGAGAAAATAAGAGCTTTATATTTATTCGGAAGGCTTGGTGGATTCAGATCGTAATGCCCATCGTTTTATTTTTCATATCGTGCGGACTGGAGGTCATCTACAAGCCTCGCCCGATCACCATGCATTTCCAAACCACGGAGCCGAACCAGCGGCTACAGACAATACCTCAGCGCTGCCCGTCCGGCAGTCGCGAGATTCTGGTTCGGTATGTCTGACCCGGAGCGTTAGCCAAAAATGAAAAAACCAGCTCGCCTCGAAAGAATGCCGCCCAAAGTGGATCCACATGTCGGCGACTTCTGCGCCCGTGTGGTCTCCGGCTCTGAACCCAAATACGTATCCGTCATTCCTCGTGCACACTGTCCCCCAAATGAATGCTTCGAGAACGTTCGCTTGCTGGTAGAAAGAGAAGGCGGCCGATGTGTTTACGGTTGGTCGATTTGGGAATGGCCGAATGTAATGATAGAGGCTGAATTTCATTGTGTCTGGGAATTTGAGCCTGGACGCATGAATGATGTGACCAGCCGGACTGATGGCGAAAGAACTATATTGTTTTTACCCGATCCGAATCTGACATACGAAGGGTTCCAGGTAGACAATGTAAGGTTTGCATTGCGAGACGACCCATTGATCAAAGAGTTTATTGGCTTAGCCGAAAAGAAGCACGAAATCTTCAATCGGGGAGAGAATAAATTTAAGAACGATGAAATTAAGGTGGATCGATATGAATTAGAGCCTGTGCTGTTGCGTTTAGCGGAAGTCGTGAAGTTAATACAGAAACAGAAGAAAAGAGGCTAACCAGCGGCTACAGACAATGCGATTCAAGCTCCCCATGAATTCGATAGCACAGGGCTCGCATGTCTGACCCGGAACGTTGGGCAAAAAAAATCCTGTGAATACGCACGAAAATACCGAAGAGGAAAAGCCGCGCTCTTCAGCGGGCTTATTCTTTTGTGCGCTGCTGGCCGTCGCCTTATATCCTGTTTTATTTATTCTCGGCTGGATTACTCTCAGCCCAATTTATGAAAAGAAAGAAGCCGTTGATTTACTTATTACTCTACGAAACGGCGCGTATCATTTTTTTAGCGGACGATTATTTAAGTCGATGATTCTGCATCACCCGCCATCGAATACCGATCTACGGAAATGAAAAACACGGAGCCCAACCAGTCACTACAGACAATTCGATTCACTGTCACGTCTCGTGCTCCGAGCAGCACGAGCCGCGCCAGCGAATCGAATGTCTGACCTCAAACGTTGGGCAAATAAGACATGACTGAGCGTGACCATATTTACATCGAAATCCTGAAATACGGATTGCAGCGCATCCGCGACTGTTCCGCGCTAGGTCTTTCAGCATATTGCGCCGTAGAATCGGAGCACCTTCATAATCTACCATCGCTGGTTGGCGAAAAAAACGAACATCGGCATACATACTATTTTCAGCAAGAAAGGACGCTTTATCTAGAGCGTGTAGATCGCACGACTCCGGGAATAGATTTCACGCTGAATCGGTATTCAGAACTCTGGGATAAGCTGAATACAAAATGAAAACGGAGCCCAACCAGGCACTACAGACAATTTCGAGGTCTGTCCCAGTCGCGGCTGAGCCGCTTTGTGGGCAAGCCCTCGAAATGTCTGATTTTTAACGTTGGGCAAAATTATGAACCTTATCGAAAGCTATCAGTCATTCGCGGACCAAAAAAAATGGAACGAAGCTTTGAGCGTTATCGATGAAATCATACACATTGCGCCCGAAATCGATACTAGTTGGTTCAATAAAGGCGTATGCCTTGATGAATTAGGACGCCATAATGAAGCAGCCGAGGCTTTTATTAAGGCCCAAGAGAAAAACATAAAAGACATCGGAATTCACTATCGGATTATTCGCAGTTTATTCCTCGCGAATAACTTCGGCACTTTATTTGAGTTTATCGATTATTCATGTGGCATCGAGCCAGAGGTTTTGAATTTGATTGCAGCTGAATCGGATTTTCAGGAATTCATAAGGCGGCCCGAATTTTTAGAGATTCAAAAGAAATACCAAGAATGAAAACGGAGCCCAACCAGGCGTTACAGGCAATTTCGAGGACTGTCCCAGTCGCGGCTGAGCCGCTTTGTGGGCCAACCCTCGAAATGTCTGATCTGTAACGTTCGGCAAAAATGAATCCAGAAATTTCAGTCCACGACAATCGGCTCATCGCCTACCACGTGTTGGCGAAAGAATGTAGGATTGTTCTCGAAACCGAGTTTCGAGATCGCGCGCCCCATGAATACACAGACGTAGTTTTCGAGGATGTGTTGGCTTACCACTTCGAGAATGACCTATTCGGCACGATCATATTCGACATCGAAGAGGTTGATTTGAATGCATTGCTGAAAGAGCACGCTCAGATGTTTGAGTTAGGCTGGCGCCAAGGATGGCCACGTGGTTGGGATAGTCGAAAAGAAGATATCGAGTCTTTTACACAGCGTCTAGAGGTGCGCGCATTCGATTTATCATCTTCTTATGGCATGAGCGGATGGGTGATAGCTAAGCGAATGATCAAAATAAAAAAGGAGATTAGTTTCAAATTAGAAGTGCGACACCAATAGTATTAGCAGGAGGCGTAGCCAATGGGCCGCTTCCGAGGACAGGAGCAAAGAGCCTGCCGCAGGCAGCGGCCCATCGGCGGTCAAGGTCCGGGCGCTTATAATAAACCTCATTCGGCATTTTTATAGCTGAGCCATCAATAGGGCGGCTGTTTAGCTTCTCAGCTATTTTTATACAGTTGGCCGGCTTGCCCGATTCAAAGCTGGTGCCGCGGGGCAGGCAGTGGCGCAGCAGGCACGTGCCGTAAATACCGCCGCAACAGCCGCACGCCGGGATCCCGGCATTCCCCGGATTAAAGCCATTCATTCTCGGCACCTCCCCCTCCTCCCTCTTCACGTCGGCTGCTACCGGGCCGCAGCGGACAGTCACAAGCACCCTTTGCCCACCTCATCGTCATTCTTCCAAAAGCCGGTGTTTACAAATGTAACAGGACTGCTACCGGATGACCTGCCATGCTCTCGCTCAAAAAACTCTTCGGTAAAGACGAGAAGTTCTACGACCTTCTCGAAGCCAGCGCGGAAGAAGCGCTCAGCAGCACCAAGCTGCTGTCCAGCTACCTCCAACGCAGCCAGGCCTTTACCTCGGCCAATGACCTCGACGAGTTCATCCAGAGCCGCCGCAAGGACAAGCGCATCACCCAGCAGATCACCGAGGAACTCTGCAAAACCTTCGTCACGCCCATCGAGCGCGAGGACATCGAATCCCTTTCCCTCGCCCTCTACCGCATCCCCAAGATCGTCGAAAAGCTCGTCGAGCGTCTCTCCATTTATCCCGGCCGCGTGCCGACCGAAGGTTTCCAGCGCCAGGCCGCCCTCCTCTGCCAGGCCGCCGAAGCCGTCACCTTCATGGTGAAACAACTGCGTCGCGGCGCGAAGTTGGAAAACGTGCAGGAAGCCAACGAGCGTCTGCAATTCGCCGAGGGCGAAGCAGACAAGGTCATGCTCAAGCTCATCAAGGATCTCTACAACGGTCCGTATGACGCCAAGGAGACCATGATCCTCCAGGACCTGTTTGAGATGATGGAAAAAGCCGTGGACCGCTGCCGCGATGCCGGCGCCGTCGTTTTCCAGATTGTCCTGAAATACTCGTAAGCGCCCCGGCGAGGTAACCCAACCACGGCGTGGACACCCGTCGCGCCCGACCTTCCTTCAATGACGCTTTTCCTGATCGTTCTGCTCGCGGCGCTGGTGTTCGAATACATCAACGGCTTCCACGACGCGGCCAACGCCATCGCCACGGTCGTCTCGACCAAGGTGCTCACGCCCCGCCAGGCCATCATGATGGCGGCGTTTTTCAACCTGGTCGGCGCGCTCCTCGGCACCGCCGTCGCCACGACCATCGGCAAGGGCTTGGTCGATGCCGACGCCATCAACATGGCCACGGTGCTGGCCGCCCTCACCAGCGCGATCATCTGGGGTTTGTTCACGTGGTGGCTCGGCCTGCCGTCCAGTTCCAGCCACGCCCTCGTCGGCGGCTTGTGCGGTGCCGCGCTCGCCACGGCCAAGGGCAACTGGGGCGTGCTTCACTGGAGCGAGACGGTCAACGGCAAGGCCTCCGGCCTGTGGCCCAAGATCGTCATGCCCATGCTCGCCTCGCCGCTCATCGGTTTTGTCGGTGCCGCGTTGTTCATGCTGGTCCTCTACGCGCTTCTGAAACGCGCCACTCCTCACTTCGTAAACAAATACTTCGGCAAGCTGCAGATCGTCAGCGCGAGTTGGATGGGCCTTTCCCACGGCATGAACGACGCCCAAAAGACGATGGGCATCATCGCCCTCGCCTTGTTCACCGGCACCCAGTCAGGCGCCTTTAACGACTTACCGAGCTGGCTGCATTTCCTGCACACACCCACGTTTGAAGTGCATCGCTGGGTGATGTTCACCTGCGCGATCGTCATGGCCGCGGGCACGGCCGGCGGCGGCTGGCGCATCATCAAGACGATGGGCCACAAGATGGTGAAACTTCAACCCGTGCACGGCTTCGCCGCCGAGACCACCGCTGCCGCCATCATCGGCGTGGCCACTTTCGCTGGCATCCCGCTCTCCACGACGCACGTCATCTCGACGTCGATCATGGGTGTCGGTGCCACCAAACGCCTGAGCGCCGTCAAATGGGGCGTCGTTTCCCGCATCGTCTGGGCCTGGGTGCTCACGCTGCCGATCACCGGTCTCCTCGGCTACCTCGCGTGCAACGCACTGCACGCGCTGGGGTATTGAGTTCTGAACGCGGCGGAACAACCGCCGCGTTTTTTTATCCTCACTTCTTCAGCTCGTCGCGGTGGCGGATGTCTTCCGCCTTCGCGAGGAACACCATTTCCTCGGCGATGTTACAGGCGTGTTCGGCGATGCGCTCGATGGACTTCGAGATAAACATCAGCTCCAGCGCGCGGGTCGTCGTCGCGGGGTTCTCGATCATAAAGCTGCTGAGCTCGCGGTAGAGCTGCTTGTTGATCGCATCCACTTCGGAATCGCGACGGACCACGGCCAGCGCCTTGTCGGTGTCGCCGTTAAGAAAGCAAT
>Ga0247813_10002253_pt1 | contig 13434 bp, 14 predicted proteins | sample UWRJL169409C1_FD_180719 | JGI IMG/M metagenome (GOLD analysis project Ga0247813, IMG submission 180719) | Plant litter microbial communities from Arlington Agricultural Research Station in Wisconsin, United States - UWRJ-L169-409C-1 | ecosystem: Environmental > Terrestrial > Plant litter >... | reverse complement strand
GCGCCCCCATCCGCTCACAGAGGGCTTCCCCATGAGCACGGCCGCCACGGCGGACGCGCTCCACGCCGAGCCTTCTGCCAACGCGATGCTGGACCGCCTGCGCGCCCAGCCCAAGCTGCCGATGATCATCGGCGCGGCCACGCTGGTGGCGGCCGCGGCGGCCTTCATGCTCTGGAATCGCGGCCCGGAATACAAGGTGCTGTATTCGAACGTCGCAGAGCGCGACGGCGGCGCGATCATCGCGTCGCTCCAGCAGATGAACGTGCCCTACAAGTTCTCCGAGGGCGGCAATGCGATCCTGGTGGCGGGCGACAAGGTGCCCGAGTTGCGCCTGAAGCTGGCCGCGCAGGGCCTGCCCAAGGGTGCGGGCGTGGGCTTCGAGCTCATGGACAACCAGAAGTTCGGCACCAGCCAGTTCGCCGAGCAGGTCAACTACCAGCGCGCGCTCGAAGGCGAGCTCGCGCGCTCGGTCGAATCCATCGCCAATGTCGATTCGGCCCGCGTGCACCTCGCGCTGCCCAAGCCGTCGCTCTTCGTGCGCGAGCAGAAGAAGCCCTCGGCCTCGGTGGTCGTCACGCTGCACCGGGGCCGCTCGATCGACGAAGGCCAGGTCAGCGCCATCGTGCACATGCTGTCGAGCAGCGTGCCCGAGCTCGAACCCAAGAGCGTCACGGTCGTCGACCAGCGCGGCAACCTGCTGTCGGCGGCCAATGGCGCCACGCGCGGCCTTGACCTCGGCCAGGTCAAGTACACGCAGGAGGTCGAGCAGACCTACATCCGCCGCATCGAAGCCATCCTGCAGCCGGTGCTGGGCACGGCCAACGTGCGCGCCCAGGTGGTGGCCGACATCGACTTTTCGGTGGTCGAGAACACCGAAGAGAAATACCGCCCCAACCAGACACCCGGCGCCGCCGCCGTGCGCAGCCAGCTGTCGAGCGAGTCGGCCCAGCAGGGCGGCACGCCAGCGGGCGGCGTGCCGGGCGCGCTGTCGAACCAGCCCCCCGTCAACCCGACGGCCCCTATCACCACGGCGCCCAACCCGGCAGCGCCCAACACGCTCGCGACCGCACCGCAAGCCACGGCCGCACCGACCGGCCCGGGCAGCTCGCGCAAGGACGTGACGACCAACTACGAAGTCGACCGCACCATCCGCCACAGCCAGCAGGGCGCGGGCGGTGTGCGCCGCCTGTCCGTGGCGGTGGTCGTCAACCACGTGGGCACGACCGACAACACCGGCAAGCCGGCGCAGCGCGAACTCACGCCCGTGGAGATCGAGCAGGTCACCAACCTCGCCAAGGAAGCCATGGGCTTCAGCAAGGAGCGCGGCGACTCGCTCAACGTGGTCAACAGCCTGTTCGTGAAGGAGCCGGCAGAAGAAGCCGTCGTGGCACCGGTCTACTGGAAGGACCCGGCCAACATCGCGCTGGCCCGCAGCTTCCTGCCTTATGCGCTGCTTACCCTGCTCGCCCTGTTCGCATGGTTCGCGATTGCCCGTCCGTTGCTGCGTAAGCACCTGGCACCGCCGCCCGCCCCGGTTGCCGGCGAGGTGGTCGAACCCGCCGTACCGCTCACGGCCGAAGAGGTCGCCGCAGCCGCCGAGGCTGAGGCCGAGGCCTTGCAACAGCGCGCCGCCGAGCGCCAGCAATCGGACCTCGACTATGCCCACCAGGTGGGAGACAAGGACCCGCGCCTGGTCGCCATGATGATCGACAACTGGATGACCCGCGATGAATGAAATCGGAACCCGCAAGAGCGCCATCCTGCTGATGTCGATGGGCGAAGACCGTGCCGCCGCGGCGCTCGGCCAGCTGACGACCCATCAGGTGCAGGCCGTGGGCCTGGCCATGGCCAAGCTCAGCCACGTCACCAAGGACGAACTGGCGTCGATCCTCGCGGAGTTCCGCCTGGAAACCGAACAGCTGTCGGCGTTGCACCTGGGTTCGGGCGGCTACGTGCGCGCCGTGCTCAAGAAGGCATTGGGCGACGACCGCGCCAGCAACCTGCTCGAAGACATCCTGCAGCCCGATCGCCCCAACGGCGGCATCGAGCGCCTGAACGACCTCGAAGCCAGCGAAGTGGTGGAGCTGATCCGCGACGAACACCCGCAGATCCTGGCCACGCTGCTCATCCACCTGAGCCGCAAAAAGGCATCCGAAGTGCTGGAGAAGCTGCCCGCACGCCTGCGCCACGACATCATCATGCGGGTGGCCACCTTCGGCGGCGTGCAGCCTGCCGCATTGGCCGAGCTGACCGAAGTGCTGACCGACATGCTGTCGGGCGAAGGCTTGAAGCGCAGCCGCCTGGGTGGCGTACGCACCGCGGCGGAGATCGTCAACCTGATGAACAGCACGCAGGAAGAAGAGGCGATTGCCCATGTCCGCGAACAGGACGAAGCCCTGGCCGCGCGCATCGTCGACGAGATGTTCGTCTTCGAGAACCTCCTCACGCTGGAAGACCGCAGCATCCAGCGCCTGCTCAAGGACGTCGAGTCGGAGGCGCTCATCATTGCCCTCAAGGGTTCTGCGCAGAACGTGCGCGACAAGTTCCTGGTCAACATGTCCGGCCGTGCGGCTGAGACGCTGCGCGAAGACATCGAGACCCGCGGCCCCGTGCGCGTGTCGCAGGTCGAGATGCACCAGAAAGCCATCCTGCAGATCGTCCGCCGTCTGGCCGACGCAGGCGACATCGTGATTTCGGCAGGTACCGATGACTTCGTCTAACAGCCCGCGCCCCTGGCAACTGTGGGAAATGGCGGACCTGGGCGGCCAGCGCGGCGCGCGCACGCTCGGTTCGCAGCATGCCCAGCACGCGATGCAACCGCTGCCCGTGCAGGAATACGTGCCCTCGGCTACCGACCTGGAACGCCTGCGCGCCATGCAGGAAACCACGGCAGCCGCCCAGGTCCAGGGCCGCCTCGACGGCTGGACGCAAGGCCACGCAGAGGGCTACACCGAAGGCATCGCCGCCGGCCTGGCGGGCGCCACCGCCCATGCGCAACAACTGCTCAAGCTGGCGGAGTCGCTGCCCACCGCACTCAAATCGGCAGAGGCCGACATGTCCGACGCCATCGTGGCGCTGGCACTGAACATCGCACGCCGCGTGGTGCACCACACGCTGGAAACCGACCCGCAGTGGGTGCTGCCCTGGGTGCGCGAAGCGCTGCGCAGCGACCCCGTGCTGACCGGCGAGCCGCGGCTGATGCTGCACCCCGAAGACGTCGCGCTGGTCACCGACAGCCTGGGCACCGAACTTCAGAAGTCCGGCTGGCAAGTGTGCGCCGACGCGTCCATTGCACGCGGCGGCTGCCGCGTGCTCACGGCCAGCGGCGAACGCGACGCCACCCTGGACACCCGCTGGCATCGCGTGGCCAGTGCCGTGCTCGCAAGCACTCCCCGTGCGGCTGCCTGACGCCATGACTGCGACCACCACCACGGCTGCGGCCAACCCTCATGTGCAATCCTGGCGCGCCGCGCTGACGCAGGCCGGCGAGGCCAGCGAGCAATGCACGCCCTCGACCGAGTCCGGTCGCCTGACGCGCGCCGTTGGCCTGGTGCTCGAGGCCGTCGGCCTGCAACTGCCCGTGGGCAGCGATTGCCTGATCGAACTGCCGGCGGGCCACCCGCAGCGCCATGCCGAGGCCGAAGTGGTCGGATTCGCCGATAACCGGCTTTTCCTGATGCCGCAGACCGAGGTCTCGGGCCTGCTGCCGGGTGCGCGCGTGTTCGCCCGGCCCGACACCGATCCGGGCGATGCCAGCGACGCAGGCTTTCGTGCCAAGCGCCTGCCCGTGGGCGAAGGCATGCTCGGCCGCGTGGTCGATGCTGCCGGCCGCCCGCTCGACGGCCTGGGCCCGCTGAAGATCAGCCGACGCGTGCCGCTGAGTTCGCCGCCCATCAACCCGCTGTCGCGCGCGGCCATCGACTCGGTGCTCGACACCGGCGTGCGCGCCATCAACGCCCTGCTGACGGTAGGCCGCGGCCAGCGCATGGGCCTCTTTGCCGGCTCGGGCGTCGGCAAGAGCGTGCTGCTGGGCATGATGGCGCGCTACACCAGCGCCGACGTCATCGTGGTGGGCCTGATCGGCGAGCGGGGTCGCGAAGTCAAGGACTTCATCGAACACACGCTGGGCGCCGAAGGCCTGGCGCGCGCCGTCGTGGTGGCCGCACCGGCCGACAACTCGCCGCTCATGCGCCTGCAGGGCGCGGCCTATGCCACCTGCCTGGCGGAGTACTTCCGCGACCAGGGGCAGGACGTGCTGCTCATCATGGATTCGCTCACCCGCTACGCCATGGCGCAGCGCGAAATCGCACTGGCCGTGGGTGAACCGCCCGCCACCAAGGGCTACCCGCCGTCGGTGTTCGCCAAGCTGCCTGCGCTGGTGGAACGTGCCGGCAACGGTGCGCGCGATGCCAACGGCAACGGCGGCTCGATCACCGCCTTCTACACCGTGCTGTCCGAAGGCGACGACCAGCAGGACCCGATCGCCGATTCGGCGCGCGCCATCCTCGACGGCCACGTCGTGCTGTCGCGTTCGCTGGCCGAGGCCGGCCACTATCCGGCCATCGACATCGAGGCGTCCATCAGCCGGGCCATGACCTCGCTGATCACGCCCGAGCAGTTCGACAGCGTGCGCACCTTCAAGCAGATGCTGTCGCGCTACCAGCGCAACCGCGACCTGATCAGCATCGGCGCGTACGCACCCGGGCACGACCTGCAGCTCGACCGGGCCATCGCGCTCTATCCGCGCATGGAGCATTTCCTGCAGCAGGCCATGCACGAACGCTCCGACTACGCGGCGTGCGTGTCGCAGATGCGCAGCCTGTTCACGCCCGCCTGAAGGACACGACCACCATGCCTGCCAAGCTCCCGCTCGACACCCTGATCGGCCTGGCCACGACACGCACCGACGACGCCGCGCGCCGGCTCGGCGTGCTGCAGACCGCCAACACCACCACACAGCAACGCCTGACGATGCTGCTCGAATACCGCCAGAGCTACCACGACCAGTTGCAGCTGCTGATGGACGGCGGCTTGCCATCCGCCCAGTGGAGCAACTACCAGCGCTTCCTGCAAACGCTCGACCGCGCCATCGAACAGCAGCGCGCCATCGCTCAGCAATCCGCCAGCCGCCTGGACGACGGCCGCGTCGACTGGCAGCAGCAGCGCCGAAAGCTCAATTCCTTCGACACGCTGGCCGAACGCGCGGCCGTGCAGGAACGGCTGGCCGAGGGCAAGCGGGAACAGCGCGAAAGCGACGAACGCGCTGGACGCGCCTTTTCCCGCGGCGTGCGCCCGCTGGCCTGAACACGAAGACCATCCCATGACATCTGCAATCACGCTCTCGCCTTCCGCATCGTCGGTGCCGCAGACCGCGGTGGCCGCGCGGCCGCACGCCGCTGCCGCTGTGGCTGCTGCCGAAACGAGACCCGATGCATCCGGCCCTGCGACGAACGCCGGCACGGCAGACGGGGCCAGCGCCCCCACCGGCGTCGGGGCCGCATCGGGCGCGCCCGGCAGCGACAAGGCCGAGGTTCCCGGGAGCTTCGGTGCCACGCTGGACCGCCTGCGGGCCGGCACGGCCACGCGGCTGACCGCGAAGTCCGGGACCGACGCCACTGTGGTCACCGACGCGCCAGCGGCTGCCGCCAAGCCGCACACGGACGAAGAGGTGCCCGACGATGCGCTGCTGCTCACCGCCTGGATGGGCCCGTCGCTGGAAGCCGCGCGACTGGCCAGCGCGATGAACGCCCCTGCTGCGGGTTCGCCGGTCCCAAGCGCCGCCGATGCCGCCACGGATGCCATCGGTGAGGGCGCTTCCGGACGTGCGGTGCGTGAACTGCTGGCGAGCCAGGCCGCAGCGGCACCGCCGGCGCTCGCCGACCAGGCGGTCGTGGCCGCAGTGGCCAGTGCCGCCCCAGCCATCCTCAAGGCGTTGACCGGCACGTCGGGCGCCCCATCCGCCACCGAACCAGCGGCGCCCTCAGCAGCCGCCAAGGTCGCACCTGCACCGTACGCGCCCTCCGCCGGCACCACCACAGCCGCCGGCATCAACGCAATCGAGGTCAGCACGCTGTCGCCAACGCCCTCTGCATCGGTGGCCACTGCATCAGCCGCATCAATCACCGCCAACACCACGAACCTGCAGACTGCCAATGCGGCCCTGCCCGCCCCGGCGCTCGCCGACGCAGCCGAAAAAAACCTGCCCATGGCTACTGCCCTTGCGGCGACTGCATCGCAGGCGGTGCGACCCGCAAACCGCAGCGATGGCAGCGACGCCGACGCCGACACGCTCGGCACCTCGACGCCGCTGTCGGCCCCCAACGGCGCCACCCCGATCGCGCAGGGCGCCAGCCCTGGTGCCAGCACCGACGCCATCGCACGCCCGGCCATCGCGCCGGAAGTGGGCAGCGACGCCTGGGGCCCGGCGCTCGGACAGCAGATGATCCGCATCGCCGCCAAGGGCGATCGCGTGGCCGAACTGGAACTCAACCCGATCGGGCTCGGCCCTCTCAAGGTGCGCCTGGCCGTCAACGACAACCAGGCGCAGGCCATGTTCATGTCCGGCCACGAAAGCGTGCGCCAGGCGGTCGAGGCTGCCCTGCCGCAGCTGCGCACCACGCTCGCCTCCCACGGCATCAGCCTGGGCCAGACCTCCGTGGGCGCCGACCCGGGCCAGGCCTTCTTCGCCGGCACGGGCGCCGAGCGCGATCCGTCGCAGCAGCAGCAACACCCGCAACAGCACGGTACGCGCGCTGCAGCTTTCGCCGGCCGCACCGACACGCCGGAACCGGCCCTCATCGAACTGCCGCAGGTCATGCGCCCGCTGCGCAGCGGCACGGGCTTCACCACCTTCGCCTGAACCGGGCCGCGCCGCATGACCGGATCTGCAGGACTTTCGCCCCTCTGATCGGGACTTTCGCTGCGGCAGGCTCCGTAAGAATCAACGCTATCCGTTACCCATACAAGCCATGGCAACCACCAAACCTCCTGCAGATCAAACCAAAGCCCCGCGCAGCAACATGCTCCTTGTGATCGCGGTCGCTGTCGTGCTCGCGCTCGGCGGTGCGGCAGGTGCCTATTTCTACTTCGGCCGTGCGGCGGGCCCGGCCCACCCGGCCGAGCCTGTCGCTGAAAAGGCGATCTTCGTGCCGATGGAGCCGATCACGGTCAACGTGCAGTCCGAGGGCCGCGCGCGCTTCCTGCACGTGGGCCTGATCCTCAAGGTCAACTCGGAGCCGGCCAAGACCAAGCTGGTCGACCTCATGCCCGAACTGCGCAGCCGCGTGCTGCTGCTGCTGTCCAACCGCGCCGCCGACACGCTGGTGACGGCCGAAGACCGCACCCGACTGGCCGGCGAAGTGCTCAAGGAACTCAATCGCGAACCCGCAGCCAACGAGGCCTTCGTGAAGGTTGCAGGCGTCTCGTTCAACTCGTTCGTGGTGCAATGAGCGCGCAGAGGCAGGCAACCCATGTCCTATGATCAGGTTCTCTCGCAGGACGAGGTCGATGCGCTGCTGCAAGGCGTCACGGGTGGCGAGGTCGACCAGACGTCCAAGCCCAACACAGCCACCAGCGGGCTTCCGGTCTACGACCTGGGCGCACCCGACCGCGTGGTGCGCGGGCGCATGCACACGCTCGAGGTCATCAACGAACGTTTCGCGCGCAACATGCGCGGCTCGCTGCTGAGCTTCATGCGCCGCAGTGCCGACATCTCGGTCGGCCCTGTCAACATCCAGCAGTACGGCGAGTTCGTGCGGCACCTGCCGGTGCCCACCAACATCAACATGCTGCACATGAAGCCGTTGCGCGGTACGGCGCTGTTCGTGTTCGACCCCAAGCTCGTGTTCCTGGTGGTCGACAACCTGTTCGGCAGCGACGGCCGCTACCACGTGCGCGTCGAGGGCCGTGACTTCACGCGCACCGAGCAACGCATCATCCGCCGCTTGCTCGACCTCGCGCTGACCTGCTATGCCGACGCCTGGCGCCCGGTGTTCCCGATCGAATTCGACTACATCCGCGCCGAAATGCACGGCAAGCTGGCCAACATCGTCGCGCCCAACGAAGTGGTGATCAACACCACGCTGCAGATCGAGTTCGGCCCCGTGGGCGGCTTCCTGCACGTGTGCATTCCCTACTCGATGGTCGAGCCCATCCGCGACCTGCTGTCCAAGCCGATGCAGGACGAGGTGGAGATCGACAAGCGCTGGGTGCACCAGATGTCGCACCAGATGCAGAGCGCGGACGTCGAGCTCACGGCCGACTTCGCCACGCTGCATTCGACGGTCGGCGACCTGATGAAGCTGCGCGTGGGCGACGTGCTGCCCATCGACCTGCCCGACACCGTACTGGCCCGCGTGGACGGCGTGCCGGTGATGAAGTGCGGCTACGGCGTGTCCAACGACCACTATGCGTTGAGCGTGCAACAGATGATCAACCATCAAGACGAGATTGCAGAGAAAAGATCATGACCGACTCCAATTCCACCGACGACGGCCTCGACGACTGGGCCAGTGCGCTGGCCGAGCAGACGGCCTCCGCCGCCCCGCCACCTGCGCCCGCGCCGGCCCCAGCGCCGGTCGAACAGGCCGTGTTCCAGCAACTGCCCGAGAGCCAGGCACGACATTCGAATTCGGTGGACATCGACCGCGTGCTCGACGTGCCGGTGCAGCTCACCACCGAAATCGGCCGCACCCGCCTGACCATCAAGAACCTGCTGCAGCTGTCGCAGGGTTCGGTGGTCGAGCTCGACGGCCTGGCCGGCCAGCCACTGGACGTGCTCATCAACGGCTACCTGATCGCCCAGGGCGAGGTGGTGGTGGTGAACGACAAGTACGGCATCCGCCTGACCGAGATCATCACGCCGTCCGAACGCATCCAGAAACTCAGCCGCTCATGACGCCGTCTCGCCCTCATACATTCCGGGCTGCCGCCGCGGTGGCGTTCGGCTGCGCCTGTGCCACCGCCGCGCACGCCGCGCTGCCGCTGGTGCCGTCGCCGGCCGTCGAGGCCAGCGCGGCGTCGGCCGGCTCCGGCATCCTGCAGGCCGTGATGGGCACGCTGGTGGTGATCGGCGCGATCTTCCTGTGCGCCTGGCTCGGCCGGCGCTTCGGCGTGCAGCGCATGGGCGGCAACGGGTTCGTCAAGGTGGTGTCGACCTCGATGGTCGGCCAGCGCGAACGCGTGGTCGTGGTCGACGTGGCCGGCACCTGGCTGGTGCTCGGCGTGACCGCCCAGAACGTGCAGACCCTGCACACCATGCCGGCGCAGACGTCGCCACAAGCAGCAGCCGCAGGCGTTGCCGCGCCAGCTTCGCATCGGCTGTCCTCGTTCCCGCCCCTGGCCTCGGTCGCCCCGTTCGCCCTGCGCCTGCGCGACACGCTCGCCGCACGCCTGCGCCCCGCCCCATGACCCGCATGTCCTCGCGCGCCCGTGGATGGGCGCTGGGCGCTGCCCTGCTCGTCGGCCTGCTGTCGACCCATGCCGCCGCCCAGGGCCTGCCCGGCCTCACCAGCACGCCGGGCCCCGGCGGCAGCCAGAACTGGTCGCTGAGCGTCCAGACGCTGGTACTGCTGACCTCGCTGTCGCTGCTGCCCGCACTGCTGCTGAGCATGACCGGCTTCACCCGCATCCTGATCGTGCTGGGCCTGCTGCGCACGGCCATCGGCACGCAGTCCTCGCCGCCCAACCAGGTGCTGGTCGGCCTGGCGCTCTTTCTCACCTTCTTCGTCATGGCGCCGGTGTTCGACAAGATCTACGACGACGCGTACGTGCCTTTCTCGGCCAACAAGATCAGCGCCGAACAGGCGCTCGAACGTGGCGTGGCGCCGCTCAAGACCTTCATGCTCAAGCAGACCCGCGAGTCGGACCTGGCGCTCTTCGCGCGCCTGGCCAAGGCGCCCGACATGCAGGGCCCCGAAGACGTTCCGCTGCGCATCCTGCTGCCGGCCTACGTCATCAGCGAGCTGAAAACGGCCTTCCAGATCGGTTTCACCATCTTCATCCCCTTCCTCATCATCGACCTCGTGGTGGCCAGCGTGCTGATGTCGATGGGCATGATGATGGTGCCGCCGGCGACCATCGCCCTGCCCTTCAAGCTGATGCTCTTCGTGCTGGCCGACGGCTGGCAACTGCTCATCGGCGCGCTCGCCAAGAGCTTCTATCTCTGACACGGAGCATTCGCCATGACCCCTGAATCCGTCATGTCGGTCGGCACGCAGGCCATCGAGGTTTCGCTGCTGCTCGGCGCCCCCATGCTGGTGGTCGCGCTGGTCGTCGGCCTGGTCGTGAGCATCTTCCAGGCCGCCACCCAGATCAACGAGGCGACCCTGTCGTTCATCCCCAAGCTGCTGGCCGTGTTCGCGGTCATGGTGATCGCCGGGCCGTGGATGATCGCGCAGATGGTCGACTACATGACCCGGCTGTTCTCGAGCATTCCCCAGCTGCTCGGCTGATGCAGTCGATCCTGTCGGTGTCGTCGGGCCAGCTCGAGCTCTGGACCACCACTTTCCTCTGGCCCTTCGTGCGCATGCTGGCGCTGTTCAGCACCGCGCCGATCTTCGGCGAGTCGTGGGTGCCGCGCCAGGTCAAGGTCGGCTGCGCGGCGCTGTTCGCGCTGGTGCTCGGACCCACGCTGCAGATCCCGCCGGTGCCCATCGTGTCGGTGGGCGGGCTGTGGATCATTGCGCAGCAAGTCATCATCGGTGCGGCCATGGGCTTTGCGATGCGCATGGTCTTTGCCGCGGTGCAGGCCGCCGGCGAATACATCGGCCTGCAGATGGGCCTGTCCTTCGCGTCCTTCTACGACCCGATGAGCCGCGGCGCCACCATGGTGGTGGCGCGTCTGCTCAACATGCTGGCCATGCTCATCTTCCTGGCGCTCGACGGACATCTGCTGATGATCCAGGCGCTGGCCGACAGCTTTCGCACCCTGCCCATCGCCGATGCACCGCTGGCCGCGAACGGCTGGATGGTGCTGGCGCTCGCCGGCGCCCGCGTCTTCGAGCACGGCCTGGTGCTGTCGCTGCCGCTGGTCACCGCCTTGCTCATTCTGAACATGGCCATGGGCATCCTCAACCGCTCTGCGCCGCAATTCAGCATCTTCTCGGTGGGCTTTCCGCTCACGCTCCTCTTTGGCATCGGCATGCTGCAACTGCTGGTGCCACGGCTGTCGGCCTTCCTGCAGCCAATGATCGCCGAGGGCATCCAGTTGCTGATGCAGTTCACAACGGCCCTGCATGGCTGAACGCCCCGGCGCCAGTTACCTCACATAGTTGAAGAGCGCGATGTTCTGCAGCGCCGCAAAGGTCTGCTGCGTGGCCGTCAACGCCGTCTTTCGCTCCGACACCTCGGACAGCGCGGTGGCAAGGTCCAGGTCCTGCAACTGCGAGAGGTAGCCCTTGTCGAGCAACACCCGCGACGCGCCTGCGTCGTTGAGCGAATCGATCTCCGCCATGCGTGAACCCACCGAGGAGCGCACGGTCGACACGTTGTCGTGTGCATTGGTGATCTTCACGTTGGCAGTGCTCAGCGCATTGAGCAGCTGGGCCTGCGCGGTCGGACCGCCGGTCGACACCGGCTTGCGCAGGGCCGCCACCAGGTCGGAGATGGCGCTGAACACGTTGGTGCCGCCGTTCTTGGCGGTCGACACGTCGATGCTGTCGCCATCGGCCGGCGTGCCCGACACCTTGATCTGCAGGCCGCCGAAAGCGATGGGCTTGCCGTCCTGGTAGACGCCTGTGCCCACGGCCACGGGTGGGGTCGTCCTGGTGCTGACCGTGTAGTTGCCGCCGGAGAAGCTGATCGAGAAGTCGCTGCCGTAGTCGGCGGCGGTCGCATCCACCGTGCTGATGGCGCTGAAGACGGCCGTGCCCGTGTTCCCGCCGCCAGACGAAGCCACGTACCCCGTGCCGCCCTGCACCGACATGAACACGCTGCGCCCGTCGTCGGAGCTCGCCATCTGGCGCGAGGTGTCCACCTGCATCAGCCGCTGGCCCTGGTCGCCGATGTAGTCGAAGCTGCCGTCGGCCTGCTGCACGAAGGGCTCCGAGCCGCTTCGGTGGCCACCGAACATGTACTGCCCGTTGCCGTCGCCCGTGTTGGCCAGGCCCACCAGCTGGTCGAGGTTGCTCTGGATGGTCGTGGCCATCGAATTGCGGTCCGCGTCCGACAACGTACCGCTGCCCGCAGCGATGGTGAGCGACCTGACGTTCTGCATCAGGTTGATCACGCTGCCCAGGGTGCTGTCCTCGTTGGCCAGCGCCAGCGACGCACGATCGCGCGAAGTCTTGAACTGGTCGGACCTGGCGATCGTCTCGCTCACGCCGAGCGCGCGCGAGGCGGCGACCGGATCGTCCGACGCGTTGATGAGCCGTGTGTTGGCCGCGACCTGCTGGTTGACGCGAAACAGCCGCTGCTGCTGCTGCGCCATGCCGGCGACGTTCTGCTGGAAGAAGGACTGGGTGCTGATACGCATGATGGTTTCCTGGAATGGGGGGCGCGCTTGCGGGCGCTCAGCTGCGGATGCCGATGATGGCGGCGAACATGTCGGAGGCGGCCTGGATCACCTTGGCATTGGCCTGGTACATCTGCTGGAACATCAGCAGGTTGGCCGTCTCCTCGTCCTGGTTGACGCCGGAGATCGATTGCTGCGTGGCACGGATCTGCGTCTCCACGCTGACCTGCGTGGTCTCGGCGATCTGCACTTCGAGCGAGCGGCTTCCGACCTCGCTGACCAGCTGCGAATAGGCGCTGTTGAAGGTGGCGGTGCCATTGCCCATGGTGTTGCTGCCCTGGAGCTTGCCCAGCAACAGCGCGTTGGTTCCATCGGTCACCGCGCCGGCGTTGCTGGCCACGGTGAAGACGTCACCGGTCGAGGGCTTGCCCGTGGGCTTGATCGTGATGCCGCCGAAGCTGATCGAAGCACCTGCCGTGTAGGGAATGGCCGAGCCTGCGGCGTAGCTCGCCGTGCTGCCGTCGGTCTGCGTCACCGTGAAGGCCGGCAGGGCCGGCGAGGCGGTGAAGGTCTGGCTGGCCGCATCGAAACTCAGCCGGACGGGCGCCGTCAATGGCGACGCCGCATAGCTGGCGTCGACCGAGGCCGCGCCGATCGCGCCGCTGCCCTGGTTGCCGGGCTTGTTGGTGGTGGCGACCGCTGCGGCCGCCGCCACCTTGGCCGGGTCGGTGAGCAGCACGTCCATGTCGCGTGCGCCAGTGCGCGTGGGCTGAACCAGGAAGGAGTCGCCCGCCTGCGCGGTGCCGCTGAGTTGCGCCACCGTCACGCCGTCGAAGGTCACGGGAAAGTCGGTGCCCACGAAGGAGCCCACGGCCTTCTGGTCCGACAGCCGCGTGACCGTGTAGGTGAGCGTCGGCACGCCGCTGACGAGCTTCTGGCCGACGCCGACCGAATAGTCGCTGGTCGTGAGCGCGGACACGTTC
>Ga0247813_10002252_pt1 | contig 13438 bp, 8 predicted proteins | sample UWRJL169409C1_FD_180719 | JGI IMG/M metagenome (GOLD analysis project Ga0247813, IMG submission 180719) | Plant litter microbial communities from Arlington Agricultural Research Station in Wisconsin, United States - UWRJ-L169-409C-1 | ecosystem: Environmental > Terrestrial > Plant litter >... | reverse complement strand
CATCTAGCCCACGGCAATCACACGCATTACAAACTTTGTGACACACATCTCGAATGAGCGTTGCAAAGTACTGACTTCATGTTGTATTAATCATAGGCACTCACAGCCGATGGATCGGAAACGTAAATGAGTTCAAGGATGAACGCATTACCCGCTTGCCTCGCTGCAGGCCGCCGCCTCTTCCCCCACTTTTTTGCGCTTCCTACGCGATTTTATTGATCGCGGGGTTGCTGTCCCTTGCCGTTTCTAAAGTCGTGAACGCCAATTGTTGGGGATTTTTCTCGTATGCTCGCTCTTCGCAACGTCAGCAAGATCTATCGGACCGGAAGTGTGGAAACGACGGCGCTACGTTCCCTCGATCTTCATGTGAAGCCGGGTGAGTTCGTCAGCGTCACCGGTCCTTCCGGTTCCGGGAAGTCGACGCTGCTCAATCTACTTGGCCTGCTGGAGGCGCCCAGCGCCGGCGAGTACCTGATCGACGGCGCGCTGTCCCACACGTTGTCCGATTTCGAGCGATCGCGCCTGCGTAACGAGAAGATTGGGTTCGTCTTCCAAGGGTTCAACCTTGTGCGGGATCTCACTATTTTCGACAACTGCGACATACCGTTGCGTTATCGCGGCATGGGTGGAACCGAGCGCCGCACGCGGATTGAATCCGCGCTGGAGCGTGTCGGTCTCGCTTCGCGCGCACGGCACTTTCCAACGCAGCTATCCGGTGGCCAGCAACAGCGCGTTGCCATCGCGCGCGCACTCGCAGGTTCGCCGCGCGTGCTGCTTGCCGATGAGCCCACCGGCAATCTGGATACGCATATGGCAGAAGAGATCATGGCGATGCTGGAGGGGGTCAACCAGGCAGGCACTACCGTGGTGCTGATCACCCATGACACGGCATTGGCGGCCCGGGCGCATCGGCAGATAAGGATGCTGGACGGTATTGCTTCCGAGATCGACGCCGTAGTCAGCGATACCCTGACACTCAACGCGTCGGCGCTGGCATGAGGTCCCCCATGACCCACACGCTTCTGTTTGGCTACTACCTGCGCATGGCTCTTGCCAGCCTGCGACGCAACCTGCTGCTGACCAGCCTGATGGTGGTTGCCATCGGCGTGGGCATCGGTGCGGCCATGACCACGCTCACCGTGTTCATGGTGCTCACCAATGATCCACTTCCGGACCGCAGCGAGCGCGTTTTCCATCCACGACTGGATGCACAGGACATGTCTGGCTATGCCCCCGGCGGCGAGCCACATGATCTGCTGACCCGGCTCGACGCAGAGCAGCTATTGCGAGAAAAGCGCGGCGTCCGCCAGGCCATGATGTACGCCGGCTTTAGCGTCATCGAGCTTGACCAGGGCGACGACATGCCGTTCCGCCAGCGCATCCGCTACACCTCGTCCGACTTCTTCCCGATGTTCGGCGTGCCTTTGCAGCACGGCCAACCCTGGTCGGCAGCCGACGACGAGGCGCGTGCACGCGTGGTGGTCATTGGCGCCGATCTGAACCAGCGCGTGTTCAACGGCGGCAACAGCGTGGGCAAACTGCTCCGCATCAATGGCGAGCAGTTCCGCGTCATCGGTGTCGCTGCACCGTGGCACCCGCAGCCGACCTTCTACGACCTCAACCGTGAAGGTGGCTTCGCCGAGGCGGACCAGTTGTTCCTTCCCTTCTCCACATCGCGGGCGCTGCGCATGGGCTTTGCGGGAAACCTCGATTGCTGGGGCGAGGTGGACAAGGAAGAAGGTCAGCTTGGGCTGAATTCTTCGTGTGCGTGGGTGCAGTACTGGGTGGAGCTGGCGAGCGCACAGGACGCAGCGGACTTCCGGGCTTACCTGGAAAACCATTCCAGCCAGCAGCGACAGAACGGCCGCTACCAGCGTCCCGTCAATGTGCGTCTGGACAATATTCCACAATGGCTGGATTACAAGCGCGTAGTGCCCAGTGACGTCCGCCTGCAGACCTGGCTGGCGTTCGGATTCCTGTTCATCTGCCTGCTCAACACGACGGGCCTGCTGCTGGCGAAGTTCCTGCGACGCGCGCCGGAAATCGGCCTGCGGCGGGCGCTTGGCGCACCGCGCAGCGCTGTGTTCCAGCAATGCCTGGTCGAAGCCGGCCTGATCGGCATCGCGGGCGGCGCCTTCGGCCTGCTACTGGCGTGGTGCGGCCTGTGGCTGGTTCGCCAGCAGGCGGTGGGTTACGCCGCGCTTGCCGGGATGGAGGCGGGCACGCTGTTCGGCACATTCTTGCTTGCCCTGGTTGCCAGCTTGGCGGCGGCGGCGTTCCCTGCCTGGCGAGCCTGCCTGGTGGCTCCCGCCAGCCAACTGAAGAGTCTCTAAGGCCGCTCATGGATATCTCTCTGGTTCTCGCCGCGCTGCGGCGCCACAAGATCATCGCCAGCCTGGTCGTGCTCGAGATCGCATTCACCTGCGCGGTGATCTGCAACGCCGGCTTCCTCATCGCCGAGCGCATCGAACGCGTGCAGCGACCGTCCGGATTGGCCGAAGACAGCCTCCTGCGCCTGCAGCTCAGTGCCGCCAAGCGCGGCGATCAGGACGCGCTCGCACAGACACGTACCGATCTGGCCGCGCTGCGCGCCATCCCCGGCGTGCAGTCTGCAACGGTGGTCAGCCAGATACCTTACGGCGATTCCTCGTCCAACAGTGGCGTCAACCTGCGGCAGGACCAGGACGCCCCTACGCTGGATGCATCGGTGTACCTGGCCAGTCCGGAGGCGCTGCCCACGCTGGGACTCAGTCTTGTCGCCGGGCGTGATTTCAGTGCGCAGGACTACATCGACTGGCAGCCCGGTACCGCGCCGGGCGAGATCAACATTCCCACCGCCATCATCACCCAGGCGACGGCAGACCGCCTGTTCCCGCAGGGCAACGCGGTCGGCAGGCAGTTCTACAGCTGGGGCAGCCAGCCCACCCAGGTAGTGGGCGTGGTGGAGCGGCTTACGCGGCCAAGCGAGACCGATGACCCCAGCAGCATGGAGTACTCGATGATCTTCCCGGTCAGTGTGCCCTACACCTCCGGTGCCAACTTCCTGGTACGTACGCAGCCCGGACAGCGCGACAACGTGCTGGAACAGGCGACCGCCGCACTGCGCGAGAGCGGTCCACCACGAATCTTCGGCCTCAACAATGGGTCCATTGAATCGCTGCGCGACCGCTATTATCGCAACGACAAGGCGATGGCGTGGCTGCTCGCGCTGATCTGCGTGTCTCTGCTGGTCATCACTGTCGCCGGCATCGTCGGCCTGGCCAGCTTCTGGGTGCAGCAGCGCACGCGCGCCATCGGTATCCGCCGCGCACTGGGCGCCACGCGGGTGCAGATCCTGCGCTATTTCCAGACCGAGAACCTCCTGCTGACCCTGGGCGGATCACTGTTGGGCGCACTGCTTGCGGTGGCCCTGAACCTGTTGCTCATGCAGTTCTACGAGGTGCCTCGCCTGCCCGCAGCCTACCTGCTGCTTGGCCTGGCCGTGCTGGTTCCCCTTGGGCAGTTGGCCATCCTCCAGCCCGCCCTGAAGGCGAGCCGCATGGAACCGGCCACGGCCACGCGCAGTGCCTGATCAACCATTCCGTCCGTTCCGTGCATACGGTTCGCGGCGACAACGCGCACGGAGAAGGCATCTCGCCTTGTCCCTGCAGGAGGCCGGTGGGTCATTACAGCTGATGACGACCCAGCTGGTGCAGGCACTGGAACGGCATCCACCCATCGCCTGACCCCTGCATCGGCAGGGGCAGGCTCCTCCCTCCGCAGCAGGGCTGCCTGCTGTGGCGATTGGCCAATCTACTGCGCGTGCTCCATCGATTCATGCACCGGCGTCTGCACGGCGACGGCGGTGTTCATGCAGGCATGCTCTCGCCGCCGGACAGCCTTGCCAGGTGGCCAGGCATCGGTGCTCAGATCAACCCGACGTTTCCGCCGCAATCTTGATCGACTTGACGTTCACAAACTCCTTCAGACCTTCCGGGCCGTGCTCGCGACCATACCCCGACGCCTTCACCCCACCAAACGGAAGCGATGGCGATGCCACGTCGAAGGTATTGATGAAGACCATGCCCGTATCAAAGTACTTGCTGGCCAGCTCCCGGGCGCGCTGCACGTCGCGGCTGAAGATGCCGCCGCCCAAGCCGTAGCGGCTGTCGTTGGCGATGCGCATCGCATCCTCATCGTCCTCGGCGCGGATGATGGCCGCTGCAGGACCGAACAGCTCATCTTCGTAAGCCACCTGCCCCGGGGCAACATCTGCCAGCACGGTAGCCGGGTAGAACCAGCCGGTGCGGTCCGGCACCTCGCCGCCTACCACCAGACGTGACCCTTGCGAGACGCTCGTGGTCACCTGTTCGTGCAGCTTGTCGCGCTGCGCCTTGGAGACCAAGGGGCCGAGCTGGGTGTCGCCGGCATTCGGGTCGCCCATCCGGATCGCTTCGAACGCCTTTGCATAGCCGCTGATGAAGGCGTCGTAGTTCTTCTTCGTCACGATGAAGCGCTTGGCATTGACGCAGGTCTGCCCGTTGTTGAACAGGCGGCCTTTCACACAGGTCGCCACCGCCAGATCCAGGTCGGCGTCGTCCAGCACCAGATAGGCATCGTTCGAGCCCAGTTCAAGCACGGCCTTCTTGAGGGCTGCGCCGGCCTTGGCGGCCACGGTGCGCCCAGCCGCCTCGCTGCCGGTCAGTGTCACCGCCCGCACCAGATCGTTTTCCACGATGTCATTGGATTGGTCGTGGTTGATCAACAGCACCCCGAACAACCCTTTGGGCAGCCCGGCACTTTCGTAGATATCACGCAGCAGCAGCCCGCTGCCGGTGCAGCTCTCGGCATGCTTGAGCAAGACGCCATTGCCTGCCATCAGGCTGGCGATGGAATAGCGGATCGCCTGGTAGGCCGGGAAGTTCCACGGCTGAATGCCGTAGACCACGCCGATGGGCGCGTGGGTCACGATGCCTGTGGCACCTTCCACATCGCGCTCCTCATCGGCAAGTACGACCGGCCCTTGCTTGGCGGTGTAGTCACAGATACCGGCACACAGCTCGATCTCGGTGCGGCTGTCTTCAATGAGCTTGCCGACCTCGTCGGTCATCAGCTGTGCGAACTCTTCTTTACGCTCGCGGAGTGCTTTTGCGATGCCAGCGATGACGGTTGCGCGCTCATCCAGGCTGCGCAGACGCCATTGCAGAAACGCTTCATGGCTTGCCTTCACGACGGCGGCTGCTTCGGCGTCGGACATGTAGGAATAGGTGGCGACCACTTCCTCGGTCAGCGGATTGATCGTGGTGAGTTGCTTGTTGGGCATAGAAAGACACTCTTCACTTCAAAAGGCGGTCCTAAAAGGGTCGCTTTCGAGCAGTTCCTCTGCCGTGAATTCTTCAGCGACGTGCATCACTGGAAGTTCACTGGCTCTCGTTGCTTCAGTGCGTGTTCGGGACGGGAGCATCACATGTGTTCCGCATCGCTGCTTGGCATCTCAGTAAAAATACTGACCGCAGGACAGTGGATACGCGCTTGTCGCTGTGCGGCATGCAGCCGACAGTGGTCATGGAACCTTATGAGCCCATTGCCATGCGCCTGATGCCTTGCGTGTCCTCGCTTTCGCTGATGTCGATCCTCCTGCTTCCCGCCTGTCAGCGCCAGGAGAACCCGCCTGCCCGATCGGAAGCAGCGCCAGCGCCGTCACCGGAGACGCGCCCCGCCACAGCCGACGACCAGGATCAGGCAGAGGCGCGCGCGATCGCGAAGGAGGCCTACATCTATGCGTTTGCGATGCTCGAGAATTACAACACGCTCTACAAACAGGTGGCCTCGCCCGAGGCCCCGGAGTACGTCGGCGGCTTCGGCAAGTTCCGGCACTATTCCGAGCTGTACACGCCGGACAACCACGACGTGGTGACGCCCAACAACGACACGCCCTACTCCTGGGCCTGGCTGGATCTGCGCGCGGAGCCCTGGGTCGTGACCGTGCCCAAGGTGCCCGAGGGGCGTTACTACGTGCAGCAGTGGGTGGACCTGTTCACCTACAACTTTGCCTACATCGGTTCGCGCGCGACCGGCAACGGGGCGGGCAGCTATCTGATTGCCGGGCCGGGCTGGAAAGGCGACAAGCCGGCGGGCATCAAGGAGGTGTTTCCATCCGAAACCTCGCTGGTCCTCACGCTCACGCGCACCGCGTTGAACAGCCCAGGGGACATCGCCAACGTCAAGAAGATCCAGGAGGGGATGAAGCTGCAGCCTTTGAGCAGCTACCTGAAGACCCCGGCGCCTCCGGCGGCGCCGCAGATCCAGTTCCCCCCGTATGACGCTGCAAAGGCGCATTCGCACGACTTCATCCGCTATCTGAATTTCCTGCTGCAATTCACCCAGCCGACGAATCCGGACGAAGCCGGGCTGATGGCGCGTTTCGCCAAGATCGGTATCGGTCCCGGGCAGCCCTTCGATGCCACTGCGCTGAGCCCGGCCCGTCTGGCCGCCATCGATGCCGGCGTCGCCGATGCCAAGGCGGCGATGGCAGAAAAGGCCAAGGCGACCCTCTCGTCGAATGGCCTGTTCGGCTCGCGCGCGTTCCTCAAGAACGACTACCTCACCCGTGCCATCGGGGCCGAGAAGGGGTTGTATGGAAACTCGATCGAGGAGGCCTGGTATGGCGGGTATGTCGGAGACGGCAACGCGCTGTCGATGATCCACTTCAGCAAGGACGCCCTGCCCCCGGCGAAGTTCTTCTGGTCGGTCACGCTGTACGCGCTGCCGGACCGTTTCCTGTACGCCAACGACCTGAAACGCTACTCCATCGGTGACCGTACCCCCGGACTCAAGTACGACGCCGACGGCGGGCTGACGCTGTATATCGGCCACGCATCCCCCGGGAAGGAGAAGGAGAGCAACTGGTTGCCGGCGCCGGACGGCCCCTACAGCGCTGTCGGGCGTGTTTACGGCCCGAGCCGCGCCGCCATCGAAGGCAAGTGGAACCTGCCTCCCCTGCAGCCGGTGCCGAACCCGATCCCCTGATTCATCGAATTCGACCGGCTACGGGAATCGGGATGCTGCTTGCCCTGGCCAGCGGCATGATGCTCAGCGCCTGCGGCGAGCGATCGTCCGACAATGAGAAGGAGCTACCGGCAGACACTGCCGCGCTGGAAGAAGCCAGGACGATCGCGCGCGACGCCTACGTCTACGGTGTTCCCATGGTGGACACGTACAAGACGGTCTATGCGTTCAACGTCGACACCTCCAATCCGCAGTACAAGGGGCCGTTCAACGCCATCCTGAACATCGCCCGCGTGTTCACCCCGGACGACACTGCATTCGTGACGCCGAATTCGGACACGCCCTACTCCTTTGCCATGCTGGATCTGCGGGCAGAGCCGGTGGTGATCACCGTGCCCAGGATGGCGAAAGATCGTTACTTCGTCTTCCAGTTGATGGATCTCTACACCTTCAATTTCGACTACATCGGCAGCCGCACGACCGGCAATGACGGCGGCAGCTTCCTGATCGCCGGGCCGGGCTGGAAGGGTGAAGCGCCCAAGGGCATCACCAAGGTGATCCGCTCGGAGACCGACCTGGTCAGCGTGGTTGGCCGCACCCAGCTCTTCAATGCGGCAGACCTGGAGAACGTGAAGAAGATCCAGGCCGGCTACAAGGTGCAGCCGTTGTCAGCGTTCGCCGGGACGCCAGCACCGCCGCCGGCGCCTGCAATCGCATGGATCACGCCCACGCCGCCGGCGCAGGATCGAACGTCGCTGGAGTTCTTCAACCAGCTGGCGTTCCTGCTGCAGTTCGCGCAGCCGCCCCACGCGAGTGAGGCTGCCCTGCGCGAACGCTTCGCCACGCTGGGTATCGAGCCGGGCAAGCCCTTTGATGCGAACCGCCTGCCGCCGCCGATGCAGGCCGCGCTCAAGGAGGGCATGGCGCAAGGGCAGAAGCAGATCGATGACAAGCGTGCCTCGCTGGGGGGCAAGACCGATGCCCTGTTCGGCAGCCGGGACTTCCTGAAGAACGACTACGTCGCCCGTGCCACCGGGACCCAGGTGGGCATCGGTGCGAACTCCCGCGAAGAGGCGATGTACCCCATCCTGGACAAGGATTCCGAAGGCCAGCCCCTGGACGGCAGCAAAGGCGCCTACACCCTGCGCTTTGCCAAGGACCAGCTGCCGCCCGTGGACGCCTTCTGGTCGGTCACCATGTACGGACTGCCGCAGCAGCTGCTGGTCAAGAATCCGATCAACCGCTACCTGATCAATTCGCCGATGCTGGCTGGATTGAAGAAGGATCCTGACGGAGGGCTGACGATCTACATCCAGGCCGATTCGCCCAGCAAGGAGAGGCAGGCCAATTGGTTGCCCGCGCCCAATGGACCGTTCGTGATGTTCATGCGCTACTACCGCCCGCAGCCGGCGCTGCTGGAGGGCCGCTGGACCACACCCGCCGTGGTCAAAACGACCGACGGCGGAGCAGCGGCGAAACAAGGCGATTAGTGCTCCGGCTACCGATCCCCTGGCGCCGGAGCATCGCCAGTGTCGATATGCCACCTCAGCTCGAACGTCAGCTCCAGCCGCTGCCCTGGATGCAGGTGGTTCGGCGCCAGCGTGAACCCGTCGGGCGGGCCGGTCTGTGGCTCCACACAGGTTGCGCGCGCAGTCCCGTCATACACCACCCAGTGCTCCGAGTCCGCCCGCAACTCCAGCCGCTGCGCCCCAGACACCAGCACCACCTCCGCCTGGTTGATGAAGCAGTCATCCCAAGGCCCAGTCGCGGGCGCGGGAGTAACACGGGGCAATGTAGCGATGCCCTCCCCGTCCCGTGGATACATCGCACTTGGCGAGAACAGCAGCTGATCCGGCTTCCGAAACCAGGGGTGCCAGCCAAGCACTGCCGGCATCGCCTTGTCGCCGGCTTGCACGGCCAGCCTCAGCTTCAGACGGTCGGGCAGCACATGGATCGCCTGCGTCGCACGCCCCCCGAAAGGCCAATAGCCATCCTCAGGAAGCGCCAGTGACAGCGTCGCGGTATCCGCCCCACGATTTTCAATCCGCCACGGCCGCGAGAACCCTACGCCATGGATGGCATGCGCCCCAAGGTTCGGCGGGAGCTCAAACGCCTTGCCATCAAACACAAAGCGCCCGCGCCGGATCCTCCCCGCCCAAGGCACCATCGGATAGCAGCCCCATCCAATGGCGGCCGCCCCACCCTCGTCCTCGCCCACCAGCCAGTCCACCCCGTCGTACCGCATCTGAGCGATACGGCCACCGGCGTCCGGTGCAAGCGCGACCTCCAGCCTGCCCGCGCGCAACCAGTACAGGCGCCCACCATGCACCGGCGCCTGCGCATCATCCTTGGGTGACGCCGCTTCAAGCGCCATACGGATCGATCGTCCGGATGCTGCCGTCCGGCTCCATGTGCAGCGGTGTGCACTTGACCGAGCGCAGATGGGTCACGCCGCCGGATAGCAAGGCGTCGTGATAGAAGAGATACCACTGCCCCCCGAAAGCGCAGATGGAGTGATGCGTGGTCCAGCCCACCACGGGCTTCAGGATCACGCCGGCGTAGGTGAACGGTCCGTACGGGCTGTCGCCGATGGCGTAGCACAGCAGGTGCGTATCGCCGGTGGAGTACGACAGGTAGTACCGGCCCTGGTATTTGTGCAGCCACGGCCCTTCGAAGAACCGGCGCGCATGATCATCGGCCCGCAGCGGCTGTCCGTGCTCGTCCAGGATCACGATCTCGCGCGTGGGCTCCGCCAGTCGAATCATGCCCGTGTCCAGCCGCCCTACGCGCGGGCCCAGTGCAGGCGCATCGCCGGTGGGCTCTTCGTGCGCCGCATCAAATCGGTTGTCGCGGTACTTCTGCAGCTGGCCGCCCCAGATGCCGCCGAAGTAGAGGTAATGCGCGCCGTCGTCGTCCTCGTACACGGCCGGATCGATTGAGTACGTGCCCTCTATCGGCTCGGGCTCGGCGGTGAACGGGCCCTCGGGACGATCCGCCACGGCGACGCCGATGCGGAACATGCCCTTCCCGTCCTTGGCCGGGAAATAGAGGTAGTAGCGGCCGTCGCGGTGGGCCGCATCCGGCGCCCACATCTGCTGCGCGGCCCAGGGCACGTCGTTCACATGCAGCGCCACGCCGCAGTCGGTGGCCTCACCTTCGGGCGCGTCCATCCGCAGCACGTGGTAGTCCTCCATGCGGAAGTGCCCGCCCTCATCATCGAAGGATGCGCCGCCGTCGATATCGTGCGAGGGATAGATGTACAGGCGCCCCTCGAATACATGAGCCGAGGGATCGGCCGTGTAGATGTGGGTCACCAGCGGCGGGGAGATGGCATGCGCCGCGAGCTGATCAAGGGTGTTTCCTTGCCGACGCAGGTGCAGGTCCTGCTCGATGCGCGTCTCCATACGCTTGTCGATCTTGTAGAAGAAGAGCAGCGCGACCGCGACCAGAAATGGGAGGGAGCAGTAGACGCTTACGGTCAGGCGGATGCCGTCCACCACGGCCTGGGGCTGTTGCTCCGCACCGGCCTGATAGCCGTGGTGTGCAAGAATGCCGGCGACCAGCGCACCGCCGATGCTGAGCCCGATCTTCAGCCCGCACAGCATCGCGGAGAAGATGATCGCGGTGGCGCGTCGATGGTTCTTCCATTCCGAGTAGTCGGCAACGTCCGCGATCATCGCCCACAGCAGCGGGATGGTGATGCCGTAGCAGAACCCGTGCAGCATGAAGGCGCCGAAGGCCACACCGACCGCCGTGGGCGGAAACAGGTAGAACACCAGCAGGAACACGGTGGACACCAGCAGTGCGCCACCGAACACGTCACGTTTGCCGAAGCGGTCGGCCAGGCGCCGGGAGACCCCGATGCCCAGGATCATGCACAGGATGCCGCAGGCGTTGAACAGGCTGAATGCCGAGGTCGCCGGGTCCTCCGGCCAGGTGAAGCCGGACAGCCCCCACCCACTGAGCGTGGCGTTCAATCCGCCGATGAAGCGGTTGAAGCCGGAAGTGTCGAGGAAGCCCTCCAGCGCGGCCTCGCTCATGTAGTACTGGAAGTAGTAAATGTACGTGCCGCCCTTCAGGGCCAGGTTGATGAAGACCAACACGGTCAGCGCCAACATCACCTTCCACGGCCGGTTGTGCAGCAGGTCGGTGAGGTCCTGCATCACGCCGCCGGTCTGCTCCTTGGCCGGCACGATGCGCTCGCGGGTGGTGGCGAAGGTGATCAGGAAGAACAGCGTGCCCACCACCGCGAACACCGTCATCACCCGCTCGAAGCCCTGCACCCGATCCCCGTCGCCCAGGATCAGCACCAGCGGCAACAGCAGGACCTGGATGATGAACTGCGCGATCATCACTGCCACGAAGCGGTAGGCCGAGAGGCTGTTGCGCTGGGCCATGCTGCCGGTGAGCACGCCGCTGAGCGCGGAGTACGGCAGGTTGTTGGCCGCGTACACGAACATCAGCAGGCCATAGGTCACCAGGGCATAGATAACCTTGCCCTGCGCGCCCAGGTCCGGCGTGCTGAAGGCGAGCAGCGACAGCACACCGAACGGGATCGCCGTCCACAGGATCCAGGGCCGGAACTTTCCCCACCGGCTGACGGTGCGGTCGGCGGCAATGCCGATCAGCGGCGTGAACAAGAAGGCACCCAGCAGGCCGATCACGAAGATGATCGTGGCCGCCGTGGCGGGCGGCAACCGGTACACATCGGTATAGAAGAACGCCAGGTAGGTGATCAGCGTCTGGAAGATCAGGTTGGCCGCGAGGTCGCCCAGGCTGTAGCCCAGCTTCTCCCGGACCGACAGCGTGTGCTCGGGGGTATCGCTGTGGCGGGCATCAATCACGACTCGCCTCCACGGTGAAACGGCTCCGCACGCGGGCATCGGCGCTTGAGCCGCCTATCCGTATTTCGTATGCCCCGGGCCGCACGACATAGGCGCCCCGCGCGTCGTCGTACTCGCGCAGGGCCTGTTGCGCGTCCAGATCGAAGGTCACTGTGCGCCGCTCGCCCGCAGCCAAGTGAACACGTTGGAAGCCGCGCAGCGTCTGCTGCGCATCGCCTGCGCCAGCCGCCAGCCGCCGCACGTACAGCTGCACCACTTCATCGCCCGCGCGTTTGCCGGTGTTGGCCACCTCCACCTGCACCTTGAGCGTGCCGTGGTCGGCAATGCGGGGCGCATCGAGGCGGAACTTGCTGTACCCGAACCGGGTGTAAGAGAGCCCGTAACCGAATGGATACAGCGGGGTGCCGCGGAAATAGCGGTAGGTGCGGCCTTCCATCGCGTAATCATCGAACGCGGGCATTGCCTGGTCTGCGCGGTAGAACGTTACCGGCAGCCGGCCGCCCGGATTGACGTCGCCGAACAGCGCCGCGCCCACGGCGGTGCCGCCGCGTTGACCCGGATACCAGCTCATCAGGATCGCGGACAGATTCGCCTGGGCCCACTCCACCGCCAGCGCCGATCCTCCCGTCAGCACCATCACCACCGGCTTGCCCGTGGCGTGCAGTGCTTCCAGCAGGGCGCGCTGGGTAGCGGGCAGACGCAGGTCGGTGCGATCGCCGCCGGCGAAGCCCGGATAGTTGACCGTCATCTCTTCGCCCTCGACATCGCCGGTCAGGCCGCCGACGAACACGACCACATCCGCGCTGCGGGCGGCATCGACGGCTTCGTCGAACGGCGGCTTCGCCCCGGGCATGCGCCAGCCCAGCCGTACCCCGGCGTCGCGCTCGGCATCGTAGTACTCCAGCGTCAGCTCATAGGCACGGCCCGCCTGCAGGTCCAGGTCGACCCCGTCGCTGCGCAGGCGATCACTGTTGGCCCAGTGGTCCAGCACCCGCTTGCCATCCACGTAGAGGCGGAAGCCGTCGTCGGCCGCCGCCTCGATCCGGTAGCGGCCCGATACCGGCGGCAGCAGCTGGCCACGCCAGCGGATGCTGAAGCCATCGTTGGGAATGCCCTGCCCCGGTGCGGCTTCACCGCGGGCCAGCAGGTTGTCGGTCGGCGAGCCGCGGTCCCAGCGGAACCCGATCTGGGCATCGGTGCGCACCAGCGCCGGCGTCCCTGACAGATCTGGCGTACGGAAGTACTCACCGCGCAGGCCACGTTCCGGGGAGTCGGCCGAGGGGCGCAGATACGCCGCCTCGATCAGCGGCGTCGCGCTGGGATCGTCCCGCCCTTCGACCAGGTCCACACCACGCGCATAGCGCACCTCGATGCCCTTCGCCGCCTCGCGGATGCCCTGCAGGATCGTCACCGGTGCCGCCGGTGTGCCGAAGTAGTTGCCGAGCAATGCCATGGTGTCATCGGCGGTCGGGCCGACCACGGCGATGCGCTTGAGGTTGCGTGGCAGCGGCAGCACGCCATCGTTCTTCAGCAGCACCAGCGATGCCTGTGCGGCCTTCAGGGCCAGCGCATCGTGCGCCGGGGCCTGGTTCACCGAGGCCGGAATC
>Ga0247813_10002251_pt1 | contig 13439 bp, 12 predicted proteins | sample UWRJL169409C1_FD_180719 | JGI IMG/M metagenome (GOLD analysis project Ga0247813, IMG submission 180719) | Plant litter microbial communities from Arlington Agricultural Research Station in Wisconsin, United States - UWRJ-L169-409C-1 | ecosystem: Environmental > Terrestrial > Plant litter >... | reverse complement strand
CGTGTAAAGAACCTTGTCGAGCAGCTCCGTCACCAAAATAAGTCATAGTAACTCCTCCTGTGTTGAAGTATTTATCTCCAAAAGCCAGTCCGGCTCCTACTGGAATTTGTCCACCAACGATTCCGTGACCTCCGTAAAAACGGTGTTCTTTAGAGAAAATGTGCATAGAACCTCCCATACCTTTAGAAGTTCCGGTTGCCTTTCCTAAAAGTTCAGCCATAACACGTCTAGGATCAACTCCCATACCAATTGGCTGCACGTGATTTCTGTAAGCAGTAATCATTTTGTCTTTGGTCAAATCCATGGCATGCAAAGCTCCTGCTAATACTGCTTCCTGACCATTGTAGAGGTGAAGAAATCCTCTGACTTTTTGTTGGATATATAATGCTGCAAGTTTGTCTTCAAACTTTCTCCAAAGCAGCATGTCTTCATACCACTTTAAGTAAACCTCTTTTGTAACTTCTTTCATCTGAATTCTTTCTTTTGCTAAAGTTGTTTTTTTGTGTTATCAATTGTTGCCTATAACGCAAAATAGTTTCCTCCTAACAAATTTGCGCCCGAAGGGTCGGGATGCAAAAATAAGACATTACATTTAAGAACTAAAATTTAAAAGACACTTTTTGGCTTTTTTTACAAGAACTTTTTATCAAACATGAAAGGGAGCAGGTTTTTGAGGGATGCTGATTGATAAATTGCGCCTATTTCTCCCATAAAATAGATTTCTATAGGGGTTTCCTGTTTGATTTCGTATTCTGCAATTGATTGTCTGCAGGAGCCACATGGTGGAATAGGAGCCTGAGTTTGATTCGTGTCAGAAGCTGCTGTAATGGCCATTTTTAAAATTTTAGCTTCCGGATAAACACTCCCGGCATGAAAAATGGCAACACGTTCAGCACATAATCCCGATGGGTAGGCGGCATTTTCCTGATTAGATCCTAAAATAATTTTTCCATTATCTAATAGTAATGCTGAGCCAACCCTAAATTGTGAGTATGGCGCATAAGCCTTTTTACGAATTTCTACAGCCTGTGTCATTAAATTTTGAACATCATTTGGTAATTCATCAAAGTTGTCAAATACCAGAAATGATGATGTTATGCTTACTTCTTTCATTGTTTTTTTGGGAAAAAAAATCCAAATTCCTAAAACTAGAAATTTGGATTTATATTATTGTTATGTCTTAAATAATTTAATTAATACTCATCGTATTTATCACCGAAGTTAAAAGTTAAAGAGAAACGAAGTGTATTCTCTAACGGATTTTTAACTTTCGATGCTGAGAATAAATAGGATACATCAACCTTTACTACATTATATTTGAATCCTGCTCCTAAGGAGAAAAATTGTACGGCCCCTTTTTCAGGACTTTGATGGTAATAACCCAATCTCATAGAAAATGAATCCTGATACATATATTCAGCCCCTAAACTATAGGTTATTTCTTTTAATTCTTCGCTGAAACCGTCAGGTGCATCTCCGAATGATTTGAAAATGCCAGGTACCCAGCCAATGGAATTGTATTTGTTATTTGCTTCCTGAATGCCATCGCTTGTTTCTCCTGGGTCACTTGTGTCGCCATCACCATTTAAGTCTGTGGCAGTTGGGACTGGTATTTGTGGAGTTGGTACTAATAGTTTTGCCAATTCAACACTAACCGCTACCTTGTTATAATCATCCAGGATAAAGTCAAATCCTCCTCCTAATCTTAAATTCGCTGGCAGGAAGTTCGATCCTGCTCCGTTAGTGTCTTCGCTTAAATCATAATTAATTTTTGGTCCTAGATTTTGAAAATTAAAACCTGCTCTCCATCTACCGTTGAAATCGCTATACGCAATTTCTTCAGACTGATAAAATCCGGCAACATCAAATGCAAATGAAGTAGCTGCAGATAAACTTTGCCCCTCAGTTGTAATTCCTAAGTTAGAACTTATAAACCTTGCGCCGACAGCCATTGAAAATTCCTCACTTAATTTTAAGGAATACGAGCCGTCAATTGCAAATTCTGAAGGTTTAACGGTATTTACGGGTCCGTTTAAATCTTGTCTTAATTCAATATCTCCAACACTAAAATAGCGCACGCTACCAGCAAATGCACTTCTTTCGTTAATTTTGTTGTAATAGGTTAGCTGACTTAATGAAATATCATTTACTAAATCTGTCAAATAAGGAGTGTAACTTACCGACAAGCCTTGTTTGTCTATTGAAAAGGCATATTTGGCAGGATTCCATTGTTGGGAAAAAACATCTGCAGATGTTGCTACACCCTGGTCACCAAGGCCTGCTGCACGGGCATCAGCTGCAACTTGTAAAAAAGGTACTCCGGATGTGATTGGTCTGTCTTGCGCTTTCGCAAACGATATAGTAAAACAAAATAATAAGAGGTATATTTTTTTCATTTAAATTGGTAATGGTGTTAATTCTGCAAATATATATTATAGAATGACAAGTTTTTCATACTTCTCTGCTTTTTTATTCGTTAAATTGGATTTTACGGTGAGTTTGTAAATATAAACCCCTTTTCCAATTCTGTCACCAAAATCATCTTTTCCGTCCCAGGTTATTTCCCTTGATAAAAAACCTTCTGTTGTAATAATCTGGTTTTTTGTCCATACTACTTTGCCTGTAATAGTCATAACCTGAATTTGTACATCCAACGGTTCATAAGGTCTGTTATGGGAAAACCAGAATTGGGTATATGTTGAAAATGGATTTGGATAATTAAGAACGTGGGTTAGTGTCAGGGATTCATCTCCAACAACAACGAATTGTATTTCACTGGTGACAGGATTATTGTATACATCCCATGCTGTAAAACTTATTGTATGTATTCCAGGGCTCAGGTTGCGTAAAGGAAAACGTAAATTTCCATTGGTATAATCATCTAATTTTGTTTGATAATAATCATTTAAAATCATAGGGTTACTTACGTCTCCATCCAATATAGCTACGATGTCGTGTCCAATGCCACTTGCTGTATTGATTCCATTTTCATCTTCAAGCAAAGCCAATAAAAACGGAGAATCATTGGTTATTCCGCCTGAAACAAAAGTTTCATCGTTCATATATAACTTTACTTTTGGATTAATATTGTCCTGAGGTGCATTTTCGTTTATTCCTCCTATTTTAATAAGAGTATTATATCCTGATTGATTTTCCAGCGCTTGATTCTTTTTTGAATAGAAGCTAATTCTGCCGTTATCTACTGGGATTCTGATGTCGCGGGGAACTATAAAGCTAAACTCAAATTGACCATTCGTAACCGATGCATTTCCTCTGAAAATCGTCTGTCCAAGGGTTTTGAATTGCATTGCCGGGCTGAATCCGTCATTATTAAGGGTCGAATTTGTGATTAACTTATCAAAAATAGCTGTAGAGAGTTCTCCATTGTAATTGCTTAAAAGATTATTGTTTTCATCTGTTATTTCTCCTGAAATCTTAATTTTTGAAAGTGATTTAAAATCTTCAATTGGACCGGTAATCACGGCGTCGTTTACTTTCGTTAAATTGATTTTAGGTTTAGGAATTGCTAACATAAGTGCAGGATCTCCAATATAAAAAACGACGTTACTGGAAGAACTTGGATTTTCATTTTTTGAAATTCTCAGAGCTTCTGCAATGGTAGTATATTGATTGGAGCCAAAGGAGAGAAGGTTTTTAGTTAGATTGTCATTGAAATTCTCGGCATTAAATTGCCCAATAGATCTTATGGTAGTTAGCATGGCAATTGCTCCGCCTTTTGGATTCCAAAAAGTATATTCACCAGCTGTTGGTCTTGTGGGGTCGTCAAAGCGCGAGAAATCACAGGTTATAGTTATGAATAGTGGGTACTTATATTGATTATTCAGGTTTTGACCATCTGATTTGTCCCAAATTCTTTCAGATGCCAATCCGTCTTCTCCGCCATGGCCTAAATAATTAAATACTAAAGCACCTTTTTCAAATGCATCAAAAAAATCAGTTTTTGCTTTTGGATATCGGGATCCTCCGGCTGATGCTTCTTGAGTATAAGAATCCATGATTATTTTATTAACATTTAAAAATGGCTTCTGTGTACTAATTATATCTGCTAAAGTGTTCTGTCGCACTTGTAGAGATGTATCTGAACTTTTGTCTGAATCATCACTGATCAAAACAAAATTATTTCGCCAATTTCCATAAGCTTTCATATTATGGTATTCTATAACTTTATTGACCATTTCTTCTGCCTGCACAGCATCCGAGACTAACATTCGGCCAACAGCTATATCAATTCCTCCAAAGAAAGAAATAATATTTCCTTCGTTTGTATCCATTAATCCGTAAAAATCATCTGAAGCAAAGGATGACTCTCCGCTGCTGTTACTATTTAAGGAGTGGTAAATGGGAATAATGTTAGTGTTGTTGGTAATTCTGTTTTTATAATCATAAGAAGCGTCCCCAAAAAGATTGATGTATTTTATCCTTTTTTCAGGCGATGAAGCATTTTCATAAATGTATTTTATACAGTTTCGAATGGCAGCAATATCTTGCTTTCCTGAAGAGAATTCCTGATAAATGTTTTCGAGGGAAATAACCTTAACGCTTAAATTGGAGTTATTCCGATGAAAATTAGCTAGTTTTTCAGCTTGAGAAAGTAAGAATTTTGGAGCTATGATTACGTAATCGATGTCCTGAAAAGTATTTTGATTGTTTTTTAGTAATGTTCCTTTAAGATTTTGACTGGCTATTTTTGATTGATTCTCTTTTAAGGGAGTGTAATAATCAGAAGCATCAATGGTAGTGTATTTTCTAACTTCTCCTAATGTTGATTTGAAGCTGAAAATCGATTGATTGCTATTTTCAGCTTTTGTTACATTATGTATATCTGTGATATCCCAGATTTGCGAAATGCCTAATGCATTTGTTATAGTATAATTTACGATTCCGGCAGAAGATCCTGCAAGATTATATTGAAATCGAAACTGCTTACCTGTACCGATTAGTTTTCTTTTTGCAGTTAAATTAATGTAATCCAGATATCCTTTAGATCCCGGAACACCGTTATTGTTGTAATTTAATTTAATTTTTATTTTGTCAGATCCTGTAAATGAGCTGTTTGAGGGTAGTCTTCCAGTGTAAAACTTTGTTTCGGAATTGGCAGTTAAAGAGCTGAAATTAATGTTTCCAACATTTGTTCCATTAGCTGAAATTGCAAAAGAAGTAGGAGTAAAAGCAGCGGAAGCAACGGCCGTTTCAATTTTTACGGGAGTAGAAAGGTCTAAATTAGCAAAATCAAAATCAAATTCCTGCTCTTGATTAATTTCAAAAGATTCTCCAAGCCACAGTCGGCCTAAATGAGCAATATTGGTAAGGTCTTTTTCGTAAAACTGACGATCATCAAAAGTATTTAATTCAAGACTGCTATTTCCCGCCGGTTGATTTATGCTTGAAATTCTTTTACCGTTTTCTCCCTGGACGGTTATATAATAATAGGATCTGTTGTCGTACAGATTAAGATTGGTCTGACTTTCAATATTCCAGGTGTCAACTCCTTCAGCATAGAAAAGTATGTAATCATCATTATTGAATACATTATCACTTTCGCCAATAACCTGAATGGCATTTTCTGTCAAGTCCTGCGGATAATAGATATTATTGGCTAGTGGTAGCATTTTACCTCCGTTTCCGTAGATTTTAATTTTCTGAGGATTAATTTTATTTGTATCAATACCAAGGCTTTGTAAGAATGATTTGGAGATCTTATAAACACCTGATTTTTCAATATAGAAACGATACCAATCACCTGATGAAAGAACCGAATTTGATATCACATTCGATTTTGCAGTTGAAGAGAAGCTGTTGCTTTTTGATGTCGAAGTAGTAATAGAGTAAGAAAAAGATTTAATACGTTTAAAATTATTTCCGTCAGATACTATAGGAGATAAAGAGATGAAAGATTGTTGCTGATCTCTTGAGATTGTCGATTTAATGGTTTCATTTGGTGTTTGAGTGATGTTCTCTATTGATAAGTCGCCTAATTCCAATTGGGATAAAGGCTCGTACACCACATTGGTAATTTCTATAGTGTTTAGATTTGACAAATTAGATTCTTCTAATCTGTATAAAAGGGATATAGATTTTTTTGTACTATCAAACCGAAAGCTATTGCCTGAAAAATAAGGGGCAACTATTTTAGTATCTCCAAAATTCATTTCTTTTTTGTTATGCCATTCCAGAGAAATGTTTCCATTTATCTGTGAAAAACCAATTATTGGCAGTAAAAAAAAACAGAAGATTAAGGCTTGTTTCATAGCAAAAGAAAACGAAAATTATTTAAAAATATTTTAGTGAGTAAAAATATAGTATTTAATGTTATAGTAATAATAAAAAGTATATTTTTGCGTTCGGAATTATAGGTTATTTTCTGGTAAAAAACAGTTAAATAAAATTATTAGAACAGATGTTGCTAATTAAATGTTAATTATTATATTGCAGCACCTAAATTTATCACCTAAGAATGAGTATGAAAGTAAACAAAATTTTGGCCTTGCAAGTAATGATGTCAATGGTATTGATGTTGGGCACGGCTAGTTGTAGCAAAAAATCGAGTTCAAGCCATGCCTCCAGAGCAACAGGTTGGGATGTCGATAGTCAAAATGGAACGGCTGCTAGAAATGCAGGAAAAAAACAACAGGCCGGTCCTGGTTTGGTTTTTGTTGAAGGAGGTACATTTACTATGGGTAAAGTACAGGATGATGTTATGCATGATTGGAATAACACGCCAACCCAACAACACGTTCAGTCATTTTATATGGATGAAACAGAAGTAACCAATGGTATGTACTTAGAATACCTGGAATGGTTGAAAAAAGTTTTTCCTCCTACAGAAGAAAATTATAAAAATATATATGCGGGTGCATCTCCTGATACTTTAGTGTGGAGAAATCGTTTAGGTTATAATGAAACAATGACCAATAACTATTTGAGACATCCTTCATATGCAAATTATCCGGTAGTGGGTGTAAACTGGATTCAGGCAGTGGAATTTAGTAAATGGAGAACCGATCGTGTTAACGAAGCTGTTTTGGAAAAAAACGGATATGTTAAAAAAGGAGCAAAATCCAACGATGTAACTGCTGAAAGTATATTTAGTACAGAAGCATACTTAGCTTCTCCTTCTACTACATACGGTGGAAATGAAGAATTGGTGTTAAAGAAAAGCCCTAACGGAAGAAGACCAAGAACTGGAAAAGATGGTGTTGCAGAAGAACAGAAAAATGTTTATGCACAACGTTCTTCAGGTGTTATTTTACCTGAATACAGACTTCCTACAGAAGCGGAATGGGAATATGCAGCTGCTGCAGATGTTGGACAAAGAGAATATAATATTTATAAAGGTCAAAAGAAATATCCTTGGTCAGGTGATTATACACGTTCATCAAAACGTAAAAACAGAGGAGATCAATTGGCAAACTTCAAACAAGGAAATGGTGATTATGGTGGAATTGCTGGTTGGTCAGATGATGGAGCAGATATTACCAATGCTATAAAAAGCTATCCGCCAAATGATTTCGGTTTATACGATATGGCAGGTAATGTGGCAGAATGGGTTGCGGATGTTTACAGACCTGTAATAGATAATGAAGCTAATGATTTCAATTACTTTAGAGGTAACCTTTATGGTAAAAACAAAATCGGTAAGGATGGTAAAATCGAAATTGTAACGAAAGATAATATTAGATACGATACTTTGAGCAATGGTAAAATTGTTGCAAGAAATCTTCCAGGAGAAATTGCTCAGGTCCCAGTTGATGAAAATGAAACGTATTTAAGACAAAACTTCAGTACAAGTGATAATATTAATTATAGAGATGGTGATAAGCAATCTTCAAGATATTATGACTTCGGTGAGGAAACATCTGAAAAGGATCCTAAAAGCGCTATGTACAATTCTCCAAAACACAATGTTACAACAGACAGTTTAGGAAATATGGTTAGAAAATACGATAGCTCAAGCAAAAGAACTACTTTGGTAAATGATAATGCAAGAGTTTACAAAGGAGGTTCATGGAGAGACAGAGCTTACTGGTTAGATCCTGCACAAAGAAGATATTTTCCTCAGGATATGGCTACTGACTACATCGGATTTAGATGTGCAATGTCAAGAGTAGGTTCTAAAGCTGAAAAAAGAAAATCACCAAGGAATTAAATTTTAGAAATTCCAATAAAAAATTCCAAATTCCAAAACTGTTTTCAGTAAGGAATTTGGAATTTTTTTTATTGTTTTTTCTATTTTTATAATCTGTTAAATGTTATAAAATGAATATTAAAGAAATTCATGACTTGTTTTTGAAATGTAAATCTCTATCAATTGATACACGTAAAATTGAAAAAGATTCCATGTTTTTTGCCATTAAAGGAGAAAATTTTGATGCCAATACATTTGCTCAGGAAGCACTGGATCGTGGTGCCTCATTTGTAGTAATTGATAATCCATCATATTTAATTGACGAAAGAACAATTCTTGTAAAAAATAGTTTAGAAGCTCTACAGGAGTTGGCAAAATTTCATAGGACTTACTTAAAAATACCTATAGTTGCCTTAACAGGGAGCAATGGAAAAACAACGACAAAAGAACTTATAAATGTTGTTTTGTCGAAAAAATACAATACAAAAGCTACTGTTGGAAATTTAAACAATCATATTGGAGTTCCGCTGACAGTATTATCATTTACCAATGAAACGGAAATTGGTATAGTAGAAATGGGGGCTAATCATAAAAAAGAAATTGAATTTTTATGTGAGATAGCACAACCGGATTATGGTTATATCACTAATTTCGGAAAAGCACATTTAGAAGGTTTTGGGGGTGTTGAAGGAGTAATTGAAGGAAAAAGCGAGATGTATAAGTACTTGCTTGAAAATGATAAATTAGCCTTTATTAATTTGGATGATGCTATTCAGGTTGAAAAATCAAAAAAAATAAAATCTTTCACATTCGGATTAGATAATAGCTTTGCAGATTTAAATGTCCAAACAATAGAAGCTAATCCATTTGTCGTAGTTAATTATAATGACTTTTTTGTAAACTCTAATTTAATTGGTCTTTATAATGCTAACAATATTAACGCAGCAGTTGCTATTGGTGCCTATTTTAAAGTTGACAAACAAAACATTAAGACAGCAATTGAAAATTATGTTCCCACAAATAATAGATCTCAGTTGTTAAAAAAAGAGTCATTTCAAATTATTCTGGATGCTTATAATGCAAATCCGAGTAGTATGGCTGTCGCAATTACTAATTTTTTGCAATTGGACAATTCAAAAAAAATAATGATTTTAGGAGATATGTTCGAGCTTGGGAATGAAAGTCAGCAAGAGCATAAGATTATTGTAGATTCTTTAGCAAATCAAAATGAGTCAACGGTTTATTTAATTGGAAAAGCTTTTTTCGTGAATTTTATTCCACATGAAAAACTTAATTTCTTTGAAACTTTCGACCAGTTTGCTGAATATTTAAAAGGAAATAAATTCAAGGAAGAAAGTACTATATTGATTAAGGGATCACGTGGTATGGCTTTAGAAAGAACTTTAGATTATATATAATACTTTAAAGATTAATTTTGAATAACGATTATGGTTTTTAGAAAATTAGCCATGTCTTTTCCAGATGCTACTGAAGAACCACACTTTGAGAAGATTTCTTTCCGTATCAACAAAAAAATATTCGCCACCTTTGATGAGAAGAATAATCGGGCAGTTTTAAAATTAAATGAAATTGATCAGTCAGTTTTTTGTTCTTCCAACGAAATGATTTTCTGCCCAATTCCGAATAAATGGGGTAAACAAGGCTGGACAATTGTGGAACTTTCAAAAGGAAAACCCGAAATGTTTGAAGATGTTTTGATACTATCTTATGAAACTGTAATTACAAAAAAGAAATAATGACGAACCTAACAGTTTTAAACCTGTTAGGTTTTGTTTTTTATTCGATAATTGTTCTAAAGGTCAAATTTATCCGAGGTTTTGAAGTTGTTTTGGTTGGTGGTAACCTATGGAGCCAATGTGTTTGCGTGGTATCTTTCATAACTAATAAACTTCCATGTTCCAAAATCAAAGAAACAACTTCTTTAGTCTGTTTGTGTTTGAAAGCAAATTTGCGCTCCGCTCCAAAACTAACCGAACCGATTGCACCGTTTTTCTTTAAATCCTTTTCGGCGTCACTGTGCCATGCCATTCCTTCATCTCCGGAATGATATAAATTCAACAAGCAGGAATTGAAAGTTTCTCCGGTTTTTTCTTCTATTATTGCTTTTAATTCAAGTAATTCCTTTGTCCACGGAAGCGCTTTTTTGGTTGTATTCGAATACGTATATTCAAACTTTGAATCGCCGTACCAGGCTACTTTTCGTTTGGTCAGTATTAATTTTCCAAAAATTATGGCTTCGTCGTTTTTCCAATCAATTGTAGTTAAAAGAATGTCCAGATAATGATTTGACTCTTCTCGAGAAAATAATTTTCCGTAATAATTTACAGTTCCATCTTTTGGAAGCAAATTAGTCGTTTCGTCTGTATGTGGATTAAATAAGTCCATTTTTCCATTTTTGATATTCGGTTTTCATACAATTTCCACAAGGTCTGAAACCATTTTGCCTGGCTTCTTTTTCGGATAAAAAGAAAACCCGATTTTTGCGTTTCATTCTTTTTCCGGAAGAGCATCTTAAAGTTCCGTAGATTTTTAGTTTTAGATTTCCGCCAAAGCAAATTTCAGCATTTTTAATTTTATTTCGGATATGTAAATCCAGAATTTCAGAATGTTGGATCATGATATTTTATTTCTTAACTCAGCTTTAACCAAAATAATTGCGTAGCATTATGTTTTGAAGTTAATTAGAGATCTGAATTTAATTGCGCACCTTCCCAGCCAATAATAGCAGTTTTACGCGTATTTCCCCACATATAACCGCCAAACGTTCCTGTCGATTGAATAACACGATGACACGGAATCAGGAAAGCTACAGGATTACTGCCAATTGCAGTTCCAACAGCTCTTGAAGCATTTGGTTTCTCAATTTGATGTGCAATCGAACCATAAGTTGAAAGTTGTCCCATCGGAATTTTAAGCAAGGTTTCCCAAACTTTCAATTGAAAATCTGTACCTTTTAAATGGAGTTTGATCTCAGATAATTTACTCCAGTCATTTTGAAAAATAAATAAGGCATTTTGCTGTACTAAATCTAGTTTTTGATTGAATGTGGCGTTTGGAAATTTGTGTTTTAAATCTTCAAAGCCGATTTCTTGATTTTCGGCGAACGCCATAAAACAAATTCCTTTTTGGGTCGAAGCCACAATAATATTCCCAAACGGGCTTTCGGCAAAGCTGAAATTAATTTCAAGTTTTTTACCTCCGTTTTTATATTCTGCCGGAGTCATTCCTTCGATGTTCACAAATAAATCATGCAGACGGCTTGTACCGGAAAGTCCTGTGTCAAAAGCGGTGTCAAATAATGTTGCTTGATTATCTTCTTTCAGTATTTTTTTGGCGTGTTCGACACTGATGTATTGCAAAAATTTCTTTGGACTTGTACCAGCCCATTCGGTAAACAAGCGCTGAAAATGAAACGGACTCAAATGCACTTTTTCGGCAACTTCATCAAGATTGGGCTGTGTTTTAAAATTGGCTTTGATATAATCAATGGCTTCTGCAATTCGGTTATAATTGATGTTTTCCTGTGTGCTCATTTCTTTCAATTTTATAATGCAAATATCGACCGGCTTTTGCAGTCATAAAATCCGAAACTTGCGGAAATTGTTTTTTGGCTGTATCTCCACTAACTTGAAAAGGAGTTCAATTAAGATCTTATTTTATTCTTTTCAAAATCCAATTTCTTTAAAAGTTCAATTTTTAAATCTTTTAATACAGCTTCATTACTATTAAAAGCTGTAGACCAATCGATACTTTGATATAGTATATTTTCAGGAACATACTTGGCAAGTTCCCTAATTAGATTGTCACATTCCGCATCATAAACATTCATGTCAAAATGAAGTATGTCTTTTAAAGGATGATCTCCGGGTCCGCCTGCTGCCATTTATTTTGATATTTACAGTGTTGATTTTTATTTAAGTATTTCCTTTCGGGTCGAAATACTGATTAATTTATAACCATCATCCGTTCTCAAAAATTGAAAATGATCTTGTCCGAAATCGGATTTGTTTTTGGGTGAAATTACGATGTTTTTAACCGGATACAACCATTCTTTTGATTGATTGCAATTGTTGAAATACATTTCATATTCGCTTGTTTCAAAAATAAAAGGATTTAAACCATCTGAAGAAATAAAATATTCCGTTTTAGCAGCAATCAGTTCTTCTAGTTTTAGTTTTATAAAAGTATAATTCTGGTTGATGAATTTGTTTTTTGATTCATTTATCCATCCGTCCGGTTCTTTCCAAAAACTAATTTTATCAAAAGAGGATTTTAATAAATTATCTTTTGATAAATCAGTAAGCAGATTGTTTTTGACCCAGAACTCAAATTCCTTATCAAAATTTATAAAAGAATAATATTGTCCATCAACTCCCGGAAAATTTTCCCTAATTGGATCTTTGCTTGGTGTAGCAGATTTTTGTACAGAATAAAAATTCAAATCATCGTTGTATTTAAAATTTTCAATTAAGATTTTATTATTGGTATCGATAAGATATTCTTTTCCGCCGGACCAGCTAAAATGATTGCAGCCTTCGTGATTATCTTTTATCTTTTTAGCGTCTTGTAATACTATAACCATTCCGTTTCTGGCTTTTGTCAGGTCATTATATGATGCGGGAATTACAATTTTTCCCTGAGCATTAAACATTCCCATTTTATCGGTTTTGGGATCTCTGAATCTGATGAAACCTTCATTTTCACAGTCAGAACTATTGTCAAACGTATATAAACTGTCAATGCCAACGATTCTTCCGGATTTGGTGAGGTAATAACTTTTCCAGCTTTCTTTATCTTCTTCCATTACGGCAATAATATCATCAAATTTATTGGCGGAAGTCAGTCCCATGAATTTTGGTTCTATTTTGATAGTACCATTTTTGTCTTTAAATCCGATGTAGGTTGAATCTTTATCCTGAAAAGAAATCCAGGTGTCTTTGTTTTGAGAAAACGCTGTGCAGCTGAAAAAAATAAATAGATATGTAAAAAAAGAAAGTCTCATAAAAAAGTATTTCCAGTAAATATAATACAACGTTTTTGAAAATGAAATAGTCTGGCAGTTTTGAAATTTGTGGAAATACGATTGCGTGAAGGATAGGAGGAAGCTACCGAAGTAGCCCGGATAGCCTGACAGCATCGCGATAAAAGGGCGTATATGCGTAAAGTAATTTAGCCCTTTTATCATGATGGTGACACGCCCAAATAAAAAACCCTCACATTGCTGCAAGGGTTTTGATTTATTTTGAAAGTTTACTAATCACTATTTACTAAT
>Ga0247813_10002250_pt1 | contig 13440 bp, 10 predicted proteins | sample UWRJL169409C1_FD_180719 | JGI IMG/M metagenome (GOLD analysis project Ga0247813, IMG submission 180719) | Plant litter microbial communities from Arlington Agricultural Research Station in Wisconsin, United States - UWRJ-L169-409C-1 | ecosystem: Environmental > Terrestrial > Plant litter >... | reverse complement strand
GCCGCAATGGCGGTAGACCGTATCGATCATCTTGGAGATGTTCTTCTTGGTCAGTTCCTGGTTGCAGACGTCGAACGGCACGTTGGCGTTCTTCGGCAGAAGTTCGCCGATGATCATACGGCCAGGCGTGGTTTCATAGATCTTCGAAACAGGCTTGCCATCGGCATCGACCGTCTTGAAGCGGCCGCGAATCTTGGCATGCAGCGTCACCGACTTGGTTTCAAGCGCGTGATGCAGTTCGCCGAGATCGGAGAAGGCCATGCCTTCGCCCGGCTCGTTCTGGTTCAGGATCGACAGATAGTAGAGACCGAGAACCATGTCCTGCGACGGAACGATGATCGGCGCGCCGTTTGCCGGGTGCAGGATGTTGTTGGTCGACATCATCAGGACGCGGGCTTCCAACTGCGCTTCCAGCGACAGCGGCACGTGAACGGCCATCTGGTCACCGTCGAAGTCGGCGTTGAACGCCGTGCAGACGAGCGGATGCAGCTGGATCGCCTTGCCTTCGACCAGGATAGGTTCGAAGGCCTGGATGCCCAAGCGGTGGAGGGTTGGCGCACGGTTCAGGAGAACCGGGTGCTCGCGGATGACCTCGTCGAGGATATCCCAGACTTCCGGCTTCTCCTTCTCGACCAGCTTCTTGGCCTGCTTGACGGTCGAGGAGTACCCCTTGGCGTCGAGGCGGGCGTAGATGAACGGCTTGAACAGTTCGAGCGCCATCTTCTTCGGCAGGCCGCACTGGTGCAGCTTCAGTTCCGGGCCGGTCACGATGACCGAACGGCCGGAATAGTCGACACGCTTGCCGAGCAAGTTCTGCCGGAAGCGGCCCTGCTTGCCCTTGAGCATGTCGGACAGCGACTTCAGCGGACGCTTGTTGGCACCGGTGATGACGCGGCCACGGCGGCCGTTGTCGAACAGGGCGTCAACGGATTCCTGCAGCATGCGCTTTTCGTTGCGGATGATGATGCCAGGCGCACGAAGCTCGATCAGGCGCTTCAAACGGTTGTTCCGGTTGATGACGCGGCGATAGAGATCGTTGAGGTCGGACGTGGCGAAACGGCCGCCGTCCAGCGGAACCAGCGGACGCAGGTCCGGCGGGATCACCGGGACGACCTTCATGATCATCCATTCCGGGCGGTTGCCGGATTCCATGAAGTTCTCAACGATCTTCAGGCGCTTCATCAGCTTCTTCTGCTTCAGCTCGGACGTGGTGTCAGCCATTTCCGCGCGCAGATCGCCAGCGATCTTTTCGAGATTCATCGAAGCCAGCATCTCGTAGATGGCTTCAGCACCGATCATCGCGGTGAACTGATCTTCGCCGAACTCGTCGACGGCGATCATGTACTCTTCTTCCGAGAGAAGCTGACTTTCCTTGAGGGACGTCAGGCCCGGCTCGGTGATGATGTAGTTTTCGAAATACAGGACGCGCTCGATATCCTTCAGCGTCATGTCGAGCAGCGTCGCGATGCGGCTCGGCAGGGACTTCAGGAACCAGATATGGGCAACCGGAGCTGCAAGCTCAATATGGCCCATGCGCTCACGGCGAACGCGCGACAAAGTCACTTCGACGCCGCACTTTTCGCAGATGATGCCCTTGTACTTCATGCGCTTGTACTTGCCGCACAGGCACTCATAGTCCTTGATCGGGCCAAAGATACGCGCGCAGAAAAGGCCGTCGCGTTCCGGCTTGAACGTACGGTAGTTGATGGTTTCCGGCTTCTTGATCTCACCGTAGGACCAGGAGAGAATCTTCTCCGGCGACGCAATCGAAATCCGGATGGAATCGAAGGTCTGCGCAGGCACCTGCGGATTGAAAAGGTTCATGACCTCTTGGTTCATGCCTATCTCCTTTATGGGCTATCGCCCTGAGCTTGGCAGAGAGCGCGGCAAATCCCGGGCGCCGGCTTCCTGCTCGAAACGGATAAAACCGCATGAAATGCGGCCGCATTTCCTACCCCTGCCCCAATGACTTGAGACCCGGGTGGAAATGGTGCGCGCCGCTTGGGAAAGCGGCACGCACCCTGATGTCTTATTCGGCCGCGTCCGGCAATTGCTGGTTTGCCGCGTTGAGTTCGTCGAGCTTGGAATTCTCCAGTTCGACCGAGAGACCCAACGAGCGCATTTCCTTGACGAGAACGTTGAAGCTCTCCGGAATACCAGCCTCGAAGGTATCGTCGCCTCGGACGATCGCTTCGTAGACCTTGGTACGTCCGGCCACGTCGTCGGACTTCACCGTCAGCATTTCCTGCAGGGTGTAGGCGGCGCCGTAGGCTTCCAGAGCCCAGACTTCCATTTCCCCGAAGCGCTGACCGCCGAACTGCGCCTTACCACCGAGCGGTTGCTGGGTAACGAGCGAGTAAGGACCGATCGAACGGGCGTGGATCTTGTCGTCCACAAGGTGGTTCAGCTTCAGCATGTAGATGTAGCCGACCGTCACCTGACGGTCGAACTGATCGCCGGTACGGCCATCATACAGCGTCGACTGACCCGAAACGTTCAGGCCTGCCTGTTCCAGCATCTCGTTGACGTCGGCTTCGACTGCACCGTCGAAGACCGGCGTTGCGATCGACACGCCGCGGCGGGTCTGCTCGGCCAGACGGACGATCGACTCGTCGTCATAGTCCTTGATCGGCTCGCCCTTCGGACCGGAGCCGATGACACTGTCGATGGTATCGCGCAGCGGCTGAATTTCAGCGCCCGCCTTATAGGCATCAAGCATGGCACCGATCTTCTTGCCCATGCCGGCGCAGGCCCAACCCAGATGGGTTTCAAGGATCTGGCCGACATTCATGCGCGAAGGCACGCCGAGCGGGTTCAACACCACGTCAACATGCGTACCGTCTTCCAGGAACGGCATGTCTTCGATCGGCACGATACGGGAAACCACACCCTTGTTGCCGTGACGGCCGGCCATCTTGTCGCCTGGCTGGATCTTGCGCTTCACAGCGACAAAGACCTTGACCATCTTCATGACGCCCGGAGGCATTTCATCGCCGCGCTGGACCTTTTCGACCTTGTCCATGAAGCGATGCTCGAGCAGCGACTTGGATTCGTCGTACTGGCCACGCAGAGCTTCAACTTCGCCCTGAGCCTTTTCGTCTTCCGTCGCAAACATCCACCACTGCGAGCGGGGATATTCGGAAATGACGGCGTTCGAAAGTTCGGTGCCCTTCTTGAAGCCCTTCGGACCGGCAACAGCGACCTGACCGCGCAGCATGTCGAGAAGACGCGAGTAGACGTTGCGATCGAGGATCGCCTGTTCGTCGTCGCGGTCTTTGGCAAGACGCTCGATCTCTTCCCGCTCGATCGCCATCGCACGTTCGTCTTTTTCCACGCCGTGGCGGTTGAAGACGCGAACTTCGACGATGGTGCCGAAGGTGCCCGGAGGCATGCGCATGGAGGTGTCGCGGACGTCGGACGCCTTTTCACCGAAGATGGCGCGCAGAAGCTTTTCTTCCGGCGTCATCGGGCTTTCGCCCTTAGGCGTGATCTTGCCGACCAGAATGTCGCCAGGGGTCACTTCGGCGCCGATGTAGACAATACCGGCTTCGTCGAGGTTCTTCAGCGCTTCTTCCGAAACGTTCGGAATATCGCGGGTGATTTCTTCCGGACCAAGCTTGGTGTCGCGCGCCATCACTTCGAATTCTTCGATGTGGATGGAGGTGAACACGTCATCGCGAACGATGCGCTCGGACAGAAGGATCGAGTCCTCGTAGTTGTAGCCGTTCCACGGCATGAACGCGACGAGCGCGTTGCGGCCGAGAGCCAGGTCACCGAGGTCGGTCGACGGACCGTCAGCGATGATGTCGCCCTTGTTCAGAATGTCACCGACGGTGACCAGCGGACGCTGGTTGACGCAGGTGTTCTGGTTGGAACGCTGGAACTTCTGCAGGCGGTAGATATCAACGCCGGACTTGCCAGCCTGGAGATCTTCCGTCGCACGGATAACGATACGGGTCGCGTCAACCTGGTCGACCACACCGCCACGGCGGGCAGCGATAGCAGCACCGGAGTCACGGGCAACGATCGGCTCCATGCCGGTACCGACGAACGGAGCTTCCGCACGCAGCAGAGGCACCGCCTGACGCTGCATGTTGGAGCCCATGAGGGCGCGGTTGGCGTCGTCGTTTTCCAGGAACGGGATGAGCGCTGCCGCAACAGACACGAGCTGCTTGGGCGAAACGTCCATCAGGTTCACGATGTCGCGCGGTGCGAGCATAACGTCGCCGGCGTGACGGCAAACAACGAATTCTTCAACGAAGGACTGGTCTTCGTTGAGTTCGGAGTTGGCCTGGGCCACGTGATACTTGGCTTCTTCCATTGCCGACAGGTAGACGACATCCTTGGTCACCTTACCGTCGATGATCTTGCGGTAAGGACTTTCGATGAAGCCGTACTTGTTGACGCGGGCAAAGGTTGCCAGCGAGTTGATCAGACCGATGTTCGGGCCTTCCGGCGTTTCGATCGGGCAGATACGGCCGTAGTGGGTCGGGTGAACGTCGCGGACTTCAAAGCCAGCGCGTTCGCGCGTCAGACCGCCCGGTCCAAGAGCCGAAAGACGGCGCTTGTGGGTGATTTCCGACAGCGGATTGACCTGGTCCATGAACTGCGACAGCTGCGAGGAGCCGAAGAATTCGCGAACAGCGGCAGCAGCCGGCTTGGCGTTGATCAAGTCCTGCGGCATGACGGTGTCGATTTCGATCGACGACATGCGTTCCTTGATCGCACGCTCCATGCGCAGCAGACCGAGGCGATACTGATTTTCCATCAATTCGCCGACCGAACGCACACGGCGGTTGCCGAGGTTGTCGATGTCGTCGATTTCGCCCTTGCCGTCGCGCAGGTCAACCAGCATCCGGACAACAGCCAGGATGTCTTCCTTGCGCAGGATACGAACGGTGTCGGCAGCATCCACGTCCAGACGCATGTTCATCTTCACGCGGCCGACGGCGGAGAGATCGTAACGCTCCGAATCGAAGAACAGCGTGTTGAACATGGCTTCAGCCGAATCCATGGTCGGCGGCTCGCCGGGACGCATGACGCGGTAGATGTCGAACAGGGCATCCTGACGGTTTTCGTTCTTGTCGACCGAAAGCGTGTTGCGGATGTAGGCACCGACATTGATATGGTCGATGTCGAGGATCGGGATCTCGTCGAAACCGGCCGTCAGAATGACGCCAAGCGTCTTCTCGTCGATTTCGTCGCCGGCTTCGAGGAAGATTTCACCCGTCGACGGATTGACCAGATCTTCGGCAAGGAAGTTGCCGTAAAGCTCGTCATCGGTGGCCTTGATGGCCTTCAAGCCCTTTTCCACCAGCGTCTTCAACAGGCGCGGCGTCAGCTTCTTGCCGGATTCCACGACCACTTCGCCGGTGTCGGCGTCGATCAGGTCGGAAAGCGCCTTCTGGCCCTTGAGAACCTCCGGCTGGAACGGAATCCGCCAGCCCTTGCCGTCGCGGGCATAGAGCGACTTGGTATAGAAGGTCTCGAGGATTTCCTCGCCGTCCATGCCAAGCGCCATCAAAAGCGACGTGACGGGGATCTTGCGGCGGCGGTCGATACGCGCGTGCACAACGTCCTTGGCATCGAATTCGATGTCGAGCCAGGAGCCGCGATACGGGATCACGCGGGCAGCAAACAGAAGCTTGCCCGAGGAATGGCTCTTGCCCTTGTCATGGTCGAAGAACACGCCCGGCGAACGGTGCATCTGGGAGACGATGACGCGCTCGGTGCCGTTGACGATGAACGTACCGTTGTTGGTCATGAGCGGCATGTCGCCCATGTAAACGTTCTGTTCCTTGATGTCCTTGACGGACTTGGCGCCCGTATCCTCGTCGATATCGAACACGATGAGGCGCAGCGTCACCTTCAGCGGCGCTGCGTAGGTCAGATCGCGCTGACGGCATTCCTCAACGTCGAACTTCGGCTGTTCGAACTCGTAGGACACGAATTCGAGCATCGAAGCGCCGGAGAAATCCGTGATCGGGAAAACCGACTTGAAAACGGACTGAAGCCCCTCGTCCGGACGACCGCCCTGCGGCTCGTCGACCATGAGGAACTGGTCGTAGGATGCCTTCTGAACCTCGATGAGGTTCGGCATTTCTGCGACTTCGGGAATTTTACCAAAAAACTTGCGTACGCGCCTACGACCATTGAAAGAAAGGGTCTGAGCCATCGTCGCTCCTTCAAATTTTGCATCCGGGCCTGCAACGGACGGGAACCGATGGCCAGTCGACCCCGTCAATCAATGGATTGTTCAATCTCGTCCAACCTCCAAAAACGCTCAGCGCGGATTGCTGTGCTGTTCCTGGTTCGGGACTATCCTCTTGAAGAACCCATTACCCAAAAGCCGTTTTCAATAGGCTTTTGGGTAATATGTTCAGAAAGCGGTCAAAGAGAGGCGGCCATTTTCATGGCCACCTCCCCTTTAAAACAAGCAGAATTACTTGACGTCAACCTTGGCGCCAGCGTCTTCGAGCTTCTTCTTGAGATCAGCAGCTTCAGCCTTGGAAACGCCTTCCTTGACAGCCTTAGGAGCGGCTTCAACGAGGTCCTTGGCTTCCTTCAGGCCGAGGCCTGTGATCGCGCGGACTTCCTTGATGACGTTGATCTTGTTTGCGCCGGCATCAGCGAGGATGACGTCGAATTCAGTCTTTTCTTCTTCAACAACAGCAGCAGCAGCACCGCCAGCAGCAGCAGCAGCTACCGGAGCAGCAGCGGAAACGCCCCACTTTTCTTCAAGAAGCTTCGACAGTTCTGCAGCTTCCAGAACGGTCAACGAGGACAGGTCTTCAACGATCTTAGAGAGATCAGCCATTTTTTAGTTCCTTTTGTTCGGTTCGAACTTGGTTTGATATAACAACGAAAAACCGCCTTATGCGGCTTCTTCGTCCTTCTTGGCGTAGGCCGCGAACACGCGGGCAAGCTGGCTTGCCGGTGCTGCAACAACCGATGCGATACGCGTTGCCGGGGTCTGAATCATACCCAGCAGCTTTGCACGCAGCTCGTCCAGCGACGGCAGTGTCGCAAGCGACTTGACTGCATCCGCGGACAGCGTGGTTGCTCCCATGGCGCCACCCAGAACAACGATCTTGTCGTTGGTCTTGGCGAAATCCATGACAACCTTTGGAGCCGTGATCGGGTCGGCGCTGAATGCTACCAGCGTCTGGCCCTTGAAGAGATTTGTCATCCCTTCGGCTTCCGTACCCTGAAGGGCGATCTTGGCCAGGCGGTTCTTCGCGACTTTGACGGTGCCGCCAGCAGCGCGCATCTTCGAACGGAAGTCGTTCATCTGTGCGACTGTGACACCAGCATAGTGGGCCACGACAACCGAACCGGCGCCCTTGAAGGACTCGTTCAGCTCCGTGACGAATTCGCGTTTTTCCGCTCTTTCCACTGCCTATCTCCAGTTGACTGGACCGTACAACACAGTCCAGTCGGTTTGCCTTTGCCGCAAGAGATCAGAGTTGATCCCAAGCGACGCTCGAGGATCCTGTCCCCTGCGCGTTCCCGTTCAACCGGGTCTGGCACAAGGCAAGCCGAGGTTCGAACCGAATTTCCACGCTTGCGCGCGTCAAATGAAATTCGGGACTCACCCATCTCATGCAGGCTGAAGTGATTAAGGGATAACCACCTGCAATCTCGGACAGGAGTTCCGGGTTTGATCCCGGAATTTCCGGCCTCGAAAGGCCGGAAATCTGTGACCGGACAAAAGTCCGGATAAACGTGATTAAGCGCTAACCGTCGACGGATCGATCTTGACGCCCGGACCCATGGTCGAGGAAATCGCGACACGCTTGACGTAGTTGCCCTTGGCGCCAGCCGGCTTTGCCTTGATGACTGCATCAGCGAAAGCGCGGATGTTTTCTTCAAGAGCAACAGCATCGAACGATGCCTTGCCGATGCCGGCGTGAACGATACCGGCCTTTTCGACGCGGAACTCAACGGCGCCGCCCTTCGATGCCTTAACAGCACCGGCGACGTCCATGGTGACGGTTCCGACCTTCGGGTTCGGCATCATGCCACGCGGGCCGAGGACCTTACCGAGACGGCCGACGAGCGGCATCATGTCCGGAGTGGCGATGCAGCGATCGAAATCGATCTTGCCGCCCTGGACGATATCGACCAGGTCTTCCGCACCGACGATGTCAGCGCCGGCAGCCTTGGCTTCATCAGCCTTGGCGCCACGTGCGAACACGGCGACACGAACCGTACGGCCGGTGCCGTTCGGCAGGTTGACGACGCCACGGACCATCTGGTCGGCATGACGCGGATCAACGCCGAGGTTCATCGCAACTTCGATGGTTTCGTCGAACTTGGCGATCGCCCGTTCCTTGACCATCGAAATGGCTTCGCTCAGAGCAACGAGCTTCGTCGGATCAACACCTTCACGGGTCTTCTTTACGCGCTTTGCAATCTTTGTCATGGTCTCAACCTGCCACTTCCAGGCCCATGGAGCGGGCCGAGCCCTCAACCATTGCCATTGCGCCTTCGATATCAGCCGCGTTCAGATCCTTCATCTTGGCTTCAGCGATCTTGCGAACCTGATCCTTGGTGAGGGTACCGGCCTTGGCGCCCTTGCCAGGCGTCTTGGAACCAGCCGTCAGCTTCGCTTCCTTCTTCAGGAAGTAGCTGACTGGCGGCTGCTTCATGATGAAGGTGAAGGACTTGTCCTGGTAGTAGGTGATGACGACCGGGATCGGCATGCCCTTTTCCAGTTCCTGCGTGGCGGCATTGAACGCCTTGCAGAATTCCATGATGTTTACGCCACGCTGACCAAGCGCCGGGCCGATTGGCGGGGACGGGTTTGCCGATCCTGCCTTGACCTGAAGCTTGAGCTGGCCTGCAACTTTCTTAGCCATTTCTCTCTGCCTTTATGGTTTCCCCGGTATCCCTGCCCGCCATATGCGAACCGGACCCGGAAACGTTACAACCGGTTTCCCGGCTTCTCATGCCGCCCTTTCAACAGGACGGCGGCTGCGGTTGCGTGGTGCGGATTGACCAATCCGGCTAAGACCGGTTTCCTTCCACGCGGTTTGCGGGCTTGCCCGCATTTGCCGAATACATCGATCCGGCAAAACCAAAAGAAAGCTGCGCAGCCGAACGGAATTCGGCGCTGCAGCCTTCAGAAATCAGACTTTCTCGACCTGAGCGTACTCAAGATCTACCGGCGTTGCGCGGCCGAAGATGGAGACTTCAACCTTGAGGCGCGAACGCTCTTCGTCAACGTCCTGCACGATGCCGTTGAACGAGGCAAACGGACCATCGGATACGCGCACCTGTTCGCCGACCTCAAACGAGATCGAAGGCTTCGGACGGTCAACACCATCCTGAACCTGGCCGAGAATGCGCTCGGCTTCAAAATCAGGGATCGGAACCGGCTTGTTGTTGGAACCGAGGAAACCCGTGACCTTGGGTGTATTCTTGATGAGGTGATAGGCCTCATCCGTCAGGTCGGCGCGCACCAGCACGTAACCCGGGAAAAACTTACGCTCGGCGTCGACCTTGCGGCCACGGCGAACTTCAACGACCTTCTCGGTCGGAACGAGAATCTTTTCAAACAGATGGCTCAGGCCCTTCTGCTTGGCCTTCTCCTCGATCGATTCAGCAACCTTCTTCTCGAAATTCGAGTAGGCGTGAACGATGTACCAACGCGCTGCCATATTCATCCCCAACCGTTCAAACGCCAGCATTCAGGACGAGGCCAATCAGCCAGCCCATCAGTTGGTCCGCAGCAAAAAAGAAGATAGCCGCAAAGAACACCATGACGAATACCATCAGCGTCGAGATCATCGTCTCGCGCCGTGAAGGCCATGTGACTTTCGCCGTCTCAGCACGAACCTGCTGCAGAAACGTAAATGGATTTGTTTTGGATGCCATTGAATGCTCACGCCTTAACGGCCCGTAAAGCTGACGATCAGCCCCACGCGCCGCGTGTCTGTTTGAACCCTACATAAAGACCGATTCTATAAATCACAAGAGGTCAACGGTCTTTTTGCGAAATTAGCCGGAAAAAGCAAGCCTTCTCCCTGTATAATGCACCAACTCGCTGCGGCATGATATGCGCCGAATTGAATGGCAGGGGCAGTAAGGCTCGAACTTACGACCTGCGGTTTTGGAGACCGCCGCTCTACCAACTGAGCTATACCCCTAGACCAGCGGCGCGGAGTGCAAAAAGCAAAGCGCCACATGAAGTCAGCGGGTTATTATTCAGTTTGGCCGGCATTGACAAGCGCCTTTGCGCGAAAAAAGAAAAGAAATCCGCATCCGGACCTCTTTTCCACGCCCTGATATCGGCAGCTTACGCCTCGACATATTGACGCCAGTCGTGCTCCTCCCGGAACCCCAGCACGTCGCGGATCTTCCGGTTCGAAAGCAGCCCCTCAAACGCGCCTATCTCGCGCGTAAACGGCACGTTGGGGAAATAGCGGGCCGCCAGTTCCTTCGTTGGCGTATTGGCCGACACGGTATCGTTGGCTGCATTGAAGACCTGGAAACCGAGCCCATCCTTTTCGATGCACAGCTTGACGATCTGGCCGAGATCGCGGGCGTCAATATAGCTCCAGGCGATGCGCTTGCGGATTTCCGGATTGGCGAAATAGGCCGGGAACCGTTCGTATTCGTGCGGTTCTATGACATTGCCGATTCTGAGTGCGTAGATGTCAGCCCCGGAACGCTCGGCGAAGGCGCGCGCCGTCTTCTCGTTCACCACCTTCGACAGCCCGTACGAATCCATCGGATTGACGTCATAGTCCTCGTCCAGCGGAAACTGATGAAAGTCGCGATGACCTTCGGCAAAGCAGACGCCATAGGTGGTTTCGCTGGAGGCGACGATGATCTTGCGGATGCCGAGCTTCACCGCCGCCTCGATGACATTGTAGGTGCCCATCGTATTGATGCGGAAGGTTTCGTTGTCCGGCTTGATCAATATCCGTGGCACAGCGGCGAAATGAACCACCGCATCGAACGGCTGGGGTCCCTGCCCCTGTTCCAGATCCGGGAAATCCCGATGCATCGACATGACGTTGAACATCTGGCCGCTATCGGTGATATCGGCGATCAGATTGGTGACGCCAGGGCTTTCCAGCGGCGTCAAGTCGACATTGTGCACCTCGTATCCAGCCTCGACGAGATAGGGGACGGCGTGCCGCCCCGCCTTGCCCGCGCCGCCGGTAAACAGAATTCTCTTGCCCATGATATTCCTCCGTTCCGCGGCCGCCGCACAGGTGCCTGCATACTACGCTACCGCCGGTATGCCCTGCCCGTTTAAGGGCTGCAACAGCATTCTCTAACGCCGGGGGATGACGGAATGCATGCTGTGCTCTATCTCTTCGTGCACAAGCAAACAGCCTGGATGCCTTAAAACATGCCGATGCAAGCGGAAGACTTCGAAACGATCCTTTCGAATTATGAGATGGTCGCATTGATCGCCAACAGTGAAAGCGTCGATATCGACAAGATCGCACGCGCCCTGCCGGAAAAAACGCTCTATGTCTTCTTCACCGGTTGCGCCAAAGTGCTTGCCCAGCCCTTCGGAAGGGATGCCGTACTCTGTCACCGTCTTGTTGCCGGCGGCACGAAGTTCCTGAAGTCGCAAAAGCATTTCGACAAGGCTTACAGCCTCTTCAAAAACAGCCTGAAGGCCGAGATCGGCGTCATAGCCGAACGCAGCCTGGCACAGGGCGCTGCCGCCTTGTCTGCGCCTCGCACCAGCGAACTGGTGCCGTATACGCTCGACTTCGACTACACGTTCGGACCGCTCTATCCGGCAGACCGCAGCCCGACGACCGGATTTGCGCTTGCCATGTGGCTTACCGAAAGGGCGCCAGGCGCAAATGTATGCCTGTGCGGGTTTACTGGCGTCGCCGGCCTGCAGTTCAACATGTACACCGGACACGACTGGACCTTCGAGCAGATCATGCTGCAGCTCTTCGTCAAGAAGGGGCGTATCAGGCGCTTCGAGGATAGCCTCACCGAGCCAGCCGGCACATTCGCACGCATCCACGAGCGGTTTCCGGAATTCAGCGAAGCGACGATCGCGCTTGTCGCCACCAATGTTCTAGCCAACCGGTATACCGGCATGGAGCAGCAGGTCGCCAAGCTCTGGTCGAAAACCAAGATCGAACGCCGCATCCGCGGCTTCTTCAAGCGCTTCAAGCGCTTTGGTCACTGAGACCTGCGCAACAGGCGCAGGTCTCCCTTTCAGGCTGTCATGCACCTTAGCGCTGAGCGACGGAGAGAACGCGCTCGCGGGCTGCAAACCACTCTTCGGCATAATCGTCATTCTTGTATTCTTCGAAATACGGCCCGCCATCGGTGAAATGCACGAGATCGGCCGTTTCGTTGTAGTCGTATTCGTTGACCAGCCAGTTCCATGTCTGCGGCAGCGCGCCGATCAAATCCTCGGATTCGAGCCATTTGAATTGATGCAGCTGCAGACCGGTCGCCTCGTTGACATAGTCCTTGGTCAACGCACGGCATTTGGCATTGTTGAAGAGGATGACGCTCGACCAATTCTTCTTTTCGTATTTTGTCTGCGTCTGGCCGAGGAATTTCGTTTCAACCTTGGGCGTATAGTCGTGTTTGACGCACATGGCGGCATAGCGGTCATCGCGCAGCGCCCATAGTTTGGCGATATCGGTCCGCATCAGCATATCGCAATCGGCAAACAGGCTCCAACCTTCGTAGTTGCTGAGATAGGGCACCAGAAAACGCGAGAAGGAAAATTCCGTCGATTGCAGCTGATTGCGTTCGCGGGTGAAGATGCCGCCGAGATTGTTGAGCGCGATAGGCCGGAACTCGACCGGGATCGAACTCTTCTCCAATATGCTCTGGCAAAAGACGTGGTAGGCAACAACTTCCTTGCTGTCGAAACCGATGAAAACGCGTGCACTGTCCGCCATCTCTTCTCCTGTCGAAATATGTGAGCGGCCGCATCTCAATCATGCGGGACTTCATTTCTCGATCGCCCGCCGGCGGCGTATCCGCGCGAAACACGATCAAGGCAGAGATTTATTAGAGTCATCGGATTATTCAACCGTATGACGGTGAAGATTTATCGCGCATGAGATGAATGACCGATAAAGCCGAATTTTTTGATGTATCGTCCCAAACCAGGAGAGGTGTCCATCATTGCCGGGAAGAGCGCCCCTGTCGCCGGACAACAAAAAACCGCCGTTGCCGGCGGTTTTTTCAACTCGTGTTATCGCCGATTACTCGACGATGGAGGCTGCGATGCCAGCGCTGCGTGCAAATCGCGCTTGCGCGCCATTTGCACCACGTTTCTGCGCCGGCAGCTTTCGGCCTCGTCTACCGATTGTTATTCAACAATCGAGGCGACGATGCCGGCGCCGACGGTGCGGCCGCCTTCGCGGATGGCGAAGCGCAGCTTTTCTTCCATCGCGATCGGAACGATCAGCTCGACGGAAACCGTGACGTTGT
>Ga0247813_10002249_pt1 | contig 13447 bp, 7 predicted proteins | sample UWRJL169409C1_FD_180719 | JGI IMG/M metagenome (GOLD analysis project Ga0247813, IMG submission 180719) | Plant litter microbial communities from Arlington Agricultural Research Station in Wisconsin, United States - UWRJ-L169-409C-1 | ecosystem: Environmental > Terrestrial > Plant litter >... | reverse complement strand
ACATCGACCTTGGGCATCGGTGTGTAGAACACGTTGCCGCGGATGCTCTGCACGCTCTTGGTGACCAGCGGGCCGAGGCTGCCGTCGTTGTCGTAATCGCTGCGCGCGTAGATCAGGTTGGTGCGCAACTTCGGGGTGAAGGCATGGCGCCAGCCCACGTAACCGGCCAGCACGCCGGTCGGGTTGAGTTCGTCGCGGGCGATGTCATACGCGGTATCAGCGGTGACACCCAGGCCGATGTAACGTGCGATGCCTTCGCCACCGGTAACCTGGTAATGCAGCGTATCGGTCGCGCCCATCACCCACTTGCCGCCCAGGGTGAGGCCGCCGCCGATCTTGTCCGCATCGGCACCGCTAGTCTGGTTGTCGACCTTGAGCTGACGGACCACGCCGCCGACACCGAAGGTGCCCCAGTCGCCCTTCCAGCCATAACGCAGGGTCAGATCCGGCAGTGCGCCGCGGTCGGAGTTGCTGGCCACGTTGGTCCACGCGCCGGTGACCGGGTTGCGGGTGCCGGTGAGCAGCGTGGTTTCCGGGTTTTCCAGCGCGACGCTGAAGCCGCCCTGGGTGTAGCGGATCTGTGCCTGGCGCACGAAGATCACACCGTCGGTCGGGCCGACGAAGTCGGCGGCTTCCGGCAGCGAGGCCGCGTCCATGAAGTTCGACCAGGTCTGGCCGGCCATCCAGTTATTCCAGTACATGTAGGCGTGACGCAGGGTCGCACCGTAGGTATTGGTCGCGGTCTGGTTGCCAAGCGAGTTGCCGAAGAAGTCCATCTCGAAGAACGCACCGGACTTGTTGCCGGCCTCGCTGACATTGTCGATGCCAAGATTGAAGCGCGAGAACTTGGCGTGGGCGTTGTAATCCACGTCCGAGCGCTTGCCGCTGCCGCCGGCACCGGCCACCGGGGTCTGGCCCGGCAGATACAGCGCGCGGCCGGTGGCATCGTCGGCAAGCTGACCGTCGCCGGTCTGGGTGGCGAGGAAATCGGCCTTGATGAAGCCGCCGATCTTGACCGTGGTCCCCGGCGCGGCGCCCGGGGTGATGGTGGTGACCTGGATCGGCTGCTTGCCGGCCGGCACCGTGGCCGCCACCGGTTGCTGTGCCTGGACCGTGCGCACGGCGGTGACATCGGTCTGGGCCTGGCTGATCTGGACCTGCTGTTGCTGCTGGTTGTTCAGCAGCAGCTGGACCTGGCGTTCCAGCTCGACGACGCGGGCTTCCAGCGCTCTTTCTTTTGCGGTTTCGGCGAACGCCATGCCTGGCGCGATCAATGCGACGAACATGGCAGCGGCCAACGGCCGGCGTGTCGTCCTCAGCAAACGGTGGCTCATGTTGCCCTCTCTCCCGGGTGGCAAGGTGATGCCGCGCATGGGGCACGGTCGACCCGAGGGTGCGGCGCGTTGACGCACCGAAGCTATTGGCCATTAGTCGTACTCGCCCCAACGGGCGAGTACGACCCGGGCGCCGGCAGGCGACCGGCAGGTGCCGCAGGCACCGCGCAGGTACCGACCGTGGGTCGGTACGCCTTGCCTCACGACCAACGGTCGTGAGCTACCGGGGTTGGCTGCCCTGTCATATCGGGGTGGACGGCGTTCGACCATGGTCTAACCACCTCGACACCGCGTAGCCGGGTGGATGCGGCAAACTGAGGGGGAGAGGTCGCCGCTTATGCTGCGACCGCACAACCCAAGTCAACGTGCAAGTGAGGGTGCCATGGCTGATCTTTACCCCGTCGACGCCGCGTTCGCCGCTGCATCGCGGATCGACAAGAATACGTACCAGCAGCTCTACCGTGAATCGGTGGAGCATCCGGATGCCTTCTGGGGCAAGGCCGCCGAGCGCCTGGAGTGGTTCAAGAAACCGACCCGTATCAAGAACGTCAGCTACCAGCTCGACGATTTCCGCATCAAGTGGTTCGAAGACGGCGAACTCAACGCCAGCGTCAACTGCCTGGATCGCCAGCTCGACAAACGCGGCGACAAGATCGCCCTGCTGTTCGAACCGGACAGTCCGGATGCGCCGGCGCAGGGCGTCACCTATCGCGAGCTGTATGAGCGCACCTGCCGCCTCGGCAACGCGCTGCGCAACCTCGGCGTCAAGAAGGGCGACCGGGTCACCATCTACCTGCCGATGATCGTCGACGCCGCCGTGGCCATGCTGGCCTGCGCGCGTATCGGTGCGATCCACTCGGTGGTGTTCGGCGGCTTCGCCCCGAACTCGATCGCCGACCGCGTCATCGACTGCGGCAGCAAGCTGATCATCACCGCCGACGAAGGTCTGCGCGGTGGCAAGAAGATTCCGCTCAAAGCCAATGTCGATGCGGCGTTGAAGCTGCCCGGCACCACCACCGTGGAAACGGTGCTGGTGGTCCGCCACACCGGCGGCGCGGTGGACATGCAGGCCCCGCGCGACCGCTGGTTCCACGATGTGGTGGACCCGCAACCGGCGCAGTGCGAGCCCGAGCGCATGAATGCCGAGGATCCGTTGTTCATCCTCTACACCTCCGGCTCCACCGGCAAGCCCAAGGGCGTGCTGCACACCACCGGCGGTTACCTGCTGTACGCGGCCTACACCCATGAAGCGGTGTTCGACCTGCGCGAAGACGACATCTACTGGTGCACCGCCGATGTCGGCTGGGTCACCGGCCACAGCTACATCGTGTACGGCCCGCTGGCCAACGGCGCCACCTCGGTGATGTTCGAAGGCGTGCCGAACTTCCCGAACACCTCGCGGTTCTGGGACGTGATCGACAAGCACCAGGTCACCATCTTCTATACCGCCCCCACCGCGATCCGCGCGCTGATGCGCGAAGGCGATGCACCGGTCAAGCGCACCTCGCGCAGTTCGCTGCGCCTGCTCGGCAGCGTCGGCGAGCCGATCAATCCGGAAGCCTGGCGCTGGTATTACGAGGTGGTCGGCGACAGCCGCTGCCCGATCGTGGATACCTGGTGGCAGACCGAAACCGGCGGCATCCTGATCTCGCCGCTGGCCGGCGCGGTCGATCTCAAGCCGGGCTCGGCCACCCTGCCCTTCTTCGGCGTGCAGCCGGCGCTGGTCAATGCCGATGGCGAAATCCAGGAGGGGGCCACCGAAGGCAACCTGATCATCCGCGATTCGTGGCCGGGCCAGATGCGCACCGTCTACGGCGACCATCAGCGTTTCATCGACACCTATTTCCGCACCTACCCGGGCAGCTACTTCACCGGCGACGGCTGCCGTCGTGACGAGGATGGTTACTACTGGATCACCGGCCGCGTCGACGATGTGATCAACGTTTCCGGCCACCGCATCGGCACCGCCGAAGTGGAAAGCGCGCTGGTCTCGCACCCCAAGGTGGCCGAAGCGGCCGTGGTCGGCTTCCCGCACGACATCAAGGGCCAGGGCATCTATGCCTACGTGACCCTGATCGCCGACGAGACGCCGAGCGATGAACTGCACAAGGAGCTGGTGGCCTGGGTGCGCAAGGAGATCGGTCCGATCGCCGCGCCCGACCATCTGCAGTGGGCCCCGGGCCTGCCGAAAACGCGCTCGGGCAAGATCATGCGCCGCATCCTGCGCAAGATCGCCGAGAACGCCCCGGACCAGCTTGGCGACACCTCGACCCTGGCCGATCCGTCGGTCGTGGCCTCGCTGGTGGAAGAACGCAAAGTGAAGTGAAGTAACCTTTCGCCCCCTGACTCAGGGGGCTGTCATCTCGATAGACTTTTTCGTTGCGTCGCTGCACGCCTCCGCAACATGGCCCCCACCATGACGACCCTCCTGATTGCCGATGACCACCCGCTGTTCCGCGAAGCCCTTCGCGGGGCCGTGCAACGCGTCATCCCTGGCGTGCAGCTGTACGAAGCGGACAGCGTGGAAGCGCTGTACCAGCTGGCCGACCAGCACACCGACGCCGACCTGGTCCTGATGGACCTCAACATGCCCGGGGCGCAGGGCTTCAACGCGCTCGTGCATATGCGTGCCCTGCACCCGCAGCTGCCGGTGGTGGTGGTGTCGGCACGTGAGGAACCGACGGTGATGCGACGCGCGCTCGACCACGGCGCCTTTGGCTTCATCCCCAAATCCGCCGATTCGGACACCATCGGTCATGCCTTGGGCACCATCCTCGATGGCGAGACCTGGGCCCCACCGGAAGCGCACAACGTGCCCCAGACCGGGCGCGAGGAACGCGAGATCGGCCAGCGCCTGCGCGAGCTGACGCCGCAGCAGTTCCGGGTATTGCAGATGCTCGGCGCCGGCCGCCTCAACAAGCAGATCGCCTACGACCTCAACGTCTCCGAGGCGACGATCAAGGCCCATGTCACCGCGATCCTGCGCAAGCTGGGCGTCACCAACCGCACCCAGGCGGTGCTGATGGCCGGCAAGCTGGCCATCGACGACGAACAGATCGTGTTGCCGCCGGAAGAGGAGTAGGCGTTATAGCAGAAGCTATGAATTCCAGCGTTACCTGCGCAATTCGTCGCAAACGCTCCACGCCGCAGGCCCGGTGCTAAGCTTCGCGTCCCCTTGGGGAGTAGCCGGATTCCTGCTGAAGGAATCGCCCGTATCAACATACTCGGCCAGTGCGCCGTGGTGCGGGCAACCATCTTGGTTGGCGAGACCAGCGGTCCGCGTGCGCAACGACAGGTTGGGCGCGTTCGCGGTCCGTTGCTCGATATCGCCCGACCTGCCGCGTACCCCAATGTCCCCTGTTTCGATCCTGCTGATCGGCTTTGCCATGTCCACCGATGCCTTCGCTGCGGCGATCGGCAAGGGCGCTGCCATGCGCAAGCCACGTTTCTCCGATGCATTGCGCGCCGGCCTGATCTTCGGTGTCATCGAAGGAATCACCCCGGTGATCGGCTGGCTGCTCGGTCGCGCTGCGCTGGAGTACGTAGAGGCCTTCGATCACTGGATCGCGTTCGGCCTGCTCGGGGCGCTGGGCGTGCACATGATCATCAACGGCCTGCGCCCCGATGAGGGCGCAGAGGAAGACGACACCAGCAAACACCACGGCTTCTGGCGCCTGGCGATGACCGGTTTCGCGACCAGCATCGATGCGATGGCGGTCGGCATCGGCCTGGCCTTCCTCGACGTGCATATCGGGGTGATGGCGCTGGTCATCGGTCTGTGCACGCTGACCATGGTCACCTGCGGGATCATGCTCGGCCGCGTCTTGGGCGGCATGGTGGGCAAGCGCGCCGAGATCATCGGCGGCGTGATCCTGATCATCATCGGCTCCACCATCCTGTACGAACACCTCAGCGGTGCGGTGGCCTGATCGGGCACGTCGACCGCCGCCAGCCCGCGGCTAGAGATCGCCGCGGGTGTCGTGGAAGGCGGCCAGGAAAGCACGCAGCGAGGCCGGCTTGATCGGCTTGGTCAGCAACCGGTAACCGCGGTCACGCGCCATCCGCTTCAGCTCATCGCGGCCATCGGCGGTGAGCAGCGCGCCCGGAATCGCACGCCCGGCCTTCTGGCCCAGGGCCACCAAGGTATCCAGCCCATCCAGGCGGTCATGCAGGTGGTAATCCACCAGCATCACATCCGGCCGTTCCACCACTTTCTCCAGTGCCTGGTCGACCGTGCTGGCGGTGATCACCTGCACCTGCCAACGGCCGAGCAGTGCGCGCATGCCATCCAGGATCTCCTGGTCGTTGTCCACGCACAGCACGCGCATGCCCGCCAGCGAATCGGTGCGGGTGACTGGGCTGGGTGCCGGCAGCGCTGTCACGCTGGGCAGCGCCGGTGCGGCCACCAGCGGCAGCAGGATCGAGAACATGCTGCCGCTGCCCACGCGGCTGCGCGCGTTGAGGCGGTGATCGAGCAGGCGCGAGATGCGCTGGCAGATCGACAGCCCCAGCCCCAGCCCCTGCTCGCCCCAGTCGAAGGGCTGCTGGTAGCGATGGAACTCATCGAAAATCTGCTGCATGTGGTGTTCGGGAATGCCAGGGCCGGTATCCCATACCTGCAGCTCCACCTCCGGCCCGCGATGCCGCACCGCCAGCACGATGCGGCCCTGACGCGTGTAGCGCAGTGCATTGGCCAGGAAGTTCTGCAGCACGCGGCGCAACAGGCGGCGATCGCTGCGCACCCACGCCGGCCGTGCGAACAGGTCCAGGCGCAGGCCACGGCCGGCGGCGACGGGTGAGTACTGCGCCGCCAGTTCGCGCATCAACAGGCTGACGTCGAAATCGCCGATCACCGGGTGCAGCCCGCCGGCATCCAGCCGGGAGACGTCCAGCAGGCCATCCAGCAGCTCTTCGGCTGCGCGCAGTGACGCATCCACGCGCTCGGCCAGATGCCGCTGCTCCTCGTTGTTGTGGTGGCTCTCACGCAGCGCAGAAGCGAACAGGCGCGCGGCGTTGAGCGGCTGCAGCACGTCATGGCTGATCGCCGCCAGGAAACGCGTCTTGGACTGCTGCGCCATCTCCGCCTCGTGCGAACGTTCGGCCACGCGCTGCTCCAGCGTTTCGTTGGCTTCCAGCAGCGCGCGCTCGGCGTGTTTGTAGTCGGTGATGTCGTTGTAACTGGTGACGTAACCGCCGCCGGGCAGCGCCTGCCCGCGCATTTCGATCACCTTGCCGTCGCTGCGGGTGCGCTCGAAGATATGCGGCGAACCGGCGCGCATGTAACCGATGCGACGGTTGATCTGCACCTCGATCTCGCCCTCGCCCAGCTCGCCGCGCTCGGCGTTGTAGCGGATCAGATCTGCGACCGGGCGGCCCACGTAGAGCATCCCGTCGGGATAGCCGAACATCTGCTGGTAGCGGCGGTTCCAGGCGGTCAGACGCATGTCCGGATCGACCACGCTGACGCCCGCGCTGATGTTCTCCAGCGTGGTCGACAGGATTTCGCGGTTGAAGCGCAGTTCCTGGCCGGCTTCATCGAGCACCGCCACCACTTCGCCCAGATCCATACCCGAGCCGCGCAAAAGGCTGGTCAGCAGCAGACGCGCGGACGCCGCACCGATCGAGGCGGCCAGCAGGCGCTCGGTGAACTGCACCCAGGCACGGTCAGCCGGGGCCGACGCCTGCAGCTCGCGCCCCAGTGACTGCGCCTGTTCGAAGAACGAGCGCCGTGCATGGCGGTCACCCACCACGCGCGCGGCCAGCGCCAGCAGGTCACCCACGTGCACATGGCCCGGCCACGCACCGGCGACCGACGGCCGCTGTGCATACGGATCCAGGAAGGGCGCCGCGCCCAGCCGCTCGTCCACGCCGGGACGCCAGCGCACCGAGACCAGTACCATCGCGGCCACGTTGACCAGCAGCGACCAGAACGTGCCGTGGGTCAGCGGGTCCCAGCCACTCATTCCGAACAGGTGCTGCGGCTGCAGCCAGTCGATACCGAACGGGCCCTGCACCAGCCAGCTCGCATCCATCCAGCCGGCATGCGTCAGCGCCGGCAGCAGCAGGGTATAGACCCAGGTGCCGAAACCGAGCAGCATGCCGGCCTCGACGCCACGGCGGCTGGCGCCGCGCCAGTACAGGCCGCCGATCAGCCCGGGCGCGAACTGGGCCACCGCCGCGAAGGCCATCAGTCCATACGACGCCAGCGTACTGTCATTGCTGCTGCCGCGGTAATAGCTGTAGGCCACGAGGGCGAGCAGCAGGATCGCCGTGCGCCGGATCCACAGCACGCGTGAGGCGACGTTCGCCGCGTCCTCGTGGTGGTCGTTGCGGCGCAGCAGCACCGGCATCACCAGGTCGTTGCTGACCATGGTGGCCAACGCGATCGACGCCACGATGACCATGCCGGTTGCCGCCGAGAAGCCGCCGACATAGGCGACCAATGCCAGGAACTTGCGCCCCTCGGCCAGCGGCAGGGCCAGCACCATGCTGTCGTCGGCCACGCTGCCACCGGTGCCGAACAGGGTCACGCCCGCCGTGGCGATGGGAATCACCATCGCCGAGATGATCACCAGGTAGGCCCCGAACATCCAGCGCGCGCGCCGGATGTCACGCACATCGCCACATTCGACCACGGCCACATGGAACTGGCGCGGCAGGCAGATGATGGCCAGGAAGCTCAGCAGGGTCTGCGAAATGAAGCCGACCGGCGGCAGGCCGCTGAACAGCGTGTGCGCCGATTCGATCACCGCATCGGTGCGGTCGTTGAGCCACAGGTAGGCGAACAGACCGAGCGCGACCATCGCGATCAGCTTGATCATCGACTCCAGCGCGATCGCCAGCATCATGCCGTGGTGGTGCTCGGTGGCATCCACCTGGCGGGTGCCGAACAACGTGGCGAACAAGGCCATCAACAGCGCCACGTACAGCGCCGGATCGGTGAAGAAGCCGGTGGGCCCGACGTTGCCGGTCAGCACCTGCAGGCTCATCGCCACGGCTTTGTACTGCAGGGCCAGGTACGGCACGATGCCGATCAGCGCGATCACCGCCACCAGCGCGGCCAGCCGCCGCGAGCGGCCGAAGCGCGAGGAGATGAAATCGGCGATGGACACCACGTTCTGGCTGCGTGCGATCAGCGCCAGGCGCTCGATGATGCGCCAGCCGAACACCCACAGCAGCAACGGCCCCAGGTAGATCGGCAGGTAGCCCACCCCGTTGCGCACCGCCGTGCCGACGGCGCCGTAGAACGTCCACGACGAGCAGTACACCGCCAGCGCCAGGCTGTAGACCACCGGGCGCAGCCACGGGCGGTCGGGGTACATCGGCCGACGGTCACCCCACCACGCCACCCCGAACAGGAGCGCGGCATAGGCCACCGAGACCAGCAGCAGGATCCAGCTAGAAACCACAGGGTTGTTTCCGCGAGAGCAGCCCGCAGTGTAGCGGCTGGGCGGCCCCGCCCACGGCCCGGTTCAGGCCGGCACCGCCGCCAGCGGCCGGGTCGGCAGACGGATGCTGACCCGGGTACCCCTGTCCTTGCCGCTCTCCACCTGGATGTGTCCTCCGGCCGCCTCGACCAGGCTGGCCGTGACGGCCAACCCGAGTCCCGTCCCCTGCCCGACCGGCTTGGTCGTGAAGAACGGCTCCAGGCAGCGTGCACGCACCTCCTCGCTCATGCCGTGGCCGCTGTCACTGACCTGGATGACCACCTCATCAATACGCGAGGGCTGCACGACCTCCAGGCAGAAATGGCCGCCCTCGGGCATGGCCTGGTGGGCATTCACCGCCAGGCTGAGCAGGATCGACTCCAGCTGGGCCGGATCGAAATGGATCAGGCACTGCACCTGACCGCTGTCGACCTCGCACTGCACCCGCGCGTCGAACACCTGCTGCAGGGTGGGTACCATGGCCGTGATCGTCGCCGCGACATCCAGCAGCTGCGGCCGACTGTTCTCCAGCCGGCTGAAATCCAGCAAGCGCCGGCTGACGGCCGTCGCGCGCCGCACCGCGGCGTCGGCCCCCTGCAGTGCCACCTGGAGCTCACCTGCCTGGCTGCGCCGGGCTTTGGCGATATAGCTCTGGATCAAGGCCAACAGATGGTTGAAGTCATGCGCGATGCCGCTGGCGAGGCGACCGACGTTCTCCATCTTCATCGCGTGCACCAACTGGTCGCGCGAGCGCTCCTTCTCCTGGATCTCCAGCTGCAGCTCATCGCGTTTGCGGGCCAGGTCGCGGCTGTGCTCGCGCGCCACCTGCAGGCTCTCACGCAGGCCGGTGACACTGTGGTGCAGCAACCAGGCCGCCAGCAGGGTGGCGAACACGCATATCGCCAAGTCATTCACTGCGAGCAGGAGCCGATCAGGGCGGAACATCAAGGTGGAGGCATCCACCCACGCCCCCACCACGATCAGCAGGCACAGCCAAGCGGTGACCCACCACAGCGGACGCCTGCCCAGCACCGCCGCCACGAACAGGACCGGTAACAGCAGCACCAGTTGCAACCGCAACTGTGCCGCCAGCCCCCAGTACGCATAGGCCGCAGTGAGCAGCAGCAGCTGGCCGCCGACAAAGAGGCTTGCAGCGCGGAGGGCGTTCCCCGCCCGCTGTTGAAGCAGGCACAGCAGGCACAGTAGCGCGTGCAGTACGGCAATGAGCGGAACCATCAGGTCCAGGCCCATGCCCATGCGCAGCGCGATCCAGACCGCCATCAACAGATGGAACAGGCCGACCATGTGCAGCAGGCCACGCAGCATGGCATCGGTACGGCGACCCAGCGACTGCGTCGCAGTCCCGGGGAGGGAGCTGGTCCGGGGGGACGGTGGAATAATGGGCATGCGCGGCAGGCTCCAGGCCGGAGCGACAGCGTCCGGCAGCAAGGAGGGTATATTAGCGGCGCGTGATCCGGCAGCGTCGCTGCTGCGGTGTCACCAGGAACGTGCCTCGTTGCCGTCCGTCCGCACTCGACCGGGAAGTCGCTGTCCTCATGCCTACGTTGTCGCTTGTCCGTCGCGGGCTGTCCGCGCTCGTCTGTCTATCCTGGCTGGCTGCCCCGTGCGCGCTGGCGCAGCGCCCCATGGACAGCGTTCCACTGACTGCGCAGGTGCAGCAGTGCCACGGCCTTCTGACCAGCGCGCCGCGGACCTCGCTGCAGATCGCGCGCTCGTTGCTTGCGGCACCCGCTCTGCCCACGTCGATCGAAATCGGTGCGGTCGGCTGCCTGGGTGCGGCACTGCGCTCGCAGGGCCACCTCGACCAGACGATGGACCTGCCCGACCGCCTGCTGGCTGCGGCCGCGCGCGCCGATGCGACGGCCGAGGACCAGCTGCGCGCTCACTCCATCGCCGCACACCTGCTGTTGTGGCGCGGCGACCATGGCCAGGCACTTGAGCTGACCAATCGCTTCCTGGAGGAGTCGGTCCGCCAACGCGACGTGCAGGGCCAGATCGGGGCGCTGATGCAGATCGCCATGATCCGCGGCGACGCGATGGGCGACGCACAGGGCGCTCTGACCTATCTGCAGAAAGCCACCGCATTGAGCGAGCATCTGCGTCGGCCGCCCAATCCCGGCGATCTCATCCTGTACTACAACTTCGGGTATGCGCTGCTGCAGATGCAGCGGCTTGAAGAGGCCAACACGGCCTTCAGCCGGGCCGAGGCGATTGGCACGCGCGTGGGCGGCCAGGACCTGTTCCTGCACCGCATCGTCAGCCACCGCGCGGAGATCCAGCGCCTGCGCGGACAGTTGCCTGCCGCCGAAGCAGGGCTGCGGCGAGCCTTGGCCTGGCAGGTGGTGCAGGACCCGCAGGGCCAGGTGGTCACCCTGCAGCGGCTCGCCCGGCTCACCCTGGAGCAGGCCGGTGCCGAGGCAGCCCAGCCGTTGGCGGAACAGGCCCAGGAGCTGGCTGAGCACGGCCATTTCAGCGATGAAGTCCGCGGCGGGCTGGACCTGCTCGGCGATATCCATACCTTGCTGGGCAACCGCGAGCAGGCGCTGCAGTACGCGCGCCAGGCCCGCGGGATCGATCAAGCGCGCAGCAAAGGGGAGACACTCAACCAGCTTGCCAAACTGCAGGCTACCGCCGAACGCAGCATCCACCCGGCCGATATCCATGCGATGCAGGACCTCGACCGCGTACGGGTGCTGCGCAATGGCGCGCTGATCGCCTTGCTGGTGGTGACAGGCATCGCCACGTTCGTGGTGCTCCGCATGCGTCGGCAACGCCACCGCCTGACCCTGCTGACCAGCACCGATCGGGTCACTGGCCTGGTCAACCGCCGCGAAGCGGAGCGGTTGCTCGCTGCGGAGCGGGCCAAGGCCGGTGCCGATCAGCGCAGCGCGGTGATGCTGCTGGAAGTGGATGCGTTCAAAGCCCTCAACGAGCGACACGGCGAGGCCGCCGGCGATGCCGTGTTGCGTGCCGTGGCTCAGTGCCTGCGCCGACACTGCGACAGCCATGACCGCATCGCCCGATGGGGTGGCGCCAGCTTCCTGGTCGTCCGGCACGATACCGCTGCGCCAGCCGCGCAGGCGCTGGCCAGCCATCTGCGTGCCGCGATCGAGCGCCTGGTGGTGGACATCGGACCGTCCCAGCACCTGACCCTGACGGCGAGTATCGGCGTGGCACCGTTGCCGCTGTTCGCGCATGCGCCGGATGCGCCGGATGCGCCGGATGTGCCGGATGTGCTCGACGACAGCCTGCGCGCCGCCGATCGGGCGCTGCAGAGCGCCCGCCGAAGTGGACACAATGCCTGGGCCATGTTGTGGGGCGAGGACGCCGGCCGCGATGTCGATCTGTACAGCCTGCTCCACGACCCCGCCAAGGCGATGACCAGCGGCTGGTTGTCATTGGCAGGAAGCAGGCCGATGGCCTGGCTTCCGCCGCGTCCGGAGCCCGCTCGTACCCCGGTGGATCAGGATGTGCAGACCGGGACCGGTCACCCGCGTTGATCGCGTGCTGCGATCAGCGCGTCACATCGAAGCGTACTTCCACCCGGCGGTTGGGGAGCAGGCATTCCAGCAGTGCCGCACGCGGGCGCACGCCATCGCACTGCTGCACTTGCTGGGTGTCGCCCTTGTACTCATAGCGGATGCGGTCCGGATCGATACCCCGCCCGATCAGCAGCTCACGCACGGTCCGGGCACGCCGCTCGGACAACGCCTGGTTGGCATCGAAGCCTCGGCCCTGCATGCGGTCGGCATGACCCACCAGGGTCACGCCCTCCAGTTGCAGGGACTCGTCGGCAATGCTGGCCAGCGCGCGGTCCACGCTTTCCAGTGAGTAGGTGCGGATGTCGCGGTACGCATCGCGGTCGAACTCGAACAGCACATTGGCCACCAACGGCCCCGGCGCAGCGACGATGGCCGGGCCGACATCGCACTGGCGGGCGAGCGCCTCGGCGTCATTGACCAGTTCCTCGGCAATCTGGATGTACGGCTTGGAATGGCGCCACTGCTGCTGGTTGAACTCATTGCCGGCATGTACCAGCTCGACCTCACCGCAGGCGACCTGCTGCTGCGCGCACACGAAGCCCGGTGCACCGTGCAGTACCCGCAGGCGCTGCCACAGGTCATCGCGCAGGTACTTGGCGCTGTTCACCAGCGGGGTGTCGGTGGGCAGCGGCGAGACGCCCTGCTCCATGCCCACGATCAGCGTCTCCGATTCGGTGAGCGCCTGCTGCGGGAACGCGCTGCGATCGTTGCGGCTGTACTCGTGGAAGGACACGTCCAGCCAGCACTGCGCCTTGGACAGGTGATAGTCGCGGATCGGGCGCCCGCCGTCATTGAGCGCCTGGATGCGGCCCTGGGTGGCCTCATAGGTGCCATGGTCGGCATGGATCGCCTCAGCGGTGATGCGCTGCTGCTGCGGCAACAACTGCGCCTGCTGCGCGTCGGCGTGCCCGGCCACAGCAGCCAGAAGAGCCGCGGCAAGCAGCGACGGAGCAATACGGTCAATCGGGAAAAGAGTCGTCATCAGGGCATCCTCAGCGTGCCGGGTCGCGGTAGCGGACGGGGTCCGGCCGGAAAAGGTCTTCATCGAACTTGAAGCGCAGGCGCAGGAACACGCCCTGCTGGGTGTACTCGTAACCGTTCAGATCGCGGTCGCCGGCGAAGC
>Ga0247813_10002248_pt1 | contig 13448 bp, 18 predicted proteins | sample UWRJL169409C1_FD_180719 | JGI IMG/M metagenome (GOLD analysis project Ga0247813, IMG submission 180719) | Plant litter microbial communities from Arlington Agricultural Research Station in Wisconsin, United States - UWRJ-L169-409C-1 | ecosystem: Environmental > Terrestrial > Plant litter >... | reverse complement strand
CTGGGGAGCTGAAGAATGATTTCTTGAGCATCCTTGGTCGCCACTGCTTTCGTAATTTCATTGCCGGCATAGCCACCAGCGGCTGCCGCCATGGTGGTGACAGCAACTCGGGTGGAGGTGCTGACCTTTTTACCTGCAAGCAGGTGTCCCGTTACGGCGCCAAAGCCAGCACCAACACCTGTGCCGATCATGCGGTCTTCACGGGTGACAGTTTCGACTTGGACGATGCGAACCTGGACGACTGTTGCTCGTTCGACGTTTCCACGCAGCTGGGCTGCGTTGTAGGAATTACCAGACTGCGCATTGGCCGAATGATTGGCCAGGGCGAACGACATGGCGATGCCGACGAAGCGAGCAACACGAAGGACTGCGGAGATGTGGTTTTTCATAAGGAGCTGTAAAAAATACGAGCCCCTTTGCCATATGGGCGCAGAGGCCCAATTGGCTGAAGTGGTGATACTCAAAAAGAGCACCGATGATGGGGCGCACATAAAGTGCGCAGGTTCACCCGAAGGTAAAGAGCTTGAAATATAGCAGATGACGGAGTGGGGTGGGTCTACACGGGCCTTCTGCCCTACCCCAGCCGCAGCTCCTCTTCGCCTGTGTTTAGGCTGTAGGCCGCGATGGCGCCGAGCGCCAAGGCGCCAAGCGCGACTTCAGTTGGATACCTTATAAGGTAGAAATAGATTTCTGATCGCAGGAGTAGCGCTGCCAGAAAGGCAGCAGGGACGAGAAGCACCCGATAGATGCCCATCCAGAGTGCCAAGTGCTCCGTCCCCGTTGAGCTTCTGAGACGACTAGCCGTGCGCTTGAACCATGGTGCGGATGTGAGGAGCATGGTGATGACGGCCAAGCTTCCAACACTGATGTTGATCAGCAGGACCTGAACTGGAAAGGTGGAGGGTGTGCAGAATTTTGTGTAAACGGCTAATTCACTGCAGGCGACAGCCTGCTTGTCCGTAAACACAATGACATCCAAAAAGCACGAAGTACCCGAAGAACTATTGGCCAATCTGCTGGCCAACTACAAGAAGCCTGAAGACCTGATTGGCGAGAATGGCCTGCTCAAGCAACTGACCAAGCTGCTGGTCGAGAAGGCCTTGGATGCCGAGCTGACCGAACACCTCGGTCATGAGCGCCACGAGACCGTCGCCAACCCCGTGGGCAACACCCGCAACGGCAAGAGCAAGAAGACGCTCAAGGGCGAGTTTGGTGAGTTGCCCATTGAAGTTCCTCGTGACCGCAACGGCAGCTTCGAGCCTCAGCTCATCCCCAAGCACCAGACTCGCTGGAGCGGCTTCGACGACAAAATCATCTCGTTGTATTCCCGCGGCATGACGGTGCGGGAGATTCAGGCCCACCTGCAGGAGATGTACGGCACAGAGGTTTCACCCAGCCTGATTTCATCGGTGACGGATGCCGTCAGCGATGAGGTCAAGGCCTGGCAAGCGCGCCCCCTGGATGCCATCTATCCCATCGTCTATCTGGACTGCATCCACGTGAAGGTGCGCGAGGGCGCTGTACGGGTCAAGGCGGTCTATCTCGCCATTGGCATCACGATGAACGGCGAGAAGGAAGTGCTGGGCCTGTGGCTGGCCCAAACCGAGGGGGCCAAGTTCTGGCTGCAGGTGGTCACGGAGCTACGCAACCGGGGCGTGCAAGATATCTTCGTGGCCTGTGTGGATGGCCTCAAGGGCTTCCCCGATGCCATCGAGGCCGTGTTCCCCAAGGCGGTCGTGCAGTTGTGCATCGTGCACATGGTGCGACACAGTCTGAACTATGTTTCATGGAAGCGCCGCCCTGAGGTTGCGGCCGACCTGCGCCACATTTACCAGGCGGCCACCGCCGAGGAGGCCGAGTTGCGACTCGGTGAGTTCGAGGCCAAGTGGGACACGCAGTATCTGCCTATCGGCCAGTCCTGGCGCAGGAACTGGAGTCGGCTAATTCCCTTCTTTGACTACCCACCTGAAATCCGCAAGGTCATCTACACCACCAACGCGATTGAGTCGGTGAACATGAGCTTGCGCAAGCTAACGAAGAATCGGGGCTCGTTCCCAAGCGACGAAGCGCTGACCAAGTTGTTCTATCTGGCGCTGCGCAACATCAGCCAGAAGTGGACATTGCCCATCCGCGATTGGAAGGCTGCGCTGACTCGCTTTACCATTCAGTTCGGAGACCGCATCTCCGTCAACTGAAGTCCGTCCCGTTTACACAAAATATCGGACACGCCCGAAAGGTGTGCAGGCGCAAGATGGTGAAGCCGCTAATCAAGCATAGTCCAAGCGTAATTGACGCGAGAGCGATGACGGAGTGTGCGAGTTCGACTTTGAGTGCCGGCAGGCGGCTTGGACTGTGGCGAATGCCATCGAGAATTTTCATGTCTGTGAGCGAGGGGACTTGTTGGCCGGCGGGTTGGCCTATGGGTTACAGAAGGTTGTATTGCTAGATGCTCTCAGGAAACTTTGAGGCGCGGTTACGTTAAATCGGCCCAAAAGTGCCGAATTCTTCTAATGCCTGCTATGTTTGCCGGTGTAGGTCGCTGCAAGTGGGGCTGAAGTCGCTAGTACCTGTTTGGGTCGCCCCCTGTTCTTCTTTGAGCGAGTCGGGGCGTCTTGACGTTAGCGGTAGTTTTTGATGAGCCGTCCCGCGCAGCGGTTGCGAGCTTGTTTTACTTCAATGAGATGTGAAGGGGCTAGGAATGTGCTACTTCAGCATCGTCCCAATCAAGCCGGAAAACCTGGACGCTTGGTTGAGTCCTGAGCGGTCGACATTGGATCGGTTGCAAGAGCTGCTTGATGACCGAGTGCGGCCCTACTACGAACATCGGATGGCGGCATGAGGTTAATGGATTTTGTCTGGTGGGCTAACGGTGAGTTGGTACCTGTAAAAGCTCACCTTTGCGTTCTTGACCAGCTACCCCACGGTCGCGACTTGGCGGGCCTGCTGCAGTAGAATTTTTTGATCTGAAGGTTTTCCTTCAATGCGAGCTGCCGCCATGCAGTCCCCGGTGCTTCTAGCGCCACCATTCCCCTTGGGAGCTATGCTCCTATGGGACAGGCTCCCTTTTTTAAGAGCCTGTATGAATAGTTCCGAAATTTCTAATACCCCTGTGCGTTCACATGAGGGTGTGCTCATTGAGTACCGCGCTGGTGGTCGCTCGTTTTGGCATCGCCCCAGAGAGGACTCCATGCGTTGCAACCACGCTGTCCGTCTCTACCAGGCAGGGCAACCTGTCTCGGCCGTCAGCGACGCTGTACGCCGCGATGAGCCCTTCGGCATCAAAGGCCTTGAAGTTGCCTCGGCGCGAAAGGGCGATACCTACATGACGGGTAACGTGTACTCAAACATCCAGTTTTCTAACTATGTTCGGGCGATCACTAAGACAGAGTGCAATGGGTTCGCTTTTCCGGCTGGCAAGCTAGCCGCTACGGATCTCGAATACTTCCTCAGCGTGCCGCAAATCGGCGCTTGGTACAAAGGGTTTCATGCTCGATGCCCGGATGTGGACACCATCTGTTATCTGATCCAAGATCGGGTATCGCGATCGCGCCCTCGAGTGTTGCGGGGCTACTTCGTCACCGACACCACTGGCAAGGAGCTGCATCGAGTCGCACTAAGCAACTCCCGCGCGAGCTGGGGTGTACTCACGAAAGCAGTGCGCGCCATTACTGCGCAGAACGTGGAGTCCACCACCCCTTTGCTGCGGTTCCATGAAGAACACATCGACGTTTTCGATGAGGCTTTGTTGAAGAGCTTGCAGCAAGACTTTCCGGCGCAACGCTTCAATCTGAAACCGCATTGAGGTTGCATCATTGCGGGATCACAAACTTGTTGGTCAAACCGCACGGCTTGATTGTCAGCACATTCAAATGAAAACGGCCCAGCGCATCTAAACGATGCCTGGGCCGTTTTTGTTTAGGTGTGCGTGGGTTAGCCAACCTCAATGCACCTAGCTACTTCATGACGTCTGATTTGACAAACGCTGCTGTTGCCTGCTCTTCGATCGCCAGAAGTTTCGCAGTGCAAGCCTCAGCCAATCCGCTGTTCGCGATGTGGGCGAGCTTGCAGTACGCCATGGCCGCCTGATAGGCGCCGGTGTAGTCGAGGCGGCTCGTGAAATCCCATTCAGGTGGCGGATTCAGGAGCGTGACTAACTCCTCTTCTGCGCATTCAACGATTGTTGTTTCGAGCTGGTTCATGGGACGAGTAATTTGGGCATTGGGACCACTTGCACACTATCGGACGGTCTAGCTCAGCCCTGCAGCTGCGCGAGTGCTGCCCGCTTACCCAGCTTGAGTACTTCCTGGATGCGGGCCAGCTGTTTGGCGCGCGGTTGTACTTGGCTCGATTCCCATTTGTACACCGACAAAGCTGAGGCTTGTAGCAGCGTGGCCATAGCTTCTTGCGTGATGCCCAACTGCTTGCGTTTGGCAGCCAGTGCGTTGCCGTCGAAGGCCTGCGAATTTGTGCGGCGCGTGGCTTCCTGTGGCGTTGTCTCCCTGGCCGGTGTTGCAGCGTCGCTAGATGAGCGCTGAACTACCTTCTGGAGCGCCTTGAGTTGGGAGGTTAGCGTCTTTGTGTCGCGCTTAAGCGCCGCGATATCGGAACGTTGCGTGCTGACTGTCTTGCGCAAAGTGGCAAGTTCTGTCTTGAGTTCTTTGCGGGTTACACGAAGGATCTCGTTGCGGAGTGCTGATGAAAAGTTGCTCATGGGAGCCCTTTGTGAGCGTGAATGTTGGGTGCAGTCTACGAGGCGTGCAAACAAAAGCCCTTCGCGGCGTGGCCACCGAAGGGCTGTAGCAGTCAGTCGGGGCTGGCTTATTTGGTTGCTTTATCTGCTTTGCGCTTCGCTGCCTTTGGATCAACGGCGGCCTTGAACTTAGCGCCGGCCACAAACTTCGGCACAGTGGTTGCAGGAATTTTCAGAGCGGCGCCGGTGGCCGGATTTTTGCCTGTGCGTGCTGTACGTTTCGTTGCCTTGAAGGTGCCGAAACCCACTAGTTGCACTGGATCGCCCTTCTTCACCGTCGCTTGGATGGTGTCAATCAACGTATCCAAGACTGCATTTGCAGCCGTCTTGGAAAGGCCGTTCTTGGTGGCGAGGATTTCAACGAGTTCTGCGCGGTTCATATCGAGTCAATCAAAGTGGTGGCAAGGGCGCAGTTTACATGGGGCGCACTTGCGAGAAAACGTGCTGTGCGAAAGTAGGATCAGCGTCACGCCACCATATGCTTGCGTGAAGCATCCAATGCATTAGTTTGGCCCGCAGTTGTGATCGAGAGTTCCTGAATGTGTCTCTTTGACGGACCGACCTTACCGTTACGATTCTCTCTTAAGCTAGCTGAGAGGAGCTGTTTCCAACAGGTCTTTTAGGGATAAAGAGATGTTCCTCGCTGAACATTTCAGCTGTGGAACTCAAGGAGTAGATTGATGGGTGAGGCAACCTGCATTTATTGCCGCAAACCAAATTCGTTCACGAACGAGCATGTGTTTCCGGCTGGCATGGGGGGGGATGACCCAAATTTCATTCTCAAAGAAATGGTATGCGGCGCGTGTAATACAGGGCTTTTCTCTCGGCTCGAAAGAGAGCTCATGCGCAACTCTCCATGGGCATTTGCGCGGCAACAAAACCAGAAAGTCGGACGGTCCCGCGGAAGCAAGGCTGATGCGCCGAGGTTCGTCCCTTCACAATGCGTGCTTGTAGATTCGGACGGCCGTCTTCTAGAGGCGGCATTGGGAATTGGCGGTCGCCCAAAGCTACTTCCCCAGGTGCATATCAAAGGCAGGGAGTTGAAGCCAACAGGATCTGACGTGGATGAGCTTTTCGGGTTTTTCGCTGAGCTTGATGGGTTGCTGATCGAACCCCTGTATTTGATTTCTAAGGACACAAGCTCAGGTTGCTCGGAGTTTGAGATCCAACATCTGGCTTGGAACGAGAGGGTCTATGAGGTTCGTGCCACCACGCGCGTGCCAAAGCCGCCATCCGCCGGAATTTGGTTGGAATCTTTAGCGGGCAACGATGGCCAGGAGGCTGGCTGGCCAAGGATCTACAAGGGGTGAGCTCGGTTTCCGTGCAAATCGTAGCGGTATCGCACAAGGGATAACCCTTAATTCAACTTCGCAAGACGGCATTTAGCCGTCTCCAAATCGTTTCACGATAGCCTCGGGCTGCGATATTTCGACCTCCCGTGCACATTTCGCGCGGCAGGGAGACACGTTTTGCCGAGCTTTCATTTGCGGTTCGTGGGCGCATACAGCCTTCCAAAATCTCTTTCCAAAGCCGAAATCGACGAAAGCTTCTGCTTAAGTGACGAAGACATCACCGCCATACGGTCACGTTTTCGTGGAATAGGGCGCCTGGGCGTTGCGATCCAACTGGTCGTACTGCGCGCAACAGGCCGCAGCCTAGATGTCGTCAGTGGAATTCCTAAGGCGTTACTACAGTCCCTGGGCCAAGCAGTAGGATCGCCCGCAGCGGAACTGGCCTCTTTGAAGACGCTCTACACGCGGGTGGCCACAAGATTCGACCACCAAAGATGGGCTCGGGAACACGCTGGATTCCAGGCATTTGACTCGGCATCCGAAGAGCAACTCACCTCTGTACTCGCGCGTTTGTCTAATTCCGCGTTGTCGACTTTGGACCTCGTAAAACAGGGTGAGGTTTGGCTCTTCGAGCAAAAATGCGTTCTACCTGGTGAGCGTGTTTTGATGCATTTGGCTCAAACGGCTCTTGCTACGCAAGATCGTGATGCCCTGAACGTGATTCAAGCCAATGTGCCCGAGCGTCAGCTCAACATCGCCATGTCCAGGGTCTTTGCCAAGCGTATGGGGAGAAATGGGGGGACCATCTTGGAGTGGCTTCGGGAACCACCCGCCAAGCATGGTGTAAAAACCTTGGGCCAAAGCACAAGCAAAGTGGCCTTCCTGAAAACACTTCGAGTTCATGAGTGGAATTTGAGTGAGATCCCAATCACCCGATTGCAGGACTACCGAAACGCTGTGCTTCACCGGCCTCCGTCGGACACCTTTCGGCTTGCGGACAATCGTAAGCTGCTTGAGCTTACGTGCTTTCTGTACTTGACTCTGCTGGATCTGACGGATGTAGCGGTCGATATGGCCGCCCGCCGAGTAAACGATCTACGCCGAAGTGCTTCGAGCCGCGTGGAGCAAAAACAAGCCAGCTCCGCCAATAGCATGCGCTTGGAGCGCCATAAGATCCAAACGGTCCTGTACTCCGACAGCATGAGTGACACGCAGAAAATCCTGGCCCTCAAGGCCATGATTTCGGATGAGCAACCGACTTCCGGCGGCAGTCGAGCGGCCTTGATCCGGCAGGCTCTAGTTGTAGAAGAAGCGCCTCGGGTGTCTGCTCTGCTCAATGGCCTTGCCCTGTTTGATGTGCAAGGTGACCCACAGAGCCGGGCGATGCGTCAAATCCATGCTGTCCGAGAGTTGGCCCTACGGCAGGACAACACGCTACCCGCAGATTTTGATCTGACTATGATCGATGCGGCCTGGCAACCTTTGGTCGCGGTCCCAGACCGCAAGAAGGCATTGGCGGCCCTGAAAGCCTGCGCCATGTCGTCTGCGTACCGGGGCCTCAAAGGTGGGCAGCTATGGCTGTCCCACAGCCGTAAGCACAGGAGTCGAGAAGATCAACTGATCCCTGCAACGCAATGGCAAACACAACGCGCCAATATCCTTCGAGCCATGCACTTGACCGGCGACGTCGATAAATACCTGGGCCGCGTCTTTGATCGCCTCACCGGCTCGCTCGAGGAACTCGCTATTGCGGTGGAGCAGGGGAGGGTGACTGTGGATGAAAAAGGCCTTCTGCATCTACCGCCCATCGAGGCTCTAGACCTTCCCCCTGATGTCGACCATACGCGAGACGCCATGTTTGCCATGATCGGTACCGTTCAGCATGGTCAATTGCTTGTTCAGGTCGATGCCAAAACAGGTTTCAGCGAGGCTTTGCTAGGCCGGAAAGCCGATAGCCGTGAGGAACTGACAGCGATCTACGGTGCGCTACTCGCGCACGGCACAGACATTGATGCGAAGGGCGTCGCGCAAATGATTCCCGGACTTCAGCTCACCCACATCGTCACGGCGATGCGCGCCTTGGAGGCTGAAGGCCGCTTAGCCGGCGCCAATGCGCGCATCACCGAATTTCAGCAGTCGCTAGACATCTCCAAGCTATGGGGGCAGGGCGACAAAGCCTCGGCCGACTCGATGACGATTGACACTTCTCGTCATCTGCACCTGGCCCGCGTTGAGCACCGTCGCAAGCAGCCCGGCGTTGGCATCTACACCCACGTGCGCGATTCCTATGGCTTGTTTTACAACCAGCCCATCGTCTTGAACGATCGCCAAGCGGCAGGGGCCGTCCATGGCGTAGAAGTGCATAACGTGACGCGTCGCGAGGATGAAGTCAAACTATCCCTGTTGGCCGTTGACACCCATGGCTACACCAACGCAGCAATGGCCATCGCAAAACTGCTGCAGTTTGATCTCTGCGTGCGGCTGCGGCAGCTTTCTGAACGCATGCTCTTCCTGCCTTCCGCCGCCGGGCTGCCTGAGGCCTTAGAGCGGCTGAAGACCGGTAAAGTGAACTTGAAACATATCAAAGCGGGTTGGGACGACCTGCTGCGTCTGGTGGCGTCGATACGAGAAGGGCACTTGAGCGCGCGGGAAGCGCTCGAAAGACTTGGCAGTGCGGCTAAGGCGGAGCGCATGCACATGGCCGCAGACGCATTGGGCAAGCTACTGCGCACAATTTTCCTGTGCGACTATTTCAGCAAACCCGCTTTCCGCCGAGAGATGCATTCGCTGCTGAATCGGGGAGAGTCGGTTCACTTGCTGCAGCGCGTGGTGCACCAGGGCCGCATCGGCACATCCCGAGGTAGAAGGCGGGAGGAGTTGTGGGCGATATCCGGTGCGCACACGCTTTTGACCAATGCTGTTATCACTTGGAACACGATGAAGATGCAAGAGGTTGTTGACGACTGGAAAGAGAAAAAGCACCCCATCGATTCCGAATGGGTGCGGCACATGGGGCCCGTCCACTTCCGCCACATCAACTTCCGCGGGACCATCTCGTTCGACCTGGACGACTATTCGGACACCTTGCTTCGACGCGGCCGCCAGGGCAGACGCCTTCAAGCGACTGGCTAGCGTTTTTACGGCCAGTCGCTGCAGCACAAGCTCATGAAAATGGCCCTACCCAGGGAGCGGACGTCACTTATGGCGCGAGCGCAGCCTCAACCTGACCGACAACACTTGCGCTGTCACGCCCAAGGGCCGCGCAGATTTTCAGGATCACAAAAAGTGTCGGCTGGCTCTCCCCACGCTCGATGCGACCGTAGTAGGAGCGTTCCACATTGGCCATGTTAGCCAACGCCTCCTGAGAGATACCTGCGTCTATTCGTGCCTCCCGCACGATCGCACCGAAAGCAGCGGCCGCTTCGGCATCGAAGCTGGTCGCTCCGCGGGGACGACCGCGAGCTGGGGGTGGATGAGGGCGGGAACGCATCCGCCCTAGGTTCTCGGAGTCGTCCTTCTGAATCCACGTTATTTAAAACGCAGAAAGCCCTATTCAACGGTTAGTTTGGGCTTTGTAGGGCGCCGCCTCCCATCTAGCGCCTGTTCCGGTACTTTTCGCCTCCCATCTGGCGACGTGTCGCCCGAAACCGTGGATCCGGCACCAGGCTGGACTTCAGTTCTCGGTCTAACTCTCGGGTAAAGGTAACAAAGTCGATGTTGAGGGCGTCCAGCCAGGTCCAAAGTTCGACCACGTCCAAACGACGTGTGCCACGCTCAACCTTGCTGACGGTTGCTTGGCCACGGCCCAAGCGCCGGGCCAGGTCCAGTTGACGCAGGCGTTGCATCTCCCTTTGGCCGCGCAACATGTGAAGAAAAACGGCGTTCTGCCGACTGTGTAAAGACTTGAGCATGGGTACCCTTTGGTGGACACCGTAGCGCAACTGGGGACATATTCGGAAAGGGAATCTAACCACCGGCTTGGCGCTCGTCTTTCCCGAGAGAACCAGCGCAACCGGAAAAGTCCAAACAAAATCTCGCGTTTTATATAACGCCGCGAGTATTTCCGCCAGTGAACCGTTTACCGACAAGCCCCTGCTCGATGTTCGAGACCTCTCCCGATCTGACCCATCCTTTAAGCCACCTCTTCGCCGAAAACGGCTCACAGTACTGGATGGGGATGCGCTTGGCCTTTGAATCGCCTTGGTTTGTGCTCAGCTTCATTGCAGGGGAGGGAGAAGATGTGTTGCCGGAGACCTGGTGCGTGGCTTCAGACATTCAGCTCCTCACTTGGATTCAAGACGTACCACCCGAACGGTTGCTGGCTGTTCTGTGCATGACCCCCAACCGGCGCTCTCTGCATCGGACCTGGGATAGCCGTCCAGTCGCGTCGGTTTGGCGGTCGCGCCATGTGAAGACCGGTCGGTCCGCCCTGTTGTTTCGGGATGCTGACGGGGAATATTTCACCGCGTGGCTGGGTGCCGATGCAGTGGAGCTATACGGGGACAGAGCCCTTGAATTTGAAATGCCGACAAGTGCGTCAAACTAAACCGGAAACTCCGGATTTCCCGCCGTGATTTCTGGCTCACCTTGACACCAGCCGTGTATGCGACGGGTGCCACGGGAAAATCTCGTGGGAAAATCCGTGTATGGCAACCAATCCCATTCCCCAACCTGATCCAGAACGACGCGACTACCAGCCGCCACAGCCGATAGATCGGCCCCGGCGTTAGCTTGCGATCCATGCCCCGGCGCTGAATGCCAGGGGCGACAGCGCAGCACTGTAGCGACAACGGTCGAGCCATTTCGCGACTAGGCGGTTGCGAATCTTGGTGTGGTCGATGCGCGTCTGCATGTTGAGCAGCTCGAGCCTCTTGAGCTCCGAAATCCGCACCGAAGCACCCAGCAGAAGGTTCTGCGGCTCGTTAAAGAGCATTTGGGTTTCGCGTGTCGTGATGCACTTTGCGACGACAACGACCGAGCCAACCGCCAACCAAGCCGCCAGAGTTGCGACACCGTAGGCGAGGGGAGTAGCGTCCGATTCGAAAATTTTGACGCCGTACGCCATGGCTCCAGCCATCCCTGCAAGAAGAATGTTGAGCAATTGGTTGGCTTGATTTAAGAGCAGCTCACTGGTCGCTAGATGGGCTCTTAGGTTTTCAGTCGCAGCTTTCTCGATCCAGTCCAGGTGCTTGGTGCTTGGAGTGCAAGTTGGCGAGTCAACAGATAGTTGGCTTTGCATGGTCAATGGTTTCTAGAAACGTCATGTCGATTCTGCGGCAACCTCGTATCGTTTGGCTATTGAGGCGGGGCGCCTGACAGCACACCCTCCACTTTCGAATAGGGCGAGGGGAGGCGGAAGGAGCGGATTGCGGATTCGGGTGAAACTGATCGTGGATACCAGGCCTCGTTGCCCATCGTACTGGTCCTGACCGATGGAGATCCGTCAACGTAGGCCAACTGGCGATGCCACATAGGCGCAAGCGAAGTAGTGCAAGCTGGCGTCATCAAGCTTAAACAGAGCGCTCGCCCTTGTGATTCGCATGATGGCCAACAATGTGAAAGCTACCCAACGGTTCGGACCGACCCTTTCTGTTTTGTCAGTTGAGGAAATGACACCAACAGCTTACATTCACGGAAAATGAGAGAAGGTTCCAATGCGGCACATCCTCTGCACTCTAGTCCTTGCATTCCCGTTCGGCGTTCTGTTCGCTCAGCCGAGCGCGGAAAGCACTCAGCAACAGGAGTACCAGAGGCAGTTGGATCGATATTACGGCGATCTTCGAGGGATGGCCGAACGACAACTACGCAGCGCCTACGACAACCTTAGTCTCGAATCTCGAGCGCGCCTAAATCCAGACCGAGTGCTGATCGAGGTCAGCGCCGGTGATGACCCCATCTGTTTTCAAGAGGGGCATTTTGTCGTAGCTACCTCTCAGAAGTGGCCGGACAACGGCGGTCGAATTCTTCTTTGCGAACCTGATATCGCGCATCTGACCGATGCCATCCTCGGCTGGCAAATTGTGTTCATGTCCGCAAGTGAGGACATTGCTGGGCTTCTTCTCACCTCAGAGGACCTCAACAAGCCAATTCCGCCAGAAATCGACAGGCGAATGAAGGCAAGAGTTCAACGGCTGCTCGATTACCAAATTACCTCAAATCGAAATCAAAAGGTTCGTTTGAGTAAATATGGCCAAAACGTCCGCACGACATGCTTCGCATGGCAGGCGCTGTACCTAGAAAAGCAGGCAAGTGGACCAATCCAATGCGCTAGGTTCCCGACTTCGAGTCAACAAAATGTTGCCGCAGCGGAGGATACTGTCGTGCATTTTGTGTCAGGCATGCAACTTATGGCGAAGTTGCTCGACCCAACAGCACCGCAATTGCCACCGCCAAGAATTTCAGCGAATGAGGCGCTAGCTGCAACTACGAAGTTGAGGTCCACGGTGCTACAACTAGTCACCAATTACGCTGTGGCGCATGAAGTTGGGCACCTTGTTTCGAGCGATCCGACAGCGCGTACCAAAGAGGCCGAGTTGGACGCAGATGCGGTGCCGTTGAAGATTCTGGGCAAAACGGTTGAAGAGTCGAGCGTACTTGTTTTCGCTGCTCTGGCACTGGAAGTCATCTGGGAACAGGCTGGCGATCATCGACACTACTACAGGGCCGACTCACTCCACAACGCCGTCTACTGTAGTTCAAAAAGCCCGCTCGCTTCAAAGCTCCTACGACCAAACTTCGCCGAAAGTTTGTCTCGGATGACCAAAGAAGCCGGTTGCAAGAAATGATCGCAATACCACTCATCCGCCATTTTCAAAAGATTATTGGATTCGTCCTGTTCTTGTGTTTGGGTGCGGCACACATAACCGCGCTTGGCCAAGGCAACGGCTGTGGAACAGGCTGGAACTCTTATCTAGTGCCAGACAGGATTGTTCTGGCGCAGTGCGAGTTTCGGAGCGCTTGTGACGCTCATGACGTGTGCTACGGAAAGTGTGGGGATGTGCCTGTTGCGGATCGCCCTTCGCATTGTGAGTATCTGCGTTGCAAGCCTGGGGGAGATCTCTTGGGCAATGAACAATGTAGGAGCAAAAAGTTCGATGACCTGTTTGGTCAAGCCAATCGTCGACAACGAATGTGTGACACGCGGTTCTACTTGGACCTTCGCGCGGGTAACGAAGGCAAGCCAGTGTGTAGGGCGTTCACTACTATTTACTCGAGGGCTGTTAGATGGTTTGGTGAGGGGGCTTTTGCTGGCATGGACGGTCGACCCGGAGTAGGCCTGAACGCAGAGCAGGCGTCGCGTTCCACCGATGCAATCGCAGAGGCCTTGAGTACCCTAACCCCCCAAGAACTCGACGCGCTCTCCGAAGAGATTTCGTCGGGGCGTAGTCCGATCGACTGGTCTAAGG
>Ga0247813_10002245_pt1 | contig 13461 bp, 8 predicted proteins | sample UWRJL169409C1_FD_180719 | JGI IMG/M metagenome (GOLD analysis project Ga0247813, IMG submission 180719) | Plant litter microbial communities from Arlington Agricultural Research Station in Wisconsin, United States - UWRJ-L169-409C-1 | ecosystem: Environmental > Terrestrial > Plant litter >... | reverse complement strand
GCCGAATGTTCGAGATCTGTCGTAACCAGATTAATTTGAAAATCGATGTCGATATCGCCTAAAAAATGTTCGGCAATTTCAAAATTTCCAATATGTGCACTGATTAATACGCCTCCTTTTTTTTCTGCCAAAAGATTTTTCAGCGTTTCAATTCCGTCAAATTCATAGGTGAATTTATTTCGCATTCCTGCCGAAATGGAAATTTTATCAATAATGGTCTGTCCAAAAGTGTAATAACTTTTAAAAACCATTTTTTTAGATTTTAACCAAGAATACCCAAGTCTTTCTTTAAAATAATAAGAAATGGCTTTGTTACTTTTCTTTAGAAATAAAAAATAGTAAGAAGCGACAAAATAAAGTAAAACATAAGCAGCTTTAATACCCGCTTTTTTTATAAGAAAAACGAATATTTTATATCCTAAAACAGTTCCTTTTGATTTGCCATCCCATTTGCTCATTAAGCAGTTTTGGCTTTTAATTTGTTTTCGATAAGATCATAAAAACTTTGGAAAGAATCAATTCCAACGAAATCAACTTCAACCAGTTTTACACCAAAGTTGGCTTCAATTGAAACAACTAAATCAACATAGTCCAAACTATCTAACCCAAGTGTATCTTTTAAATTAGCATCTGGTTCAATATCATCATTATCTACTTCAAACTCCTCAACTAAAAAACCATTTATTTTTGCTATAATCTCTTCTTTATTCATCGTTTAATTTAAACTTTTTAACCACCAACGCAGAGTTGGTTCCTCCGAACCCGAAGGAATTGGACAAAAATATGTCAAATTTTTTGTTTAAAGTAGTTTTGACCAAATTTAATTTGGCAGCATCTTCATCAGGATTGTCCAAATTGATGTTTGGAGCAATGAAATCGTGCTGCATCATTAAGATGGAATAAATTACTTCGCTCGCGCCGGCCATCCAGCATTCATGTCCTGTCATTGATTTTGTCGAACTTACATACGGGTTTCTCTCGCCAAAAACTTCAAAGATGGCTTTGGCTTCATTACCATCTCCAACAGGTGTTGAGGTTGCATGGGCATTTATATAATCAATATCAGTTGCTTTCAATTGGGCGTCGTCAAGCGCTCGTTGCATGGCTATAGATGGACCTTCGACATTGGGAGTCGAGATGTGTCCTCCGTTTGATGAAAACCCGTAACCCACAACTTCGGCGATAATATTAGCGCCACGAGCTATTGCAGATTCGTAACTTTCGAGAATTAAAGTTGCACCGCCGCCACTAGGAATTAATCCGTCGCGATCGGCATCAAAAGGGCGGGAAGCTTTTTCAGGTTCATTTTCTCTGTTCGAAAAAACACCTAAACCATCAAAACTGCTCATCGCAAATTTGTTGATTTCCTGAGCTCCTCCGGTAATAATAATATCCTGAAATCCGCTTTTTATTAAAAAATAAGCCAAACCTATAGAATGTGAACCACTTGCGCAAGCTGCACTTATGGTAAGATTGATGCCGCGCAGTTTGAAAATCGTAGATAAATTCATCGTTACCGTAGAATTCATCGATTTAAAAATGGCTCCGGAACCTATCAATGCGGTATCTTTTTTTTCACGGACAATATCTGTAGCTTCGATAATAGCTTTTGAAACACTATCATTTCCGTACATAATACCTACTTCGCGATTGTCAAAAAAATCATCATCAATATTAGCATTTTTCAATGCTTCGATTGTAGCCATATAAGCATACTCGGTTTCTTCACCAATGCTCATACGTTGTCTTCGGGTCAATAAGTTTTTCAGATCAGCTTTTGGAACCACTCCCGTAAGGGCTGATTGAAAACCAAATTCTTTTCTTTCAGGATCAAACTGAATACCCGATTTTCCGTTGTATAAAGATTCTTTTACTTCCTCTAAAGAAGTTCCTATACAAGAATAAATTCCCATTCCAGTAATTACAACTCTCTTATTCATCGTCTTTTAAAGTAATATTTTTAAAGTGTAATTTTTTGAATCTCGCAAAGGCGAAGAGTCGCAAAGTTCTTCTTTTTGTGTTTTTTTTTAATAAAACTTTGCGACTCTGCGTCTTTGCGAGCAATTTTCGAAGTTTAAAAAAACTTAAAATAATCTCGCAAACATAGAACTATTAAGAATATATCCCTCCGTTTATATTGATAATTTCTCCTGTAATGTAGCTTGCTTTTTTTGAAATCAAAAAGCTTATCAAATCTGCTACTTCTTCGGCTTCGCCAAAACGATTTACCGGAATTAGTTTTAATAATTCTTTTTCGTCGAGCTGACTTGTCATATCGGTTCTTATAAAACCTGGAGCTACAGCATTTACAGTAATATTTCTTTTGGCAACTTCTTGAGCCAGAGCTTTTGTAGCCGCAACAATTGCACCTTTTGCAGCCGAATAATTGGTTTGTCCGGCCGTTCCTTTTACGCCCGAAACCGAAACCATATTTACGATTCGGCCATATTTATTGCGCAACATTTTTTGAATAAAAAATTGCGTTACATTAAAAAATCCGTTCAAACTTGTGTTTACAACTCCGTTCCAGTCTTCGGGAGTCATCCACATAAAAAGACCATCTTTGGTAATTCCGGCATTGTTTACAATTGCTTCTACAATCGCTTCAGGATTTAGTTCCTGCCATTGCGTTAATGTTTTTTGCACTTCTTCATAATTAGAAACGTCAAAACCTAAGATTTCTCCGGTTGCTCCTAATTTTTGAATTTCCTGAAGTGTTTCTTCGGCAGCAGTTTTGTTCGAATGATAATTTATCAGAATATGATAACTAGATTCAACGGCTAATTTTTTACAAATAGCACTTCCAATTCCTCGTGAACCGCCAGTTACTAATACACATTTCATATGCAGAATTTATTTTTATTGGTCAAAATAGGGTATCGCTTTTTTACACGCGATACCCTATTCTTGTTTTATTAGCTATTATTTTTTCTTTTTGGCTACAGGTTTCGCTGTCGGTTTTGTAGCAGGTTTCGTTTCTGCCTTTGCTGTCGGTTTTGTTTCTGCCTTAGATTTTTCAGCAGGAGCTTCACTTACGCTGTTTCTTTCTTTTGATTTCGAAAAAAGTTCAGCATTTTCAAACCATTGGTTACTTAATACAGTTCCGTCTGGTCTAAGAAATCCCCATTTGCCTTCATTTTTTACTCTTGCAATTCCATCAATAAAACCTTTGTCCTGTTGTACAAACAAAGCAATAACGAAGCCGTTTGCTGTAATGCCGTATTGAGTTGGAATTACCAATTTTCCTGATTCATTGATAAATCCCCAATTTTTTTCTTTTACAGGAGCCAGTCCGTTTGAGCTAAAAACTTCTGCATCACTGTATGTTGGCGGAATAACGAATTCAGCTTTAGGATTGATGTATCCCCATTTAGATCCGATACAAACCGGAGCTAAATTTTTAGAGAATGCTTTTGCTTTATCGTAAATAGGCAGAATAGTCCAGTTTCCTTTCATGTCAATAAAACCAATTTTACCGCCTTTTCTGGCATACGTTAAATCCTGAATTTCAAAATCCCAGATTTTATCCGCACCATCAACTACAATAAAGTTTCCGGAACTTACAAGTCCAAAAGTTTTGTCCTTTCTTGCCCAGGTTGTGTTTTTGAAATAATTCCCTACTTCATCATATAGGGGTTCTACTACTTCTTTACCTGAAGTATTAATAATTCCCCATTTTTTATTGTTTTCTACTCTTGCATAACCATTTTCGAAAGATTTGATCTGATCGTATTTGGGTTCCAGAACAACGGCCATTTTTGAATTGATTAATCCCACTTTTTTTCCTTGTCTTATAAAAGCAACACCGTCATTAAAATCAAATAATTTTTCAGTAGACGGAGGTGTCTGAACTTCACCTTTTGTATTAATATAAACCCAATCCTTATCTTTTTGTACTACTGCAATGCCGCTATTAAATTCTTTAGTGTCTTTAAAAGTAGCCGGAATTACCCATGTTCCTTTAGTATCAATGAATCCCCATTTTCCGTTATCTTCAACAGCGGCTAAACCTTCAGAAAAGCTTTTTGCTGATTTGTATTGAGGTTCAATTTTAAAATTTCCATCTTTAGAAATGTATCCAATTTTACCGTTCTTTTTAACTAAAGCCAATTCCTGACTATTAACAAATTGAATAAATAATACGAATAAAAAAATAAGTGGTTTTTTCATGATTTTTAAGGTTCAATTAATAATGTAAGATAAAGTTTTAACTGTTGATCAGGTAATCTTTTACTTTTTGAACAAAAGGATACATCACCTGATCTTCTTTAAATGTAGGAATTATATTTCTAATCTCGTCGTACCATTTTTTGGTTACCGATGAAATTTGATCTTTTTGTACTAAATAATCAATTGCCTGAACAATTGTAATGAGTTCGATCGCTAAAACTTCGAACGAATTTTCGATTACTTTTGAAGTAATAACCGCCGCATTCGTTCCCATACTTACAATATCCTGATTGTCGTTGTTGTTCGGGATACTGTGCACATACATTGGGTTAGACAACATTTGACTTTCGGCAGTTGTTGAGGTTGCAGTAAACTGAACACCCTGCATCCCGAAATTAAATCCTAATGTTCCTAAGTTGACAAATGGAGGAAGAATTTCGTTGATTTTTGAATTTAATAAATAATTCAACTGACGTTCTGCCAACATCGTTAATTTGGTAATTACAATTTTCAGTTTATCCATTTCAAGCGAAATGTAATCGCCGTGAAAATTTCCTCCGTGATAAACGTGTTTGTTTTTTACATCTATAATAGGATTGTCGTTTGCCGAGTTAAATTCGTCCTCTAAAATAGAAGCGACATTGTTTATCGTTTCTAAAACCGGACCCAAAATTTGAGGAACACATCTTAATGAATAATATTCCTGAACTTTTTCCTTGAAAATTTCCTCGGTATTTTCTCCTGAATATAAATGGTCTTCTCTTTTACGGATCAAAGTACTGTCAGAAAGATTTTGTCTCATTCTCGCCGCCACTTCCTGTTGTCCTTTATGACGTTTGGTTTGGTTTAATTCTTCAGAGAAATGATCGTCATACGCCTGAACCAATTCGTTGATCGCACAAGAAGCTTTTAATGACCAGTCTAATAATTTATTGGCGTGGTGCACATTGACAACTCCAATTCCGGTCATTACAGATGTACCGTTTATTAACGCCAGACCTTCTCTAATTTCTACCTGAATAGGTTTTAAACCTTCAATTTCGAAAACTTCCGGAGTTGGTCTTCTGTCTCCTTTATAAAAAACTTCGCCTTCACCAATTAAAACCAAAGCCAAGTGTGATAATTGTACTAAATCTCCGCTCGCGCCAACGCCACCATGCTCAAAAATAAGAGGCGTAATATCTCTATTGATTAATTCTGCCATTAAGTGAATTACTGACGGATGAACTCCGGAGTTACCTAATGATAAAGTATTTAAACGCGCTAAAATTGCTGCTTTTGCACAAACAGGGCTCAAAGGTTTTCCTGTTCCTGAAGAGTGGCTTCTGATTAAATTGTATTGCAGCTGAATTTGGTCAGACTCTTTAATACGGTATTGAGCCATTGGTCCAAAACCAGTATTTACGCCATATATTACTTTGTTCCCTGAAAATTCTTTCAGGAAATTGAAGCTTTCGTTTACTCGGTTTAAAACAGCATCGCTTATCGAAACTTTGTTATTTCCAAAAATAATGGATTCGAATTCTGCTAAACTTAAATATTCATTAATTGTGTTCATTAAACTGGTTTTGATTGTGCTAATTTAATTTTATTTATCAAAATAAATGTAGTTATTTTGATGATGGCAAATGTAGGCTAATAATTGATAATATTTTTAATATGATAAAGGAGTTTGTAGATGTTTTAGTGATTGGTGCGGGACCTTCTGGATGTGTGTCAGCATCTTATCTTCATAAAAACAATGTTAAGATAAAAGTTGTTGAAAAAACAAAGTTTCCAAGACTGGTCGTTGGCGAAAGCCTTATACCGCGAGTAATGGATCATTTTGCAGAGGCTGAACTTTTTGAAAGTCTCGATGCAATGAATTTTGAGAAAAAATTAGGTGCCCGTTTTATAAGAGGAGAAGAAATTTGCGTTTTTGATTTCAGTAAAAAATTTGGTGAAGGCTGGGACTGGACCTGGCAAGTGCCAAGAGCTGATTTCGACAATACAATGGCGCAGGAAGTGATTAGAAAAGGGATTGATCTTGAATTTGAAACAGAAGTATTGGAAGTTTCTTTTGAAGGAAAAAAATCTAAAACCATCGTAAAAGATAAGGACGGAAATCTAAAAGAGATTCATGCCAATTTCATCATCGATTCCAGCGGATACGGACGTGTTTTACCAAGACTTTTAGATCTTGATACACCATCACAACTAGATCCGCACTCTTCGATATTTACGCACGTAAAAGATATTAACAGAACCGAAGGCGAAGAGGGAACTCAGATTTCATTTGATATTCTGGAAACCGAAGTTTGGTTATGGGTAATTCCTTTCTCGAATGGCAATACAAGTTTAGGAGTTGTTGGACCAACGGATTTTATCAATTCACTATCTGAAAATAAAAACAATGCCGAGGCTTTGCGCAATGCAATTCAAAAATCAGATTATTATATCAAAAGATTTAAAGGAACGGAGTTTTTATTCGAACCAGTTAAATTAGAAAATTATTCAAGAGCCGTAAAAAGAATGTACGGAGATGGTTTTGCCTTAACAGGAAATAGTTCTGAATTCTTAGATCCTGTTTTTTCATCAGGAGTTGCGTTTGCGACAGAATCCGGAATGCTGGCAGCAAAATTATATCTTAAAGAATCACAGGGAATCGAAGTAGACTGGGAAGTTGAATTTACAGAATATATGAAAAAAGGGATTGCTGTTTTTACCACTTACGTGAAAGAATGGTACACCGGCAACCTTCAGACTTTATTTTTTCATCAGCCGGAAAATCCAGATGTAAAAGAAAAAATCTGTGCTGTTTTGGCAGGGTATGTCTGGAATGAAGAAAACCCTTTTGTAAAAAAACACGATCATGTGATAGCCAACATGGCGTATTTACTCAATATGCAAAAAGAACAAAGCCCTGAATAATGAACATGCCCCAAAAAATTAGACACTATTTGTGGCTTTTTTTATAGGTCTCAGATCGGGGTTTAAAGCCCTGCAATTTATTGCAGTACTTTAGTAATGCGAAAAAATATAAAATATTATTTTTGAGCTGATACCAGTTTTTAAAATTTGTATTTAAGTTTAGAACAGAAAGACTTTGGTCTCTAATAAAACAAAAAGCTTTGCACCTTCAGTGCAGAGTAGTTTAGTAGAATAAAAAAACATCTTATACACGGTCTTTTATTTTTAAAAAATAAATATCAAGTGAAAACTCAGAAATCAAAAGCAAAAATGTTGATGATTTGGCAGATTCGGTCTGCAATGATGAAAACTCTTTTGTTAAGAAACATGATGATGTAATTAAGAATATTTTTATAAAAAAAGGGCTGTCTTTTTTAAGATAGCCCTTTTTATTTTGGATAATTCAATAATGAATTAGATTTTATTAAATTTGGAAGTTTACATTTTCATTTTCCATAGCATATTTAAATGCCCACGCCATCAGGTTACCAAAAAATGCGCTATTATAAGCACCATTTTTCACAATGGGAGTTCCTGTACCCGACACACCACAAACAGTGTCCATAAATGGAGTATCTAGACCAAAAAATGCATATCCTAATGTTGTATGTCTAAAAGCATAATGTTTGCCGTTTAAAGGAAGTAAACTTACTGCATTGGGAGGTACTGATGTAAAAGGAGCACACCTAGTACCATTTGTTTGATTGATAGTACGACCTTTTAAATCACCGAACGGTCCTGTAATAATAGGGTCTGCTATGCTGGCAAATTGCCAGCTTGCTAAATTGGAGCTATCTGAAGTACTTGATAAACCAGATGTGTTGAAAATAGTATTCATAACCGTGTTTAACGAGCTGTCTGCATTGTCGCTTACCCCAGCATGGAGGGTAATTAAAACTCCTTTTTTATTCTTAACAAAATCATTAAGAACGGAAAGCGCTCCATTTTGTTGAGTATAGTACTGGGAGTCCCACAAAGACGAGAATGTTTGTATTATAACATCGATTTTATTGGCGTTGATAAAGTTTCTTACCACTGAAGGATCTAAAGTGGCGGATAAAGTAAATATGTTTACACCTTCCATTGCAACAGTAGCACCACTATTGGGTCCAAAATTGTTTCTTGATTCTAACATAGCTCTGGAAGGCGTGTTAGAACCAGGCGCCTCTGGTCCGTAATGCACGGTCAAATCCCCAAAATGCAGTACATTCATCTTACGGATTCCGACAGTAACATTTGTTGTACAGGCAGGGCTGATACTGTTCGATGTAATATTGTAACTAAAAGTACCACCAACTCCCGCTGTTCCAGCTGCAAACATAGTCACACTTTGCTCACCCGTACTTGTAAACGTACCCGTTTTAGAGAAGCTAATACCATTTACAGTATTGGTACTTAGATTATAGTCCCCAACTGCCGTTACATTAACAGGAACTACCATCGTATTTCCTGATGTCATCGCTGCCCCAGGTAAATAAGAACCTGTGGTAGTGATACTGCCACAGTTTATAGTATATGCTATTGGCTGTGGTGCAACTGTAAGACTTACCGTGCAGGAACTTGAAGCTCCCGGACTTCCTGTAATTGTAAATACAGTATTTCCAGGTGTAAGAGGTGTACCCGTTGCATTTAATATTACCTGTTGCGTTCCTAAAGCTGAAAGATCTATAAGACCAGAACTAAAAGTCATCCCATTGGCAACATTAGTTGTAATGGTCGTTTTACCTGTCGCTGTTACGTTTACCGGCAATACAATCGTATTTGCTGTAATAAGCGGCGATGCCTCCATATAGGTTCCAGTTGGTGTCGCTGCGCCACAATTAATGGTGTAGGAAACAGGAGATACCGTAACAGCTATGCTGCCACATGAAGCGCCCGAATCTGTTTTCGCATTTGTTTTAATAACAAATGAATCGGTTTGTGATACTAAGGGAGTTCCTGTTCCCAATAAAACGACAGGTTGATTTCCTGTAGCTGTAAATTTACCCGAACCTGTAAACGAGTAACCATTTACAGTATTAGTGCTTATGTTCCAAAATCCAATATTAGTTACGTTTACACTCAAAGTTATTTTGTTAGTAGTCGTAAGCGGTAATCCAATATTATATACGCCTTCACTGGTTACGGTACTGCAATTGAGTGCATAATCGATTTCCGCCCTTTCTACAAAAATATTTGGAGAACAAGCATTTGTAGATCCGTTTATGGAAACCTTAACAGCATCTCCGGCATCTCCGGCATCATAACCCATATTTGGAGTACCTACGCCAGGCAGATTCAATATATAAGAACCCGCTGAAGGAAAAGCCCCGCTTGCATTAAAATAATATCCATTATTTGTTGTTGCTGATATTGTATACGTTCCCGGTTGTGTTACTATCACAGGAATAGTCATAAAATTTGAAGCTGTTAAAGCAACACCTTGTTTATAGGCACCATTCACAATTCCCTGGTTACAATCAGCAACAGCAATATTTAGTGTAGCAGGAGGCTGCGTACCACAGATACTCGTCCACAAATTTTGCCCCTCATTCCAATAATCGAAACAGTTTGTTGTAGTGTTGAAAATCAATAATCCGTTGCTTAGATTGGCAGGAATAATTGCATCTCTTTGAGAAGTGGTTAACCGGGAAACTAGCATTCCTTTACTGTTGCTTTCCAGCTCGAAAATTGCTCCCGGTCTTGCTTTTTCTGATCCACTGCTTATTGTGCCATCTTTTAATTTGGAGTTTTGTACCTGAGAAAAGACTGGAGACAAGCCACTGATAATTAAGAATATTGCTAAAGCAATTTGTCTCAACTTTAATATATTTTTCATGGTCTATTTCATATTAAGTTTATAATTCATTAAGCCTGGACCGCATGTTATCATTTTATGCCGTCGAAACATTTATTTTAATGAACTATTTAATAATGTTTCTAATTTGCTCAAACGCAATTCCATAGCTTCTGAAGCTTCTTTTAGTATTTTAATTTCTAACTCTTTTGCTTCAAGCTGTTTGTTCTGCTCAATTACATGCAGGTAGAGTTCTTCCGTTTTTTCTAATAATTGTATTGACAGTTCAGAAACATTAAAAGAGTATCCTTCTTTGGTTTTTTCCAGTTCATTGATGGGTGTTATCCCTGGTAAATGCTTGTTGGTTCTAATAAAGGTATCTACACTCTTTAAATCCTTAAATTTATAATCTGCTTTTATATCTGAAAATCCTTTGAAGTAATCTTCGAAAACATAATCGGCGTAATAAGAATTCACTGTACTAATAGCCCCGTTAACTCTTAGTTTTTCATTAGGGGCTGCGGATGGTGTAGTATAGCCAATTCCGACCCATCCCTGTGTGTAAATGTTTTCAGTATTTGTTGTTGCTCCCTTATTACTTTCAGAACCAAACCATGGTTCTTTGACAGCAGCGCCAATATCTAATGAATATGTGTCCTTGTTTTCATCATAATAATCAAGTGTTCCCAATTTAGAATTTACAGTTAAATTTGTAATCGTTTGAGCATCGCCTACCAAATCTATCATTTCGAATTCGGTTTTGGTATTATTTTCATCTGTAAATATTAAAGAATGTTTACCCCCGTCATAGAATAATGAAGTTAGTGTTTCCTTTGATTTTATTACTTTCTCAAGTTCTTCATTAAAGTTGGTACCACCAACGATCGTTGCTGCATTTGATTCGATTTGAGCTGGCACGTCTAAAGTTTTCCACGTAGCAGAATTAGTTCCATTTGAAGTTAAAACCTGTCCATCTGTACCACCATTAATATCTAAAGAAGTTGCTGCGGTTAATAATTGCCCTCCGCCTGTTATACTAAGTGCTGAATTTGCAGACGTAAGATTATAAAGTGAACCCGTATCAAAAGTACCAACCCTTATCCACTTATTATTCCAATAATAGTACCCCGGCGTCACGTCATTAAGAGTCGCCGTGTTATAAATCATTAAACTTGTTGCAGGATTAGTAACAGGACTATTATCTGTTGTATTTACCAGAGCTACTCTAGGCATGAGAAGACCTCGTTTATTGGAAGTTATATCTAACTGCGCAGAATTATCAGGATTGAGTGTTCCTATTCCCGTTTGAGCATGGGATAGGGTGCCAAAACCAATCATGGCAAGTATTAATATTATTTTATTTTTAAATTCCATTGCTATTGAATTTTATTAAAACTCTTATGTAATTCTATATTATCAAGCTCTTCTAATTTGAAGAGAAGGTCTTTTTGTTATCCAGCCATTTACAAGTAAATTTGATACATGTAGCTTCAAAATTGAAAATTTTTAAGTATTGTTTCAAAGTTGCCTGTAGAAATTTTAGAAGAACAAATTAATTTTTAGTTTTGAAAAAAGGGAGAGGCACACCCCTCCCTTTTATTTATTTAAAAAATATTCTATAATTTAGAAAGTGTTTGCCATCTTAATGGGGCTACAGATTCTAAAATAAGCTGATATGAATTAGATTGACCTATTGTCATTTTTACATCAGCCTCATCAATTGTTCCACTCGAAACTGATACTTTTACAAAAGCATCATCATTAGTGTCTACTCTCTTAATAGAGAACACCTTACCAACTAAAAGAGGGTCGGTTACAGTTGGTAATGTTAATGTTAAATTTCCAGGGACACCACTTGCATCAATAATTATTACATTATCAGTATCAATATTTAAAGTAGTACTTGATGAAATCCTTAATACACTCAATTTGTTGCTTACAGGATTTTTCCATTCTACTTTACCATCATCATCTGTAGTTGTTAGAACTTGTCCTTTAGCACCTCCATTAATCTTTAACGCAGCGTCGGCAAATAATATATCCGTACCAGCAGCTGTACCACCAATAGTAATAAGACCGTCTTCAGAAGTTAAGCTTCCTTTACCAGTAGCATCATTATTAATCTTAACCCAGTTTGGAGATTTAGCTGCCCATTCTGCATCACGTCCTGCTACTGTTTTATCTGTTCCAACGTAAGCATAGATATCTCCGTTTGTATCTTTTACAATTGCATCGAGTGTCGTAATTGAACCGGCCGTTCCTGGTGCCCCTGTTGTTCCTGGAATTCCGTCAGCGCCGTTTATTCCATTAATTTTCACCCAGTTTGGAGATTTAGCTGCCCATTCTGCATCACGTCCTGCAACTGTTTTATCCGTTCCTACGTAAGCATAGATATCTCCGTTTGGATCTTTTACAATTGCATCGAGTGTTGTAATTGAACCGGCAGTTCCTGGTGCTCCTGTTGTTCCTGGAATTCCGTCAGCGCCGTTTATTCCATTAATTTTCACCCAGTTTGGAGATTTAGCTGCCCATTCTGCATCACGTCCTGCTACTGTTTTATCTGTTCCAACGTAAGCATAAATATCTCCGTTTGGATCTTTTACAATTGCATCGAGTGTCGTAATTGAACCGGCAGTTCCTGGTGCCCCTGTTGTTCCTGAAATTCCGTCAGCGCCGTTTATTCCATTAATTTTCACCCAGTTTGGAGATTTAGCTGCCCATTCTGCATCACGCCCTGCTACTGTTTTATCTGTTCCAACGTAAGCATAAATATCTCCGTTTGGATCTTTTACAATTGCATCGAGTGTCGTAATTGAACCGGCAGTTCCTGGTGCTCCTGCGGCACCTTCAATTCCGTCGATACCATTTTTACCTGTTAAGGCAATCCATTTATCATTATTATTAGGGTCGCGTACGTATATTATTCCAGTTGCATTATCAATATACATTGCAATATTGTCGCCTGGATAGCCAGCCTCGCCCTTTGAACCCGGTGCTCCTGTACCGCCTACTATACCATCTTTTCCATCTTTTCCGTCAAGGCCGTTGATTTTCACCCAGTTTGGAGATTTAGCTGCCCATTCTGCATCACGCCCTGCTACTGTTTTATCTGTTCCAACGTAAGCATAAATATCTCCGTTTGGATCTTTTACAATTGCATCAAGTGTCGTAATAGAACCGGCAGTTCCTGGTGCCCCTGTTGTTCCTGGAATTCCGTCAGCGCCGTTTATTCCATTTATTTTCACCCAGTTTGGAGATTTAGCTGCCCATTCTGCATCACGTCCTGCTACTGTTTTATCTGTTCCTACGTAAGCATAGATATCTCCGTTTGGATCTTTTACAATTGCATCGAGTGTCGTAATTGAACCGGCAGTTCCTGGTGCCCCTGTTGTTCCTGGAATTCCGTCAGCGCCGTTTATTCCATTAATCTTAACCCAGTTTGGAGATTTAGCTGCCCATTCTGCATCACGTCCTGCTACTGTTTTATCTGTTCCAACGTAAGCATAGATATCTCCGTTTGGATCTTTTACAATTGCATCGAGTGTTGTAATTGAACCGGCAGTTCC
>Ga0247813_10002244_pt1 | contig 13464 bp, 8 predicted proteins | sample UWRJL169409C1_FD_180719 | JGI IMG/M metagenome (GOLD analysis project Ga0247813, IMG submission 180719) | Plant litter microbial communities from Arlington Agricultural Research Station in Wisconsin, United States - UWRJ-L169-409C-1 | ecosystem: Environmental > Terrestrial > Plant litter >... | reverse complement strand
CGGTGAGAAGTTCGTGCTCAACCGGGGGCGTGTGCTTCTCGGTGACGAGATGGGGCTCGGCAAGACCGTGCAGGCTGTCGCCGTGATGGCCCACCTCGTGGCCGCCGGAGCGACGCACGTCCTCGTGGTCTGCCCGGCGAGCGTCCTCGTCGGGTGGCTCCGCGAGATCGAGCTCAGGTCGTCTCTCCAGGCCTGGCGCGTCCACGGACCAGACCGTGAGGCGACCGCAGCCGCGTGGCTCGCGCAGGGTGGTGTCGCGGTCACCACCTTCGAGGGGCTGCGGCACGTGCCCGAGGCCGCTGCGGAGGTCCTCGACCTGCTCGTCGTCGACGAGGCGCACCTCGTCAAGAACCCCCGTGCCCGCCGCTCGCAGGACGTGGCCGCCTGGGCGGACCGCTGCTGGCGCGTGCTCCTCATGACCGGCACCCCGCTCGAGAACCGTCTCGACGAGTTCTTGGGCCTGGTGCGGATGCTCCAGCCTGCGCTCGTCGACAGCCTCCCGCCGCACCTGCGTCTGGTCGGCGCGGACACGCTGCGGCACACGATGGCGCCGGTCTACCTGCGCCGCAACGCCGTGGACGTCCTCGTGGAGCTGCCGGAGCTGGTCGAGCTCGACGAGTGGGAAGAGCTCACCCCGGACGGCCGCCGGGTCTACGAGGCGGCTGTCGCGCAGGGGCGGTTCATGGACATGCGCCGCGCCGACTTCGCGACCCCAGACTCCTCCGGGTCGAGCAAGCTCGGCCGGCTGCTGGAGATCCTCGAGGACGCGGCGGCGAACGGCGAGAAGGTCGTGGTGTTCTCGTACTTCCGCTCGGTCGTCGACCTCGTCTGCAGGACGCTCGCCGGTCCCGGCGGCCGGGACGGCACCGGCCCCCAGACCGGTGCCGAGGCAGGCGACCTGCACCCGAGTGACCTCGACCGTGCTGACCTCGAACCCGCAGCCGGAGGACTCCCCGCAGTCTTCGGGCCGCTCTGGGGTGGTGTCAGCGCCGACGAGCGCCAGCTCGAGGTCGACAGGTTCACCGCGGCCCCGCCGGGCGCTGTGCTCGTCGCGCAGGTGGACGCCGGGGGAGTGGGCCTGAACATCCAGGTGGCCAACGTCGTGGTGCTCTGCGAGCCCCAGCTCAAGCCGACCACCGAGGCGCAGGCCGTCGCGCGCGTGCGCAGGATGGGGCAGGTCCGCCCGGTCCGCGTGCACAGGCTCCTCGTCGAGGACACCGTCGACGAGCGGATCCGCGAGATCCTCGCGACCAAGCAGCAGCTCTTCGACGAGTACGTCCGCGAGTCGAGCCTCGCCGCCGGGACCACACGCGCTGTCGACGTGAGCGAGGCCGTGCTCGCCCGCGAGGTGGTCGCGGCCGAGCAGGCTCGGCTCGGCTACGGCCCGGTGTGGGACGACCTGCTCGCAGACGGCCTCCAGGCGGGCACAGAGGTCCCGCTCGGCGACGACGCAGCGGCCGACCGGCCCGCAGACCGTCTCGGCTGGAGGTCGGGCGACCTCCAGGGTCCCGGGACGCCCTAGCATTGTGCTCATGGCCCACGACGAGACCGCAGCGCCCGCCGGGACGCAGTCCTTCTACCTCACCACCCCGATCTACTACGTGAACGACGCCCCGCACATCGGGCACGCGTACACGACGGTCGCGGGCGACGTCCTGACCCGCTGGCACCGCCAGCGCCAGGAGCGCGTCTGGTTCCTCACCGGGACCGACGAGCACGGGCAGAAGGTCATGCGCACGGCCGAGGCCAACGGCGTCACGCCGCAGGAGTGGGCCGACCGCCTCGTCGAGTCGTCCTGGAAGCCCGTCCTGGAGACCCTCGACGCGCGCAACGACGACTTCATCCGGACCACGCAGCCGCGCCACACCGAGCGCGTGCAGAAGTTCATCAGCCAGCTGCACGCCAAGGGCGAGATCTACGCGGGCTCCTACGAGGGCCCGTACTGCGTGGGCTGCGAGGAGTACAAGCTCCCGGGCGAGCTGGTCGACGGCACGGGGGAGTACGAGGGCCTCAAGCTCTGCCCGATCCACAGCCGCCCTGTCGAGATGCTCTCCGAGCAGAACTACTTCTTCAAGATGAGCGCCTACGCAGACCGCCTCCTGGCCCTCTACGAGGAGCACCCCGAGTTCGTCCAGCCGGCCAGCGCACGCAACGAGGTCCTCGCCTTCGTCAAGAGCGGCCTGCAGGACCTCTCGATCTCGCGCAACACCTTCGACTGGGGCATCCCGATCCCGTGGGACACCTCGCACGTGCTCTACGTGTGGTTCGACGCGCTGCTCAACTACGCGACAGCGATCGGCCTGGAGAGCGACGACGAGGCCGAGCGCGAGCGCTTCGCCGCGACGTGGCCCGCGGACGTCCACCTCGTCGGCAAGGACATCTTGCGCTTCCACGCGGTGATCTGGCCCGCGATGCTCATGGCCGCGGGGCTCCCGCTGCCCAAGACGATCTTCGCGCACGGCTGGCTGCTGGTCGGCGGCGAGAAGATGAGCAAGTCCAAGCTCACGGGCATCGCCCCGACGCAGATCACCGACGTGTTCGGCTCGGACGCCTTCCGCTACTACTTCATGCGGGCGATCCCCTTCGGCCAGGACGGGTCCTTCTCGTGGGAGGACCTCTCCGCGCGCTACAACGCCGAGCTCGCCAACGGCTTCGGCAACCTCGCCTCCCGCGTGGCCGCGATGATCTCCAAGAACTTCGGTGGCTCGCTGCCCAGGCCCGGCTCGTCGAGCGACGCCGAGACCGCGCTCCAGGAGGTCGCCGCAGCAGCCGTCGCGCAGGCCGAGGCCGCGATCGACAGGATCTCCCCGAACGAGGCGATCAACGCTGTGTGGACCCTCGTCGACGCCACCAACCTGTATCTCACGGAGCAGGAGCCCTGGAAGGTCGCGAAGCTCCCGGGCGAGACGACCGAGAGCGGAGCGGGCGTCGAGGGTGGCCGTCTGGCGACGATCCTGGTGACCGCGGCCGAGGCGCTGCGGACCCTCGCGGTCCTGCTCAACCCTGTCGTGCCGAAGGCTGCGCAGGGCCTGTGGACCGCGCTCGGTGCTGAAGAGCCCCTCGGGCCCCTCGACGACCAGCCGGTCCAGACCGCTGCTGACTTCGGCACCCTGCCTGCCGGTACGCGCGTGACGAAGGGTGCCTCGTTGTTCCCCCGTCTCGACGAGGTCTGAGGCCTTGGCGCGCACCCGTGAGCGGGGCTGGCCCCCGGCCCCGGAGGCGTTGCCGTACCCGGTGGTCGACAACCACACGCACCTCGACTCGATCGGTCACGTCCTCGGGCCCGACGACGAGGTGCCGAGCGTCGACAGGCTGATCGCCGAGGCTGCCGCTGTCGGTGTCACCCGGATGGTCCAGGTCGGCTGCGACGTCCCGGCCGTCCGGTGGACCGAGGCCCTGGTGCGCGATCGCCCCGAGCTGCTCGGGGCGATCGCGATCCACCCGAACGAGGCCCCGCTCCACGCGGGGGTGCGCGATCGTGGCCCCGACGGTCTCGAGGCCACGGTCCGCGACCACCATGCGATGCCTCTCGACGACGCGATCACCCTCGTCGCAGACCTCGCGCGCGGCAACGAGCGGATCCGGGCGATCGGCGAGACAGGCCTCGATCTCTTCCGCACCGGGGACGCCGGTCGCGCAGCGCAGCGCGACTCCTTCAGGGCGCACGTGGCCCTGGCCAAAGAGCTCGGGCTCGCCCTGCAGATCCACGACCGCGACGCCCACGCCGAGGTGCTCGAGGTCTTGCTGGCCGACGGCGCCCCGGAGCGCACGGTCTTCCACTGCTACTCGGGCGACGCCGAGATGGCCCGCACCTGCGTCGAGCAGGGCTGGTACCTGTCCTTCGCCGGGCCGGTCACCTTCCGGCCGAACGACGGCCTGCGCGACGCCCTCCGCGAGGTCCCGCTCTCTCAGGTGCTCGTCGAGACCGATGCGCCCTACCTCACACCCCACCCGTTCCGGGGGCGTCCGAACGCCCCGTACCTCGTCCCTGTGACGATGGCGACCATCGCAACCGTCAAGGAGGTCTCGCTCGAGGACGCGTGCCGCGGCGTGGCTGCGACCTCGGAGGACGTCTACGGGACGTGGTGAGCGTGGTCCTCGACCGCCCCGGCGCAGTCGTGCAGGGCCTGTAGAGGAGGGGCGAACCAGAGATTCCACCCGTGTGCGACCGCCCGGCGTGGACTACCGTGGGGTCGATCCCTCCAGACCGTGCTGCTGCTCTGCGGCCGCACCCGCCCGACCGAAGGACACCCCGCCCCGTGACCTCGACCCACCAGTCGACCTCCCGCACAGCCCGTCGCAGCCGCCGCCCAGCCCGGCTCCTCGCGCAGGCGCTGATCTTGGCGACGGTCGTCGGAGGCACCACGGCGTTCACCACGCTCCACAAGACGGTGACTGTCGAGGTCGACGGGGTCGCGCACGAGGTCGCGGGCTTCTCACGGACCGTGGACGACGTCCTCGCGAGCGACTCGCTCGACGTCGATCCCCAGGACCAGGTCTTCCCCTCCCCGGAGAGCACCGTGAGCGACGGCGACCTCATCGTCGTGCGGACCGTCCGGGACGTGCAGGTCGAGATCGACGGGACGGTCCAGACCATCCAGTCGTCGGCGCGCACCGTCGGCGAGGTCCTCGACGAGCTCGGCGACCGCGCCGAGGGTGCGGACGTCTCGGCCTCCCGCAGCGCGGAGGTCGGGCGCGAGCCCCTCGTCATCACGACCCCCAAGACCGTCACCCTCGCGGTCGACGGTCAGCAGCTCCCGATCTCCTCGACCGAGGGCACGGTCCGAGAGCTCCTCCTCACGGCCGGGGTCGTCCTCGACGGCGACGACACCGTCACGCTCGACCCGCCGCCGGTCGCTGTCGCAGCTGCCGCATCGACGGCCGAGGCCACGGCTGCCGCTCTCGACGCACCGACCGCCGACGGCATGGTCGTGACGATCGGCCGTGCCGCGACGGACACCTCGTCCACGCAGGAGGTGCTGCCGTACGCCACCCAGGAGGTCGAAGACGCGACGCTCCCCGTCGGGAAGACGAAGGTCACCCAGAAGGGTGTCCTCGGGCAGGCTCTCACCACCTACGCCGTGACGATGGTCGACGGGGTCGAGACCGGCCGCGAGGTCGTCGCCCGCAGGGTCACCGTCGAGCCGCAGGACGAGATCGTCGCCGTCGGCACGCTCGAGGTGCCGGACCCGGCGCTCGTGGTCGTCGACCCCGGCTCTGCGCGCGCGATCGCGCAGACGATGGTCGCCGACCGGGGGTGGGGCTCCGAGCAGTTCGCGTGCCTCGACTCGCTGTGGCAGAAGGAGAGCGGCTGGAAGGTCACGGCCGACAACCCCTCCAGCAGCGCCTACGGCATCCCGCAGGCTCTGCCGGGCTCGAAGATGTCGAGCGCGGGCGCAGACTGGCAGACCAACGCCGCGACCCAGATCACCTGGGGCCTGGGGTACATCAGCGACAGGTACGGCACGCCGTGCGCCGCCTGGTCGCACTCGCAGGCCAAGAACTTCTACTGATCCCACGCTCCGCTCTGAGCGGACAGCCCCCGCCCGCCGCTCTCGGCAGGCGGGGGCTTCGTCGCTCCCGGGGTCGTGGCTGGTCAGGGCGCGTCAGGGGGCTCCTGGGCGTCTGCACGGCTCCTCGCGCCTCGTCGCGCGACACCCCGTGAGACTCGTCATCTTTCACCCGCTGGCCACCCGGGTCGTCCCGTTCTGAGCGTTTTCCTGAGCCGGCACCGTGACCCGTACCTCTTGGCGGATGATCACGGATCGGTTACGGTCGATCGTTGCCACGGTGCGTACCACCCGGTCCACGCCTCACCACCGAGCCCCACAGGGAACGGTGCAGCGGGGTCGGTCTGGGTCAGGTCGGCCGTGCGACAGCTGTCCGGACCGCGCCAGGGGGCGCTCGGCGACCGGACAGGATCGATCGCCGGATCAGGACAGTCGGACAGCCCGCGAGGGCGGCGGTGCAACTCCGCAGCCGACTCTTGTGCCCGGACCGCTCCACGTCTGGATCTCCGTGAAAAATCTTCTCCACGTCTTCTCCGGCCGCGCTCACCAGCGCGGACCCGCGAAGCCCGGCGAGTCCACCGATCTCGCCGGCGCCGGTCTCTCCGAGACCACCCCGCTCTCCGAGGGTGCTGCACCCTCGACCGCGCGCCGCTCACGCCGCACGCTCCCGCTCGTCGTCGGAGGTGTCGCCGTCGCGGTCCTCGCGACAGGCACGGCCGTCTACGCCAACGCCCACAAGACCGTGATGCTCGACATCGACGGCCAGGTCCAGGAGGTCTCGACCTTCTCCGGCTCCGTCGAGGGGGTCCTCGCCGAGAACGACGTCACCGTCGGCCCCGACGACCTCGTCGCCCCGGCCGCTGCGTCCTCGCTGACCGACGGCGCCGACGTCGTGGTGCGCTACTCGCGCGAGATCACGCTGCAGACGAACGGCAACGCCACCACCATCAAGACCACGGCTGTCGACGCCGACGAGCTGCTCTCGGCCTACGCCGACCGCGGCGCCGACGTCAGCCTCGTCGCCTCCCGCTCGCAGGGCGACGGACGCACAGACCTCGGTCTGCGCCTCTCGCTCGAAGGACCCGTCCAGGTCCAGGTCGACGGCACCACGACGCAGGTCGAGGACGGCACCGCGGGGGTCGACACGATCCTCGAGGACCAGGGCGTCGAGCTCGGCGAGCTCGACCGTCTGAGCGTCGAGCAGCGTCCGACCCCTGAGGCCCTCGAGGCCCAGGAGCAGGCCGCGGCACGGGCGGCGACAGCCGAGCCCGCCGCGGACGCTGCGGTCGACGCCACGGCGTCCGAGGCTGCACCGGCCGAGGGCACAGCGACGACGGAGCCCGAGGATGCCGCCACCACGGCCCCGGCGAACCCTGACGTCATCACCGACCCCCGGGCCGACGACACGCAGGTGACCATCGTCATCCAGCGGGTCGCCGTCGCGGACGAGGTCGTCGAGACCGCCGTGCCCTTCGAGACCGTCACCGAAGAGGACCCGACGCGCTACAAGGACCTTGACGTCGTGACCAAGGTCGAGGGCGTCGACGGCGTCCAGACGACCGTGAACTCTGTCACCACGGTCGACGGTGTCGAGGAGTCCCGCGAGCTCGTCTCGGACGAGCTGACGACGGCTCCGGTGACCAAGGTCCTCGTCCAGGGCACCAAGGAGCGTCCGAAGGTCGTCGCCCCGAAGCCGACTGGGCGGTCGACCCCCGCCCCGTCGACCAGCGGCAGCACTCCCGAGGCTGCTCCAGCCCCGGCGGCCCCTGTCGTGACAGGTGACGTGTGGGGCCAGCTCGCACAGTGCGAGTCTGGCGGCAACCCGTCGGTCGTCTCGAGCAACGGGCTGTACCACGGGCTCTACCAGTTCTCGGTCGGGACCTGGCAGTCGCTCGGCGGCACCGGCCTCCCGTCGCAGGCGAGCCCCGAGGAGCAGACGCGTCTCGCGCAGGCCCTCCAGGCCCGCTCCGGCTGGGGCCAGTGGCCGCACTGCTCGTCCAAGCTCGGTCTCCGCTGAGCCTCGGATGACGCACCAGGTGGGCAAGACCCTCTAGGCTCTTGCTCATGAACGCTCCGTCGAACGCCCTGCTCGGTCCGGTACAGATCCGCGACCTGGCAGGGCGTCTCGGCGTCCGCCCCACGAAGACCCTCGGTCAGAACTTCGTGCACGACGCCGGCACCGTCCGCAAGATCGTCAGGTCGGCCGGTCTCGAGGCCGGTCAGCACGTCGTCGAGGTCGGTCCGGGGCTGGGGTCGTTGACCTTCGGTCTGCTCGAGGCCGGCATGACCGTCGTCGCCGTCGAGATCGACCCGGTCCTCGCCGAGCAGCTGCCCCTGACCCTCGCGGACAGGGCCCCCGAGTGGTCCGACAGGCTGACCGTGGTGCTCCAGGACGCCCTGACGGTCACAGAGCTCCCGGGACCGGCCCCGACGGCCCTGGTGGCCAACCTGCCCTACAACGTCGCCGTACCGGTCCTCCTGACCTTCCTGGAGCGCTTCGACTCCCTCGACCGGGTGCTCGTGATGGTCCAGGCGGAGGTCGCCGACAGGCTCGCCGCACCTCCTGGCAACCGGACCTACGGCATCCCGTCGGTCAAGGCCGCGTGGTACGCGACGGCGCGGCGCACCTCGACGATCGGCCGCAACGTGTTCTGGCCCGTCCCGAACGTCGACTCCGCCCTCGTCCTCCTCGAGCGCAGGGCCCACCCCCAGACCCGGGCGACCCGCGAGCGTGTCTTCGAGGTGGTCGACGCGGCCTTCGCCCAGCGCCGCAAGATGCTCCGTGGTGCGCTCGCCGAGCTCGCCGGCTCCGCCGCGGCAGCCGCGCAGGCCCTCGAGGCTGCCGGGGTCGACCCGACCACGCGCGGCGAGCAGCTGACCGTCGACGACTTCGCACGGATCGCCGAGGCCCTCGACGACCAGGCTGGGACCGCGCCGGACGAGACGGCCGGGACCACGCCGGACGAGACCGCCGGGACCGAGCAGGACGGGGCCGTCGCGGCTGAGCGAGGCTCGACGTCACCGGCCGGGACGACGCCCCTCGTCCGACCTGGCACAGCACGACCGTGACGCGCACGACCAGGCTGAGCAGCGTGCGGGTGCACGAGAGGTCTGTCACCGCGCGCGCACCGGGCAAGGTCAACCTGTCGCTCCACGTCGGGCCTCGTGAGGCCGACGGCTACCACCCTCTGGTCACGGTCTTCCAGGCCGTCTCCCTCGTCGAAGAGGTCACTGCGACGACGGCTGCGGACTTCTCGCTCGAGGTCTCGGGCCCGGGTGCCGAGCACGTGCCGCTCGACGGCTCCAACCTCGCCCTGCGGGCCGCCCGCGCCCTCGCCGAGCACACAGGCGTGAAGCTCGGCGCGCGCCTGGCGATCACCAAGGGCATCCCGGTGGCAGGCGGCATGGCGGGCGGGTCGGCGGACGCCGCGGCGACACTCGTGGCCCTCGACGCCCTGTGGGGAACAGCGCTGACGCGTCCCGAGCTGCTGAGCCTGGCTGCCGGGCTCGGCGCCGACGTCCCGTTCTGCCTCCAGGGGCACACCGCCGTCGGGACCGGGCGCGGGGACGTCCTGACCCCGGCCATGGCCCAGGGGGAGTTCCACTGGGCCTTCGCGCTGCGCGCCGAAGGGCTCTCGACGCCCGAGGTGTTCCGGCGCTTCGACGACGACGCGCGGACCGCCGACCTCCCCGAGGACGCCGACACGGCGCTCATGGCCGCGCTGCGGGCCGGGGACGCCGAGCGTCTCGGCGCGGCGCTCTCGAACGACCTCCAGCCCGCCGCGCTGATGCTCGCCCCAGACCTCGCCGAGACGATGGACGTGGCGCGCGCGGCCGGAGCCCTCGGTGTGGTCGTGTCGGGGTCTGGTCCCACCATCGCCGCGCTCGCGCGGTCCTCGGCTCACGCCGAGTCCCTGGCGGACGCCTTCGTCGCCTCGGGGGTGTGCGCCTCCTCGGTCTGCGCCTCAGGGCCTGTGCCCGGAGCCCGCGTCGTCCAGGAGAGCCTGGGCTGACTCTCGCTCCTGGGCGAGGAGTGTCTCCTCCTCGGCCAGCCAGCGACGTCGCCGGTGGTACGAGACCCACACCGGCACGAGCGCGGCGACCCACGCGAGCGGCGCCGCGAGGCAGACTCCCACGAAGCCCACGTGCGAGGCGAGCGCGAGGGCCGCGACGACTCGGGTGACGAGCTCCATCACGCCCGCCACGGTCGGCACGAGAGACCGGCCCATGCCCTGCAGGGTGTTGCGGAGCACGAAGAGCAGCCCGAGCGCGACGTAGAGCGACCCGTTGACGACGAGGAAGGTCTGCGCGAGCTCGACGACGTGCTCTTCGCCGGGGCCGACGAACAGCCGGATGAGGTGCCGTCCGAAGAGGACGTTGACCAGACCGATCGCCAGGGCGAAGCCGACAGACATGAGGCAGGTCTGGAAGACCCCGGTCCGGATGCGGCCGTAGGCCCGGGCGCCGTAGTTCTGCGCCGTGAAGGTGGCCATCGCGAGGCCGAAGGAGGCGAGCGGCGCCATCGCCAGGCCGTCGACCTTCTGCGCGGCGGTGTAGGCGCCCACAGACTCGGCCCCGAGCCCGTTGAGGGCGTACTGGAGCACGATGGTCCCGATCGCGATGATCGACGACTGGAAGGCCATCGGCAGCCCGATCCGCAGCTGGGTCGCCAGCTCTGCCCGGGTCACCCTCCAGTCCTCCCGGCTGAGGTGGAGCGTCGGCATCTTCTTCTGCACGAGCCACAGGCACAGCAGGACGGAGACCAGCTGAGAGGTGATGGTCGCCAGGGCGGCGCCGTCGACCCCCATGCCGAGCCCGGCGATGAAGGCGATGACGAGCACGACGTTGAGCACGCAGGAGATCGCGAGGAAGACGAGCGGTGTCCGGCTGTCCCCGAGCGCCCGGATGGTGCTCGAGAGGAAGTTGAAGAACATGGTCGCCGCGATGCCCCAGAACGAGACGACGATGAACAGGTAGGCGTCGTCGATGATCTCGGGCGGTGTCCGCATGAGCTCGAGCAGCGGGCGGGCGACGGGCACGGCGACAGCCGTGAGCAGGACGGCGAAGCCACCGGTGAGCAGCGTGCCGGCCGCGACGGCACGGCGGACCGCCGCGGGGTCGCCCGCACCGAAGGCCTGGGCCGTCGGGATCGCGAAGCCGGCGGTCAGGCCCCAGGCGAAGCCGAGCAGCAGGAAGGCGATCCCGCCTGTCGAGCCGACGGCGGCGAGGGCGTCGATCCCGAGGATCCGGCCGACGACGAAGGCGTCGGCGAAGCCGTACATCTGCTGGAACACGTTGCCGATGAGCAGAGGGAGGGTGAAGAGCAGGATGATCTTGGCAGGGGGACCTGTCGTGAGGTTCTTTGTCATGTGACGGCTTCAGCAGTGGGTGGACGAGGGCCTGACATCGTCGCGAGGCTGGGACGCGTGCGCAGCAGCGGGGGCAGCTGGCAGACACGGACGGAGCCGGGCTGGTCAGGGACGGGGCACGTCGGTTGTGCCTCGGTCTACGAGCCTAGGGGGATCTGCGGCTCGATGTCGAATCGATTCGAGAAGAATCTCGGATCGATTCGACCTGGAGCCTGTCGCGGTTCCGTCCCGCCGGACGACCACGCCGGCCTCAGGAGACCGCAGCCACCACCACAGGGTCGGCGCAGCCGCGGGCGAAGCCGGCGATCCTGGCGTCGATGTCGCGCTGGAGCAGGATCGTGCCCACCCGCTCGGCGATCGGCACGAGCCAGCGGGGGCGGCACGCGAAGCTGTAGCGCCAGACGGCCCGGGCGCTGGTCGGGTCACCGTCGACCGGGGAGAACCGCCAGCCGCCGGCCAGGCGCTCGAAGAACCACGAGCCACGGATCATCTTCATGCCCACGTTCGTCGGCGGCGCGTACGAGACGTACTCGCTCACCATCCGCAGACCGAGCCTGTGGACCGTGAGCGTCCTGACGCCCTTCGCCGGGACCTGCGCGCCGTCGAGGAGCTGCTGGCGGCGGATGAAGGGGTCCCAGCGCAACCGGGTCTCCCCGGTGGTCTGCGACACGGCGAAGGCCGTCGCGGGCGGCACGGGCACGATGATCGAGGACTCGACTGTGGGCACCGGCCCAGCCTGGCACGCCCGCGGGCGCACGGCTCGCTGCCGTGCGCCCGCGGGGGAGAGGTCCCCACCCGATGACTGAGGTCGCTCCCGGGAGCCTTGCTTCGCGAGAGCCGGCTCAGCCAGCCTGCTCGGCGAGCTCCATCCAGCGCATCTCGAGCTCGGTGACCTCGCTCTGGAAGGCGCGGAGCTTCTCGTTGAGCTCCCCGAGCCCTGTGAAGTCGCTCGAGTCGTGGGTGGCCATCGACGCGTGGACCGCGGCGATCTGGTCGGTCAGCTTGGTGAGCTTGCGCTCGACGGCGCCGAGCTCCTTCTTCGCGGCGCGCGCCTCGGCGCTCGACGGTGCGCTCTGGCCGCCGCCCTGCGAGCTGGTCGGCGTGGAGGGCCGGCTGGTCGAGGCACGGCCGGCCATGATCTGCAGGTACTGGTCCACACCCCCGGGCACGTGCTGGAGCCCGCCGTCGAGGATCGCGTACTGCTGGTCGGTCACGCGCTCGAGCAGGTAGCGGTCGTGCGAGACGACGAGCAGCGTGCCGGGCCAGGAGTCGAGGAGGTCTTCCATCGCGGCCAGCATGTCGGTGTCGAGGTCGTTCGACGGCTCGTCGAGGATCAGCACGTTCGGCTCGTCGAGCAGGATCAGCAGCAGCTGGAGACGGCGGCGCTGACCACCCGAGAGGTCCTTGACAGGGGTGGCGAGCTGCACAGCCGTGAAGCCGAGCCGCTCGAGCAGCTGGCCCGGGGTCATCTCCTTGCCGCCGGCGACGTAGGAGGTGCGGTACCGGGCGATCACGTCGCTCACCCTGTTGTGCGCGATGTCCTCGAGCTCGGCGAGCTGCTGCGTCAGGGTGGCGACCTTGACGGTCTTCCCTCGCTTGACGCGGCCTGACGACGGCTGGAGGTCCCCGGTGACCAGGGACAGCAGCGTCGACTTGCCCGCACCGTTCATGCCGAGGATCCCGGTGCGCTCGCCGGGGCCGATCAGCCAGGTGATGTCCTTGAGCACCTGCTTGTCGCCGTAGCTCACGGACACGTCGATGAGGTCGACGACGTCCTTGCCGAGGCGGGAGGTGGCCATCTGCGCGAGCTCGACCGAGTTGCGCACGGGCGGCTCGTTCGCGATGAGCTCGTTGGCGGCCTCGATGCGGAACTTCGGCTTCGAGGTGCGGGCCGGGGCGCCGCGACGCAGCCACGCGAGCTCTTTGCGCATGAGGTTCTGCCGCTTGGCCTCGGTCGCGGCCGACATCCTGTCGCGCTCGACGCGCTGCAAGATGTACGCCGCGTAGCCGCCCTCGAAGGGCTCGACGATCCCGTCGTGCACCTCCCAGGTCGCCGTGCAGACCTCGTCGAGGAACCAGCGGTCGTGGGTCACGACCAGCAGACCGCCCGCTGAGGCAGACCAGCGCGTGCGCAGGTGCCCGGCGAGCCAGGTGATGGCCTCGACGTCGAGGTGGTTGGTGGGCTCGTCGAGGAACAGCAGGTCGTCGTCGCCGACGAGCAGCGCGGCGAGGGCGACGCGGCGGCGCTGGCCTCCGCTGAGCTCGCCCACGAGGCCGTCCCACGGCAGGTCGGTGACCAGCCCGGCGATGACGTCGCGGACCTTCGGGTCCCCGGCCCACTCGTGCTCGGGCGTCGAGCCGACGATCGAGTCGGCGACGGTCTTGGTGGGGTCGAGGGTGTCGCCCTGGTCGAGGACCCCGACACGGGTGCCGTTCCGGACGGTGACGCGTCCACCGGAGGGCTCGAGGCGTCCGGAGAGCATCGCGAGCAGGGACGACTTGCCGTCACCGTTTCGTCCGACGATCCCGACGCGGTCGCCCTCGTTCACGCCGACTGTCACGGAGCCGAAGACGGTCTTGGTGGG
>Ga0247813_10002243_pt1 | contig 13466 bp, 14 predicted proteins | sample UWRJL169409C1_FD_180719 | JGI IMG/M metagenome (GOLD analysis project Ga0247813, IMG submission 180719) | Plant litter microbial communities from Arlington Agricultural Research Station in Wisconsin, United States - UWRJ-L169-409C-1 | ecosystem: Environmental > Terrestrial > Plant litter >... | reverse complement strand
TGACAGCTTCAGTCGAGATCAAGATCATAAGCTTCAGTTTGTGTGTCGGCGTTTCGTCTGACCCGACCATCGGCACCGAAGCATGACCCCGGCCACGCCGAAGAAAACCGCACAGTGATCAGCATGATCATCTGCCCAGGCCGGAATCATGCTTCGGTGCCGATGGTCGGGCGGACTTCAACGCTTGTTGACAATTGACGGACCGCTTTCGGGCGCTCAGTTTTTGAAAACGACATTGATGTGATGCGTCGGCATTCGCCGGTGGTGTCACGGGGACATCGCCGTCTCAACTTTGTGTAGCGGTCGCAGTAGAAAGTCGTCGAGGATCGTCACCAACAGCACGGGCGAGCCTGCGCCCCGGCGCCGGTGCAAACCGGAGCCGATCGTGAGCTTTCGGTCCCGCCTCAGCGCTTCCGTATGGTGATTGTCTCTGCGCTCCTGTTGCCGGGTCCCAGATGTCGTGTGCAAAGTTTCGCCGGAAATAAAGCGTAGGGCGGCTTTTAGAGACGGAAAGCCTCCTTCAGGTCGCTGCCCTTGTTTTCGCGCATGTCGAGATCCTTCTCAATATGGTCGATATGGTGGATCATCAGGTGGCAGGCATGGTCCAGATCGCCACGTTCGATCGATGCGACGATGTCCTGATGCTCCTGATGGCCGCAACTGGAAATGGCCGACTGGCCATAGAGCGCAATGACGAGCGAGGAACGGGCGACGAGTTCATCCATGAAACGCTGCATCACTGCGTTGCCGGTCATCGAGGCGAGAATCAGGTGGAAATCGCCCGACGCCTTGATCTCGGCCCGTCGTGCCGTCTGGCCGCGCTCGCCCATCAGGCGGCCTTCTTCCAGCAGCAATTGCCGTAGATGTTGGAAATGCGACGGGCCCATATGCTTGGCGGCCTCGCGCAAAATACCCGGCTCGATCATCCTGCGGGTGGCGAAGATTTGGCGCGCTTCCTCGGGCGAGGGATAGGCAACGAAAGCGCCGCGGTTCTTTTCGACATTGACGAGACCCTCGTAAGAGAGGGCCTGCAAGGCACTGCGGACCAACGTTCGGCTGACATTGAACAGGGCGCCGACATCGGCTTCCGAAAGCTTGGTGCCGGGCGCAAGCCTGCGATCGACGATCGCATCGCGGATAGAGTCGCGGATATAATGCGTGGTGATGTCGATCTGTTCTTCAGCGGGCGCCACTGCGGTTTTCATCAAGTCTCGTTCCGGGTTCGTGGCCATTATCCTAACGTTCTTTTCCGGCGAAGTTAACCGGTATTTGTCTGCACATCATTGGTGAAATTGTATACGATCGGCTGATGGCATTGAGAACGAACGATTATATTTTATGCAATCGTTATAGTGTCGAAATTTTTGGCAATTTCTGTCTGGCGAAAATTCCATCGAAATTTCAGTAGTTTATCTCTAAACGGCCCGTCTGGCACACTTGATGCATTGCTCTTCTTGTCACAGGGGAGACATGATGTCCAAAGCGGCTGAAATCGATATCGTATCCGTTTCCAAGATCTATGGCAGTACCACTGCCGTCCACTCCATCAGCTTGAAAATACCCTCTGGCAGCTATTGCTGCTTTCTTGGCCCGTCCGGCTGCGGCAAGACCTCGACGCTCAGGATGATTGCCGGGCATGAGAGTATTTCGTCGGGCGATATCAGGCTGGGCAATATCGTGATCACCGATTTCCCCCCCGCGAAGCGCGGCACCGCGATGATGTTCCAGTCCTATGCGCTGTTTCCCCATCTCGACCTTATCGACAACGTCGCCTTCAGTCTGAAGATGAAGGGCGTCGAGAAGCAAGAGCGCCGGGCAAAGGCGCTCGACATGCTGAAGCTGATGCAGATGGAGGCCTATGCCAGCCGGCGTCCAGCCCAGCTTTCCGGCGGCCAACAGCAGCGCGTGGCGCTGGCGCGGGCGTTGATCACCGATCCGGAAGCGCTGCTGCTCGACGAACCGCTGTCGGCGCTTGATCCGTTCTTGAAGATTCGCATGCGGGCCGAGTTGAAGAAGCTGCAGAAGAGCCTCGGCATCACGTTCGTGCACGTGACCCATAGCCAAGAAGAGGCAATGGCTCTGGCAGATATCATCGTCATCATGAACGATGGCCGCATCGAGCAGGCGGCACAGCCGCGCGAAGTGTTCGAGCGCCCAGCCACCGCCTTCGTCGCCCGCTTCATGGGTGACCACAATGTGCTGACCGGACGGGTCGTCGACAGCGGTGAGGGCAGGGTGACGCTGGAAGTCGCCGAAGGCCAGACGTTTACAGTGGCCGGTCCGGCGCAGGAACCGGGCACGCCGATCGATATCGGCATTCGCACTGATCGCGTCCGGCTCGCAAAGCCTTCGGAGAAAACGCTCGGGTTCCATGGTGTTGTCTCGAATGTCGAATATCGCGGCGCCTCAGTGAAAATCACCGTCATCGGTGCCGGTAGCGACGATTTCACAGTGATCGCCACAGATGCAGATTATTTCGACAAACCCGTAGCTGTGGGCGATGCGGTGCCGCTCAGCTGGGGTCTTGAGGATGCCGTTCTGCTTGGCCGGATTGCGGCCTGATCCTTTCCACCACCATCACAAAAAGAGGGAACTGACATGACCAATGACACCAAGACTCTCAAGGGTATTTCAAGGCGCGGCCTGCTGAAGACCGGAGCTGCCGCAACCGGCGCCATTGTCGGCTCTGGCCTCATTACCGGCTTTCCGACCATCTGGGCGCAGAACCCGATCACGCTGCGCCAGTTCGGCACCGGCGTGTCGAACATCAACGCCATAGCCGAAAAGTGCAAGGCCGATCTCGGTATCACGCTCGAGATGACGGCAACGGACTCCGACGCCGCCGCCCAACGCGCCGTTACTCAGCCCGATAGCTACGATATCGCCGATATCGAATACTGGATCCTGAAGAAGGTCTTCCCGGCCGGCGTCATCCAGCCGATGGATATCAAAAAGCTGAAATACTACGACAAGATCGTGCCGCTGTTCAAAACGGGCAAGCTGAAGCCGGACAGCGTCATCGCACAGGGCACCGCGCCGCACACCGTCGGCTACGTCGAAGCGATCGGCGACAAGACCTTTGCCAAGGGCGAAACACAATTCTTTACGATGGTTCCAACCATCTACAACGCCGATACGCTCGGCATCCGGCCGGATCTTGTTGGCCGCGACATCACCTCCTGGGCCGATATCATGGACCCGGCCTTCAAAGGCAAGACCTCGATCCTCAACATCCCGTCGATCGGCATCATGGATGCCGCAATGATCATGGAAGCCCTTGGCAACATCAAATATGCCGACAAGGGCAATATGACCAAGGAAGAGATCGACGCGACGATCGACTTCCTGATCAAGGCCAAGCAGGACGGCCAGTTCCGCGCTTTCTGGAAATCCTTCGATGAATCGGTGAACCTGATGGCTTCGGGCGAAGTCGTCATCCAGTCGATGTGGTCGCCGGCCGTTGCCGCCGTCCGCTCGAAGGGTATTGCCTGCAAGTACCAGCCGCTGAAGGAAGGGTACCGCTCATGGGGCGGTGGCTTGGGTCTGGCTGCACATCTGGAAGGCGCACAGCTCGATGCGGCCTATGAGTATATCAACTGGTATACGTCCGGTTGGGTCGGCGGCTATCTCAACCGCCAGGGCTACTATTCCGCTGCCATGGACACCGCCAAGGAGTTCATGACTGCCGACGAATGGGGCTACTGGATCGAAGGCAAGGCAGCCACGGGCGACATCATGTCGCCTGAAGGCAAGATCATGGAGAAGGCCGGCGCCGTGCGCGATGGTGGCTCCTTCGAGGAGCGCATGGGCAAGGTCGCTTGCTGGAACTCGGTTATGGACGAGGACCGTTACATGGTCAAACGGTGGAACGAATTCATCGCTGCGTAAGAAGGCTGCAGCTCACCCAACCCTTCTCCCCGCGTGCGGGGAGAAGGCGCCCGATAGGCCGGGTGAGGGGCTTTTCCCACCTTGAAAGCAGTTCGACCAACCGGAGACGCACGACGTGACAGCAGCTATCACGCAAGACGAGACCCAGATCGAAGCGGACGGAAGACCGCAGCTGACTGCAGGCATCCGCAGGATCTCAGCACGTCTTGCCTCCTATCTGCAAGCTGTGCCACTGGCGCTAATCCTCGGTTTCTTCTTCCTGCTGCCGATCCTGATGATTGCCGTCGTCAGCTTCTGGGATTATGACTTTGCCAGTCTCTATCCCGATTTGCTGATCACAAACTATACCGACACGCTCGGGTCCTGGGTGACCTGGAAGACCTATCTGAACACGCTGAAATACACAGTGATGGTCTGGGGGCTGACATTGCTGATCGGCTTCTGGGTCGCCTATTTCCTGGCGTTCCACATTCGAACCACGACCATGCAGATGGTGTTGTTTCTCGTCTGCACTGTGCCGTTTCTCACATCCAACATCATCCGTATGATTTCCTGGATTCCGGTTCTCGGGCGCAACGGTCTCGTGAATACGACGCTGATCGAGATGGGCGCCATTCCCAAGCCAATCGAATGGCTGCTCTATTCCGATTTCGCCGTGGTGCTGGCGATGGTGCATTTGAACACGCTGTTCATGGTGACGCCGATCTTCAATACGCTGATGCGAATCGACCGGTCGCTGATCGAGGCCGCGCGCGATGCCGGCGCCAGCGGCTGGCAGATTCTCTGGAATGTCATCATCCCACTCGCCAAGCCCGGTATTGCCATCGGTTCGATTTTTGTGGTGACGCTGGTCATGGCGGATTTTTCGACAGTGCAGGTCATGTCTGGCGGACAGAGTGCCTCGGTGGCGCTGATGATGAAAAACCAGATGTCGCTGCTGCAATATCCGGCTGCTGCCGCAAACGCCGTGGTCCTTCTGATCGTCGTGCTCCTGCTCGTGGCCGCCATCCTGCGCGTCGTCGATATCCGCAAGGAGTTGTGAGATGAGTCACGAAAAACGCACTCTCGGATTCTACGTGCTAGCGGCATTCTTCACGCTTTTTGTGCTGTTTCTCTACGGGCCGCTATCTGCAGTCTTCATCCTGTCTTTTCAAGGACCAGAAGGCGGTTTGACCTTTCCGCTCAACGGCGTTTCCGTCCACTGGTTCTTCAACCTGTTCGAACAGCAGGCGGTCGGAGACTTCGGTGCGTCATTCAAGCGTTCGTTTACGCTCGGCCTGATGGTGATGATCGTCAACGTTGTCGTGTCGCTGCTGGCAGGCCTTGCTTTCCGCCGCAAGTTCCATGGTTCGACCGTGCTGTTTTACTTGACGGTTGCCAGCCTTGTCGTGCCGTCGATCATCATCTCGCTGGGGATCGGCGTGGTGTTCCAGCAGTTTGGCCTCAAGCCTGCCTGGTATTCCTCGGCTTTTGGCGCGCACCTGACCTGGACATTGCCGTTCGGCGTGCTGATCATGTTTGCCGTCTTCAACCGGTTTTCGCCGGCCTATGAGGAGGCGGCGCGTGATCTGGGGGCTACCTCGTGGCAGACTTTCGCCCATGTCGTTCTGCCAATGATCGGGCCCAGCCTGATCGGCGTAGGCCTGTTCGGATTCACGCTCTCCTATGATGAGTTCGCTCGCACGCTGATGACCTCGGGCACCTACAACACGTTGCCGCTTGAAATCTACGGCATGACGACGAACGTCACAACGCCGGTGCTCTATGCTCTGGGCACCGTCACCACCGTCTTTTCCTTCTCCATCATTCTTCTGGCAGTCGCGATCATTCTGGGTCTGCGCCGGCGCCAGGCAAAAGTGGTTTGATCGCGCATGCGAATTCTCGTCGTCAATCCCAATACTACTCGGTCCATGACGGAAAAGGCGGTGATGGCCGCACGCGCGGTTGCCGCCGCCGGCACCGAAATCATTGCAGCCACGTCGCGAATGGGTCCGGTGTCGATCGAGGGACATTATGACGGGGCGTTGGCCTTGCCCGGTCTGATGGCCGAGATCAGCAAGGCCGAATTGGCCGGAGTACAGGCCGCCATCATCGCCTGCTTCGATGATACCGGGCTCGATGCAGCCCGCTCGCTCGCCAGCTTTCCGGTTCTGGGCATCTGTGAATCGGGCCTGGTCACGGCCGGTTTCCTGGCGCAGCGTTTTACCGTAGTGACGACGCTGGAGCGGTCGCGCGTCCTGCTGGAAAACCTGTCCCGCCATTATGGTTTCGGCGGCCGCGCCAAGATACGCGCCGCCGACATCCCCGTTCTCGAACTGGAAGACCCAGCCTCCGGTGCTATCGCCAAGCTGCGCCGTCAGATCGAGCTGGCGCTGACCGATGATGGTGCCGAAGCCATCGTGCTTGGCTGCGCCGGGATGGCCGATCTCGCCTTCGCTCTCCAGGAGGAATATGGGGTGCCGGTGGTCGACGGCGTGTCTGCGGCGATCAAGCAGGCCGAGGCGCTGATTGCGCAGCGTCTGACGACCGGCAAACGTGGCTCCTATGCGACACCACGGGCAAAGACCTATATTGGCGCTATGGCCGAGTTCGCGCCGAAAGCCTGATCCTCCTTTCTCAGGGAAATCGGGCACAAAATCGGCTGGGGATAACACCGCCTCACGAATCAGCGGTGGTCGCGACGTCGGATGCCTCTTATCTTCTCTTATGCCAGCGCCGCCCCAAACCTCTCTCGGCCGTCCAGCGCCGCCGCGATGCCCGCTATCAAAATAATCCTGGTATGCCTTGGTCAATACGCTTGCGCCGGGACCAAGTATGGATTTTGATGTTTGTGTTGGGCAACTCCCGCATCCTCGCACCGAGGTCTCGCAGATCCGCTTTCGTGCGAGCCGTGGCAGCGAACGTTCTGCAATGAGCCCTCAATCTGTCACGCAAACGGCAGCCAGTTCCCGACCCGCCTCAGAATTTGTTGCCCAGGACTTCGTAGCAGCGACGTGCGTTTGATCCCTTCAATGCCTTAGGTTTTTTTGAATCTGCGGCCCGTCGAGGTCGCAAACACTTGGCTGCACTGAAAAGAAAGTCCCCACTTGCCGCAGGCAGCACTTCTTCTTTCTAGACGTTGCAGGTTTCGGAAAACAGTGCCTCGATGCGGCCAGTGAGTCTCTGCACGGCGGCGGACTGACGGCCATTGTGGGCCAGGATATGAAATCGCTTTGGGTTCGCGACGCCGCGGTCGGACACTGGCACAAGGCCCAAATTCCTGCAGGTTTGATCGCCATAGGGTTCGCGTACCAGCGCGATGCCCAATCCCTCGGCAGCGGCAAGCAACGTCAGGTCATAGCCCGGCAGGTGCCGGTCCTTAGCACGAACGGGGAAACGGGGATCATCCAGCCAAACAGGCCAGCCGTCATCATACTGGTCATGGATAACTGGGTGAACGAGAATATTCTGTGGGGTAGGATCGCGTGGCAATGTCGAGGCCAGCGCGGCCGAGGCGTAGGGCCGGAAGATCTCTCTTGCAAGAGGGATGGACCGGCAGCCTGGCCAAGGGCCAGTGCCATACCGAATTGCGATACGGTCAGCGGCCAGCGGCATGAGCCGGGAATCAATGTCGAGAAGGATATGCAGGTCCTTCGGTTCTCCTTCAAGACGTGCCATGTTCGGTATCATCCATAGTCGGGCAAAGGAATTGATGACTCCGGTGCGGACGATCGGCGGGCCACCGTCCCGCGGGCTTGCAAGCCTGATGTCGTGAAGCTGGAGCAGTACGTGCTCCATCTGCGCGGCCATATCCTGGCCCGCTGTCGTCAGCCTCACGCCACGACCGTGGCGCTCAAAGAGTCGAAAACCCGCCCACGCCTCAACCAGCGCGACACGTCGGCTGACCGCCCCATGGGTGATCTCCAGCGCATTTGCGGCGCTGGAAAACGTTCCCGTCTCGGCGGCCCGCAAAACGGCTTCGAAAGCTTCGAGTGGCGGCAAGCTGTGATCCATGCGCACAACTGAATGGCGATGTGGGTCATTTGTCAACAGTGTATCGTGTGGCAAACCTTGAGCATGACACAAACAATAAAACTGCCAACCAAGACAAACATCTTGCCGGCCTTGGCCGTTGCCGGGACGGTCATCAGCTGGGCGGCCTCGTTCACCGCGATCGGCCTTGCCCTGCGGGAGATGCAGCCCCTGCCCATGGCGAGCGTCCGCTTCGCACTCGCTTCCGGTCTTGCCGTCGCGTGGTTCCTCTGGCGGCGTTCACCAGGTTTCTCGCGGCGCGATCTCCTCATCATCATGGTGTGCGGTGTGCTCGGCATCGCCTCCTACAATGTACTCCTGAACTCGGGCCAGGCGACGGTCTCGGCCGGAGCCGCAAGCTTCATCGTCAACACGCAGCCGCTCTTCATGGTCGGGCTTGCGGTTGTCTTTCTGAAAGAGCGCTTCAGCATCTGGGCGTGGGTCGGGGCGCTTCTGGCGCTCAGCGGCGTCGCTGTCATCGCCTCTGGTCAGCCGGACGGCATAACGTTCGGTGCCGGTGCAATGCTGATTGTCGGTGCAGCTGCCAGCGCGGCAACCTATTCAGTGCTGCAACGACCGCTCCTTGTCCGCCACGATTCCATTTCGGTCACCGCTGCAGTCATCCTTGCCGGCGCAGTTGCGCTTTCTCCGTGGCTTTCAACCGGTGTCGGCCAAATCGCCAAGGCTTCTCTGCCGACAATCGGCGCGGTCATCTTCCTCGCCATCGCGCCGGCCGCCATCGGTCAGACATGCTGGACCTACGCTCTCAAAAGCTTCGGTGCTGCCCGCGCGGGCCAGTTCCTCTATCTCATTCCGCCATGCGCAGTCTTCTTCGCCTGGGCGGGGCTCGGCGAGGTTCCGGCACTAGCAACGCTGATTGGCGGTGCCTTGGCGCTTGTCGGCGTCATCACCGTCAACACGCTCGGCCGGCGATAAGCTGTTGAAAACAGGGACGGGTCCCGCTCTTGTGAGTGGTCGCCCTCACCCACGCGGTCGCGACACCCAGAAATGGTTCATTCCAGCACATGTGATGCACTTGCGTGTTAGTCGATCGTTAACCATGACGGCGCAAGCTTTTGGCATGCAATAGAGAAAACGATCATGCCCAATGCAATCACCGATCTGCTTACGAGTGCGAAAATATTGGCCGAGGCAAACCGCGTCGATATGCTGTCCTACCTCGTCGCCATGGCCTTGGCGGCGGCCCGCGAGACCGATACGGTAAGACGAAAATCACACACAGCAGCATGACGGATGGGGACCAGCGACCTCGGTGGCAGCATTCACCTTACCTAATAACCTTAATTCCGGTTACGCAACATTAGGTATATGGAATATGCAATGGTGCTCGTGCCGGGCTAAAACCCGGAGTATTTGAGTACGAAAACATTTCGCCCTCGCTGGAAACAGCGAGGGCTATTGCCTGATCCTCACTCGGTGAGGCAGGACTGACGGGCTGGGGCCTTAATCCGGTTGCTTATCTCTGAAAGGTGCTTCAAGTCCGACAATGCAGGAACGCGCGATTTTCTGAATTACGTTACACTGATAAAGCGAACTTGCTTTAAGTCGCGAGCACGAACCATGTTGGAACTGGACTGACATTTGTGGCGTGAGCTGGAGGCCCTTTTCCTAATCGAGAAGGGCCCTTTTGTTTGCCGCAATCGACGACTTCGCTCCCAATGCCAACATCAGCGCAGATCAACCGCCAGTCCATGCAGGCATCGTCTTCATTGAGAAACTTAAATGCGAGGCACCAGCGACCGCGATAACCTTGTCGAAGGAAAGCGGCAGAGTGGAGACGACCATGAACGCGGCAAAAAAATCACAGATCAAGCTGGATATCAGTCATATCAAGGGAGGCTGGGAAGTCGTCATCTTTATTGGCGATCAAACCGAACACAGATCGTTTCGCACGGAAGCTGAAGCCAGGGCTTACGGGAAGGCCAGAATTGAACAACTTCGATTGGGAAAGCCAAAATCTCAAATGAATGGCGCGACGACCTCGTCAAGCTGCTGACGAAGCATGTCCATTCGGGCGCACGCATCCCGCTCATGCCCGCCGCCAAGCAGTTGCGGTTTCCCCGCCATCGGCCTGCCCCCACGTAAAAGGGTTGTGGACGCGGCGACCTGCCGTAACGGAGTATCAAAACATGCACAGCATGTGGATTGGACAAAGCCGCTGTAAAAGAATTGATCTTGAACACGTGCCTTTCGACGCCTTGTCTGCGGTAAGTTTTGGCGGCACCAACGGATTGCCGATCGGCATTGCGGCTCACGGCAGCGACGCCCAACTGCATATCGCCCCTGCCTACCGTTGCTACTCTTTCCTCGCCTTCGCTTTGGCAACGATCATTGTGGGGACAGTATGCTCGTGTCGAGTGTCGAAAGGCGCCGATACGATCTGAGAGATTTCTTTGGTTCATATGGTTTTATGCGTCGAACTTTGATCACTTTGGCGGCTGGGTTGGGGGCACCCGTCCAAGAACATTGCTCTTCTTTCCTCTAACTCGCTGACGGGTTATCGTGCCGCGGGGGTCGTAGCCAAAAACGAGGAGCCGACCGCTGCGAGCGGAAAATGTGGGCCTGGCGCGCTGCAGTTTTCACTGGAGGATGGAGGTTCGATTTGCCAGCCATACCGTCTGTCGTGCTAACCAACGAGGCCGCTCTGCGAGCCGCCATCAAGGTGGATATCGTGGTGATTGGCGCCGGTCAGGCGGGGCTGTCGTCGGCCTATCACCTCATGAAGCTTGGCTTGCGTCCAGGCCGCAATTTCATTGTCCTTGACAAGAACGAAAAGCCGGGTGGAGCTTGGCAGCATCGATGGCCGTCGCTGACCTTAAGCACGGTCAACCGGGTTCACGATCTTCCGGGCATGGAGTTTTCGCAAATTGTGGGGCCCGAACAGACCGAGGTACCGGCATCGGTCGCGGTGCCAGATTATTTTGCCGCCTATGAGGAAAAGTTTCGGCTGCCTGTGTACCGTCCTGTCGCGGTCAAGGTGGTGTGCGACCGTTCGGGCCGGCTTCGGGTGGAGACGGATCGCGAGTCCTTTTCGGCAGGCGGCATCATCAACGCCACCGGCACATGGGAGACGCCTCAAAATCCCAATTACCCCGGCGCTGAACTGTTTGAAGGCCGCCAGCTTCATTCGCGCGACTATCGAACGGCGTCGGAATTCACCGGTCAGCATGTTGTTATAGTCGGCAGTGGGATTTCCGCCCTTCAGCATCTCGACGAGATTTCGCAAGTGACGACGACGAGCTGGGTTACACGCCGCCAACCGCAGTTTCGCGACAGGCCGTTCACCCCCGAAGACGGTCGCGCAGCCGTCGCGGTGGTCGAGGATAAGGTGAGGAACGGGCTCGTTCCGGGATCCGTCGTTTCAGTCACCGGCATTCCATGGACGCCCGCACTCAAGGCGGCGGCAGCGCGTGGCGCGCTCGAGCGCCTGCCGATGTTCAGCGAAATCACGCCGCACGGTGTGCGCTGGTCAGATGGTACTGAGCAAAGAGCCGACATCATCCTTTGGGCAACCGGCTTTGCCAGCTCTCTGGATCATCTTGCACCTTTGCAGCTGCGCGGCGAAAAGGGCGGCATCGTCATGGGAGGACGACTGGCCACCGAAGTCGAGGTCGATCCGCGCATCCACATCGTTGGCTACGGGCCTTCAGCCTCCACCATTGGCGCCAACCGCGCGGGCGCGGCCGCCGCGCGGGAACTTGCCACCCACCTGGGATTGATCCAATCATCCTTGGTGGCCGGCGATCACACTTCCCTATGAGTTCACGGGAGGCAATCGCCAATTCGAACGCCGCTGCCTACGATCATCTACGGTGTGTTTGGGCCTTTGCCATGATTACGCCTGCACGAACGTCGGAGCGGCGGCTCCCCGCTCGATCAGATCCCGACCAAGGCGCCCGGTTTGGAACAAAGCGTTGGCGCGACAGTTATGCCTGATCCAAACATTTGCAGGGTCGTCACCATGAAGCGATTGCTCGTAACCCTCACGGTCGTTCTCTCCGCGACCCCATGCCTTGCCATATCGCGCTTGAACCCGCTGGCGATGACGTGCGCAAACGCCCGCGCGGTTGTCCACCAGCAAGGCGCTGTCATTTTCCGATGGACCTCCCCGCGGGGCCTGCCACTCTACGATCGCTTCGTTCGCAATAGCCGGTATTGTGATTTCAACGAGTATGCAGATTGGAAGAATATTCCAACCCGCGACGATCCGACCTGTCCTGTGCTCAACTGCCAAAACATCGATAATCTCGATGGCACATTCATCGTGCCGCAGCATTCACTGTAGCGTCTGGCGGATACACGGAAAGCACTGCTGAACGCGAGCTATCTATTCGCCTTCGCAAGATGGATTGGGCAGAAGAGGTCGAGATCAGTATAAACGTTGTCCTCGTAAAAAACATTTTCGCAAAAAGCGCGATCATGGCGAGCCACCACCAAGCGTTGGCGGCTACTTTTTGTGATGTCAGGTGCGGTTATGCCTGTTGCTTTACAAAACAAAGATTCGGGATCGACGTCGACCCGCTTTGCCTTGCCGTTAGGCAACTTCAAGGCAAGTTGGACGCCTCCAGCGGAACGCGATGAGGAGGCCACGGCATCGCTAATTGTGAGACACGTACCCGGTTCGGCAATGTCGCCATCGAGCATGCACTGTTCGCGCGCCATCGCGTGCGTCTTTCAATTTTGCAGCACGGCGAAAGTTAGCTATAAAATTCCAGAGTTTTGCGGCCGGCCCCATGAATTGATAGGATATCCAAGAACGGGACCCACTGGACACCTTGCTGGAGATGAGACCATGTTTACCCACGTCATGATTGGCAGCAACGATTTGGAGCGGGCAAGAGACTTTTACGACGCCACGTTTGCTGCGTTGGGCGGCAAGCCCGGCGAGATGGATGCGAGAGGCAGGCTGATCTATTTCCACGAGGGCGGGCGACTGATGATCACAAAACCGATCGATGGCAAGCCGGCTACCGTTGCTAACGGCGGGACGATTGGAATCGCCGCGGCGAGCCCCGAGCATGTTCTAGCGTGGCACGAGGCCGGCGTTACGCACGGGGGCACAGCGATCGAGAGCCCACCCACGGAACGCCTGAACGGGTCCTTCGTGGCTTATCTTCGCGATCCGCACGGACATAAACTCACTGCACGGACTCAGCCGACGACGTAACATCGGTGCCCGATGCACGGCAGTCTCCATCCGCCGCTATGGCGCTCTGTGATGCGGAAAGGGCAGTGACTAGTCCCGTCGACACTCGATTGATTTTGGTATCGACGCAGCGGCACGTCATGTTCATTGCATCCCACGATCGCCGTTCAGTCATCCCTCGACCCTCGGTGGGTCAGTCAGGTGTTGCGCGTGCCCAAGTTATCGGGGCAGTGCGGTGGTTGTGGCGAAAGAGCAGCGCGCAACCTTCCACCGTCGTCATCGCCTTTTTGGAAGATGAACAGTTCGTGGTTGGCATCAGGAAGGCGCTGTTTGATCGCATTCACGCTCACGTGCCCGTTCAAATTCGTCCGAACGACGCCCAGTTCGGAGCGACCTTCTC
>Ga0247813_10002242_pt1 | contig 13469 bp, 9 predicted proteins | sample UWRJL169409C1_FD_180719 | JGI IMG/M metagenome (GOLD analysis project Ga0247813, IMG submission 180719) | Plant litter microbial communities from Arlington Agricultural Research Station in Wisconsin, United States - UWRJ-L169-409C-1 | ecosystem: Environmental > Terrestrial > Plant litter >... | reverse complement strand
AAATTAGCTTTTAAGATTTAAATAAATACACTTGAGTATCTATGCAGGCGCTAAAAGTTTATATAGAAAAGTAAATAAATACAGTCCCTTTGTTCGTATAATATATATAGACTCCTCTAGCGGTTGTTTAGACTACCTTAGTTATTTAGACTACCTTAGTTATTTAGACTACCTCAGTTATTTAGACTACCTTAGTTGTTTAGACTACTTTAATTAGTTAGACTACTTTAATTAGTTAGACTACTTTAGTTATATAAACTATCTTAGTTATTTAGACTATTTTAGTTATTTAAATTATTTTAGTTATTTAGACTACTTTAGTTACTTAGACTAGTTTAGTTATTTAGACTATTTTAGAGTTTTTTCTACTTATAACTTCTATTTCTATTCTTTTGTTTTATTTTTTATAAATAGACCTTTACTATATTTTTTTAATTTTCTAGTTTTATTTTTACTTTCTATTAATTAGAAATCTAAGATTAATTTTTTATTTTTATTTTTTAAAGCTAAGAGAATAAAAATATATAGACTTAATATAGGTTAGAATATATAATTATTAGCCCTATTAATAATATCTATATTATAAATATATTAATAACTTATTTAATAAATCTAGCTATTTACTCTTTTTAATTTAAATTAAAATAAAGTAGTACTAAAATCTATATTTAATAAACTAAATTTATATATAATTTAGCTAAAGTAAGAAATAATAGTAGTACTATATAGTAAGCTATATATATATAGTAATTAGCTTACTATCTAACTACCTAAAAAGTTAGTTTAGAATATACAAGTAAAGAACTAGGGTATACTAACTCTTCTATAACTTTTATTATTACTATCTTATAAAGCTAGGTTCCTTTACCCTTTCTCTTAGTACATATAGAGCGTGGGGTTGTAGATGGCGCAGATACGGAGGATGACTTTGGTGGGCTAGACGGCTTAGGTGATCCAGACGGCTTTGCTGGAGACGGCTTGGGTAATCCAGACGGCTTTGCGGGAGACGGCTTTGCTGATTCAGTCGGCCTTGCTGGAGTCGGCTTTGCTGATTTAGACGGCTTTGCTGATTTAGTCGGCTTTCCTGGAGTCGGCTTTCCTGGAGACGGCTTTCCTGGAGACGGCTTTCCTGGAGACGGCTTTCCCGGAGACGGGTTTGTCCCAGGTGGCTTATCAGGTCCAGGTGGCTTGGTAGGTGGCTTCGGCGGCTTGAATCCTTCTACTTCGACAATATTGCGTGCGACCTGGCGGTCTACATAATAGTCGTCGCTTCTCCAATGGCTGCCGGGTCCATCTAATACCGCTGTTGTCGAAGAGGCGTCTGGGGCCTGGGCGCTCTGCCCCATGTACAGCGCCTGCCCAACGGTGAAGAGGCAGGCAACTGCAGTGGTAGAAGAGATATGCATGATGCACGTAAGCGAGCAGAGTACACACTAGAGGACGGGGATGGATAGTATGCACTTATCAGCAGTAGAGAGAAGAGACTGTTTGTGGACAAGAGAAGTGCAGGTAACGCATGTTATATAGACGTCTCTTCCTCGTCTGTGCCTGCAATGAAGAGCTACCCAACTACGCGCCCACAGACCCCACCAAATAGCCCATCTGCCTTGCTGTGCCCACTCCTTCCAACACACGCAATTTCCTTCTCGCACGCAGCAAAGTTGGGAGTACTAGGTTAGTATTGAGGCCGGCGTTACGCTGTGATAGTGACACAGTGCCGTGATCGGCGCGGCGTTGTGGTTGTGGCACAGCTCTACTCCACTATTTCTGTGGATCACCAGGAGGCGGCGAGGGTGGCGCTACTGCCAATCCGCCGAGCAAGAAAGATCCCACCTCGCCTGGTTGGCACGGCACCATAATGGGGGCACGGGTCTACCCTACTGAATTAGTGGGTCACCAGGAGGAGGCTTAGATACTGGCATAGGCAATGCCGCTGCAAAATAAGCTATTAAACTTACCAAGACAGCCTAGATACCGGATAGATATATCTATGCAGTTACATCACCACGCGAAGATATAGACTAGTGCTAGATACAACAGGAAAAGCAACAGTATACGACGAATTGGTTAATTCTACCTATATTACTCGTCCAACCGTTAAAAAATCGACTGCCTTCTCTTGTCGGCCTTGATGCTACAAACCCGTTTCCTCTAAGAACAATATAATCTGACAGGTTTAGTGCAGTGTACTAGCATAGCACATGTATCCTCTTACTCCTCTATAGAATTCATTGATATAGCTACTACATTTCCTATACTAGAGATCTAAACTGTATACTATAAGAGTTAGTTGTGAATACGTTGGAGATAGGGTTAAAAACTGTAAATTGCACTCTTTAATGTTCTTGGATATAAAAGTAAACTCCTAACATTAAACCTATATAAACGTGCATCGCGCGCGGGTCGTCGTGCCTTCTCAGATAAGGTCTTCTTCGCATGTGCTCTTTTTAGTACTAAGCCCCGATTGTAGTAGTATAGGAGACAGCATCTAGGGTAGAGTGACCCCTAATTCGCGTGCAATTTTTCGGCAGCTTGCCATCCTGGGGTTTGATGTAGCGCAGGCTTCGATCCTTTCAGGTTTCTTGGGTGCAGTGCTAGAGAGCACTGGCTTGCCATCGCAGTCTACCTTTATTGCTTCATCCTCGATTGTATAATCGCTACCGCGCCTTCCATATACTACAGTAATCGTTCCTAGAGGATAATGTTTCTCTCTTCCCCTCTTGTCTGTTAGTTCAGGCCGGAATGTCTTCTCTCCCATAAGCCAACTTAGCGTTTCTGCGTGAATTGGTTGCGATATTACAGGCCCGATAGCCTGCTTCAGAGCTGGCGCGTTCTTGTCGATATCGGTTCGAGCTTTATCAGAACCAGTTGACCTAGCGTTTAGGGCCGCTGAATAGCCACCTTTTTTTCCAGGAAAGAAGGTTACTGCCACTAACTGAGCACGGGCTACCTTGCCCTCGTTTTTAACCGTCCCGGGATTTCCATGGTCTTGGTTTTCCTCAAGCCAATCGTAGCACCTCTCTGCAAGAATCCATGCACCCTCAACACCCTCTTTGGTTAGGTCGGTAAACGGGTGAAACTTTTGTGTATAAACCCAGGTAGTAGCTCCCATCTCCTTATTCTTGCCATTGTCGTAGATAGTCATAGCTTGGGGCGCGGCCCAGACATGATAGATAAATAGCTGGACTCCATAGAGGAATAGAAGATATGGTCGCATTGCAAGAAGAATGAATGATTTGCTACTTAGTTTGTAACGCGTTAGAATAGAGAGCGAGGTTTGTATAGCATGCTCTATTCTCTTGTAAATCTACCTCTCTATATATGTCAGGTAACCGGCCTACGCCTCTTTACCTTGTAATAATCCAGACCTATGATGGAGCAGACACTGTTGGCTTGTAACCGCCCGGACATGAGGGAGGCACAGTAACCTGAGAGAGGCGCAGGCATATGAGGGAGGCACAGGAACCTGAGACAGGCACGGAAATCTAAGAGTGGCACGGATTAGAGTTTACACTGTCTCTAGGGAAATGCTTATACAAAATTAAAAATAAGCAGCGTACTGATATAGGGTTAGGTAAGTAAGGCCGCTAAGCCTATCTTTCCTTAGTTAGCTGAGTAATCTAGTACGGTTGAAGCAATCTACTCTCTCTTCTCTCTTCTATACTAGTCACACCACATCTTGCTAGTAATCTTCTAGTAGAGCTAATTATGCCTCAAACCACCCTTGATCGCTACGTCCTCCCTAGCAGGGTGCATCCCAATCCCTATTGTCCTTTTCTCGCCCTCCCTCGCCTAGTACGCGAAAGGATATACATCATGGCAAACCTTGGTCCTAACCGCTTAATCGACCTGAATTGCTGGGCCCAGCATCGGTGGTGTCCCAGCAGCAACAGCCTAGATGAGCCAAACCCTCATGTAGACGTACATCTTTGCATCCAACGCCGGTATGAGGAGCAAAACCCACCTGATCCACTCCCCGTTAGCCTACTTCTAGTATGCAAAGTGGTATCGCAAGAGGCTCAAGATATACTGTATGGAACAAACTGCTTTGCAATATCTCAACGGGATCCCGGAGGGCTACGCGGACTAGAACGTCTAAGCAGGCGCGCTATTAGAAATCTGCGCACTCTACTCATTCACATAACCCCCTGCACCTGCCTAGCCCCACACTGCATAAAAGCACCACGGCGATCACCGCACGTCGCCGCGTCTTTTATGAAAGTAGCCTTAGGGGGGTGCTTTACTAGGCTTAGCGAACAATTGCACGACCGAAACCTGTCCAATACTTCTAGGACAGATAGACGGTTTTTGGAACAGTGGGAACAGGTCTGTCATCGACTCGCAGAGCATATAGTGCCAGACCAGCTTTCACTATACATCGTTGGTCACGTTGAAAGCAGACCTGTTGCAGAGCAAATCCTTCAGCCGCTGTACCAGCTTCCGACTCTTCGCAACAGTGGCATTTGCTTTGGATCTTCAAGCCACCCCCATTGGGGCGAGTTACGGGATCTAGCTGCTACTGCGGTACAACGTCTGACCTACAAAGCTATGCCAGCACTGCCGCAGACGTTCCCATTTCTTAGCCTCCCAAGAGAGCTACAGCTACAGATCTTAGCAGATACCCCCCTAGTGCAAGATGCCTGCATATGCATACAGGATGGAATGCTTTCTCGTCATAGCCTGATTCACAGTTGTGACGAAGGTTTTGTGATGATGGATGGAAGACCTAGCTTAGAATTTGCGGCGTTTTGTACAAACAAATGTGCCGCGTTCCGTACAGGCTGTAGCAACGCTACCTACGCTACGTACTTTACCCAGGTCTCTTACTTGGGAAAAGCAATGGCAGACTTGGCAACAGACGTCTTCTTCTCTCAAAACGCCTTCAGTATCTATACTTGGAACCCTAGCCTAGCGTGGCGCGACCAGGGTAACTTAGTAGGAATGCATTCCTTCTTAGCTGGGCTTTCGGCGCACGCTCTTGGACGGATGCGCCAGCTTACTATCTGGCTTCCACCCATTGATAACATAAGCCTTCCGCACAACCACCTTGATTGGCCGTTATGGGTGGCAAGTGTTCAGCTCCTCACCGCGAAAGCGACACTCCCTGGTCTGGCCCTGACGATTCAAATTGGGAACTATCTTCATGAGTGCGATCGTCTTGCTAGAAAGGAGCACTTTATGCCTCAAGACCAAGCCCGAATCCTGCGAGCCTACGAAGAAGATATTGTTCGTCCTCTTATGCAGTTACAGGGTCTTAAGGCACTATTCCTCTATGTTCCCTGCCCGTTTGGTAGAGAAAATGAGGAGGCGCGAGTGCAGGTAGAGTGTAGGTTAGAGCAGATGGTTATGGGCTCTGACTACAATGCCTACGGCATAGGCAAACCACCACCCGACGAGTATAGCCGGCCATTCCTCTTCGACCCGTGGCAGGGTTAAGCAGCGTAGGGCATCTACTTGTACGAGATCAAGGAAGAGGTTTATATGCTTGGCTTGGAGTAAAGAAAACATTAGACTGTACTATATTCTAATAAGCTATGCGTATTCTATATATGCAATTATATTTATTTGATATAGTATACAGTAGAGTGTGCAGAGCATACGAGGGCCGCTATATTACTACCATTGCGCCGTATTACCACCACCGCGCCGCATGCCACTACCGCGCCGCATAGTACCACAGCCGCCTCCTTTCTATCACGTTTCAATTGCTGCTAGCCGCTGGTGGCTGAGTAGATCAGGGCATCCGGCGCGTACTGCGGCGCTGTGCCACTATATTTGCACAGAGAGCCTTATTTACCCCACATACTCGCGCACCTTAGGAGTAATAGGCCTAGCGTAAATGCTTAACTGCTGTCCGTGCTACGTTCAATATACCATATATGCTATGAATCTACATGTTCTAAATCAAGATAATATCTCTTTCTTCCCACTTAGATAGTATCTCTATGTACTTAATAGAGTATATATACATATATATTCTTATTCTTGTTTGCTGGACAAAAGCCAGTTATGTCACCAATCTACCGAGAGCCATTCATCGCTGGAGTAGTTGTCGGATGTGTTGCGCTAGGTCTTCTTCTCTCTGCTCTTATCTTTAACCTTGTTCAATACTACCAACCACCGAATAGAGCGAGAGTAGACGATACTCCGTCTAGAACTATGTTTAAACAAAAACCTAGTTTAGGTACGTACCTATAATAATAAGAACATACTAAATCTAGTCGGTGCTGATTCTATATAGACTACTCACTCTATTTCCAGCCTTTACGAGAAAAGCTCCCACCGTCGAGCCCTACCTACTTTTGCCGAGGGGACCAAGGCAGAGACTCTTCGCTCCTTTCTCCAACAACGCCAGAATGGCTGGCTCATCCGCTGATGCTCTCGCCGCCAATGCCAGCAATGCATCCAGTCGATTCTACTGTGGAAGCGCATGTCGTATGCGGATGGGAGGCCTGCCTCGCAAGTATGGCTGTCCCGCCGTCACGTCTTCCGGTGTGCTATTCGCCTTCTGTGTACTCCACACCTAGCTGGCGATACTCGACTGCTACCCTATTTGAGGAAGACATCCAACCCGTTGGGCTAGGTAGAGAGAGGGGTGTAGAGGGACAAGCAGTTTATAGTAGAGCTTCTGTACATACAGCGCGTGCTAGCACGATGGTCCAAGTAGACTCAAACAAGTCTGCGGCTGGACTACTAGAGGTAGCCACGGATTCATAGATTTATGATTACAACAACTATGTCTAGAGAACATCCACAACGTCTTTTTAACTTTTGATCTATCTCTATACCTGTGTTTTCTACTTCTAGTTATTTTACATCTCTTTTATAATTGCACTGCAACGCTCAATCCATATAGTGTCATAGCTACGGAACACGGATCCAACAAACCCTACTGCGTCATTGCGTAAGCTCATCAACTCTCGGCGCCGACGCAGAAGCTCCTCCCGGCTCTGCAGCACCAGATCGCTGTTCCGTGGGCTATCTCGATTACCTCGCACTACTTGAACCCAATGTAGTTCTCGAAGCAATCGATTACTAACGCCCTTGTGTTCTACAATAGGTACTATATTAGTTACTTTGCTTTGTTAGGAAGACATCTCTTCAAGGAACCCTTACCGATCTTCTTCGTCATCTCAGATACCCGAAGCACGACGCCACCATTTGAATCCCATGGAAAACACTCAGGCCGGAAGAACCAAAGCATTCTTGTTACTAAGTTGGCTGCAAACATGGAGCTGTCTTTCTTCGGTCCTGGGCTGAACTCCTGAGCTTTGGGCAACACAGTAGGTGTTACGGATGAGGACGCTATTGTCAACACTAGCATAAGCATAACATCACACACTGGGTCACCCAAGCTTTCTGCAAGACACTGTCGCGCTGTCTGGTAGTGCTCTAGTATACCCTGGTTGCCTGTTCTGAACATCTTTTCTTGTTGCCGAAATCCGTCCTCCACAAGCTGCGGTATTGCGTCAAAGGGTATCGCGCAGTCAAAGTCAATCACGCTCTTTCTTACCAGCGACCGCTTGGCTCGGTGTTCCGCATCGATCGCTGCGCGCTTGAGGCTGCCGGGTCTCGCCGCTATGGCTGACACGGACGGAGCTGAGCCGACCAGCCGGGTGACTCTGCGGTAGCTGAGTCTGGACTGATACGAGCCTGGCAGACACTCGATTTGACATGCAAGCATAGCCACAGTGATCGCTCCAATCCAATGATCCTTACTCATCGCCTTCACTCCTGTGTGTCGCACAGCAGCGCGGAGCACAGAAAACCAAGTTGCGTTCTGTGAGCAGAACGATCTACCTGCCGACCGGTCGCTTTGAATGCAGTTATCGTACAGGTCCCGTGCGAAGTCGCGTCGCGTCTTGCACAACACAGCAGAGTGGGGGACAGTCTCCTGTGACAAGAAGACTGGAAAGATCGACTCGTACTCTCTACGCCCTGTCAGCAGCTGGACAAAAAAACTACAAAACTGAGAACCAACGCACTCCCACGAGAAGGGGTTTTCACTCTGTGCCCATAGCTCCACTCGTTCTCGCTGGTCTTCTAATAACTGCAACGTCCCCTGGCCGTTGCTCGCTGGGTGGCTTCGACTGCCCTTGTTCAACCCGCGATGGAACTGGTGCGTGACAAACGCAATCATCTGCGGCTTCCACAGTTCTTGTAGCACCTCTTCGAGAAACTTGGCCGCACTTGTTGGTCCTTGCACCCCCAGCCCGCCAAGCTCGTTGAACCATACCTCACTGTAACAGCTAGCTGCCACCTCTGGCCCGTAGTGGAAAGCGATAGAGGCTATGTGCATCATAATCGGCCGTCCATTCTCCCGTCGAGGCCATTGTGCTAGGTTGAGGTTGCCAGCGCCTTGCAGGTCCAGCATGCGGGGGTCGATAAACGGCCACCCACCCTGTTCAATGCCCTCAATTGTTCCTAACGGCTGGAGCACCGAGCCTATCAAAGATCTTGGGAACCCAGTAAAGCAGTAGCTGCCGAGGCGATCAAGTGCGGACACCCCCTCTGCCAATGCAACACACAGTCCCTTGGAGCCAGCGGCCTCGAAGCGTGCATAGATATTGTCAATTGCCTGCGCAAACACGGTTGCAAACGACGCCAGAACGCCTGGAAATACCAACGGGCGGAAGGATCGGAAGAGATGTGTGTAGCATTGCGGTTCTTCAAGGAAGAGACGCATCAGCTGGAAGATGGGTCTGAGCACGGTGGAGAAACTCCGACTGCCGTCCGTCAGCCTCGATACCTGCACGGAGAGCACTTGTTCCATCCTGAATGCATGCTCCTCCTCGAGTATGGCCCTTTCGATCCGCTGTCCTTCACGAACAAACGGTCTAGAAGACTCGGGATTGTCGGGAGTTAGCTGTCCTCGCAGATGCTGCAGTAGACGATCCCGCTTTGCCGCTACTCGAGCAGGTAGGTTTCCATCGCGATCAGGCAGCGCTAGAGCAGCGGTTGCGACTCCCTTAGTGGCAAGCAAGTCGTCAGGCCCATGCCGAATGCTTCTTTTAATATTCGAGTAGCCCTGGAAGTATCCGTAGCTTAACACCCCTGCTCCGTTGTGCTGGTAGCTCATGTTCTCCTGCATGACTGCGAGGAGGTTGTCCATCAGGAATGCTGGAGGCCGCGGGGACGAAAAATTGCCGTATGCTGGGTGAAACGCGAGAGGGTAGAAGGTGAAGTCTCGCAGCCCTTGATACTCTCGTAGAACCATGTTGCGGTCAGCGAGGAGACAGCGCGCCAGCTTGTTATCTGGGTCTGGGGAATGTCCGTCCAGACAGTTGATGTCTACTGCTAGAGCGTAAGAGACTGTCTCGATGCTATCAAGGACGTACTTGTCCTCAAGCTCCGTTCGAAGCTGGCGCAGCCCACCCACAAACAGGTTCTGGTAGTCGTAGCTGGCTTGAGGAATCGCGCTGGCTCCTGGTGTACTGCTACGGGATGGCTCGTTATACTCTGCACTACCTCCTAGCTCAACAGCCTCTTCCTCAGAGTCAGACTCTTCTTCGTCAGGCCGGAGTCGGGTTTCTTTGGGTACAGCCCGCAGCTGGTCGGCCACGTCTATCTCAATGTTCGCCCCGTAGTCGTACGCATGGAAGGCCGGTTGGTTCTCTGTCCAAAAGGTATCCTGTGTGCTCTGTCTCACGTGCTCCAGCCACCCTAGCATGAAAGCCTCTTGGAAGGTCGTCCATTTGTTGAAGGTGATCTTTTGCGTGTGTGGGCCGTCTAATCTCCAAGACGGCTCTACGCCCTCCCCCAATAGCTCGCCAATAAGGAAGATCTCCTTGATGTACGACGCGAGGAACTGGGCATGGCGGAGCTGTAGGGCGCTACATTGGGACGACTTCTCGCGGCGTTTTCGACGCTCGCTTCTCGACAGAAGCTCTTCAGGTGCGTTGGCGACGGGGTGCATAACGATAAACCAAGACTCCCGCGTTGCAGCCGTGGCCAGCCGGAAGGTGCGGTTTTCTAAATCAAACGACATTCCGTGAACGTGCTTGTTGCTGTAGGAAGCCCGCCAGTTCTTGAAGCTAATGGTCATGTTGTCGAAAAAGCGGCTAGATGGCTGCGAGATCGGCCTGAGCGGTCGTCCGACGATGATGAGAAGATCAAGGAAGAACGACGGTATGTACTCGTCTTCCAACGCAGCGGCTCGGGAGCCAGCCTTCCTGCTTCCGTAGTCGATCGTGTATCGCCTCTGCAGCATATCGATAGCCTGGCTGCCGTCGAAAGATGTGCTCTTGGTGGCCGCGATGAACTCCTGCACTGCTGCGTTGTCAGTCGCTGTTTGCGTTTGTATACGCACGCAGTCCACTGTCCATTAACACACATTTGAACTTGTGGTCTCCTTTAGAATGATCAATCTTCCACGAGTACTGGTCTGCCGCCACTATCACCTGTTCCCCGTCCCCAAAGCCGCCCTCGCTGCAGTCGTCTCTGAGTTCGCCGGGCGGCGCGTCGCCGTAGAGTCCATCGTCGTCTCCAGAACCATCATCATCGCTGTTGGTGCTTTGTTGCGCGTCCGTCGGCTGCGTTGCGATAACAGCTGGCGGCGAATTTGGCCATAGATCTATGTCTTGGGGTGGACTTAGGTTCAAAAGCTCGTCTTCAAAGGCATCGAAATCCATCGTGAGACCTGTAGAGACAGCAATTTCCCATGGCAGGAACAGGCAAGGCAATCGCCGACAGGATCCGGTGGTAGGATCGTGCGGTGTCCGCTTGCCCCCAGGGGCAAGCCACGGGGCAGATTAAACTTGAGAGCACTGAACATGTAACACAATCCCTATTCTTTATTTTTACTAGCGCCGATGATCTTCAGCTACTGTGGTAGGTGCCAGGTACCATTGTCGGGCCTTCTGCGGTGAGTTCGAAGTTAATGAATCCTCGTCATTTCCCACGTCTTGCTGATACTCTCTGCCTCCAATGTCCGCCTGAGCCGGTCGTGGCGCGTGAAGAAAGAGAGATGGAAGGATATCTAGGCTGGTGAGACTCTGCAGCGAGGGAATGCTGTTGCAGCGGAGCCGTCTGCTGGCTAATCGCTCTTGTGCGACGGTGTTGTTCTCGAAGTTTATTCAGCCCGTCCAAGGAAAAGTCAGTCAGCACTCGGTCCTGCATCTCCGTCTGTGGTGAAACCCCTGCTTCCGACTCCGCTGTCGATCCGGAGCTTGGTGACTGGGCAGTGGTTGGCTCCTGGATGGATTTGTGCGTACTTGATCCATTCTGAGCCCAGGGGAGGGGCCTATGGTTCCGCGTTTCTGCCAATGGCTGCCCTTGATGTGTTGCGTGGCTGATCGATGCTCGAGAGAACAGCCCACTCTCCGCGCGCTGCTCATCTACCAGGTCGACAGTAGTTGGTTGCCCATCTTCGCTATGAGAATCCAATGCATCCATGTGTTGCTTTGTTATCCATTGAGCAATCACTGGCTGCATCATCCTAAGCAGCTGTTTAGCTGCAGTTGCTGACCGAAGCGCTGGATCGTTCGCAACTTCTGGAATCTGACAGATGAGATCAAGCGCAGTTTGCGCAATTGTAGGTGGACTGATCTTGCAAATCTCCTCTAACATGGGGCTGGCAATGTACCTGTGTTGCAGAGACGGCCCTGCGTAGATTGTGACGATAGACAGCACTTTCCTCCACACCTCGTGCTTGAACCGTGTGCCGTAGGCTTCATCGTCTCCGCTTGGATACTTGTGGAGATAGTGCTCTAGCGTGATGACGGTGAAGTCTTTTGCGTTCTCGTGTACGTAATCAAGGACTGCCTGCTGGAGGTCTCGAGACTTATCGTCAGCCTTGTCGCCATGCTTTGCTTGCAGCGCAGGTACTAGGTCCTTTCGCAGCGCAGGCTTGTTGTTGTCGCGGTCTGAGACCTTCTCAGGCTCCGTGTTCATCCACAAAGTGACGTGAGACATCACTATGCTCATTAGCTTTCCTTCTTGCTTTGTGGTCTTCAAAAGCGCCTGGATGTCGATGAACCGGCGTCCCGGTTCCAAAAGAACCGTTCGATACAACCCAAGGTATGCAACGTCATCTACGTCCGGCAAGAAGTCTCGCCGACGTGTGCCTGAGGAACAAGGGTCCACGTCCGGCTCAAGGCCAGGATAGAACAGCGCGCGCACCTCGTGTACAGTTCGCACGCGCGGTAGACCAGCTAGCTTATTCCAGTCGGCTAGCTGAACGTCCAGTCCATGCTGGCCTTGGAGCTCTGACGTGATCTTCATCACCTCGTTCATTGCAGAGAACCAATACTAGGTCGTTGCTTAGCGTAGATATACAGAGCGTCTCTGGATACAGATTGCACTCACATCGTCTATCCTACAGCTTGCCATCCACTCAAACGTTGAGATGTTGAAGGTCGCCTGCCCGATCAAGGTATGGCACCATCGGGTAATCATTGGTCTCCAGCTAAGATTTCTCCACAGCGTGGCTAGCCGTCGAACAGGAAACTTGACTCGACTGCTAAGCCTCAGGTGCTCCAGCATCTCCTGTTCGACAGACTTACTCGAACCTTGGAACAACTGGCTGTTGTTAGATGACAAGGTCGCTAGCTCTGTCCATATCTGTCCATGGTTGTCTGGCAGGATAACATCCTCTCGATTGGCGCGCAGCTGAATGCGCAAATGCGACGGAAGCGTGTCTACCTTTTAGGTTAGCTTGTTGCTTAGTTGCACGTGCAGGGGCTGAAACCTTTGTCGTAGATGCTGCAGACCCACCACCGCTCCTCCTCTGGCAACCCACGACGCCGCAAGTACTCTTTAAAAGCTTCAATGCGATGGTGACCGGCGATGAGCTCTGCCTTCGCTCCTACCGCACTCACCCAGCCTTCGAACGACGGCCACTTCGGATCCCCTTCTTCAGCGCTCTCAGCTGCAGTGGCACTCGCCTGAGCCTGCCCCTCCTCTGCCAGGTGGTCTAGCATCTGCTGCACCTGCACCTTAGAGCAAGTGACCTGCAACTGGTGGCTTTTGTCTCGCCGAAGAACGCCTACCTCGTCAAAGATCTGGCAGAGACGCCGCTTGTGAGCTGGGTCGATGGGCCTGTTCGCACCAATACTCCATTCTGAGGTGAGCGCGTCGATGGGGAATTTGGCCGTTGCGAGCAGGTACGGCGCAGCTTGGTCGTAGATGGAGTCTGCCTCCCTGATTTCCTTGACGGCCGTACGTTGCCTTTTTCCTGTTTTAGTCAAGACGTCTTCACCTTTGCGCTTCATTGCAGTTTGTTTCGCTTTTGTCAGAATTAGAGCGTTTGGGAAGGGCAGTGTCGCTGAAGACAAAGGTTTGTTGTGGAAGCTATGTTCGATTAGTTGTGAGCAGGTTAAGAGTTCGCGAACTCCAGCACAGACCGCTTGCCCCTGGGGGCAAGCGATGCCAAGACCTTGCCCCCAGGGGCAACCGCCATTTTCGCCCCTGGGGGCAACCTAACCCTACCCCATCAGTACAGTTTAGGCATATAGCATAAGTATTAGATA
>Ga0247813_10002240_pt1 | contig 13475 bp, 12 predicted proteins | sample UWRJL169409C1_FD_180719 | JGI IMG/M metagenome (GOLD analysis project Ga0247813, IMG submission 180719) | Plant litter microbial communities from Arlington Agricultural Research Station in Wisconsin, United States - UWRJ-L169-409C-1 | ecosystem: Environmental > Terrestrial > Plant litter >... | reverse complement strand
TCGTGCAGTTCGATCCGTCGAATCCGGCCTATCAGTTCATCGAATATCACCCGTGGTTCGCGGGCGCGGCCTATCACCTGGGCGTCGACGGGATCTCGATCCTGTTCGTGCTGCTGACGGCCTTCCTGATGCCGATCTGCGTCCTGTCCAGCTGGAAGTCGATCGAGACGCGCGTCGTCGAATACATGATCGCCTTCCTGCTGCTGGAGACGCTGGTCATCGGGGTGTTCACCTCGCTGGACCTGTTCCTGTTCTACATCTTCTTCGAAGGCACCCTGGTGCCGATGTTCCTGATCATCGGCATCTGGGGCGGGGCGAACCGGATCTACGCCTCGTACAAATTCTTCCTCTACACCCTGCTGGGGTCGGTGCTGATGCTGCTGGCCATGCTGTGGATGGCGTCGGAAGCCGGCACCACCAGCATCCCGGACCTCAAGGCCTTCGCCTTCGAGCCGCGCTATCAGCCTCTGCTCTGGATGGCCTTCTTCGCCAGTTTCGCGGTCAAGATGCCGATGTGGCCGGTCCACACCTGGCTGCCCGATGCCCACGTGCAGGCGCCGACGGCGGGCTCGGTCATCCTGGCCGGCATCCTGCTGAAGCTGGGGGGCTATGGCTTCATCCTGTTCAACGTGCCGATGTTCCCTGTCGCGTCGCAGATGTTCCAGCCGTTCGTCATGACCCTGTCGGTCATCGCCATTGTCTACACCTCGCTGGTCGCCTTCCGTCAGACCGACATCAAGAAGTTGATCGCCTATTCTTCGGTCGCCCACATGGGCTTCGTGACCATGGGGATCTTCGCCGGCAACGCCATCGGCATGCAGGGCGCGGTGTTCCAGATGCTGAGCCACGGCCTTATCTCGGGTGCGCTCTTCCTGTGCGTCGGCGTCGTCTACGACCGGATGCACACCCGCGAGATCAGCTTCTACGGCGGCTTGACCTCGCGGATGCCTTGGTACGCGGCCATCTTCCTGATGTTCACCATGGCCAATGTCGGCCTGCCGGGCACCTCGGGCTTCGTCGGGGAAATCCTGACCATGACCGGCGGCTACCAGGCCGCGACCTGGGTGGCCTTCGTCGCCGCCTCGGGCGTGATCTTCTCGGCCGTCTATGCCCTGACCCTGTATCGCAACGTCATGTTCGGCGAGATCGTCAATCCGGCCCTGAAGGACATCGCCGACATCGACAAGCGTGAGCTGCTGATCTTCGTGCCGCTGATCGTCGGTACGATCTGGCTGGGCGTCCAGCCGGATCTGGTGCTGAACTACACCGCTGCCTCCGTGGACGCGGTCGTGGCCGCCTACAACGCCGCGATCGGCGGGTGAGACCCTGATGCCTGACCTTTACTCCGCAATGCACCTGGCCGCCCCCGAGCTGACGCTCGCGATCGGCGCGCTCGTCCTGCTCGTGCTCGGCGCCTTCATCGGCGAAAAGTCCGCGCGCCTGATCTCGATCCTGTCCGTCGTCCTGCTGGTCGCCGGCGCCGTCCTCGCCATGACCGCGCCGCTGGGAGTCGCTTTCAACGGGGCCTTCGTGGCCGATCCGCTGGCCGTCTACGGCAAGGTGGTCATCTATCTGGCCTCGGCCGTGGCCATCATCCTGGGCGGCGGCTGGATGGAGCGGACCCGTATCGCCCGGTTCGAATTCCCGGTCCTGATCGTCCTGGCCTCGGTCGGGATGAGCATGATGGCGTCCTCGGGCGACCTGATCTCGTTGTACGTCGGGATCGAGCTGCATTCTCTGGCGCTCTACGTCCTCGCCGCCTTCCACCGCGACGACCTGAAGGCCTCGGAGGCCGGCCTGAAGTATTTCGTCCTCGGCGCCCTGTCGTCGGGCCTGCTGCTGTACGGCGCCAGCCTGATCTACGGCTTCACCGGCTCAATGCGGTTCGAAGACATCGCCGTCGTCGCCGCTCAGGGTGATGTGGGCGCGGGCCTGATCTTCGGTCTGGTGTTCCTGATCTGCGGTCTGGCGTTCAAGGTCTCGGCCGCGCCGTTCCACATGTGGACGCCCGACGTCTACGAAGGCGCGCCGACGCCGGTCGTGGCCCTGTTCGCCACCGCGCCGAAGATGGCCGCCATGGTGCTGATCGCCCGCACCCTGGGCGAGGCCTTCGCCGGCATCCACGACCAGTGGGCGCAGGTTCTGGTGCTGATCTCGCTGATCTCCTTCGCCGTCGGCGCCTTCGGCGGTCTGGCCCAGAAGGACATCCAGCGTCTGCTGGCCTATTCGTCGATCATCAACATCGGCTACGCCCTGCTGGGAATCACGGCGGGCACGCAGACGGGCCTGCAGGCCATGCTGATGTTCATGACCCTGTACGTGATCGACCAGTTCGGCTTCTTCGCCATCCTGCTGTCGCTGTCGAAGAACGGCCGGCCGATCCGCAAGATCGCCGATCTGGCCGGGCTGAAGCGCGACCGGCCTGTGACAGCGATCGCCATCACCGTGCTGTCGCTGTCGGTGCTGGGGATGCCACCGTTCTCGGGCTTCTGGGGCAAGTTCTATGTCTTCGGCGCGGCTGCCGACGCGGGCTACTGGATGGTCGGCGCGGCCGGTCTGGTCGCCTCGGTCGTGGCCGCCTTCTACTATCTGCGGATCATCAAGCTGATGTGGTTCGATGCGCCGCTGGACGAGGTGAAGACCGACAAGGCCCCGGTCGAAGCCCGGTGGATCGGCTGGCTGTGCGCCGCCTTCTCGTTCCCGCTGGTCATCCTCGGGCTGATCTGGCTGGAGCCCCTGACGAAGATCGCGGCCTCGGGCTTCGGAGCCGGGTAGGGCGGTGACGCCGCCCTCCATCCTGCTGCTCGAAGAGACGGACTCCACCAACGCCGAGGCGCGTCGACGCGCCGAATCCGGAGAGACCGGCCCCCTCTGGATCATGGCCCGCCGCCAAACGGCCGGTCGCGGCCGGCGCGGACGCGAATGGGTCAGCGAGAGCGGCAATCTGGCCGCCACCCTGCTGATGGTGACACCGAAAGCGCCTGCCGAGGCGGCCCAGATCACCTTCGTCGCGGCCTTGGCGGTGGCAGACCTTCTGGACACCTTCGTCCCGCCGCCGCTGGTGACGATCAAATGGCCCAATGACGTGATGATCGAGGCCGAGAAGGCCTCGGGCATCCTGGTAGAGTCCGGTGCGCACGAGACCGGCGGCCTGTGGCTGGCGGTCGGGATCGGCGTCAATCTGGCCCACGCGCCGTCCGGCACCGAACGGCCGGCCACCGCCATGGGCGACCATCTGAAGGGCGATGTCGCCGCGGCCCCGCCGATCGAGGCCGCAGCCGAGATCTTGGCCGAGGCCTTCGCCATCTGGATGGAGCGCTGGACTACGCTGGGCTTCCAGCCGGTGCTGGATGCCTGGATCGCCCGCATACGGGGGTTAGACGGTCCCTGCACGGCGCGGCTGGGTCATGAGACGATCAGTGGCATGGCCGAAGGCGTCGAAGCGGACGGGGCGCTGCGTCTGCGTTTGCCCGACGGCTCGCTGCGGCTGATCTCGGCCGGCGACGTCTTCTTCGGGAAACCCGCCTGATGCTGCTGGCCATCGAGCAAGGCAACACGAACACCCTGTTCGCCGTCCACGACGGTTCGGACTGGATCGCCCAGTGGCGCACGGCGACCGAGGCCAATCGCACGGCCGATGAATACGCCGTCTGGCTGACGCAGCTGCTGCATATGCACGCCCTGACCTTCGGAGCGCTGGACGGCTGCATCATCTCCAGCGTCGTGCCCCAGTCGATCTTCAACCTGCGCAACCTCGCCCGCCGCTACATGAACATCGAGCCGCTGGTGATCGGCGAGAACGCCGAGCTGGGCATAGAGGTGCGGATCACCAAGCCTTCCGAGGCCGGGGCGGACCGTCTGGTCAACGCCATCGGCGCCCATCTGATCTATCCGGGCGACCTGCTCTTGATCGACAGCGGCACCGCCACCACCTTCGACATCGTGGCTGCGGATGGCGCTTTCGAGGGCGGGTTGATCGCCCCGGGCATCAATCTTTCGCTGCAGGCCTTGCACGAGGCCGCGGCCAAGCTGCCCCGCATCGCTATCCAGAAGCCCGAACGCGTGATCGGCAAGGACACGGTCGCCGCCATGCAATCCGGCGTCTTCTGGGGCTATATCGCTCTCATCGAGGGGCTGGTGGACCGCATCAGGACGGAGTGGGGCAAGCCCATGACCGTGATCGGCACCGGCGGCGTCGCCTCGCTGTTCGAGGGCGCAACGACATCTATCGACCGGTTCGATCCGGACCTGACCATCCGCGGCATGCTGGAAATCTGGCGCCGCAATTCTGATCTGAAAGCTGAATGAAAAAATCAACCAACGACGAACTCGTTTTCCTGCCGCTGGGCGGGTCAGGCGAGGTCGGCATGAACCTGAACGTCTATGGCTACGGCCCCGAAGCGAACCGCGAATGGATCGTGGTCGATGTGGGCGTGACCTTCGGCGACCCGTCGACGCCGGGCATCGACGTGATCGTGCCCGATCCCGCCTTCCTCGAAGGCGAGACTATCCGCGGCATCATCCTGACCCATGCGCACGAGGACCATATCGGCGCACTGGGCTGGATCTGGTCGCGCATGAAGGCGCCGCTGTACGCCACGCCCTTCACAGCCTTCCTGATCCGCGAGAAGCTGCGCGAGGCCGGCATCCTCGATCAGGTGAAGATCCACGAGGTGCCGCTGGGCGGGACGATCAAGCTGGGCGCCTTCGAGGTGACCATGGTCACCATGACCCACTCGATCGCCGAGCCGAACGGCCTGGCCATCAAGACCCCGCTGGGCACGGTGCTGCACACCGGCGACTGGAAGATTGATGACGGCCCCGTCATCGGTCAGAAGACCGACGCCGCCGCCCTGACCAAGCTGGGCGACGAAGGCGTCCTAGCCATGGTCTGCGATTCCACCAACGTCTTCGTCGAGGGCGTGGCCGGGTCCGAAAGCGACGTCGCCACCGAACTGGACAAGCTGATCGGCGGACTTAAGAAGGGCCGCGTCGCGGTCGGCTGTTTCGCCTCCAACGTCGCCCGCATGGACAGCGTCATCCGCGCCGCAGAGAAGGCCGGACGCCGCGTCTTCCTGGCCGGTCGCTCGATGAACCGGATCACGGCGGCCGCCAAGCACGTCGGCCTGCTGCAGAATGTGCGCAAATTCCTGTCCGACGAAGAGGCCCGCGTCTGGCCAGCGGACGAAGTTCTGTACCTTTGCACCGGCAGCCAGGGCGAACAGAACGCCGCGCTGGCGCGCGTCGCCAACGGCACCCATCCGACGGTGAAACTGGGGCTGGGCGACCACTGCATCTTCTCGTCACGGGTCATTCCGGGCAACGAACTGTCGATCGGCCGCCTGCAGGATCGTCTCGCTGATCGGGGCGTGCGCCTCTACACCGAGAAGGACCACCCGGGCATCCACGTCTCGGGCCACCCCTGCCGCGACGAACTGCGTCAGATGTACGCCTGGGCGCGTCCGCGGATCGCGGTGCCGACCCACGGCATGCGCCGCCACTTGATGGAGCACGCCATCCTCGCCAGGGAACTGGGCGTTCCGGAAACCGTCACCCCCCGCAACGGCGACATGGTGCGTCTGGCTCCCGGGCCGGCCGTGATCATCGACGAGGTGCCGAACGGCCGCCTGTTCGTCGATGGCGGCATGCTGACGACCGAACAGGGCGAGGCTCTGCGCGAGCGTCGCCACGCCTCGACCAATGGCGTGCTGGTGGTTTCCTTCGCCATGGACAGCCGGGGCAAGATCGTCTCGGACATCGACATCCGCGGCATCGGCCTGCCGGGCGACGACGAGAACCCGTTGGGTGAGGCGCTGGACGATCTGGCCGAGCGCGCCGAACAGGCCGTCAACAGCCTGAAGGGTCAGGCCCGCGAGGACGACAATGCGGTCGAACAGGCCGTGGCGCGGGTGCTGAAGAAGGCCTCGCAGCAGATCTGGGACCGCCGTCCGATCGTGGAAACGGTCATCCTGCGACTCTGACGGCCTTGCGCGCCGTCTGCATGGGTTCCACAGCAGGCGGCGCCGGCTGTCGGCGGAGAATGTTTGAATGCGTGTGACCGTTCTGGCGGCGCTCGCCGCCCTGACGGTCATGGGCTGCGAGGACAAGGACGCCGTGGCCGAGCGTGAGGCGGCGGCTGCGGCCGAGGCGGCGACGCTGGCGGCTGCGCCCGGCGGGGGTATGGCCCCGGCCGGCGACTTCCAGACGGGCGAGGCGGTCGTTCACGCGCTGTACGCTGCGCCTTCCATCCCGACGGAACCGGCGGCCGTTCGCAGGTTCTTCGCCGAGAGTCTGGTCCCCGGGCTAAGCGCGCCGGACGCCGCCGCCTTTGACTATCGCGTCGGCGCCCCGGGCAGTTCAGCTGACGGGCTCAGGATCGAGGAGATCTCGAGCGGCCCGACCGGCAGCGTCGTGGTGTCGCATTTCACCCGCACGTCGGGCGCCGCCAGGACCATCACCTGGACCGTCTGCCGCCAGCCCACCGGCGCCCTGCGCATCGTCGACGCCCGGTTCGCCGGCGTGGGCGACGACCCGCCCTGGACCCTGCGCCAACGTCTAGACCTTCCCAAACAGCCGGATGCCTGCTGATGCCTATCGGCCCGATCACCATGTTCGCCATCTACATCACTGTCTGGTGGACGGTGCTGTTCGCCGTCCTGCCGCTGGGCATGGCCCAGGAAGACCAGTCGCCGCCCAAGGACGGGTCGCAGTGGGGCGCCCCGTCCAATCCCAACCTGAAGAAGAAGTTCATCACCACGACCTGGGTGTCGGTGCTGGTGTGGTTGTTCATCATGGTGCTGATCTTCACGGGCTGGCTGCCGCTGCCGCGCACGGGCGGGTGATCCTCGCCTCGATGGGGGACGATTGCCTAGCTTTTGCCCCGTCGCTCCGGCTAAAGCTCAGGTCAAACTGATCACGCGGATTCTGCCATGCGCCTGTCGCGCTATTTCCTGCCCACGCTCAAAGAAGCGCCTTCCGACGCCCAGATCGTCTCGCACCAGCTGATGCTGCGCGCGGGCATGATCAAACAGGAGGCCGCCGGCATCTACGCCTGGCTGCCGCTGGGTCTGCGGGTGCTGAACCGGATCGAAAAGATCGTCCGCGAGGAGCAGGAGCGGGCAGGGGCCGTCGAGCTGCTGATGCCGACCCTGCAACTGGCCGACCTGTGGCGGGAGTCCGGTCGGTACGACGCCTACGGCCCCGAGATGCTGCGCATCACCGATCGGCACGAGCGCGAGCTGTTGTACGGCCCCACCAATGAGGAGATGGTCACCGACATCTTCCGGAGCTTCGTGAAGAGTTACAAGGCGTTGCCGCTGAACCTGTTTCACATTCAGTGGAAGTTTCGCGACGAGCGGCGTCCGCGTTTCGGCGTCATGCGCGGCCGCGAATTCCTGATGAAGGACGCCTACAGTTTCGACATCGACGAGGCCTCGGCGCGCGTCGCCTATAACCGGATGTTCGCGGCCTATCTGAACACCTTCGCCCGCCTGGGTCTGAAGGCCGTGCCGATGCGCGCAGACACCGGCCCGATCGGCGGCGACCTGAGCCACGAGTTCATCGTCCTGGCCGAAACCGGCGAGAGCGAGGTCTTCTGCGATCGCAAGCTGGTCGAGATGGCGGCTCCCGGACATGACCTCGACGTCGACGCCCTGCAGGCCGTCTTCGACGAGCGCACCGCCCTGTACGCCGCGACCGAGGAAATGCATGACGCAGCCCAGTTCGAGACCCAGACGGCCGAGGGTGATCGCCTCTCGGCGCGCGGCATCGAGGTCGGCCACATCTTCTATTTCGGCACCAAATACTCGGTTCCGATGAAGGCCCGGGTCGCCGGTCCCGACGGCAAGGACACGGACGTCCACATGGGCAGCTATGGTGTCGGCGTATCGCGCCTGCTGGGCGCCATCATCGAGGCCAGCCACGACGAGGCTGGCATCATCTGGCCAGACGCCGTGGCGCCCTTCGATGTCGTGGTCATCAACCTGCGCGCCAACGACGCGGCGGTGTCCGAGGCCTGTGAGGACGCGGTCAAACAACTCGAGACGGCTGGCAAGGACGTCCTATACGACGACACCGACGAACGCCCCGGCGGCAAGTTCGCCACGGCTGATCTGATCGGCGTTCCGTGGCAGCTGACCATCGGTCCCAAGGGACTGGCCGACGGCGTCGTCGAGCTAAAGCGCCGTGCGACGGGTGAAAAGCAGACGGTGCCGCTGGCCCAGGCTCTGGAGATCATCGGTTGACAGACGCGGTCGTGGCGAAAGCCCCCGGCAAGCCGGCCGGCGCCTTCTCCAGCTGGGAAATCGGGCTGGCGCTCCGTTATCTGCAGGCCAAGCGCAAGGAGGGCGGGGTTGCTCTGATCGCCATCATCAGCTTCGTCGGCATCATGCTGGCGGTGGCGGTGTTGATCAGCGTGATGAGCATCATGGCCGGCTTCCGCAGCGAGCTGCTGGGCCGGATGCTGTCCTTCAACGGCCATATGTACGTCCAGGGCCAGGTCCTGGTTTCGCCAGAGCGCGACGCCGCGCTGGCGCGCATCAAGGCCGTACCGGGCGTCGTCAGCGTCAGCCCACTGATCGAGGCCCAGAGCCTGATCCGGGCCAATGGCCAGACCACGGGCGCCATCGTGCGCGGTCTGAGGCCGGAGGATCTGGGGACCATGTCTTACGTCTCGGCCAGCCTGTCGGAGCAGGCGAAAGCCGGCTTCGGCCGCGGCGCCTATGGAGGCGACCGGGTTCTGGTTGGTCAGGCGCTGATGGACCAGATGGGCCTGCGGGTCGGCGATCCGATCCAGGTCTATTCGCCCACGGGCGCCGACAGCGCCTTCGGCAATCTGGGCGGGCTGGAGAAGACCTATTTCATCGGCGGCGCCTATTCGTCCGGCACGGCCGATTACGACCGCGCGTTCATCTTCATGCCTCTGGAGCAGGCCCAGCTCTTCTTCGGCAAGGAAGGCGTCTGGGACGTCATCGAGCTGAAGGTGCAGACGCCTGACGAGGTGGGTCAGTACACCGATCCTGTTCGCAAGGCGGCGGGGCAGGGCGCACTGATCACCGACTGGCGCGAACGTCTGGCCGCCTTTTGGGGCGCGCTGAAGGTCGAGCGGGTGGCCATGAGCGTCATCCTGGGTCTGGTCGTCGCCATCGCCGCCATGAACATCATCTCGGGCATCGTCATGCTGGTGAAGAATAAGGGGCGCGACATCGCGATCCTGCGCACCATCGGGGCCAGTCCGTCGTCGATCCTGCGCATCTTCTTCATGGCCGGCGCGACCATCGGCGTGGCGGGGACGCTGGCAGGGCTGACGCTGGGCCTGCTGTTCTGCCTGAACATCGGCGCGATCCAGCATTTCCTGGAGGCCATCACCGGGGTCCAGCTGTTCAATGCGGACGTCTATATGCTGGACGCCATTCCGGCGCTGGTGGACCCGGTCGACGTCTTCTGGGTGGCCGTCTGGTCGCTGTTGATGAGCTGTGTCGCCAGTCTGCCGCCGTCGTGGAACGCGTCCCGGATCGATCCCGTCGAGGCCCTGCGCTATGAGTAGTCCCGTCCTGTCCCTGCGCGGCATCAGCCGCACCTATACGACCGGCCGCGGCGACCTGACGGTGCTGAAGGGCGTCGATCTGGACGTCAATCCGGGCGAGATCGTTGGCCTGATCGGTCCGTCCGGGTCGGGCAAATCGTCGCTGCTGCACGCCGCCGGCCTTCTGGAGCGGCCCACCAGCGGTCAGGTCCTGATCGATGGCGAGGACGTCGGGACGCTGGACGAGCGGGCCCGGACGCGCATCCGGCTGAGCCGGATCGGGTTCGTCTATCAGTTCCACCACCTGCTTCCCGAGTTCGACGCCCGCGACAATGTGGCCCTGCCGATCCGCATCGCAGGCCACAAGGAAGCCGAGGCGCGCGCCATGGCCGAGGAGGCGCTGGGCGCCTTGGGGTTGGCCGACCGCGTCCTGCACCAGCCGGCCCAGATGTCCGGCGGCGAGCAGCAACGCGTCGCCCTGGCCCGGGCCCTGGCCAACAGACCCCGCCTCCTACTGGCCGACGAGCCCACGGGCAATCTGGACCCCGCCACCAGCCAGACGGTGTTCGAGGCCCTGCATCAACTGGTCAAGACGACCGGCGTCGCGGCCCTGATCGCGACCCACAACATGGAGTTGGCGGGCCATATGGACCGCGTCTTCGCGCTGAAGGACGGACATCTGGAAGAGCGGCCGGCGGAGAGCCAGACCTACTGATTCTCGACGGGATTCCGACGAAGTCTTACGGTCAAGCTACGGTTTGTTAGGCATTTCCGGTCACCCTTGGGCAACTGTATCCACGCTCAGAAGGAGCGTCCCAAGTGCCCGAACGGATGAAGCCGTATTCCCTCTCCGCCGCCCTGTTGCTGTTGTTCGTCTACCTCGGCGTCCAGGCCCTGACGGGTGAACGCGGCCTCCTGAGCGGGGCGTCGCGGGACGCCATGATGCACCAGCGCGAGGCCGAGCTGACGGCCCTGACCGAACGCCGCGCCGATCTGGAAGTCCGCGCCCGTTACCTGCGCACCGGCAGCCTGTCGCGCGATCTGCTGGAGGAAAGGGCGTTGGCGGTGCTCGGCTTCGCCGACCCCCGCGACTATGTGATCCAGGTCGCTACGCCCACGCCATCCACGGCGACGCTGGCCGCCTCCTGAACTATTGTTACAGCTTGGCCGGGCGTCTTTGCGTTTCGGGAACGAAGGCTGCTAAAGCCGCTTTCCGTAACGATAAGTAGCCCCGCGTCCCGGGGCTCAGCCGGGAGATGCCGGATGGCGAAAGCCCCCTCCGCGAAGACGACGACCAAAGCCGAGAAGATCCCAAATACGCCGCAGGCCTCGAAGGAGGACCTGCTGCGCTACTACCGCGAGATGGTGCTCATCCGCCGCTTCGAGGAGCGTGCAGGCCAGCTGTACGGCATGGGTCTGATCGGCGGCTTCTGCCACCTGTACATCGGTCAGGAGGCCGTGGCGGTCGGCGTTCAGGAGAGCGTCAAGCAGGGCCACGACAAGATCATCACCGGCTATCGCGACCACGGCCACATGCTGGCCGCGGGCATGGACCCGAAGGAAGTCATGGCCGAGTTGACCGGTCGCTCGGGCGGATCGTCCAAGGGCAAGGGCGGGTCGATGCACATGTTCGACACTGCCACCGGTTTCTACGGCGGCCACGGCATCGTTGGCGCCCAGGTGGCGTTGGGCACCGGCCTGGCCTTCGCCGGCCGCTACCGCGGCGACGACAGCGTGGCCTTCATCTATTTCGGTGACGGCGCCTCGAACCAGGGTCAGGTCTACGAGAGCTTCAATATGGCCCAGCTGTGGAAGCTGCCGGCCATCTACATCATCGAGAACAACCAGTACGCCATGGGCACGAGCATCGAACGCTCGTCGTCCACGACAGAGCTGTACATGCGCGGAGCCAGCTTCGGCATTCCGGGTGAACAGGTCGACGGCATGGACGTGCTGGCCGTCAAGGACGCCGTGGCCCGTGCGGTCAAGCGCGCCCGTGAGGGCGGCGGCCCCTTCATCCTCGAGGTGAAGACCTATCGCTATCGCGGCCACTCCATGTCGGATCCGGCGAAGTACCGCTCCAAGGAAGAGGTCGACGAGGTCAAGAAGACCCGTGATCCGATCGACCACATCAAGCTGCTGCTCGATGAGGCCGGCGCCAAGGAGGACGAGCTGAAAGCCATCGACGCCGAGATCAAGGCGATCGTGGCCGAGGCCGTCCAATTCGCTCAAGAAAGTCCGGAGCCGGATCCGTCCGAGCTCTACACCGACGTGTACCTGGAGGCCTGATCGTGACCGACATTCTGATGCCGGCGCTCTCGCCTACGATGGAAGAGGGCACGCTGACCAAATGGCACATCAAGGCGGGAGACACGGTCAAGGCCGGTGACGTCATCGCCGAGATCGAGACCGACAAGGCGACCATGGAGGTCGAGGCCGTGGATGAAGGCGAGATCGCCGAGATCCTCGTGGCCGAAGGTTCCGAGAATGTGAAGGTCAATACGCCGATCGCCCGTATGGCCGGCGAGGCCGGCGCCGCCGCGCCCGCGCCGAAGGCCGAGCCCGCCGCTGATCTGGCCGTCGCCAAGGACGGAGCCGCCGAGGCCAAGTCGGGTGATCCCGAAAAGGCTCCGGCTGAACCGGCCAAGACCGAGGCCGCCGCGCCGAAGGTCGAGCTGCGTGATCCGGAGTTCCCGGAAGGCACGAAGCTGGTCAAGACGACCGTGCGCGACGCCCTGCGCGACGCCATGGCCGAGGAAATGCGCCGCGACGAGAACGTCTTCCTGATCGGCGAGGAAGTCGCCCAGTACCAGGGCGCCTACAAGGTCAGCCGCGAACTGCTGCAGGAGTTCGGCGACAAGCGCGTCGTCGACACCCCGATCACCGAGCACGGCTTCGCTGGTCTTGGTGTCGGCGCCGCCATGTCGGGCCTGCGCCCGATCGTCGAGTTCATGACCTTCAACTTCGCCATGCAGGCCATCGACCACATCATCAACTCGGCGGCCAAGACGCTTTACATGTCGGGCGGCCAGATCCGGGCGCCCATCGTGTTCCGTGGCCCCAACGGCGCCGCCAGCCGCGTTGGCGCCCAGCACAGCCAGGACTACTCCGCCTGGTACGCCCAGGTGCCCGGCTTGAAGGTCGTCGCCCCCTATGACGCCGCCGACGCCAAGGGCCTGCTGAAGGCGGCCATCCGCGACCCGAACCCTGTCGTCTTCCTCGAGCACGAGATGATGTACGGCATCGAGTTCGACGTGCCCGAGGTCGATGACTACATCGTGCCGATCGGCAAGGCCAAGGTCCGCCGCGAAGGCAAGGACGTGACCATCACGGCCCATGCCCGCATGGTCGGCTTCGCCCTGCAGGCCGCCGAGAAGCTGGCGGAGGAGGGGATCGAGGCCGAGGTCATCGACCTGCGCACCCTGCGCCCGCTGGACCACGAAACCATCGTCGAAAGCGTCAAGAAGACCAGCCGTCTGGTCTCGGCCGAAGAAGGCTGGGGTCCAATGGGCGTCGGCGCCGAGGTCGTGGCCCGGGTGATCGAGCACGCCTTCGACTACCTCGATGCGCCGCCGTTGCGGGTGCACCAGGAAGACGTGCCGCTGCCCTACGCCGCCAATCTGGAAGCCCTGTCGCTGCCGGGCGTGGACAAGATCATCGCCGCCGTGAAGCAGGTGATGGCATGACCGACATCCTGATGCCGGCACTGTCGCCCACGATGGAAGAAGGCGTTCTGGCCAAGTGGCACGTCAAGGCCGGCGACGTCGTCAAGGCCGGCGACGTGATCGCCGAGATCGAGACCGACAAGGCGACCATGGAGGTCGAGGCCGTCGACGAGGGCACGATCACCGAGATCCTGGTGGCCGAAGGCTCCGAGGGCGTGAAGGTCAACACCCCGATCGCCCGTCTGTCGGAAGAAGGCGGCGCTGCCGCTCCTGCTCCGAAAGCCGAC
>Ga0247813_10002239_pt1 | contig 13477 bp, 13 predicted proteins | sample UWRJL169409C1_FD_180719 | JGI IMG/M metagenome (GOLD analysis project Ga0247813, IMG submission 180719) | Plant litter microbial communities from Arlington Agricultural Research Station in Wisconsin, United States - UWRJ-L169-409C-1 | ecosystem: Environmental > Terrestrial > Plant litter >... | reverse complement strand
GCCGAAATGCAGGGGTCGGACCGGCGAGCTATAATCTTTGGCTTTGCTGCATCATCCTCAGACACCAGGAAACACATACCATGGCATCCGCTAAACCCAAAAAGAAGAACCCCCGTCTCGCCTCCGGCCGCAAGCGCGTCCGCCAGGACGTCAAACTCAACGCTGCGAACACCTCGCTGCGCTCGAAGTACCGCACCGCCGTGAAGAATGTCGAAAAGGCCGTGCTGGCCGGCGACAAGACCAAGGCGACCGAACTCTTCGCCAAGGCCCAGAGCATCGTCGACACCGTCGCCGACAAGGGCATCTTCCACAAGAACAAGGCTGCTCGCGACAAGAGCCGTCTGTCCGCCAAGGTCAAGGCCCTGGCACTCGCTGCTCCGGCAGCCGCAGCCGCCTGACTTTCAGGCAAACAGCCCGGACCGCCTGATCAGGCAGTCCGCCGTTTGATCGGGGTGCGCTGCAGCAAAGAAAAAGTGAAAAACCGCCTTCGGGCGGTTTTTTCCATTTAACCATGGCAACAGGTACCAAGTTCGGCTGACGTTCGCTGCAGTTCAACACCTAAGCAGGTGCCTTAATGAGGGAAACAGTATCGAAACGAATTCATCGTATCGGTTGTCAAAAATCACCTCATTCGCCAGCTTATCCATAAATCTTCCAACGGTCTGGTCTTGCTTGAGTGTCGCAGGCGGCCGAAAGCCCTGCCACGCAAGCAAAAATAGGCGCCGCAGTGTGGGCTCGTTTCTACGACCGCGATTGAGGGCGGCAGCGAATACCTCATAAGGGGATTTTGAGTGGCTACCGATGACACGGCCATGCTTAAAAGTGAGAAGTACCGGCAAGACGCCCTTCGTATTCCAGAACTGCCAACTGAGTCCCGGCGCGAACTCTTCGCACCAATAACGGTACCTCGTAAGCCGATAGCATGCAGTGAAAACGGTATCGTGCTGGTCTGTCGGCGCACCTGCCTCGTAGTACGCGAGCGCGACCCTCAGAAAGTCGTCCAACGCCTCACTCCAACTTGCCTGCGATTCAAACGCCTGCCGGTCAAGGTCCCGTCGCTTGAACCGATGCCAGTGTCCATGCGACCTAAGCGCAGTGTCGACCAACTCCTGGGAGTCGAAAATATACTGGCCACCCCGGACCTTGTCAGTGCCATGCTGCTGCATGAGTTCCAACGTTACCTCATCCTCCATTTTGGCAGCTTGGCTAGGATCAGTCGTTCCCGTGCTCACGCAGTGCAAGTGCCGAACTGGTCGATGCAAGGTCGTCCAGTCCGCCCCACTACCCGCACAGTGCTGCCGAAATCGACGCTCAAAATTGTCGGTCATCCCTACATAGAAGAACCCATCCTCCAACGCAAGCGCATAGATATAGATGATGCGCGAGTTGACAAGGTGCTTGGCTTGATCAAGATCGGCTGGTCCTTGAAGAGCCCGATTGAACGGGCTCGCTGTGATGGGAGTCCGCTGGGCTAACCGTACGAATTCAGTAAATACCTCGTCCGAAACCTCGCTCCCCATCAGTGCTTTTTGCCAACCGCTGACCCGAGGCCACGTGACACCAAGAATTTCCGTTTGCTTGCGCGAAAATCCACCTCTGTCGCTAGCACCTTGAGCCAGCGTTTCTTTAGTCAGTCGCATGTCGCCAGTGTAGATTCAGGGTGCTTGCTATAAGAGGCTTGGGCGTCAAAAGGCGCCTCTTAAGTGTTGAACATCACACAATATGTTTCACGAAACGGTCTCTGGTGTTCGATATCATTTCCTCCTCAAGGAGCACTAAGCTCCACTGCACACCGTAGGAAATTCGTCCTTGTTCAAGCCCTGGTCGCGTCTAACGACACGCGATGAACTGGCGAGTCGCAAGTCCATTGTGATATGCGCTCAACACAGACATAACCCGCGGACCGCCAGCACATGACAACTACGTGCGTGTTGGATTTGACCTGTAATCTCTCCGCGGATGCCCAAGGGAAGCAAACAATGCGGAGGCGCGGGTAAGAGCCTACGCCGCTCAGCCCTTGGCGGGCGGCGGGACGTCCGGCACCAGGCAGGCTTCAACGATCTGCAGGCCGTTGTCGCGCGCGAAGTTCATCACGAAATCCCATGCCATGACTTCGTAATCGCGCAGGTCGCGATTCACCACCACGCATTTGATGCCGTTGATGGTGGTCGGAACGCACCAGGGCGAATAGCTCAGATGGCTGCCCGGCGTGGCGCCGCCCGGGCGGAACGAACTCATGACACCCGCCAGCCGCTCGGCCCAGTCGCTGGGGCGGAATGTCCGGCCATCACTGGTGATGCCCTGAATGAAAACTTCTTTGGCGTTGGGAGAAACCATCGGATTTGGAGTGCCGCGCGGGCATGGTGCTGCGGCGCACAACGATTCTATCCGGGCCGCGACTGCGCCGAGCCCCGCAGGCATCGCAGTGATGCGCAATCGTCACCGATACCGTCAAAGTACCCGCCTAGAATCACTTTCCCTTTCCCGGAGAACCGCATGAGCGCCCCTGTTGCCCCTACTTCGCCCCACGTCATGAACACCTATGGCCGCCTGCCGATCGCGATGTCGCACGGCCAGGGCTGCCGAGTGTGGGACACCGAGGGCCGCGCCTACCTCGACGGGCTGGGCGGCATCGCGGTCAACACGCTGGGCCACAACCACCCCGAACTGGTGCCGGCGCTGCAGGACCAGCTGACCAAGCTGATCCACAGCTCCAACTACTACCACGTGCCCGGCCAGGAAGCCCTGGCGGCCAAGCTGGTCGAGCTGTCGGGCCTGACCAACGCCTTTTTCTGCAGCACCGGCCTGGAAGCCAACGAAGCCGCGCTAAAGCTGGCGCGCAAGTTCGGCCACGACAAGGGCATCGAACGCCCCGAAATCGTGGTGTACGAAGCCGCCTTCCATGGCCGCTCGATCGCCACGCTGTCGGCCACCGGCAATCCGAAGGTCCAGAAGGGATTCGGTCCGCTGGTCGAGGGCTTCATCCGCGTGCCGCTCAACGACATCGAGGCGCTGAAGAAGGCCACCGAAGGCAACCCGAACGTGGTGGCCGTGTTCTTCGAGGCCATCCAGGGCGAAGGCGGCATCCACCCGATGGCGCTGGAATACATGCGGCAGGTGCGCGCCCTGTGCGACGAGCGCGACTGGCTCATGATGATCGACGAGGTGCAGTGCGGCATGGGCCGCACCGGCAAGTGGTTCGCCCACCAGTGGGCGGGCATCAAGCCGGACGTGATGCCGCTGGCCAAGGGCCTGGGCTCGGGCGTGCCGATCGGCGCAGTGGTCGCCGGCCCCAAGGCCGCGCACATTTTCGGCCCCGGCAACCACGGCACCACCTTCGGCGGCAATCCGCTGGCCATGCGCGCGGGCATCGAGACGATCCGCATCATGGAAGAACACAAGCTGCTGGAGAACGCGGCCACGGTCGGCGCGCACCTGAAGGCGGCGCTGGAGCGCGAGTTCGAAGGCCTGGCCGGCGTGAAGGAAGTGCGTGGCGAGGGCCTGATGCTGGGCATCGAGCTCGACCGCCCCTGCGGCGACATCCTCAACCGCGCCTGCGCCGCCGGCCTGCTGCTGAGCGTGACAGCCGACAGCGTGGTGCGCCTGGTGCCGCCGCTCATCCTGAGCATTGCCGAAGCCGACGAGATCGTGGCCATCCTGGCGCCGATCGTGAAGACATTCCTTGCGGAGCCGACGCCATGACCCAGCCGACGACCCCTGCGATCAAGCACTACCTGCAGTTCTCGGACCTGTCGGCCGAGGAATACGGCTACCTGTTCGAGCGCGCCGCGCTCATCAAGCGCAAGTTCAAGTCGTACGAACGCCACCAGCCGCTGGTCGATCGCACGATGGCCATGATCTTCGAGAAGGCCAGCACACGCACGCGCGTGAGCTTCGAGGCGGGCATGTACCAGCTGGGCGGCAGCGTCGTGCACCTGACCACCGGCGACAGCCAGCTGGGCCGCGCCGAGCCGATCGAGGACAGCGCCAAGGTCATCAGCCGGATGGTCGACCTGGTGATGATCCGCACCTTCGGCCAGGACAAGATCGACCTGTTCGCCCAGCATTCGCGCGTGCCGGTCATCAACGGGCTGACCAACGAGTTCCACCCCTGTCAGATCCTCGCGGACATCTTCACCTACATCGAGCATCGCGGCTCGATCAAGGGCAAAACGGTGGCCTGGGTGGGTGACGGCAACAACATGGCCAACACGTGGCTGCAGGCCAGCGAGATCCTGGGTTTCAAGGTGCATGTGAGCACGCCCAGCGGCTACGAGGTCGACCAGTCGATCGCCGGCCTGCGCTCGGCCGAAAGCTACCAGGTCTTCAAGGATCCGATGGAAGCCTGCAAGGGCGCCGATCTGGTGACCACCGACGTGTGGACCAGCATGGGGTACGAGGCGGAGAACGAGGCCCGCAAGGCCGCCTTCGCCGACTGGTGCGTCGACACCGAAATGATGCGCGTGGCACAGCCCGACGCCTTGTTCATGCACTGCCTGCCCGCGCATCGCGGCGAGGAAGTGGAAGCCGAGGTCATCGACGGGCCGCAATCGGTGGTGTGGGACGAGGCCGAGAACCGCCTGCATGCGCAGAAGGCGTTGATGGAATTCCTGCTGATCGGCCGGGTGTAGCCTGCGTTTGGCAAGCAGTGGCCGGGGCGGCGGCGCACTTCGTCGCAACACGTTGTAAATAACCGACACCACGACCCCCGACGCGGCGCTAACTTTGCGCCATGTCAACGCCAACCCGCCTCTGGGACATTTCTCCCCCTGTACACGAAGGGGCGCCGGTCTTCCCCGGCGACACGCCCTACCAGCAACGCTGGGCCGCCACCATCTCGCCGGGCTGTCCAGTCAACGTCAGCGAACTCCGAATGTCGCCGCACGTCGGCGCACATGCCGATGCGCCGCTGCACTACGACCCCGCAGGCGCCACGATCGGCGACGTCGACCTCGCGCCCTTCCTCGGCCGCTGCCGCGTGATCCACGCGATCGCGCGCGGCCCGTTGATCGAGTGGTCGCACATCGAACATGCCGTGGCCGACCTGCCGCCGCGCGTGCTGGTGCGCACCTACGAGCGGGCACCCATCGACCGCTGGGACGGCGCCCTCGCCGCTTATGCACCCGCGACCATCGAACGCCTCGCCGCCCTCGGCGTGACGCTGGTCGGCATCGACACCGCCAGCATCGACCCGGCCGACAGCAAGACCCTCGACAGCCACCAGGTGATCCGTCGCCTGAACCTGCGTGTGCTCGAGAACCTGGTGCTCGACGACGTGCCCGAAGGCGACTACGAACTCATCGCGCTGCCGCTGAAGCTGGTCAGCGCCGACGCTTCTCCCGTGCGCGCGGTGCTGCGCGAACTCCCCCGATGACCACCATGACCATGACCCTCGACGACTGCCGCGCCCTCGACCGCGCCGACCCGTTGCGCGATCTGCGCGCCCTGTTCACGCTGCCCGAGGGCGTGATCTACCTCGACGGCAACTCCCTCGGCGTGATGCCGGCCGCCGCCCCCGCACGCATCGCCGATGTGGTCGCGCAGGAATGGGGCACCGGCCTGATCCGCTCGTGGAATACCGCCAGTTGGATCGACCTGCCCCAGCGCCTGGGCAACAAGCTCGCGCGCCTGATCGGCGCCGCGCCCGACGAGGTGATGTGCGCTGACGGCACCTCGATCAACCTCTACAAGGTGCTGTTCGCCGCGATGAGCCAGGTGATCGACAGCGGCGACACGAAGCGCCGCACAGTCGTCAGCGAGCGCAGCAACTTTCCGACCGACCTGTACATCGCCGAGTCGCTCTGCCGCGAACGCGGCTTCACGCTGAAGCTGATCGACAGCGTCGACGCGCTGCCCGCGGCGCTCACGCCCGAGGTCGCGGTGCTGATGCTCACGCATGTGAACTACCGCACCGGCGCCATGCACGACATGACCGCCGTCACCGCGGCCGCGCACGCGGTGGGCGCGCTCACCGTCTGGGACCTGGCGCACAGCGCCGGCGCGGTGCCGGTGACGCTCAACGAGAGCAACGCCGACTTCGCGATCGGCTGCGGCTACAAGTACCTGAACGGCGGCCCCGGCGCCCCCGCCTTCGTGTGGGTGAACACGCGCCACGCGAGCCGCTTCGAGCAGCCGCTGTCGGGCTGGTTCGGTCATGCCGCGCCCTTCGAGTTCACGCCGCATTACCGGCCCGCGCCGGGCGTGGCGCGCTACCTGTGCGGCACGCAGCCGATCATCAGCCTGTCGGCGCTCGAATGCGGGCTGGACACGCTGCTGGCGGCGGAGCCCTTCAACGCCGACTTCGGCCCGATGGCCGCGCTGCGCACCAAGTCGCTCGTCCTGACCGACGCCTTCATCGCGCTGGTCGAGACGCGCTGCCCCGGCCGCTTCACGCTCGTCACGCCGCGCGACCACGCCCAGCGCGGCTCGCAGGTGTGCCTGGCGATGGCCGATGCGGCCGAAGCTCAAGGCAATGCCGCGTACGCCATCGTCCAGGCGCTGATCGCCCGCGGCGTGATCGGCGACTTCCGCGCCGGCGACGCGCAGACGCCGCACATCCTGCGCTTCGGCTTCACGCCGCTGTACCTGAGCTTCGAGGACGTGTGGCAATCGGTCGAGCATCTCGTGCAGGTACTGGACAAGGACGAGTGGCAGCGCCCCGAGTTCAACCAGAAAAACGCGGTGACCTGACATGACCACCGAGAAGATCGTCCACGACGAGAAGGCCCAGCTCGACTTCAGCCAGTCGATGAGCTACGGCGACTACCTTCACCTCGACGAGATCCTGAATGCGCAGCACCCGCTGTCGCCGGCGCACGACGAGATGCTCTTCATCGTCCAGCACCAGACCAGCGAACTGTGGATGAAGCTGATGCTGCACGAGCTGACGGCCGCCATCCGCTGCATCGCCAACGAACAGCTGGCCGACGCCTTCAAGATGCTGGCGCGCGTGACGCGCATCATGGAACAGCTGGTGAGCGCGTGGACGGTGCTCTCGACCATGACGCCGCCCGAGTACAGCGCCATGCGGCCCTACCTTGCGAGTTCGAGCGGCTTCCAGAGCGCGCAATACCGCTGCATCGAATTTGCGCTGGGCAACAAGAATGCCGCCATGCTCAAGCCGCACGCGCACCGGGCCGACCTGCTGGCGCAGGTGGAGGCTGCCTATCGCATGCCCTCGCTTTACGACGAGGCGCTGCGCCTGCTCGCGCGGCGCGGCGTTCCGGTGCCGGCCGACCACCTCGAGCGCGACTGGTCGCAGCCCTACCAGGCCAGCGAGGGCGTAGAGCACGCGTGGCTCACGGTGTACCGCGATCCGCGCGCGCACTGGGACCTCTATCAACTCGGCGAGAAGCTCACCGACATCGAGGACGCGTTCCGGCTCTGGCGCTTCCGCCACGTGACCACGGTGGAGCGCGTGATCGGCTTCAAGCGCGGCACCGGTGGTACCGGCGGCGTGAGCTACCTGCGCAAGATGCTCGACGTGGTGCTGTTCCCGGAGATCTGGACGCTGCGCACCAGCCTCTGACGCACTGGCTACCCGCCGTACAGCCAGGGCTGGTCGAGCAGGCGACCGCCCAGCAGCCGCATCGCCAGGTCGCGGCCCAGGCGCAGCGGACCCGCGGCATGGAAGATGTCGGCATTGCGGCGCGCGCGTGCTTGCACCTGCGCATTGCGCTGCCAGCGTGCGCCAGCGTAGCGCCGCAGCGCGTCGGCAACAGCATCCGGGGCGGCGTGACGCAGGCTGTCGGCCAGTGCCACCGCATCCTCGATCGCCATGCCGGCGCCTTGCGCCAGATAAGGCAGCATCGGATGCGCGGCATCGCCGACCAGCGCGATCCGCTCGTGCGCCATCTGCGCCGGGCCGGCGAGCGGCGCGCGATCGTGCAGCGTCCAGGCGCGCCAGCTCGGCACGGCCGCCAGGTAGCCCTGCAGCGTGGCGCAGCACCGCCCTGTCGCGTGCTGCAGCGCATCGAGGCTGGTCGATTGGTCCCAGTCACGCGCGTCACCGGTGGGCGCCGCTTCCGCGAGCACAACGACGTTGAGCAACTCCCCCTGGCGCAAGGGATACACCAGCGCATGCAGGCGGTCGCCCAGCCACACACGCACCTGCATACTGCGCTGTGCGGCCGGCAAATCGGCTTGACGCAGCAGGCCACGCCAGGCGGTGTGACCGGTGGGCCGCGGTGCAGCGCCAGCGTCTTCGAGGCTGGCGCGCACGGTGCTCCACAAGCCATCGGCGCCGATGAGCGCATCGCCTTCCCAGGCGCGGGCACCGTCGGTCACCACCGCCACTGCATGGTCCGACAGAGCGATCTGCGCAAGCCGCGCCGAAGCGTTCAGGGTGATGCCGGTGTGCGCCTGCACGGCCGCCCACAGCACGCCATGCAGGTCGGCACGGTGCACGCAGCAGTATGGTGCGCCGTAGCGTTCCACTGCCGCATTGCCCAGCCGCAGCCGTGCGAGTTCGTCGTCATTGCGGGCCGATCGCACCACCAGCGCGTCGGGCCGCGCAGCGATGGCGTCGAGCGCATCTGCCAGCCCGAGCGCCTGCAGACGGCGCGTCGCGTTGGGGCCCAGCTGAATACCGGCGCCCACCTCGGCGAAGACAGGCGACTGCTCGAGCACTTCCACAACGTGGCCGACCTGCGCCAGCGCGTGTGCACTCGCCAGCCCGCCGATGCCGCCGCCGGCGATCAGGAGCTGCAACGGCATGCGTCAGCGGTCGGCGGTGTGCGCAGGAGCGCCGGGCGCAGACGATCGCTCGTCCGCGGCGCCGTTGGCGGGCTTGCCCGCGGTGCCGCAGCTGCCGCAGGTGTCGCACGATCCGCAACCCGCGCTCTTGGACAGCGTTGCAGCCATGGCAGCGGCACGCTGTGCATCGACCAGCCCGGCACGTTGGGAACCTGCGGCCAGACGTGCCGCGGCCGCGCGCCGCCAGCCACCGGGCATCCAGCGCCAGACCGCATAGACGGCGGCCAACACGACGATCAATCCGACGATCAATTGCTGCGTCATTTCAAAACCCTTTCTCGACCCGTCACCCTGCGCCCAGCGCCACCGCCACGCGGTAGGTGATGAAACAGGCAATGTACGCCAGTGCGAACAGGTAGCCCGCCATGATCCACACGTACTTCCAGGAGTTGGTCTCGCGCTTGACCGCCGCGAGCGTGGAGATGCACTGCGGAGCGAACACGTACCAGACCAGCAGCGACAACGCAGTGGCGAGCGACCAGCTGCCGGCGATCAATGGGGCCAGCGCGGTCGCGGCCTCGTCGCCGGTGGCCGACAGCGCGTACACCGTGCCCAGTGCCCCCACAGCCACTTCGCGCGCCGCCATGCCCGGCACGAGCGCGATGGATATCTGCCAGTTGAAACCGATGGGCGCAAAGATGTACTCGAGCCCACGGCCGATCATGCCGGCCAGGCTGTACTGGATGGCAGGGCCGGTCGCACCCTCGGGCGGCGACGGGAAGGTCGACAGGAACCACAGCAGGATGGTCAGCGTGAGGATGATGGTGCCCACGCGCTGGATGAAGATCCACGCGCGCTCGTAGAGACCCAGCGCCAGGTTGCGCAGGTTCGGCCAGCGGTAGGCCGGCAGCTCCATCATCAGCGGCGACTGCGACGTGTTGTCGCGAAAGCGCTTCATCACCCAGGCCACCGCCATGGCCGAGACGATGCCGAAGACGTAGAGCGCGAAGAGCACGATGCCTTGCAGGTTGAACAGGCCGCCGACGGTCTGCTCCGGAATGAAGGCCGCGATGAGCAACGCGTACACCGGCAGCCGCGCCGAGCAGGTCATGAGCGGCGCAATCATGATGGTGGTCAGGCGATCGCGCCAGTTGCTGATGGTGCGCGTGGCCATCACGCCCGGAATGGCGCACGCGAAGCTCGACAGCAACGGGATGAAGGAGCGGCCCGAGAGACCCACGGTGCCCATCACCCGGTCGAGCAGGAAAGCCGCGCGCGGCAGGTAGCCCGAATCTTCGAGCGCCAGGATGAAGAGGAACAGGATCAGGATCTGCGGCAGGAACACGATGACGCCGCCCAGGCCCGCCACGACGCCATCGACCAGCAGGCTCTGCAGCATGCCGTCGGGCACCACGGTCTTGACCGTCTCGCCCAGCCACTCGGTCGCCGCCTTGATGGCATCCATCGGCACGTTGGCCCAGCTGAACACGGCCTGGAACATGAGGAACAACGTGACCGCGAGCACGAGCATGCCCCAGAGCGGGTGCATGACGACGCGATCGATGCGGTCGCTGGTGGCCAGGCTGCCGACCGGCTCCACCACCGCGAGGCCCAGGATGCGGCGCACCTCGCGTTGCGTGGCCAGCACGTCGTCGAGCACTGGTGCCACCCAGGCCACCGGCGCAGCCGCGGCGACAGGCGCATCGAGCGCGGCCAGCAGGTCGTTGGCACCGCCGGCATGCACGCCGATGGTCGGGATCACGGGAATGCCGAGTTCACGCGACAGCACGTCGGTGTCGACCGTGATGCCCTGCTTCTTCGCCATGTCGGTCATGTTCAGCGCCATGACCATCGGCAGGCCGAGCTTCTTGGCTTCGAGCACGAGCCGCAGGTTCAGGCGCAGGTTGGTCGCGTCGGTCACGCAGACCAACAGGTCAGGCATCGACTCGCTGGACTTGCCGGTGACGACGTCGCGCGTGACGGCCTCGTCGGCCGACAGCGCGTTCAGGCTGTACGCGCCAGGCAAGTCGAGAACGAACACGCGCCGGCCTGCTGGCGTTTGCAGCACGCCCTCCTTGCGCTCCACGGTGACGCCGGCGTAATTCGCCACCTTCTGGCGGCTGCCGGTCAGCAGATTGAAGAGCGCCGTCTTGCCGCAGTTGGGATTGCCCAGCAGGGCGATGCGGTCGGGTGAACGGTTCACCGGCTGCGCGGCGCCGGGATGGAACGCGATGGTTGCTTCAGCCATGCTGTTGCGCTCCTGGTGTGACATGCACGAAGGCCGCTTCGTGGCGGCGCAGTGCGAAGGTCGTGTGACCCAGGCGCACGGCCAGCGGCTCGCGACCCGGCATGCCGCTGGCGACGATGCAGACGGCCTCGCCCGGCACGAAGCCGATCTCGGTCAGGCGCAACACCAGTTCGCGGTCCTCCTGGGCTTGGGGGCGCCGGAGGTCCAGCACCGTCGCCCATTCGTGGGTACGGAGCTCGTCGAGGCGCATTGCGGGTTGCGAAGGCGCGTGGGGTTTCTTATCGGGCACGGAATAACGCGGCGCGCGAGCGCTCTGCGGTGAATCAAAACCCGAATGCTAACAATTCGCACTTGAAGTTGGGGCTTTCGGTGCCCAAACCATGACCAACGTCAGTTCAGGCCGAGCATGCCCCGCAGCTTGGACAGGTCCTCGGCCAGCGTGTTCACCCGGCCGGCCAGCAGCTTGCGGTCGCGTTCGCTCAGCTTCGAATAGGTGTCGAAGCCGCCGTCGGCCGTGCGGTACTTGGTGAGCGTGTCGAACACGGTCTTGAAGTTGCCGTCGGTCTTCTCCGAGAAGGCCTTGTTCTCGCGCGCGACCAGCGGACGCAGCAGTTCGACGATCTTGTAGGCGCCTTCGAAGTTGGCCTGGAAGTCCCACAGGTCGGTGTGGCTGTAGCGGTTCTCCTCGCCGGAGATCTTGGTGGCGGCCACCTCTTCCATCAGCACGGCAGCGCCGCCCACGACCTTCTCGGGCGGGAAGGTCAGCGCGCCCAGGCGCTTCTGCAGCTCGAGCACGTCGGCCAGCAGCTTGTCGGCCGTCTTGCCCACGTCCTTGGTGCTCTTCTGGGTCCACAGCGCGTACTCGATGCGGTGGAAGCCACCGAAGGCCGGGTCCTTCTCGGCCTTCTCGTGGTCGTCGGCACGCGAGTCGATGGCACCGTCGAGGTCGCTGAACAACTCGGCGATCGGCTCGATCCGTTCGTAGCTGGTGCGCGTCGGCGCATAGAGCTTCTTCGCCTTCTCGATATCGCCAGCCTTCACCGCGGCGGTGAAGGCGCGGGTCTCGGTCGCCAGCTTGCGCACGTTCTCGGCCACGTAGATCTTGTATTCGGAGATCGGACCGACCAGGTCGAGCGGCGAGACGGCCGCGAACGAACCCGCGGGATGCAGGCCGACAACACCGGCAATACCGGCGACGAGGGTGGCGAGGAAGCGGCGGCGGATGGGCACGGACATGGATCTCCTAGTTGCGGTGCGGAAAAAACGGTGGAACGGGCGCTCGGCCTCAAGCCTGGAGCAGCGTGCGGCCGAGCCAGTCGGCCTCGTCGCGCACGCCCGGCAGGCTGAAGAAGAAGCCGCCGCCGATGGGCTTGATGTATTCCTCGAGCGGCTCGCCGTCGAGACGCTTCTGGACGGTGACGAAGCCCTTGTCCAGATCGGCCTGGTAGCAGATGAAGAGCAGCCCCATCTCGAGCTGGCCCGACTTGGTGACGCCGTTCGAATAGTTGAAGGGGCGCCGCAGCATGAGGTTGGCGTTCGATGCCGCCGTGCGCGGGTTGGCCAGGCGGATGTGCGCGTCCATCGGCGTCGCCTTGCCTTCCGGGTCCTTCGTGTAGTCGGGCACGTCGTGCTCGGTGCGACCGCCGTCGAGCGGCGCGCCGGTGGGCTTGTGGCGGCCCATGATGGCTTCCTGCTCGCGCAGTGGCGTGCGGTCCCAGCGCTCGACGAAGTTGCGGATGATGCGCACCGCCTGGTAGCTGCCGCCCACGGCCCAGTCGGGTTCGCCGCTGCCGGGGCGCACCCAGACGATGCTGTCCATCAGCGTGTCGTCGGCGGAGTCGGGGTTGGCCGAACCGTCGCGGAAGCCGAGGAAGTTGCGCGCGCTTTCCGCCGGCTGGCCGGGCACCGCCGCTGTACTCGGAATCGGCGGCACGGTGCCCTCCTGCTTCCAGTGCAGCACCAGCAGGTCGGGCGTGTTCTTGATGATGTCGCGCAGCGCGTGGATGTTGGTGTCGGGCGTGTTGGCGCAGAACTGGATCGACAGATCGCCATGGCACAGCGCGGCGTCGAGCGCGTCGTTGGGGTGGCGCTGCATGCGCGTGAGCCGCAACGGCTTGCGCGCGGCCAGGCCGAAGCGCTCGTCGAACAGCGACTCGCCGACCGACACCGTCACCGTGAGCGCATCGGGCTGGACCACCGGCCCCAGGATGCCCGAGCCTGCCGGCGGCAGCAGCGGGTCGGGGTCGGTCTGCGGGCCGCCTTGCGTGAGGAAGGCGATGCGTTCGGTCAGCGTGCGGAAGAGCCGTTCGAGGTCGGCTCGTTTTTCCGCCAGCACATAGAACGACGCGATCATCCCGGCCGTCGGCCGCGCCGTGACGATGCCAGCCTGGTGGCGGCCGCGGAAGGGCACGCGGTCTTGCGTGTGCGTGCTCTGCGGCGCGTCGGTGACCTGTGCGCCGGCGTCGGGCGAGTTGGGTGGGCCCGATGGTGCCGCGGCCGCGCGGCCCGCGGCCAGGCCGGCGATGGCGGCGCCAC
>Ga0247813_10002235_pt1 | contig 13485 bp, 5 predicted proteins | sample UWRJL169409C1_FD_180719 | JGI IMG/M metagenome (GOLD analysis project Ga0247813, IMG submission 180719) | Plant litter microbial communities from Arlington Agricultural Research Station in Wisconsin, United States - UWRJ-L169-409C-1 | ecosystem: Environmental > Terrestrial > Plant litter >... | reverse complement strand
CGTGCGACGGGCTGCGGCCAGGGCCGCGCCCAGGTCTGCGCCGGGGGCGAGCACGATGTCGATCCACGCGCCGCCGGCCTGCGCCTTGAGCTCGGTCGCGGTGCCCTCGGCGATGATCGCGCCGGAGTCGATCACCGCGATCGAGTCGGCCAGCTGGTCGGCCTCTTCGAGGTACTGGGTGGTGAGCAGGACGGTGGTGCCGGCTGTCGCGAGGGACTCGATCGCGTCCCAGGTATCGCGGCGCCCGCGGGGGTCGAGGCCCGTCGTCGGCTCGTCGAGGATGACGACAGGGGGCCTGGCGACGATGGCGCCTGCGAGGTCGAGCCGTCGTTTCATGCCGCCGGAGTACGACCCGGCCTGCTGGGAGTCGGAGACCCCGTCGAGGCGGAAGTCGCGGAGCAGCTCGCGGGCACGGGCCTTCGCGTCGGAGCGGCGCATGCCGTAGAGCTCGCCGACCATCGTGAGGTTCTCGAAACCGCTGAGCTTCTCGTCGACGGCCGCGTACTGGCCGGAGACCCCGAGGCTGCGACGGACGAGGTGCCCGTCGGTCTGGACGGAGTGCCCGGCGACCCGCACGTCTCCAGAGTCGGGGGCGAGGAGGGTCGTCAAGACCCGCACCGTGGTCGTCTTGCCGGCACCGTTCGGCCCGAGGAGCCCCTGGACGGTCCCCTCGGGGACGTCGAGCTCCACACCGGCGAGCGCCTGGAAGTCGCCGAAGCGCTTGGTCAGTCCGTGGATGGAGATCACGAGGCGACGCGCTCCCGGTCGAGCACCGGGGTGATGTCCTGCCAGTGCTCGGTCACGTATCCCAGCGCCTCGTCCTTCACGGCGGGGCCGAAGACGGCCACCCATCCCTGGGGGACGTCGGCGAACTCGGGCCACAGGGAGTGCTGGTTGACGCTGTTCACGAGGACCCGGAAGCGTGCGTCGTTGTCGTCGAAGGGGTTCGTCATCGACTTTCCTCTCGTCGTGTCGGCTGTCGTCGAGGGTGGTTCGCCGCCGTCGGGCGTGCGGATGGGTCCGGACCGAGATCCGGACCCATCCAGGTCGAGCAGGCCTGCACGACATACGTGCTGGTGGCGGCGCTGAGATGCCGCAGAGACGGCGCTGGGCCAGCGCAGAGACTGCACTGGGAGAGCGCAGCTCAGCCCTGCGCGAGCAGCCTGTCGAGGATGGGCGCGAGCTCGCCCATCGCCTCGTCCGAGAGCATGTCGGAGTGGCGCACGGCGACCGTGCTCGTCGTGACCTCCCCCGTCACGTGCTGCTCCCAGGCCTGCGGTGCGGGCCGTCCGGCCGGCACCTCGCGGGTGGCCTCGACGACGTGCAGGTCTCCGTCGAAGACCGGCACGGGGGTGGCGTCGAAGAGCTCACCCGTGCGGACAAACCTGCGCACCATCCGCCCGATGGACTCGACGGGGACGTCGGCGAGGGGGTTGCCGGCATCGGCGAGAGCCGCGAGCACCTGGTCGACGTCGAGCTCGACGTCGTCGGGTGCACCGATCCCGTTGGCGTCGAGGAACCCGCGCCACATGGCGTCACCCGCGGCGACCCCGGCCAGGGCCGACTCCTGGGTGGGGTAGGCGTCCAGGAGGACGAGCAGACCGACCTCGTCGCCCTGCGACCGCAGCCGCGCGGCGAGGTGCTGGGCGAGACGCCCACCGAAGGACCAGCCGACGAGGTGGTACGGCCCCTCGGGCTGGACCTCGCGGACGGCGTCGAGGTAGACGTCGAGCATCTCGTCGAGCGTGCCGGCGGCCTCGGGCTCGGGCTCGTCCGGGGCGAGGCCCGGCATCTGGAGGCCGACGACCGGGCGCCGGCTCTCGAGGTGCCCGAGCAGCGCCCCGTACTTCCAGCTCACCCCCGTGGCGGGGTGCACCACGAAGACCGGTGCGCCGGTCCCCTCGGCGCGCAGCGGCAGGATCGTGCGGAGGCTGTCGGTGATGTCGACCTCACCCGTGCCCGACAGCGCCGCGAGGGCAGCGACAGTCGGGGCCTGGAACAGGGCCTGGACGGGCAGCGAGGTGCCCAGGGCGGAGTTCACGGCGGCGATGGTCGGCTGGGCGACGAAGGAGTGCCCGCCGAGCTCGAAGAACGAGTCGTCGGCCATGACACCGGTGACGTCGAGCACGCTCTCGTAGGCCGCGGCGACAGCACGCTCGGCAGGGGTCTGCGGCGGTCGGCCGCCCGTCCCGGCGGTCTGCAGCTCGGGCAGAGCCCGGGCGTCGACCTTGCCGTTCGGGGTGAGCGGCACCTCGTCGAGGACCTGCACGGCCACGGGCACCATGTAGTCGGGCACCCGCGAGCGCAGCCCGGCGAGCAGGGAGTCGGTGACGTCGGCCGCACGAGCGGCCGCGTCGGTCAGGACCACCCAGGCGCCGAGGCTCGTGCCACGTCCTGTCTCGACGGGGCGCACCACGGCCTGGGCGACGGCGTCGGCGGCGCGCAGCAGCGCCTCGACCTCTCCGGGCTCCACGCGGTGACCGCGGATCTTCACCTGGCCGTCGCTGCGGCCCAGGGACACGACGCTCGGTCGAGCCCCGGCACCTCGGCCGTGCACGACGACGAGGTCACCGGTCCTGTACATCCGGCTGCCGTCGGCCGCGAAGGGGTCCGCGACGAAGCGGTCCGCCGTCGCCCCGGAGCGCCCCGCGTAGCCGTGGGCCAGCTGGTCACCCGCGAGCCACAGCTCCCCGACGCTGCCGGGCAGCGCGGGGCGCAGGCGCTCGTCGAGCACGTAGCCGACGGTGTGGGGGGTGGTCGCACCGAGCTCAGGGGTCTCGGAGTCGCCCACCCGGGCGACGAGCGAGTCGACCCCGACCTCGGTCGGGCCGTAGAGGTTCCACGCCTCGACCGCGGGGCGCTCGCGCAGCCAGGCCCACAGCCCGGCGTCGAGGGCCTCGCCGCCGAGCAGCATCGTGAACGGCGCGTCGCTCGGACGGTCGTCGAGCAGCGTCGTGAGGCTGGTCTGCCCGGCGAGGGCCGACACGTAGCTCGGGGTGGTCTCCCACGCACCGATGCCACGCTGGGCGAAGAGCGCGACGAGCGCCTCGGGGTCGCGGCGCACCTCGTCTGCGACGACGTGCACCTCGTGCCCGGCCACCAGCCACAGGACAGGGTCCATCGCGGCGTCGAAGCCGACACCGGTGGTGTGCGCCAGGCGCACCCGGCCCGCGGCAGGGTCGGGCATGAGGGTCGCGCGGTGCGAGACGAGCAGGCTCGCGAGGGCACCGTGCGGCACCTGGACGGCCTTGGGCTCCCCCGTCGTCCCCGACGTGAAGATCAGGTAGGCGGGGTCGTCGGCGGTCACGGAGGGTCGGGTGGAATGCAGACCATCGGCAGACCGCAGACCGTCCGGGCTCGTCTCGGCGGACGCGGTGGTCTCGGCCGACGGGGTCAGCCCGTCGGACGTCGCGTGAGAGGCGCGCGCGGTCAGCAGGTCGCTGATCGTCACCACACGCTCGGGCGCGATCCCGGCTGTCTCTGCCGCCTGGTGCGTGAGCAAGGCGTCGCCGTCTGCGTCGTCCTCGCTCGGGGCGTGCACGACGAGGCGTGCGCTCGCGGTCGCCAGCATGCTCGCGACGCGCTCGGCAGGGAGCTCGTCGTCGACAGGGGCGACCACGGCGCCCGCCCGCCACACGGCGAGCAGGGCTGCGACGGTGTCGATCGAGCGCGGCAGACGCAGCGCGACGACCTCGCCCGGGCGGACGCCGTGGGCGGTGAGGCCTGCGGCGAGGGCCGCGACGCGGGCGTCGAGCCCGATGAAGTCGAGCGACGGCACACCCGCGGTCTCGGGGTTCGCGTCCGCGGTCTCGGAGTCTGCGTCCGCGGTCTGCGCGTCAGCCCTCTCCGACAGCACCCGGTCCTCCGACCGGGCTGCGCTCTCGGGCGACCCGTCGTCGGCGGGGAACACGTCGAAGGCGTGGTCCTGGGCTCCCGGGACCCGGCTCGCACCGGTCTCGTGGCCCGTCCCGACGATCGCGGTCTGTTCGCCGAACCTGCGGACGGACTCGTCGAAGGTGTCGAGCACGAGCCTGGGCTCACGGACCGAGGCCCAGGCGTCGAGGGGCGCGAGGGAGCCCTGGGCGAGCGTCACGTCGAGCATCGGCGCGTCGGGGGCGTCGGCGACCTCGCGGAGGAAGTCCACCCACCTGTCGACGAGCCCACGGGCCGCGTGGACGCTGAACATCGCGGAGTTGTACTCGAGCACCCCGTCGACGGTCCCGTCCTGGTCGCGGCCACCTGCACCGGCCGGTCCTCGGCCACGGGGGCGAAGGGTGAAGGACAGGTCGACCTTGGCCGAGCCTGTCGTCCCCGGTGCGACAGGCTGGGCCTGGACACCGGGGAGGTCGAGGGTCAGCCCTGTCGGCTCTTCCACGGACAGCATGGTCTGGAAGATCGGGTGCCGTCCGAGACGACGCTCGGGGGCGACAGCCTCGACGATCCGCTCGAAGGGCACAGACTCGTGGTCGATCGCGGTCAGGGTCGCCGTGCGGGCACGGCTGATCGCGTCGGCGAGGGTCGGTGCACCGTCGCTGAGGTCGACCCGCAGCGGCAGGGTGTTGACGAAGAAACCGACGAGGTCGGCCACGTCAGGGTCGGTCCGGCCGGCCGAGGGCGATCCGACGACCACGTCGTTCCCCGCCCCCGTGCGCTGCAGATAGCCGGCAAGACCGGCGAGCCACCCGTGGAACCCGCTCGCCGACTGGCGGGCCGCGACAGCGCTGACCTTCTGGGCGACGTCTGCGGGGATCTCGAACTCGAGGAGCGCCGCAGGCTGCGCGGCGGTGTCGGGGCGGCGCCCGTCAGCGGGCAGCTCGAGCTCGGTCGGGGCGCCGGCGAGCGCCTCGATCCACGCGTCGAGCAGCGGGTCCTGCGAGGAGGAGCCGTCGGCGGCCGCAGCTGCCGCGTCCGCCTCGAGGGCACGCTGGCGTCGTGCGACGTCGGCGTACTGCACCCCGAGGGGGCGCTGCAGCTTGGCTGAACCGCTGCGACGCGCCGAGTACGAGGCTGCGAGGTCGCGGACCAGGGGCGCCAGGGAGGCACCGTCGGTCGCGATGTGGTGGATCACCAGGTCGAGGCGCCACCTGTCGACGCCGGTCTCGACGATCGCTGCGCGCAACGGCTGGTCGACGGTGAGGTCGAAGCCGGCGGTCGTGTCGACGGGCTCAGTGGTGGCGATCCCGGTCGGCGCGTCGTGGATGCGCTGGAGCGGGCGGCCGTCCACCTCCGGATAGGTCGTGCGCAGCACCTCGTGGCGGGCCACGAGGTCGTCGACGGCTCCGGCGAGGGCTGCGGTGTCGAGGTCGCCGGAGAGCGCGACCTGGAGGACGACCGAGTACTCGGCCGACGTCGGGTCGAGCCTGTTGAGGAACCACAGGCGGGCCTGACCGGAGGACAGCGGGATCTCCTCGCCGTCCTGGCGCGGGTGCTCGGCGACCCAGGAGCGCAGACCCTGCGCGGGGCCGTCGACCGGACTGGTCGACGGGGCACCCGATGTGCTGCTCGTCCCACCTGCCGCGCCGGAGCCTGTCATGGCAGCAGCCGTCGCACCGCGGCCGATCGCCGCGAGCAGCGCCGCGGGTGTCGGAGCATCGAAGACGGCGCGCAGCGGGAGCGTCGCACCGAGCTCGTCGCGGACCCGTCCGGCGAGGGCCACGGCGAGCAGCGAGTGGCCGCCGAGGGCGAAGAAGTCGTCGTCGAGACCGACGTCGCGGACCCCGAGGACCTCTCCCACGATCGTGCAGAGCGCACGCTCGTCGTCGGTCTGCGGTGCACGCGAGGGTCCACGGTCACCGGGCTCCGGGAGGGCCGAGACGTCGACCTTGCCGTTGGGCGTCAGCGGCACGGCGTCGATCACGGTGATCGAGGTCGGCACCATGTAGTCGGGCAGCTCGGAGGCCGCGAAGGCGCGGACCGCGGAGCCGTCGGTCGAGGTGGTGTCTTCCGAGGCGACGTTCTCGGCGACGGTGTACTTCGGTGTGGAGTCCTTCGAGGTGCCGGTGACGACCCAGGCGACGAGGCGGGCGGTGTCCGGCCCGCCGGGCGTCACCACACGGGCGACCGCTGTGCGTACGCCAGGAGCACGCTCGAGGGTGCGCTCGACGTCTTCGACCTCGATGCGGTACCCGCGCAGCTTGACCTGGTCGTCGTCGCGGCGGACGAACTCGAGCTCACCCGTCAGGCGTCGCCGGACGACGTCACCCGTGCGGTACATCCGGGTGCCGTCGCCGCGCGGGTCGGCGACGAACCGAGCGGCGGTCTCGGCCGAGCGGCCACGGTAGCCGTGAGCCTCGGAGAGCCCCGACAGGTACAGCTCCCCCTCGACGCCCGGCGGGACAGCGCTGAGCGTCGCGTCGAGGACGCGGGCGGTGACGTTGGCGATCGGTCCGCCGATGGTCACCCGGCCGGGCCGGACGGGGGCGAGGACGGAGTCCACGGTGAACTCGCTCGGGCCGTAGAGGTTCCAGCCGGCGACACCGGGGCGTCGGCGAGCCGGTCCCAGAGCGTCCCGGGCACGGCCTCGCCGCCCACGGCGACCAGCAGCGGGACCTCGCGGTCGGCTGCGCCGTCGAGCAGACCGACAGTCACGAGCTGCTGAGCGTAGGACGGTGTCGTCTCGAGCACGTCGATGCCGAGCTCGGACACAGCCTGGACCACGGCCTCGGCGTCCGTGCGGGTCGCGTCGTCGGCCATGTGCAGGGTGGTCCCGGCGACGAGCCACAGGATCGGGTCCCAGGCCGCGTCGAAGCCGAGACCCGACAGGTGGAGCATGCGCGGGAGGCGCGGCTTCGTCGTCTCGTCTCCGCCGCCGACCGCCGCGAGCTGCTCGCGGAGCGGCCCGACGAGGGTGTCTTCGTGCTGGACGAGCACGTTGGCCAGCGCCGAGTGCGGCACCTGGACACCCTTGGGTGTCCCCGTGGTCCCCGAGGTGTAGACGAGGTACGCGACGTCGTCGCTGCGGACCGGCCGCAGACGGAAGGACTCACCCGATGGCACCGCGTCGAACAGCTGAGCCGGTGCGAGGGTCACGAGCTCCTCGATGAGGTCGGGCGGCAGCTGTCCGGCCGTGCCAGCACCCGGGGCGTCCGTCCCTGCGGCGAGCATGCTCGCGAGCGACTCGTCCGAGACGAGCACCGAGGCCTCGCTGTCGACGAGGATCTGGCTGATCCGCGCAGCCGGGTAGGAGACGTCGACCGGGACGGCGACGGCACCGGCGCGCAGTGCGGCCAGGACCGTCACGACGGCGTCGGTACTCCGCGGCAGTGCCACGGCGACCCTGTCCCCGCGGACCACACCGAGCGCGGCGAGGGCGTGGGCGCCGCGGGTGATCCGCTCGTCGAGCGCCGAGAAGCTCAGCGATCCGTGGGAGTCGGCGAGGGCCACGGTGTCGCCGTGCTCGGCGACGGTCACGTCGAGGCGGTCGAGGACCGTCCCGCTGGTCGCCAGCTCGCGCCCGGTGCTCTGCGCCTCGAGGATCTCGGCGGTCTGCGGGTCGACCGAGGGCAGGTCCGAGATCCGGCTGTCCGTCGACGTGACGAAGGCCGTGAGCACGCGGTCGACGGCGTCGCGCAGGCGCTCGGCGGTCGAGGCGTCGAAGAGCGCGCGGTCGTAGCCGAGCGTGCCGACCAGCGGACCGTCGTCACCCGACGGTGCCTGGAAGTCGACGAGCAGGTCGGTCTTGACTCCGGCGCTCGTCACCTGCCCGGGGACCGTCACGGTCAGACCCGCGAGGTCGATCTGGGCGGGCTCGTTGCTCTGCAGCGTGAGCAGCACCTGGAACAGCGGGTGCCTGTCGGCGACGCGCGGCGGACGCAGCGCGTCGACGAGGGAGTCGAAGGGCACGTCCTGGTGGGCGTAGGCCTCGGTGTTGCCCGCACGGACCCGCCCGAGGACCTCGGCGAGGGTGGGGTCCTGCGCCAAGGAGGTGCGCAGGACGACCGTGGTGACGAAGAACCCGACGAGCTCGTCGAGCTGGGGGTCGGTGCGCCCGGCCACGGGTGTACCGAGGACCACGTCCTCCCCCGCGCCCTGCTGCTCGAGGGCGACCGCGAGCGCGGCGTGCAGGACGATGAACACGCTCGTGCGGTGCTCGGCGGCCAGCGCGCGGACGGCGGCGTGCCGTGCGGGGTCGAGCTCGAGGGCCAGCTCGCCGACCCCCTGCTGGGTGGGGTCTGTCGGGTCAGCGGCCCCGCGGGACCTGTCGCGCGGCAGCGAGATCTCGTCCGGGGCGCCGGCCAGGGCACGCTGCCAGTAGGTGAGCTGCTCGGCCAGGACGCTCGACTCGTCGGCGGGGTCGCCGAGGTGCTCGCGCTGCCACAGCGTGAAGTCGGCGTAGGTGACGGGCAGCGCGGCCTGCTCGGGGGCGCGGCCCTCGACGCGGGCGGCGTAGGCGACCGAGAGGTCGCGGGCGAAGGGCGCGAGGGACCAGCCGTCGGAGGCGATGTGGTGCATGGTCGCGACGAGCACGTGGGTGTCGCGCGCTGTGCGCAGCAGGACCGCGCGCAGCGGCGTCTGCTCGGTGACGTCGAAGGGCCGCAGCGCCTCCTGCTCGACGACGGCGTCCACCTGGGAGGCGGGCACGTCGACCGAGGTGAAGGGGACGGCCGCGGCGTCACCGTCGAGGACCACCTGGACGGGCTCGCCGTCGACGTAGGGGAACACCGTGCGCAGGGGCTCGTGGCGGGCGACGACGTCGCCGAAGGCGGCACGCAGCGCAGCCACGTCGAGGGGACCCTCGAGGTGCAGCACGACAGGGATGTTGTACGCGGCGGAGCCGGGCTCGAGGCGGTTGAGGAACCACAGGCGGCGCTGGGCGAGCGAGACCGGGAGACGGTCCGGGCGCGCGGCGGGTGCCAGGCGCACGGGTCGCCCGGCACCCTCGTCGTCCGTGGCGTCCTCGGCCAGGCCTGCGAGCTGGACGACGGTCGGCTTCTCGAAGACGTCGCGAACGGTGACGGTCCGGTCGAGGGCCGTGGTCAGGGTCGCCGCGAGGCGCGTCGCGAGCAGCGAGTGCCCGCCGGCCGCGAAGAAGTCCTCCTCGATGCCGACCGAGTCGACGCCGAGGACCTCGGCGAAGGCCGTCGCGACGGTCCGCTGGACCGCTGTGCGCGGCTGCTGGGCCGAGTCGTCGGTGCTGCGCTCGGGGCTCGGCAGCGCCCGGCGGTCGAGCTTGCCGTTGGGGGTCAGCGGCAGGTCGGAGAGCGTCATGATCGCGCTCGGCACCATGTAGTCGGGCAGCTCGGAGCGCAGCGCGGCACGCACCTGGGCACCGAGGCGGGTGTCGGGCTCGCCCTCACCTGTCACGTAGCCGACGAGGCGGGCCGCGGGGCCCTCGCCCTGGACGATCGCGGCAGCGCCGACGACGCCGTCCTGGCGTCGCATGGCAGCCTCGATCTCGCTCAGCTCGACGCGGTAGCCGCGGATCTTCACCTGGTCGTCGATACGCCCGAGGAACCGCAGCGAGCCGTCGTGGCGGCGGCGCACCACGTCACCCGTGCGGTACATGCGGGAGCCGTCGCTCGCGAAGGGGTCGGCGACGAAGCGCTCGGCGCTCAGGCCGGGCTGGCCCACGTAGCCGCGGGCGACGTTGACGCCCGCGAGGTACAGCTCGCCGACGGCGCGGTCGGGCACCGGGCTCAGGCTCGCGTCGAGCACGTAGTGACGGCTGTTGCGCACCGACGAGCCGATGTGCGGCGCGCCCGCGGTGATGGTCGCGACGAGGCTGTCGACGGTGACCTCGGTCGGGCCGTAGAAGTTCACGGCGTGCACGTCGTCGAGGGCTCCGAGGGTGTCCCAGAGCGACGGTCCGACCTCTTCCCCGCCGAGGGCCACGACGGTCGGGTGCGGGTCGCGGTCGAACAGACCGGCAGCCAGCAGCGCCTCGGCGAAGGACGGGGTCGTCTCGATCGAGTCGATGCCCTCCTGCGACAGGTAGTCGGCGAGGCGCTGCGGGTCGCGGCGCACCTCGTCGTCGACCATGTGGAGCTCGTGCCCGGCGAACAGCCAGAGCAACGGGTCCCACGCGGCGTCGAAGGACAGCCCGGCGGTGTGGGCGACCCGCACGGGTCGGCCCAGACGCTCGGCAGCAGGGTCGAACAGGTCGGTCCTGTGGTGCTGGAAGAGGTTGCGGAGCGCGACACGCTCGACGCCCACACCCTTGGGTCGGCCTGTGCTGCCCGAGGTGAAGACGACGTAGGCGAGGTCGGAGCCCGAGAGCTGCGGGAGGCCCGACGCGTCGTCGCTGCACCGGCGCCACCCGGCGGCGGTGTCGGAGTCGACGGCGATCGAGGGCACGTCCCACGACGCACCGGCCGCGCGGTCGCGCTCTGCCTGGCGGTGGCTGGTGAGCAGCAGCGCTGGCTCGGAGTCCTCGATCATCCCGGCGACGCGGTCGATGGGGTACTCGGGGTCGAGGGGCACGTAGACACCGCCGGCCTTGAGCACGGCCAGGACGAGCAGGGGCAGGTGCTTGCTGCGCTCGATGCGCACGGCGACGCACCGCCCGGGGACCACGCCCTGGGTGATGAGGTGGTGCGCCATGCGCGTCGACGCGGCGTCGAGCTCGGCGAAGGTGTAGGTGCCGTCGGTCGCTACGACAGCGGTGTCCTCGCCGCGGCGCGCGGCTGCGGCAGCGAAGGCCTCGAGGACGGTCTCGCTCTCGATGGGCAGCTCGGGGCCGGCGCCCTGCTCGAGGAGTCCGGCGACCTCGTCGTCAGCGACGACGCGCGCGTCGGTCACCGCGATGTCGGCAGGCTCGTCGATCACCTGCGCGACGAGGGCGAGCAGGCGCTCGGCGTGCCCGGTGAGGCTCTCGACGGTGTGCAGGTCGGCGTCGCCCTCGAGCTGGAGCGTCGGTACGGCCGCGCTCGACTCGAGGCCGGAGACCACGAAGGAGAGGTCGTGCACCGGTCCAGTCGAGAGGATCCGGACCTCACCGGTCGCCGAGCCGAAGCGCAGCGCGTCGATCACGGGCAGCAGGTTGACCGAGGGACCCGCCTGCGACGGGGCGCTCGGGAGGTCTTCGGTGCGGAAGCGCTGGTGCTTGACCACGCCGCGCAGCACGTCGCCGGCGTGCGCGACGGTCTGTGCGACCGTCGCCGTCGGGGACACGTCGACGCGGACGGGCAGGATGCTCGAGAGCATCGAGGGGGTCGACTTCGCGACCTTGCCGCGTCGCGCGGTCACCGGGAGACCGAGGGAGACGGTCTCCTGCCCGGTGATCTTCGCGAGGTAGAGGGCGATGAGCCCGACCATCGTCTTGGGCAGGTCCCGGCCGAGGGCTGCGAGCGGCGCGGCCTGCTCGTCGGTCAGCGGCACGGCGACCCGCACCACGCGGGTCGCGGCACGGCCCGTGGTCCCCTCGAGGCCGTCGACCGTGGTCTCCTCCTCGAAGGTCTCGCGCCAGAACGCCTCGTCGGCGGCGTGGTCCTCGGAGGTCCGGTACTCCTCGAGGGCGTCGAGGAGCTCGTGGTGGCTCGGGAACGGCGAGGGGGTCTTAGCGGCTGTGCGCGCCACGCGTCCGGCGAGAGGTCGCAGCAGCAGCCCTGTCGGGGCGCGCTTGTCGAGCTCTGTGTACACCCGGGCCAGGTAGTGCAGGGCGATCACGGCGGAATAGCCGTCGAGCATGATGTGGTGGACGCGCTGGAAGAACAGCGACCTGTCCCCCGCGAGCCTGAAGAGGATCGCGCCGAAGAGCTCGTCGCCCTCGATGTCGCGCGGTGTGGTCATCTCGGTGTCCATGCGGGTGCGCGCGGTGTCGAAGGCTGCCTCGACGTCCTCGCTGCGCAGGTCGACGACCTCGAGCAGGTCGTCGGTCGGCTCGGGGCGGCGGCGGACCGCGTGGGGACCGTCGTCGTCGGCGCGGAACCGCATGCTGATCGAGTCGATGTCCCGCACGATCTTGGTGAGCGCGATGCTCAGCAGCCGCGGGTCGACGTCGCCCTGCACGTCGAGGTACTGGCCGATCTGGTACGTCGCGTTCTCGGGGTCGAGCTGCTGGGCGTACCAGATGCCGCGCTGCGCTGGGGTCAGCCGGAGGCGCAGGTCAGCCGGCGTCTCGGTGGTCTCGGGGTCCTGGGCCTGGTGGTGCTGCTCGTTCTTCGTCACGCGTCGCTCTCCTCACAGACGAGGCCCCGCCCTGGGGCGAGGCCTCGTGTCGCTGCGTCGGTCGTCCCGACGTTCCTCGGGGTTCCGCAGGGCTTACTGGAACTGCCCGATCTGCAGGAAGTTGAGGATGCCGCCGATGTCGATCAGCGGTCCCTGGATGAGCGGGCCTTCGATCAGTGCGGTCCAGATGTCCATGAGGTGCTCCTTCGGTGCGGTCTCGTGGACGCCCCGGGAGGAGCGTCACGAGGGGTTCGGAGCCTGGAGCAGGGTGGATGGGTCTGGGCTGGATCTCAGGGTGCGAGGGCGGCGGACACCGCACCGAGACTCGTGCGGGGTGTGTGGTTCTGGGTGCGATGTGCGGGGTGCGAGGCACAGGGGGCGACGTGCGAGGTGCAGGGAGCTGCGGTGTCCCTCCGGTCAGGCAGTCGACGCCTCCGGTCGACGGTGCGTGCGGTGCGCGGAGTGCTCGTCGAGGAACGACTCGAGGGCCTCGAGCCCGATGCCCGTGCAGCCGTACGCGTCGAACCTGCCGAGCGACGGGATCTTCGTGACGGTCTCGATGTCCTCGATCCGCGAGCAGTAGAGGATCAGCAGCTCCTCGAGGTGCTCGAGCCCCTCGAGGGCGGCGATCGAGGTGAGGACCGGCAGGCTCTGCAGCCGGAGCCGACGCAGGCCAGGCAGCAGCTCGATGCCCCGCAGGTCGGTGATCTTGCGGCCGCCCAGCAGGCCCAGGTCGACGAGCGGCAGGTGCGCGATCTTCTCGAAGATCTCCGGGGCCGGGTGCGGCACGGTCCGCAGCTGCAGCGCGGCGAGCCTCGGCAGGGCGAGCAGGGCCTCGAAGGAGGTCTTGGTCGGCGCGAGGTGGGCGTGCTCGAGGTTCGGGAAGGTCTGAGCGGTGAAGGTCGTCGGGCCGTCGGTCTGCAGCCTGCGCACCGAGGGCAGCACGATCCCGCGCGGCCACCGTGTCGGGGCGCCACCGGTCCAGACCTCGAGCGTCGTCACGGTGTCCGGGATCGCACCGTCGATCATGGTCGAGACGATCGTCGGGGCGACGCCCGCACCCAGCGAGAGCTCGGTGAGGTTCGGGAACCTGTCCAGGCGTCGGGGCACCTCGGTGACGTAGGCCCCGATGTCTCCCCGTACGCGCAAGGACCTGACGGCACCGTCGCGCTCCTCGTCGGGCGGGGCGTCCAGCGCGATGAAGGCCTCGATCGCCTGGCCCAGCGGCGTGGCGTCCGAGGCGGCCATCACCCACTCCTCGGGGAGCGGGGAGGTCTCGTCCCGCGTCCCGTCAGCGGCCAGCCATCCGCGCTGGTCGGACGGGGCGTGAGCGTCCTGGGGTGTCATGCGGTCACCCTAGCGAGGGGCTGCGACACGGGG